>Ga0207093_1002_pt1 | contig 140987 bp, 144 predicted proteins | sample Alteio_BWMinHeat_89_FD_153519 | JGI IMG/M metagenome (GOLD analysis project Ga0207093, IMG submission 153519) | Enriched cells from forest soil in Barre Woods Harvard Forest LTER site, Petersham, Massachusetts, United States -... | ecosystem: Environmental > Terrestrial > Soil > Temperate forest... | reverse complement strand
TTTGTATAGCCGCGTTGACTTGAACTGGATAATCATTCTTGAAAATCTCTGCATTTGCGGGCCAAAAATTCCCACTGTAATAACGCATTAGCTGGAAGAAGAATTCGGAGAGCGCTTTTAGTTGAGTTTCTTCAGTTATTTTTCCTTTTATCGCTTCAGCAACTCTGCTTAGATTGTATTTATATTTTTTGGCAGCTCCATGTGGATTAAGCTCCATAGCTTCTAGAAATTCAGATATCTCGACGGTAGACCCTTGATGATAAAGATCCATATCAACAAACAACTTATAAAGACCTTTCTCTAAGCGTGGGAACATGATGCAGATATCCATGTTCACATGCAATTGGCTAGCTCTTCGATTAACCGCCTCTAAAAATGCTACTTGCTCTCCTTCCGATAACTCACTGTCCGCATTCCAACTATTCAAAGCCAAAATCCAAGATTCAAAATCGTCACAAAAATTGACTGCGGCTTGTCCTGGATCTGTTTTGATTAAACCCGCATAGGTAGCAAAGTTCACAGGGCTAATTATATCTTTAAAATCAGGAAAGTTGTGTGAACCCACTGGACCGGAATTGTTTGTTAAATCGTCCGGGTGCTCATGCAAGTACTCAACAAAGAAGCGGCGTAGCTCCCTTGGATGACATAGAATATCCGCAAATTGTAATGCTTCAGAAAAGTCCCAAGGCGCTTCATATTGAGCTTGTAAAATGGCTAAGGTCGGGTTGGTAATCATTTGCTTGATGATGTCAGCTCTATTCCACTTTGCGACCCTTTGTCTTTCGTCAAGAAGTGCGCGCTGGAACTGTTCGAATTTATCTGCTGGTGCACCAAGCTTTTTGAGCGCTTCAAACTGCTTGCGCTGGTCTGCTGTAGTAGTGTCGACCATATCCTTTGCAAGAGAGTGTGGATCGTTGAGCAACTTTTGAAGGAGGGGATCTACTGGGGCAGAAGGAAAGAAATAGGCGTAAATTCTGCATATCACGCGATAAGGAGTAGCAAAAATGTCCCAAATGAAGCCCAGGCAGCTTGATGTTCTTGCATCATTTTTGGCGCTACTCATGGAGTCGTCCGCATAAACATGCGACCGAATGATGCACTCTGTAGAAGGTATGGCACCTCGAGCTGGTAATTGGTTGACGTTGGTAATACTTTCCATATGAACTCCTTTTTGAGGAGAAAAGTTAGATCAATATTAAATTATTGCAAAGATTTATTTCGCATCGCGTTTGGCGAAGTAGTCGCGCATCACTTCAACAACTTTCTTTTCAGTGTCGTTTTGCGGACTGGTCTTGCCAGAAGTGAGATCTTTGACGGCTTCCCAATCGATCTGGCGAACGAGATCAGCTTCATAACCTAGGCGCGCTTTTTTGACTTTGTCGATCCATGCGGGATCATTATACTTTTCGGCTACTCGTTGCATCTTTTCGAGCTTCTCAAGAGCCAGGACTGCCTTTTTCTTCATGCGCGTATCGAAGTCGCTACCCGATTTCTCAGCAGCTACTTCATATAAGGCATTCTTTAGGCGCGATTGTGTTTCAATTGCAGCAAGGGCATCTTTCACGCTGATTTCTTTACTATCGGAGAGTTCATAGCGCAGCGCTTCAATCTCACTCAAGGCTTTCTCATGCTCTTCATCAAGAGTGGGATGTGCAATGCTCTCGATGCGCTTGGATATATCGAGTTCAGGATGCTCCGCACAGAGGGCGAGCAGCTTCTGGTTGCGCTCTTTAAGGAGTTCTTGGGCTTTTTCAGAGGAGAGCTTGTGGGTTGCCCCCTTCTTCATTTTTTCGAAAACAGTCTTAAGAAGGCCCGACTTACCGGCGCGCTCGAATTCTGTGTTTAATCCCTTCAAAAAGGCGTCATATTGCCCCTGCCGATAGGAGTCCTCGATCTCTTTGACAAGCTGGGTGCCCGTATGGGGTTCTGCAGAGTCATCGGCTTGAAGTCCGGTAAAAGCTAAAATACAAATTAATAATGCAAATTTATTTTTCATGTGTATAATTATCTCATATTACTATTAATGAAACAATGCCAACATTACTGCTTGGATCGTATCACCATGTCATGAAACCAATTGCGTTGTTTCCACTCCTTCTCTTCGTCATCATGTTTTTTTAACTCAATTGCATTATTGACCATCGTCTCAAAATTTGAAAAATGACTTAACAAATGCTCTTGGTTACTGCCTAAAAGCATAAGTTGGAGAAAGAATCTTTCCAGATTCTGCAGATTAATTTTGTAATGAGGAACATTTTGGATCGCACTAGCTACATTTACAATTGAATTTTGATAGCGTTTTGCCGCCCCTACGCAATTGAGGTTGATGTCATTTAAAATAGTCTCTGCATCCATTTTCCTTAATAGAGGCTCTGGATCCAGTTCTCGAAATACAGCTTCCTCAAAACGAGGAAAGAGAAGCTCAATATCTAAAGTGCTATGGGCTTTTAGTGCTTCAGCTTTAAGGGCTTCAAAGAAAGTTTTTTGAGTCTCTCGCGGAATGGGATTCCTATCCATATTATTCAACATCATGATCCAAAAGGTTAAGCCCTTAAAGCATTCCCTTGCTGCACCGGCAGGGTCTTCGCAAATGTGCTGAATCTGAAATTTCGGATCTAGATCCGAAAGTGCGCGTTGCTGCTCTACTAAAGAAGCCACTTCATGAAATCCAAAGCCAATGGACAACCACCCTATGGGAGATTTGAAATCAGGGAATTTCTCTTTAAGAATCGTGCAGGCGCTTTGATCCACAGCAAGCATCTTGAAAAAGGGTTTTGCCTCATTTTCTAGAAGTTCAACATCAGCATAAAGTAAACCCTCTGCCCAGAGCTCTGGATTTGCATGGTATTCAACCGCAGCTTGCGATGGGTTGTTTTTAATCAGCGCTATTTTTTCTCGAACATCAAATCCATTGCTTTTTAACTCAGGAATGCGGGCTTCAAATAGGGCTTTGTGAAATTTTTTGAATGAGGAATAGCACGGGAGGGTTTTGAGTTCCTCAAATTGCTTTCTACCTGCTTCTTTTGGTAGGGCTGCAGTAGAGCGCCCTAAAGCCTCTGGATCCTTCTCTAATTGTTCACGCAGAGAAGGAACTCTGGAACCAAAAATCCAGCTCCAGATTCTTTTGATGAGAGTGATAGGATAAGTTAAGGCATTCCACAGGCAATCTGAGCAAGATGAAGATGACGCGCTATGCATTGAATCTGAAAAAACTTTGCTTCTTAAGACGGGCTGCACTAAGGCGTGATGAGGTGTAACGTCTTGAACTTGAGAGTGAGGGGAAATTCTATTACTCATAGTCGGGTCTCCTTTTTTGCAAAAATGATACAGGAAAATTTTGCTTTAGGGCAATACAATATTCAATCTTCTTGGGAGCTTGGGGTGGCAGTGAAAGCTATGCTTTCCGCAGCTTCTTTTGCTATTTCTGTAAAGGTTGTGAAATCTGATGCAAAATCGATGACAATTCGATTGGGGTGCTTGAATCGATCAAGAGTAGGGATATAAAGCGGACCCAAAAGAGCCGTAAAAAATGCAAGCGCCTTGGCTTTAGGGATTTCATCAGCAGAAATCTGTTTGAGAGTTGCGACCATCTGATCAAAGGATTTGCTCAGAATGAAAGCTGTTTCCTCAGGATTTTTACAAATCGCCTCTTTTACATGACGTGGATAGAGCTTACGATCTGTCATCTGATGTAAAAGTTCAACAAGACGCTGGTTCCATTTTTCAAGAACTCCCAAACGATCTAGAATTTTCTGTCTTTCAACAGGTTTTGGCTGAAGCTTGGAAAGTTCTGCTACAAACGTGGATCTATTCGTCGCACTTCTACAGATATTTAGATCAGTGAGAAGATCAGGAGAGGTGTCGTGCCCTACTTTTAACACCGGAATGCCGCAAAGAGCGAATTTGGCAGCCGCGCTCGTTTGATAAAATAAGGCAACATCGCACGTCTCTAATGCCTCTTTAAAAGAAAGGGCGGAGCGAATAACTCCCTTTTCGACAAGGAGGGTTCCGTCGCGATCGCCCTCTTTCATGGCGCGTGGATGTTGCTGGAGTACGAAAGTTGCCTTATTACTTCCGATGAAAGAGGCAAAAGCGGGAGCAGCCTTTTCATAGTAGTCTGAGTTGGCGCCGCCAAAATAGAAAACAAGGGGTTGCCCCTTATCTTCGATGCCTTGTTCTTGCAAAAAGAGAGCTCGTCTTTCTTCTTGATACATCGAACGATCGCGGATAATCCCGTCGATTTCACCCATCGGATAGAAGCCCAAACCGAAACGTTTTTCTGGAGGAATGAAGGGTAATGGACCCTCGTTGGCAAGATTGCTATTTGCAAAAAGCACGAAATCGGCCACTTCAGCTATTTTGCGGGTGTTTTCCAAATAAGCTCCCGGAACTTGGCTCTCGGGGTTGTCGTAGTAGGCCACTTTGCACACTTGTGGACTCAAAATCGCCACACGTTCCAGCAGCGCAGCAACTTGAGGATTGCCTACATCTACGATGAGATGCGTGATTCCGTAATTCGAAACATATTGCGCAGCCGCCTCAATGTTATTCGAATCGAAGACCCACTCTTGAGCGGGGATCTTCTGTTTAGAAAGCTCCTGGTTCAGGATGCTAAAATGCTCCTGGCCAGCAGGGTGGGCAGTGATAAATAGCACATTCATCATAACAGATATCATTCATCTAGATATTTCGTGCGTTATTAATTTCTGTAAGGAAACAAGGGAAAACCGTATCCAGATCATTAAACGAATGCCCTAATCGCGCAAGCTCATAAAAGAAACAAGTCAATTCATCTTGGGTTGGTCGAGCTATTGCAAATTTATTAAAGCCAGAAAAAAGGATTTTTAGATCTTTAAGATCGTGTTGATATCTTATTGCTGCACCTGTGTAATTTTTTGCAATGTCACTGAGAACATCATTTAAACTAAGAGATGCACGACCTTTTGGGGCCAACTTTGTCAAAAGGTCACCAGAAAAACGCGGGAACATGAGTGCAAGATCCAAATCTATATTAAATTCTTTCGCTTGCTTTTGCAATTCTGTTAAGAATTTTCTTTCAGCCTCTCTCCAGCCGATAATATTCTGATAAGATTGAGGCCAGCGTAGGCTCATGCCATGACTCCACCGCTCTAAATCTACTAAGCAGCTTACCGCTGCAGCAGCTGGGTCATTAAGAATCTTGTCGAGATAATTCTCTGCTCTTAGTGCTCCATGATCTACTGGTTGTATTTCCGCTTCGAAGTCGGGGAAAAGTTTGCAGAGCGTTACCAGTCTATTGTCATCTTTAGCACCAAGATTCAATAATGACCTTAAAAACAGCTCCGCCTTCTCTTTGTCTTGGAGGAAAACATCTGCATAGAGCATTCCTTCAGACCAGCGTTGAAGATCTGCATTGCAATGGAGGGCGGCTAGTTCGGGATTTTGCGTAATGAGTTTAATTTTTTCAGGTAGGTTAAAAGCATTATCTGTACGCCCATTAGCGAGAGCGATCTGAAACAGAATGAACTCTTGCTTAGTAAGCGATTCTTCATCGACTAGATTTTTGACCTCAATGAATTGCTCTCTGCACTTCGGTTCTCCAAGTGCTGCCGTTTGCTTTCCAAAGGCTTGCGGATCTTTTTTTACCTGGGTAAGCAGAGATTCTCCCAAGCAAAAGCTAAAGATCGTCTTAAAAAGGGTCACCGGAAAAAGAAGAACGCTCCATACCCACGACATGCAGGTAGAAGACTCATTAGCACTTCCAAGTGAATCTTCCGAAAAGACCTTCGAGGTAATTACAGGCTTTGGGGTTCCAGGAACCATTGAAATTTTTTTGGCCAGATTGACTGGCGGGACATCTAAAGCTTCCATAATAACTCCTTAAGAAAAATAGTCTAAATGCATCGCCGCTCGCACTTCGTGCAAGGTAGCAGCCGCACTCTCTCGTGCTTTTAGAGTCCCTTTTCTTAGCATCTCCATCACTGCAGCCGGGTCTTTAGCAAAGACCTCCCGGCGCGCGCGAATCGGTGCAAGAAACTCTTGAAGAACTGTGTTGAGATGTTTTTTTACGACAGAGTCCCCGAGGCCCCCGCGCTGGTAGTGGGCGGCAAGCTCCTCATATTTCGTGCGATCGGGATCGAATACGTCGAGGTAGGTGAAGACGGGATTGCCCTCGACCTTGCCCGGGTCTTCCAAACGAAGGTGGGTGGGGTCAGTGTACATTTTTTTGACCTTCTTTTCGATCTCTTCTGCAGAGTCTGAGAGGTAGATGCAGTTGCCGAGGGATTTGCTCATCTTCATGTTGCCATCGGTTCCGGGGAGGCGCGCGACTTTCGGGATAAGCGCTTCGGCGCGAACGAGCACCTCTTTGTTGTAGGTCTGATTGAAATGGCGGACAATTTCATTGGTCTGCTCGATCATGGGGAGCTGATCCTCGCCAACGGGGACGAGATTGGCCTTGAAAGCCGTGATATCCGCAGCCTGGCTCACGGGATAGACCATGAATCCGGCGGGAACGCTCTCTCCATAGCCTTTCTGCAAGATCTCCTGCTTGACGGTCGGGTTGTGCTTAAGGCGGTTCCAGGTGACGAGGTTGAGGTAGTAGACGGTCAGCTCGAAGAGTTCAGGGATGAGCGACTGGATAAAAATCGTAGTTTTGGCGGGATCGAGTCCGACCGCGAGATAGTCAAGGGCCACCTCTAGCACATTGCGGCGCACTTTTTCGGGGTCTTTGGCATTGTCAGTAAGCGCCTGCACGTCGGCGATCATCACAAACTGCTTGCACGTCTCTTGCAGCTCGATGCGGTTTTTTAATGACCCCACATAGTGTCCAAGGTGGAGCGGGCCGGTGGGACGGTCCCCTGTAAGGATAATTTTTTGTTTCATGCTAAGCAGTATAAGGAATCTTGCATAATAAAACCAGTGCTCCGTGTCAAAAGATTTTGTCGTTTTTTCTAGCGTGAAAACTCCCGGGATTGAGATTCTCGCAAAAGGGTTGTATTGGCATTAATACTACCCCTTTTGCGAGAATCTCAATCGCGGGGTTTTGACGCAGAAAAAACGGTAAAAGCATTTGACACAGAGCACCAGTATGATAGTATGCCTAGATCATGCAAGAGCGCATAGGGTCATATACTCTTATCCGTAGTCTCGGAAAAGGCGGCATGGGAGAAGTTTTTTTGTCCCATGACCCGATCTGCCTGCGCGAGGTAGCCCTCAAACTCATCCGCCCCGAATGGAGTGCGGATAAAACGATGCGCGAACGGTTCCTCAAGGAAGCGCGCATCGCCGCTCACCTGTCGCACCCGTCCATAATACCGATTTACTCGATCCATCAAGACCAGGATGGGATCTACTACACCATGCCCTGCATCGAAGGCGAGACGCTGAAAGCGATCATCCGCACCACCAAGCAGTCCAAGGGCGCACATCCGATCGGCTCATCGATTCCTACTCTCATGCGCATTTTCTTAAGCGTCTGCGGCGCCATTGCCTACGCGCATTCGCGGGGTATTTTACACCGCGACTTAAAGCCTGAGAACATCATTGTCGGTACGTATGGAGAAGTCATTATTCTCGACTGGGGACTCGCTGACTTTATTGGTGAGGATCGTCCGCTAAACGTCGAAGGCGGCAGCAACACGCTCACCAAGCCCGGCGCCATACCCGGCACGCTCTCCTACATGGAACCCGAAAGGGCTCTTGGGGAACCCTCCGCACCGTCTACCGACATCTACGCGCTGGGCGTGATCCTCTACCAGCTCCTCACTCTGCACCTCCCCTTCCAGCGCACCACTTTGAAGGAGTTCCGCAAAAAATGGATGCAGGAAGAGCTGCCCGACCCGCAGGAAAGCGCCCCCGAACGCGATATTTCTCCTCAACTGGCGGATATTGTCCGCAAATGCCTCTCTCCTCGCAAAGAAGAGCGCTATAAAAGCGTTTCTGAGCTGATCGAAGCACTCGAGAGCTATATCGAGGGGATCCCCGACTGGTTTGAGACGACGACCCTGCATCTAGATCAGAAGAGCGACTGGGGCATCCAGGAAAATATTGCGCTGGCAAAGCACATGGCGATCACGCGCCAGCACCCGCTGCTCGAATGGGTGTCGCTGATGATCTCGAAGCGCTCTTTCCCGGGAAATATTAAACTCGAAACAGAGGTGGAACTGGGCGAGGAGGGGCAAGGACTCGGCCTGCTCATCAGCCAACCTGCGAATGCCGCACGCCATCCTCTGGAAGAGGGCTATCTGCTCTGGCTAGGGCCCCCCTCCACCGGCAGCCGCCTCTTTCGCTCGGGCGTCGAGGTGATGCACAGCCCGGAAAGCGTGCTCAACCGCGGCCAGCGCACACAGCTGACGCTGGAAAAGATCGGTCCTCACCTACGCCTCTTTATCAACGGGACGTGTACGCTCAATTTTCTCAGCCACACCCCGCTCACCGGGAGCCACGTGGGCATGCTTCTGCGCGATGGCGACGTCGCCGTCTCCCCTCTCAAAGTATACCTCGGCAGCCAGCAGGCGATGATCAACTGCTTGGCGATTCCCGACGCCTTTGCCAGCCGCAAACTCTATCCCGATGCGCTTCTCGAGTACCGCAAAGTCGCCCACTCCTTTCCTGGAAGGGCTGAGGGAAGAGAAGCTCTCTTCCGCGCAGGACTCATGCTCCTCGAAGAGGCGAGGCCCAAAAGCGGCAAGGAGCGCGCCCAACTGCTCAGCGCCGCTCTCGACGAGTTTGAAAAGCTGCACTCGACCCCAGGCGCGCCTCTGGAGTACCTCGGCAAATCGCTTGTCTATCTCGCCAGCGATGAGATCGACGAAGAGGTCAAATGCCTCGAACTCGCACTGCGCAAGTTTCCTCTCCATCCTTTAAAACCGATCCTCGTCGAGCAGATCGCCTCGCGCCTCCATAAATCCGCGCAAAGCGATCGCAAGGCTGCCTTTCAATTCGCCCTCCTGACTCTGCGCCATCTACCAGAACTGCTCAAAAACAGCGACCATGAGGAGCTCATCTCCTCTTTGCGAAGCTATCTCGAACCCCTCGGCTTTTTGCAGCCCTCCTCAGAACCCTATACCGATATGGCAATCCAGCTCGCCTTTTGGCTCGGAAAACCGCTTGTGCTGATCGAGATGATTGAAAAAGGGCTTACCCCTGTAGATGCGCGCAATGCACTCTTCGCCCTCCTTCAAATGGGAGAGCGCGAGCTTGTCGAAAACCTGCTCACGCGCTATGCAGAAAATGGCTGGCGCGAGGAGCTATACGCCGTGCTGGGCGACCGTCCGACTACACTCCCTTCTCTCGTCCATCTTTTTGCCATCTATTTGCGCCAGGGCAAGAATCCTCTACCCTTATTTACCGGATCTGCCGAAGCTCCAGCTCTCCACGCCTGGGCCCACCTTTTACATGGAGAGCTAGAAGAGGCGGGAAAAATCCTTGCAGCGGCTCCTGAGGAGCTGAAGAAAAATGAGGCGAATCCCCTCTTTTTCGTGCAGACCTGCGCCCTCATCGCTAGAGGGAAAAAAGCTGAAGCCGAAACTCTACTCTTAAATATCACCGAAAGCACTTACCCCCCTATCTGGTCGCTTCTTGCGCATTATTTAGGAGGGCATATCACCTTAAAAGGCATCTGGTGGACGCGGCGCGCCTTTGTATGGGAGAAAATCCTCCTCTGCCTGCAGCTCCAGCTCTACTTCCACTGTATGGGCGCCCATAAACGCAAGGCAGCGCTCTTTCGCTTGCAAAAGCGGCTCAGTTCATAGTAATATAAGCGCCTTATGCATGAAGAAATGTCCAAAGGTTACGAATTCAAAGAAGTCGAAGAGAAGTGGTACCCCTTCTGGGAAAAGAGCGGCTTTTTTCACGCCGACCCCCACTCCTCTAAACCCGCCTACTCGATCTCGATTCCCCCTCCTAATGTCACAGGCGTCCTCCACATGGGACATGCGCTGGTCAATACACTCCAGGACATCCTGATCCGCTGGAAGCGCATGCAGGGATACGAGACGCTCTGGATGCCCGGCACCGACCATGCAGGCATCGCGACTCAAACTGTTGTCGAGCGCGACCAGATTGCCAAAACGGGCCGCAGGCGCAAAGATTTCAGCCGCGAAGAGTTTCTAGCACTTGTCTGGCAGTGGAAAGAGATGAGCGAACAGCGCATCATCGCTCAGCTCAGACGCCTGGGCTCCTCCTGCGACTGGGAGCGCCTCGCCTTCACGATGGACGAACCGCGCAGCCGCGCTGTGCGCACCATCTTTAAAAAGCTCTTCGACGATGGACTGATCTACCGCGGCGACTATCTCGTGAATTGGGATCCCGTCACACAGACTGCTCTTGCCGATGATGAGGTGGAATATGAGGAGAAGGAGAGCTTCCTCTGGTCCATTGCCTATCCTCTCGAACACGGCGGCGGACAGATCGTCATTGCGACCACCCGTCCGGAAACCATGCTCGGCGACGTCGCCGTTGCTGTGCACCCTAGCGACGAGCGCTATAAAGACTTGATCGGCCAGCGCCTGCGCCTCCCTCTTTCCGACCGCCTCATCCCCATCATCGCCGACCCCTTTGTCGATCCGCATTTTGGCACCGGTGCCGTCAAAATAACGCCCGCTCACGACCCCAACGACTATGAGATGGGGCATCGCCACTCCCTTGAAATGATCAATATCATGACGCCGGATGGACGCATTAACGAGAACGGCGGCTCTTTTGCCGGTCTGACCATGGAAGAAGCGCGCGCAGCCGTCGTAGGACGCCTCAAAGAACTCGGCCATCTCGTCAAAACCGATCCGCATCGCAATCGCGTCGGGACCTCCTATCGCTCTAATGCTGTCATCCAGCCCTATCTCTCGAAGCAGTGGTTTGTGCGCATGACGCCTTTTAAAGAAAAGCTTCTCTCCGCCGTCCGCGAAAAACGCGTCAAAATCATCCCGTCCGATTGGGAATCGACCTACTTCCACTGGATCGAAAACCTGCGCGACTGGTGCATTTCCCGCCAGCTCTGGTGGGGACATCGCATTCCCATCTGGTACCGCAAAGACAATCCCGAGCAGATGATCTGCTACGAGGGCAGCGATCTGCCGCCGGAAGTCAAAGCTCATCCCAACGACTGGGTGCAAGACGAGGACGTTCTCGACACCTGGTTTTCTTCGATGCTCTGGCCCTTTAGCACCCTCGGTTGGCCCGACAAGACGCCTGAACTGGCTAAATTCTATCCCAATAGCACCCTCATCACAGGGCACGATATCCTCTTCTTCTGGGTCGCGCGCATGATCCTGATGGGCGAATACGCCATGGGAGAGCCTCCATTTAAAGAGACATTTCTCCACGGGTTGATCTACGGCAAATCCTACTGGCGCACGCGTCCGGATGGCGGCATCTCCTATCTGCCTGCGGAGGAGCGCATCCCCTATGACCTCGGAGAACCCGCTCCCAGTGATGTGCACTCCAAATGGGAAAAGATGTCCAAATCGAAGGGAAATATCATCGATCCTTTGGAGATCATCGATACCTATGGAACAGATGCGATGCGCATTGCGCTCGCCTCCTGCGCCACCCATGCGCGTCAGATCGATCTCGATCGCCGCCGCTTTGAGGAGTACAAGAACTTCATCAACAAGATCTGGAACGGCGCGCGCTTTGTCTTCATGAATCTCACCGATCTTACCTCCGCGCAATTAGAGCAAGGAATCGACCGCACCCTGCTTACTCTAGAAGATCGCTGGATCCTCTCACGCCTCAATCGCGCTATAGAGCAGATGAATGAGCACCTGGGCGGATACGCCTTTGATCGCGCGGCTACAGAGGTCTACGACTTTTTCTGGAACCAGTTCTGTGCATACTATCTCGAACTTGTGAAACCCACCCTCATGAGAAAAACAGGCACACCTGAGCAGCGCACCAACAAGCAGCGCCTGCTCTGCACTGTGCTAGAAACGACGCTGCGCCTCATGCACCCGCTCATCCCCTTCATCAGCGAAGAGCTTTTCCAGATTCTGAAGAAACAGTTTCCCTCCTTTTCTGCTCCATCGATCATGGTTGCAACATATCCTTCAATGGATCCTGCTCAGATCGATCCTGCCTCCGAAGAAGATTTTGCCTTCATGAATAATCTCGTGCATACCGTGCGCACCATCCGCGCCGACATGCAGCTCCCTCCCGCTACTGCCACCGCACTCTATATTCAGGGAGAAGCTAACGAGCTGCAGAAGGCTAAGACACACAAGGGCTTCCTAGAGGCTCTTGTCAAACTCAGCCAGCTCGAATTCGGCTCCGCTCCCTCAAGCAAAGGCATCAGCGCCAGCGCAATGGTGGGAGGCCTCACTCTGACAATCCCTCTTCCCGACGAGATGCGCGAAAAAGAGCGCATCCGCCTCGTCAAAGAGCGCGATAAGCTGATCCAAAAACTAAATGGCACACAAGAGAAGCTAGCCAATCCTGACTTTATCGAGAAAGCTCCTGCAGAGCTTGTGGAGAAGTTCAAGAGCATTTTAGATCAGACCGAGCGCGAACTGCTCGAACTGGCGAAAAAACTAGAAACATTTTGACCTTTTCTCCTATAATCTTTACTAAATTTTTAAGGAGTTAAAGATGGACGTCAATTTTAGAGATGTTTTAGACACATTCGAAAAGTGCTGGCGAGCAGATTCAAATTTTCAAGAATTTAGACCCGAAGTCCTGTTCCAATACGAGGGCGTCTATAACATTAAATCAGGCGATGTACCTCAAGTGGTTCATGCAATCGAGGAGTTTTCTTCTCTGTTGAAAACGATATTCATTGCAGCCACCGTCATAAGCGTGCTTTCATGCTTCTTTGCCACTGTTTTTCTTGCAACCGGAAGCGCTCTTATTCTGACCACTCCTTTTATAGTTTATTTCAGCTATGACACCCTCTCTTTTGCACAAGAAGTGCAAAAGATTTATACGGCTCTCGATCAATTTGCTGCTGCCAAGAGCCTTGCGCAATATGCTTCAACAGGAGCCACCACTTATATTGCTCGATCTATGTGGAGCAGAGATCTCGCTGAGGCAAGAAAAGGGTTAAACGATCGTCTTATTACAAACCTCATGGGTTGGAAATTTTAACAGGAGAAAAGCAATGCTAGACTTTGCTAACACGCTTAATGATATTCACAGATGGGCAACGGCTGATGTATGGGACAAAGGGGATCTTCCTCATCTGTTCACATGGAATGATTTCGAAAAAGCTGGTGTATCTGAGCATGTAGATGCTTTTACAGCGCACTTAAAAACGATGCAAATCGCAGCATTTGTCATCGGGGCTCTTTCAGTTATTTTTGCTCTTGTATTCCTAGCCGGAGTAACAGCTCTTAACCCTCTCATTGGTTTAGCGGGTGCAGGTGTCCTGGTCGCTACTGCTGCTGATACTATTCGTCTTGCCACTTACACGGGTAGATTATACACAGCGCTTGATGCCATCAAGGCGATAAAAAATAGCAACAATGTTTTCGATAAAGACAACCTGCCTGCACTGGACCATGACATCGCAAATACCCGCAGACTCATCAATGAACTCATGTTCATGCAAATAATGGGCTGGAAAGTTTAACAACTCTATTTCGATTCTGAGTGGCTCTAACACACTCAGAATCGAACCAAAAAAATCTATGATGGTAGAATACACTCCCCTTGCCCGAATTGTAGCTGAATTTGATCCTGAAAAAGATATTCTTAACGGCGATCTTTCTTTTGCTCCTGAAATAGGTAGAACCATATTTCAGAGAGCGCACTATTATTTCATGCAAAGTCCCGCTATCGCCCTAAGTGCACAAAAAGCGAAATGGAAAAAAATGGAGGATTCAGGACTGAATAAAGTTCAGTTTGAGCAATTGCAACATAAACTTCTTCTCTATGCAGGAAGGACTAAAGACACCAAGCTCAAAACACTCGCCTTCGAACTCTGCAATCTTAGTCAGTAGCAAGATGTACTACAGTTCCATTGCTATTATTTGCTTTTCGCCAATCGATTTGTGCGTGCCATCCTTCAAGATGAGATCCAATAGCCGTATATTCCCTTGCTTGACTATTAAGTGCGCAGAAGAGCTGTGAGGCCTCTTTATGGAGTCCTAGAGTCCTACATCGTTCAAAAATAGACGAGATACGCTGAAGATAGGGCGACTGCTGATTAAAACAGACCACTGCCCTTTCCGCAAAGTTCGTAGCAGGAATTAAGCAGATCTGAGATGAAGGGCCTCTTGTCGCTCTTCCGAATTGAAAGCCGTAAAATGCACAGATCCTAGTAAAAGCTTCATGCTTGTGCATAATAAAATTACTATCCGATAATCTTCCCTGTTCATCAATAGGCAATAACTGATGCAAGACAGCTTCGAAATCTTCACCCATCCGTTCATCGTTCATTTTTAACAGGTCTCCGAAGCCTTCTAATCGTCCTTCATAGAGTGCAAAAGGGCTTTCTTCATGGGTGATAATTTCGAAGCCATCATCCGTTTCCTTGCTATAGCTCATTACAATAAGATCGATCAGAATGAGGATAGGGAGCGTAATTAGCGCTACAATGGTAGCGACAGCCAGGAGAGCCATACTAGTCCCATTAGTGGCTTCTTTGGCGTGATCAATTGCACTATCCCCTTTAACTTCAATTCCTGGATCTTGCCATTTTTCGAATAAATTTAATACAATACTTTGCGTTAATTTCATATCTTTATTATACATAATTATGTATAAATGTTAAAGAAAACATTTAGCATTATTAAACATGTATGTATTTTAGAATCAGGGACTTATCTTTTTGGTGAGAAAATTTATTCGATCTGCTTAGATAGTAAGGTGTTTGCATTACCGACCCCTCGAGAGCTCCATACAGCACTCCCCCTTGGGCCTGCGGAAAAAGCCTTTATTGATAAGAGCAGAGAAGAGATCCAGAAGATCCTGCTGGGCAAAGACTTGCGTCTTTTACTCATCATAGGGCCCTGCTCGATCCATGATCTAGACGCCTGTTTAGAGTATGCAGAGAAGCTGAAAGGGCTGGCGGATAGAGTCGGTTCCTCCTGCTTTATCGCCATGCGCGCCTATATGGAAAAACCGCGCACGCGCGACGGCTGGAAAGGCCTTATCCACGACCCACATCTCGATGAGAGTTATGACATTGAGGAGGGCCTCTTGAAAGCGCGCTCGTTTCTGCTGAAACTCGCACAGATGCGCATGCCCGCTGCGACCGAATTCGTCACCCCGCCGCTTGCCCCCTATTTCGCGGATCTCATCTCATGGGGCTGCATTGGGGCACGGACGAGCTCTTCCCAGCCTCACCGCCATCTAGCGGCGTATTTGCCGATGCCGATTGGCTTTAAGAACTCTGTCGATGGCAATATCGACTGCGCGATCCACTCTGCGATCGTCGCCAGGTCTCCCCATCCGTTTGTACACATCGATGACGACGGACGCCTCTGCCGCACCCTTGCTCCCGGAAATCCTGCTGCCCATGTTGTGCTCCGCGGATCCCAGCACCAACCCAATTACGACGCAGAAACCGTTGCGGCCGTACTCACCAAACTGCGCCGGTTCGAACTGCCTCCACGCATTATCATCGACTGCGCGCATGACAACAGCCGCAAACGCAGCGATAAGCAGCTAGAAGTATTCCAGAACGTGCTGGAACAGATCGCTGCCGGCAATAAGCATATTTGCGGAGTGATGCTAGAGAGTCATTTAGAAGCGGGTGTTCAACCGGTTAAAGCGAGCGGCTTGCAAAGAGGTGTTTCGATCACCGATCCATGTATCGACTTTTCGACTGTTGAATCGGCGCTCATCTCCTCATCCATCTGTATGAGATTGACCCACATCTGATGCTTCCACTCGCGGAAGACCTCTCCATCGCCTGTGATGATCTCCGCTTTAAACGTCATGAATCCACCTTTCTCGGCTAAATCATCGCTATAGAGTTCATACGTTTCATAGCCGAGGCGTCTATTGATCGGGAATTCGACAAATTCCTCAGTATGGTTGCGGAAAACAAGATGCAGGCGCACGTAGGAATCAGCGCGCACCACCCATGAGGGCACCCACCATTCGACGATGAGCAGTTGACCAGAAGGCGGGCACTTCTGCCTAGGGTCAGGAGAACCGATATTCGTACTCGCCAAATAGGAAGCATCGACCCGCTGCTGGTGAAGCACAAGTCCATACTTCTGGCAGCCGGCCAAAACAAGAAGAAAAAGGCAGAAGAATTTCATGGTACGAATTATACTATAGGCCATGCCAGCCGTCAGCGCAATTATTTTTAACCCTGAGAAAACAGCTATTTTACTCATCAAACGCCGTGATGTGCCTGTTTGGGTACTTCCCGGAGGCGGAATCGAGCCGGGTGAAATGCCGGAGGCAGCTGTCGTCCGCGAAGCAGAGGAAGAGACTGGCCTAAAAGTCGTCATCAAGCGCAAAGTCGCCGTCTACCACCCCGCTAACCGCATCACCCACGTAACCCATTTATTCGAATGCACCCCGATTACAGGAGAATTACAGACCGGTACCGAAACTAAGGCGATCGCCTACTTCCCCTTAGATAAGCTGCCTGACACTTTCGTCCCCTTCTACCGCTATTGGGTGGCAGACGCCCTGGCCAACCACCCTGCCCCTGTAGAAAAGACGATCCAGGGGACCTCCTACTGGAAACTTATCTATTACCTCCTGACGCATCCCCTTCTTACCGTGCGTTTTCTATTAACAAAACTAGGCATTCATATTAATACTTAAAATTATTTGATTAGTGTTTACACTTTATTAATTTTATATTAAAATGTATACATGATTATAATTAAAAATACAGATATGTCACTCCATCAAGCTTCTTCTTGTGGAGATGTTCATGCAGTAGAACGTCTACTTAAAACAATGCATCCCGATGTTCGGTTATCTTCCGGATCAACTCCTCTACTATTTGCTGTCCTAGACAATCAAGAACAGATCGTCAAAATACTGCTCGAAGCCGGCGCCAATCCTTGTATACAAGGATTAAACAAAATGACGCCTCTTCACCTTGCAGCGGATCGCGGCTATACGAGAATGGTTCAGATGCTCGTGGAGACGAATAAAATCCCTACTTCAAGAGATATTGGAGGCCGCACACCCGAAGAATGCGCGGCTCAAAACGGCAATTTCCGTGAGATGAATATAATTGTGAGTGCAAAAACCAAGAGCTCTGTTTACAAATTTAAGGAATAAGCGCTTATAATGGCTGTCAATGGCCTTTATATACTCCGACCTCATTCCTAAAACGTTCGTCTGCCTCAAAGAGGGCTACAACAAGAAGACTTTTTTCAGCGATCTCTTCGCCGGCATGAGCGTGGGCGTGATCGCCCTCCCCCTTTCACTCGCCTTTGCAATTGCATCAGGACTGACACCAGAGAAGGGTCTATTTACCGCCATTATCGCAGGTTTTCTCATCTCGCTTTTGGGCGGAAGTAGAGTCCAGATCGGCGGCCCTGCCGGAGCTTTCGTCGTCATCGTCTATGGCATCGTTCAGGAATTTGGATACGACGGTCTTCTGATCGCCACCATGCTCGCAGCTGTCATGCTGATAATCATGGGACTGGCGCGGTTTGGCGTGCTGCTCAAGTTCATCCCCTATCCGGTGACGACCGGATTTACAACTGGAATCGCCATTACAATTTTAGTCTCACAAATCAAAGACTTTTTCGGTCTTGAGATCGATAAGGTGCCTCCGCAATTTGTGGAAAAATGCAATCTTTTCTGCCAGATGGCCCATACATTTAACTTCTCCGCCCTTGGAGTGGCAGTCGGAACTCTGCTCCTCATCGTCGTATTACGCAGAGTCATGCCCAAATTTCCCGGAGCCATTTTTGCCGTGGTCATCGCCACACTCGTTGTTCTGCTTTTTCAGCTCCCCGTAGAGACGATCCAGTCGAAATTTGGCTCGATTCCCCGCCTGCCGCCTCTTCCCAGTCTTCCTGAGTTTTCTCTAGAAAAGATCAAAGCGGTCTTTCCCAGCGCCATCACGCTGGCGCTCTTAGGTGCGATAGAGTCGCTTCTATGCGCTGTTGTCGCCGATGGTATGACAGGACAGCGCCATCGCCCGAATTGCGAGCTCATCGCCCAAGGAGTGGCAAATATGGGAGCGTGTATTTTCGGAGGTATGCCAGCCACCGGGACCATTGCCCGCACCTCTGCCAATATCCGCCTGGGCGCTCGCACCCCATTTGCCGGCATGATCCATTCGATCACTTTGCTGCTCATTATAGTGGCTTTTGCACCGCTTGCTGCCATGATTCCGCTCGCGGCGTTAGCTGGAGTGTTGGTATTTGTGGCGTGGAATATGATGGAGCTCAGCCACTTTGTCGAGATCATGCGCGGGCATAAAGGCGATGCGCTTGTTCTACTCACGACTTTTTTCCTGACGATTTTAATAGACCTGTCCGTCGCCGTCCAAATAGGTGTGCTCATGGCCGCCGTTATCTTCCTCAAGCGCATGACAGATAAGACCACCGTGCAGATCTGTCAGGAGCTGGTGAAGGAAAACCGCGATGAGACGCCCGAGCATTCAGCCCCCGCGGTAAAGATTCCAAGTGACGTCGTGGTATTTGAGATCAATGGGCCCTTTTTCTATAGCGTCGCCGATCTGCTTGACGAAGCTTTAAGAAGGCTCGATAAACAGCCGCGCACGTTTATTTTGCGGGTCGACAAGATGCCGCTGATCGATGCCACCGGCCTTTACGCTTTGAAGAAATTCGCGGGCAAATGCAAAGCCCATGACATCCATTTTCTCGTTACTGGAGTCACGCCTCACCTACTCGAGCAGTTTAACCAAGCTAATGTGACAAAAGCTATAGGGCGCGAGAATATATCTCGGTAATTATTTTTCTAATATCTCTTTAAGGAAGTTTTTCATCGCCTGCCAAGATCGCTTGTCCGAGAGCGCATTATAGGCTTTACCTAGCTCAGGCCGGTGCATGGCCGGATTGGTAAAGGCGTGGTAGGTATTGCTATAAATATGCATCTGCCAGTCGACTCCCGCCTCTGTCAGCTCGTTTTGAATCGCTGAAATATCCTCGTCCGATACTTGAGGGTCGAGATTGCCGTGGAGGATCAAGAGAGATCCTGCGATAGAAGGAGCAATAGGGACACGCGTTGCACCCTCGGATTTCAGGACAGCATGGAAGGTCACGCCTCCGCTTAAAGGGGCGCCGCTGCGGAGCAGCTCAATCACAGCCAAGCCTCCGAAGCAAAAACCAATCGCACCTACCTTGTCACTATAGGCTAGCGCAGCATCAAATGCAGCTTTCATCCGCCCTTGCAAGAGAGCGCGGTCGCGATAGAGCGGGGTCATAAGCGCCATCGCCTCTTCGTCATTTTTAGCCAGACGCCCCTCTCCATATATATCGATCGCAAAACCGATATATCCGAGCCTCGCCAAGCTCTCAGCTTTACGGCGGGCAAAGTCATCTTGGCCGCGAAAGGCATGGGCGACTAAGACGATGGGCGCTTTTTCACTATTTTTTCGGGCTATATAGCCTTTTAATGTAAGGCCGTTATGGTAATAGAGGGCTTCTTCTGTAAACATAACCGGATTGTAATTATATTCGGGGATTTGTTACAGACCAATTTATGGCCAAAGTTTATAACCCCTCGAAGTGGGGCCCCCGCGTTGCGATCTGCTTAGTCGCTGCTATTCCTGTGCCGATTGCTACGTATATGGGTCTCTTCCAGTGGGGTCTGATCGACTCTTTCTGGGATCCCTTCTTTGGCAAAGAGACCGAAGGGGTCTTGAAGTCTGAGCTCTCGCATGAGATGCAGGACATCATCCGCCTGCCCGACGCTATCCTCGGGGCCGTTGCGTATATCGGCGACATCATTTTTGCACTAGCAGGCTCGAATCGCCGCTGGTTTGACCGCCCGTGGCTGGTGGCCCTCTTCGGCCTCGATGTCATCCCTGTGAGCTTAGTAAGCGCCACCCTGGTCTTTATGCAGGCTTTTGTCGTGCACTCCTGGTGCTTCCTCTGTCTTGTCACTGCCTGTTTTTCTCTCGTTCTCGTTCTCCTTTCCTATGACGAGGTCTTTGCTTCGATTACTTTTATGCACCGCGTCTGGAAAAGAAGCCGCAGCAAACGCGTCGTATGGAACACCTTTATAGGAAAGCCCTCTAAGCTCGCCTATGAAATAGCTAGAGAAATCGAGAAAAACGGGAGGAAAAGCTGATGTGGGCGCGGATCGTTGAATTTATGCTCGCGTGCTGGCTTGCCTTAAGCCCATTTGTGTTTGCACACCGCAGCGATGCGACATTACTGTGGACGAGTGACCTCACTTGCGCCTTTCTCGTTGCGCTGTTTTCCCTGCTTTCATTCAACCAGCGCCTCAACAAGATGCACCTCGGAAACCTGCTAGTCGCCTTTTGGCTCATTTGGGTCGCTTTCTCATGGGAATTCCCTCACGAAAAGGCTATCCAGAACAACCTTGTGCTCGCGATGCTATTTCTTATGCTCGCCATAGTTCCCAGCGAGTCTCACCTACCGCCACGGCCGTGGCGCACATTTTTAAAGGAGAAAGAAGATGGAAAAAAAACATGAAAACTACCACGTCAGACCCTTCCCTCAGCAGCCTAAGCGCGGTGGAAAGGAGCTGGTGGCAACTCTCGATCAGCTCGAAGTGACGCTGGGCAGTCCCATGCCTAACATGGAAAAGCTGAAAACACTGCAAGCCAAGATTCATGAAACAGCGCAGAACTACAACGACGATCAACTCATCGACATGCTGCGCCAGCTTTCCCACGGGTTAGATAAATACCAGCAGAAGCCCTCGCGCCCTGCCCTACAAAAGATCGTAAGGCAACTGCTCAAAGTGCGCATCGCTCTCAAAAGCATGCACTAAGGATGAAAAATAACAGGATGGCAGGATAGACAGGATAAAATATTATCCTGTTCATCCTGACATCCTGTTATTTTATTTACATCAAGCGTAATGCGAAAACGAATGCAAAGAGCGAGAAGGATTCGACAATCCCCAGCGCTGCCCAGCTTTTTCCTAAAATCGCAGGCTGCTTAGCGGACGCCTGGATCGCAGATGCCGCGCACATTCCCTGATACATCGAAGAAAAGAGCAGAGCCAAACCGACGCCAAGGCCAATGCCTACTGCAGATAAGGGAGCAAGCGAACCTGCTACGATCTTGTTTTTCATCTGGATTGTCAAAACCAGAGAAAAGATCGACTGAGATGCGGGCATCGCTGACATACCGATGAATTTACCATGGTTCTCTTCCACGCGGCTCATGACGGCGTGGGATGCCATACCGGCAATACCGCACCCAATCGAGCTACCGATACATCCCAGGGCAAGGACGAGTGCGGGTCCAATCATACTGAAATCCATAACTTACTCCTGTGTGAGTTTTTGTTTTCTAAGGGGATTAAATAGTTTGCCATCGCCTTCAAAGCAGTAGTGGTACCATTCAATGAAATTAAGACGCAGGCCGTGGATCACCCCACCCTGCGCTGCTAAAATAATCGTGACGCAATGGCCGAGAAGCACGACGATGGCACCGAGGACGAGGTTGATCTCTGCACCCATTTCGTTGAAGGTGTGGGCCATGATGGTGCCGGCAAGGCCGAGGGCATAGAGACGGAGGTAGGAAAGGATGTCTGAGAAGACGTGGATGAGCTGCATCGGTTCGGCAAGGCCTTTAAGCCCCTTTTGGATCAGCGCGACCACGCAGGCAAAGCCGATGCCAATATAGATCAGCTGCAAGCCGATCGAGTAGGCGAGCTCTTTAGGGAGCCAGCCCAAATACTGCACCATCGAAATCGCTCCCACGGTTTTGGGGAAGTAGAGGTATCCTCCGATCGCAAAGGCAACCCAGCCGAGGTTGCTCAAGCTTCTCCTGACATAGCGTAAGAGAGAAAGGGAGATGTGGATCACACCGACGACGAGCGAGAACTCGAGCAGTATATTGTCCGTAAATTCATCGCTAATCTCATAGACTCTCTTATTGCCTTCCACTTTCGAGCCTAATTCTAACAGTTCAGAACCGCTTTTGGCGGAACTGATCTGCGGATACTGTTTGGCCCATTCCTGATAGACGTCGTCACGCTCGGCAAGAATATAGTCTGCCTTCTTTTCCGCCATCCACTGGATAGGTGAATAGCGTCCGATGGCGCTTTCAGGGTCGAATTCGATCCCGAAGAATGAAGAGGTCAGGAATCCCCAGCCGATACACGCAACGGAAAGAACGGTGAGCATTTTGAGGAGGCGTTTGGCCCCGCCTTTGAGACTGGGCATTTTGAACTTCAAGAAGATGGCGACAAGCAGGAATAGAACGCCATACCCTCCATCAGCGGTAATGATGGCAAAAAAGAGCACGAAGGCCCAGAAGATCCAGCCCGAGGGATCGTTATCCGTTGCTGCTGGAATATCGTATAGTTTCACGAGATCTTCGCCGAGACGCCTGAATCCTTTGTTCTGCATGCAGGTGGGAACGCGATCCTGCGATTCAACCACAATCGGCTCAAAGAGGATCGCATAGTCTTTTGTCAAGATGGGCAGGCGGTGGATTTTATTTTCCGGCACCCACGCCTCTACGGCAAAAAGTGCGCCTTCCATAGGGCGCGTGACGGTCTTTTGCGCGCATTCGAGGGAGTAGATATCGAGGCGGTCGAGGAGCTTGGCTTTCAAGAAGTCGAGGTGGCCGGCAAAGCCCTTTAGCTCAGCGTGGATCTGCTGCAGCGTCTCTTCGATAAAGTGGAGGTGGCTTTTGAGCTCGCCGACAGGATGCTCGAAATGCATTTCGATCATCCCCGGATAGCTGCGGGGTGTTTTGTTGATGGCGATGAAGTAGTCGAGGTCATATTCAGTGCCGACATATATCAGTTCATCAAGAGCTGCTGCGCTTTCGCGCTTGCTCGTTTTAACGCAGAAAAACTGGATTTTGCGCCCACTGTACTCTTCAATAAAGGAGATGTCTCTCATGCTGAAATTCCCAAAGGGAGCGACCCGGGCAATTTCAGCTTCTAAAAGGCGCTTTTCTTCTTCTTGCTTTTCTAGAGCCGCTTTTAGATCGAGGACCTGGCCGGCGATCTCTTCGGCGTAATGCAGGTCTCCTCCGCCTTTATAGGGAGATTTTATGGGCTGTTTGCGCAGGATTTTGATCGCATCGATGATGCGCTGGACCTCTTTGGGGTAGTGGGTCGTGCGCTGAGCCTTCGGAGAGATAAACTCGATGCAGCCTTCGTCTTGAGCGCGGATAAAGAAATCAGCGAGCTCTTCTTTGGCGCCCATAAAGAGGTATTTTTTGACGTCGACGATCATGCGCTCTCCTCCTTGCGCTGAAGGATTTTGCGTTTGGAGACTTTTGCTTGCGCAACTGCCGCCAGCATCTGATCGCCGAGGAAGATGCGGATCTTTTTAATATTTTCTACGGTGCGCGGAATCAGGATTTTTTCAAACAGATTGACGCGGATCGATACCTCGCGCAGCTCCTTCTCCAGCCGCCTTTTGCGCTCTTTCAGGATACGGATCTTTTCACGGGTAGAGATATACTCTTCTAAGGTCTCCGCAGCGCTATCCATCCAAAAAGGAGTGTCAAAGAGGGAATAGTCTTTGGGAGCAAAAACGGCTTTTTTAAATATGGGAACATCGACGCCGGCAATATTTTCATCATCCGTCACGACTTCTCGAAGCGCTGTGGCTGCAAAAAGGGGCCGCGCATCCGCATCCGTAAAGAGGCTAGCATAACGAAACTGCCGCACTTCGAGCGCTTCAAAGTCCTTCTGCTGAATGAGAAGTTCCGTTTCAGCTTGATGCACTTCGATCTGCAAGAGCGCTTTCTTTAATTGCAGCGTCGGCAAATATTTCTGGAGCTGGCCCAGCTTGACCTGCTGTGTCCTAAGTTCTGTTTTGGTGAACTTAATCTCTGACATATCCCCTATTGGTGCGGCCAATATTTATCGATGAGGTATTGACGAATGCCCACCTCATTCTTTTCAAAGCAGTCTGCCAGCATCTGCCAGCCGTGATCGAGGGCGTCTTCTAGGCTCAAATTGACCTCGAGGTTCATCATCTGCTCCTCAAAGAGCGTCGAAAAGTGGAGCAGCTTCTCGTCCCATCGGGAAAGTTTGAAGCCCATACTCTGGCGTTCGCGCGCTTTTTTCGAGTCGGCATACAGGCGGATCTGGGTATTGGCTAGGTCGCCATGGTCTTCGCGCGTCACTTTGCCGATCACTTGCTGCTTAAGACGCGAGAGCGATCCGAAAGGATCGATGCGTCCGCCGTGGAGGTAGAACTGTCCCTCGGTGATGTAGCCGGTGTTGTCGGGAATAGGGTGGGTGACATCGCCGCCTGGCATCGTCGTGACAGAGATGATCGTGATCGAGCCGCTGCCATCGATGTCGACCGCCTTCTCATAGCGGGCGGCAAGGTCGGAGTAGAGGGAGCCGGGATAGCCGCGATTCGAGGGTACCTGGTCCATGGTGATCATGATCTCTTTGATCGCATCGGCAAACGCCGTCATATCGGTCAGGAGGACGAGAACGTCTTTGTCCTCGGTAGCGAATTTCTCGGCGCAAGCAAGCGCCATGTCGGGAACGAGAAGACATTCGACCGCAGGGTCTGTGGCCTGGTGGATGAACATGACGGTTTTTTCCATCGAACCGGCCATTTCTGCATTCTCGATGAAGGCTTGGTAGTCGTCAAAGCGCAGGCCCATGCCGCCGATCACGACGACATCGGCATCGGTCTGGTTGGCGATGCGCATCAGCAGCGCGTTGTAGGGCTCTCCCGCGATCGAAAAGATCGGGATCTTCTGCGACTTGACGAGGCAGTTAAAGACGTCGATCATGGGAATGTTTGTGCGCACGAGGTGGCGCGGCACTACCCTGCGTACGGGGTTGAAGGAAGGAGCGTTGATCTCTACAGGCTCGCCGTAGATCGCAGGTCCTCCATCGATCGGCTCTCCCGAGCCATTGAGACGTCTTCCCAGCAGCGAATCACTGCAGTTCAGAGTCATCTGGCGCCCTAAAAAGGTCACGCGATCATTCGTGTAAATGCCGCGGGTGTTCTCAAAGCACTGGAGGGTCACCTTGTCCTTGTCAATGCTGAGCACCGAACCGTAGATTTTCTCTCCCGATCTCTTGGTGATCTGAGCGAGCTCGCCTAGGCTCACGTCCTTGGCGAGAACGGTGAGCAAGTTACCGCGCATATCGACAATTCTATCGTAGGTCTTTTTCATGCATTCACCACTGCGGTTTGTTTATTGATCTTCTCTTCAATGCGAGCGTAGGTGCGATGGTACTGGTCGGAGCCAAAGGCCATAAAGTTCATATTCTTGACCTCGTTTTGCAGCTCCAGAAAGAAGGTGCGCGCTTCGTCGTGTTCATTGAAGGTAAAATCCGCTACAAATATCTCGTTGATGAGTTTAAAGAGTGGAATCTGCCTTTTCAGCGGGCAGTAGGCGTCTTCTTTATCGAAGGCGTTCTGCTGCAGATAGCTAAAATCATAGAGCTCTGCCTTCAGGTAGATGACCATGTCTCTAAGAGAGATACCCTCTTCACCGACAACCTCCATACGCTTGCCGATCTCGTCGCCTTCGCGCAAAATGCGCGCAGCGCGCTTGACGGCGTGGCCCCAGCCCTTGAGCTTCTCGTCGAGCTGTCGCCCGACCCCATCGATGTATTTGCTCCAGGAGATCAGCGGGTCGATGGCGGGATAGCGCCGCGCATCGGAGCGGTAGCGCGAAAGACCCAAAAAGGCCCCCACGACGGAAAGTGTCGCTTGCGTGACCGGCTCCTCAAAGTTACCTCCCGCCGGCGATACGGTGCCGCCGATCGTGAGAGATCCTAAGGAACCATTTCTTAGGCGGACTACGCCCGACCTTTCATAAAACGACGCGATGCGGGAAGCGAGATAGGCGGGAAAGGCCTCTTCTCCGGGAATTTCTTCAAGGCGACCGGACATCTCGCGCATCGCCTGTGCCCAGCGCGAGGTTGAGTCGGCAAGCAGGAGCACGTCGAGACCCATCTGGCGATAGTATTCAGCGATTGTCGCTCCCATGTAGATCGAAGCTTCGCGCGCACTCACCGGCATCGAGGAGGTATTACAGATGATAACTGTACGCGTCATGAGCGCTTCATTGGTGTGCGGATCGGTGAGATGCGGGAAGGTGCGCAGGACTTCGACGACTTCACCGGCGCGCTCACCGCACGCTACGACCACCACGATGTCTACAGCGGAATATTTGGAGAGGTGGTGCTGGAGGACCGTTTTCCCGGCGCCAAACGGACCCGGAGAGCAGAATGTGCCGCCCTTCATCACAGGAAATTGCGTGTCGATCACGCGCTCACCCGTATCCATCATCTTTTCAGCGCGCGTCTTCTCACCCTCAATCAGGGCGAGCTTAACAGGCCACTTCTGGACCATTTTAAACGAGACTTCATGGCCATCTTCATCGATCGCCTTTGCTACAACTGTATCAATTGTATACGAGCCGGGCTGAATGACCCATGTCAGGCGGTAGTTTCCATAAAGAGTAAAGGGCACCATGATCTGATGGTGGAACCTTCCCTCCATAGTGAAACCGAGAAAGTCGCCGCGTTTAACCTCTGCTCCCACTTCTGCCGTTGGATGGTAATCCCAGCGGTGCTGATAATCGAGAGCGGGCAGATAGACGCCGCGCGTTAAAAAGAGGCCGCAGGCGCTTGCGACATTTTCTAGCGGGTTTTGGAGCCCATCAAAAATAGAACTGAGAAGTCCTGGGCCCAGTTCTGCTTCAAGAAGAATACTGGTAAATTCGACAGGCGTGCCCAGCTTAATGCCGCGCATGTCTTCGAATACTTGGAGTTTGGCTTCATTTCCGACGATCTCGAGGACCTCGGCCTTTAGCTCCACATTGCCCAGCTTGACCATGGCAATTTCGCCTTGGCGAATATCGCCTTCGAATGCGACGTGAAGCAAGTTTCCAAAAGCCCTAACGACTTGACCTCTACCCATACTACCCATGCTTATATTGCATTAATATTGTTTTACCGCGCTCCTCATTTAATTCATTGTATTTTTCTACAATGATGAGGCGAGCGACATATCCTAAAATCCAATCGATCGAAAAGAGCAGGTATCCAGCAAGCTCCTCAATTTTATCGAGCCGATAGTGGGCAACCGTCAGAAACTGCTGCCAGGGGTCATTCCCACAGGCGTTCAGGCGCTCTTTAAGCTCGATGTACTCATTGGGAGGATCAAAATCCACCACATCCCTTTGCGCCAGGATGAGGGCGACGATTGGATCGCTAAAATCTTCAAACTGCAGCTGAAAAGCCAGATCGCTGCCCAGTTTCTTCGCGCGCAGTGCAAGGAGCACTAGACGCCACTCGCGCTCAAAGCGCAGATAGCGCCTTAGAAAGCCGTCTTGTTTCGGCATCTCCTCGGTAAAATAGCGCGCTAGAAGGCCAAAAAAGTGGCGCAGCTTCTCCTGCTTCTCCTCAAACTGATCGAGGAAGTCGAAGACGTAACTCGGGAGGATATCCTGGATCAGCAGCGCTTCGTCTAGCTCTTTTTCATTCAAATTGCCTCTAGAGTCGATCGGCTCTTCTAGGAAGAGTTCGCGGATGTTCTGCAGATCGATGTAGCGGCGCAATATTTCTACTTTTTTCCTGTCTTCTTTCGATAAATTGACCCTGAGTCACTCAACGAGTTCATCGAACGTAATCTCAGGTTTTTCCCCGAGCACAAGGGGAGGCAGAGAAGGAGCCAAAAAGTAGTAGTTGCCCATCAGCCAATCCTACGAAAACAAGAAGGTGCGTAAATCTTTACGGATATATTGGCTGACCATTTCCTTCAGCGCTGTTTCAGTAAGATCGATGGTCACCTTGTCCTTGAGCAGCTTAATTTCCACTCCAGCTTTAAGCGGTCCAACCAGGACGCTCTTCTCTTTCAGCTGCTCGACAAACTCTTTGCCCAAGAGCTCATTGACGGCGCGCGCTGGCACATGAGAGGGAATCACAGCGCTTATATCTCCGCCAAGCCCCTGCTCGCGGATCGCCGCAAGGACAGCTTTGATAAGAGAAGCGAGCACATCGGGTTCATTGAGCTTCGTCGTGAGGAGCTGGGAGAGATTTTTGCTGAGAAGCTTCTGTTCTATCTCTTGTTTGAGCGCTTCAAGCGTCTGGCGCGCGCCCTGCTGCAAGGAAGCGTGAAATACGGCTTTGCGTCTTTCCACCTCTTCGTCGGCTTCAGCTAGAATTTTAGCTGCCTTGTTCTCAGCCTGTTTAATAACATCGACTGCACGGTTCCGCGCTTCGCTAAGGATGCGCTCCGACTCCTCCATTGCTGGTTCTAAGGTCTCTTTACGAAGAATCTCACAGATTTTTCTGACCTTATCTTTCCCAGTATCAGTCTCTTCCATCACATCTCCTAAGCGCACGCCCTTAACCCATCAGTATAACTTTATAGGCGCGTTATATTTCAATGAAAAATGAGTTTGCAGGAAAAACCTTTGATATGCGATACGTAAAGTATGAAGAAAATGTTAACCCTACTCCTCTCTCTTGCACTCTGCAGCACAACTTTTGCAGATCAGTGCCTTGAATCCGCCATGTACGAATCGAATTCACTCTACAGTACCGGAGGCGGTTATGAAGATGGGATCTTCACTGCCGTCAGCTCATCCATGATCGGATGGGGCATCGGTCTTGCCGCTGCTATCGCACTCGTCGCAGGTCTTGTGCACCAGAGCGCAGGAGCAAATACCCATAGCGCCAACGATCCTCAGTGACACTCGCCTTTCTTTGCCTTGCGGCATCGCACTGTCTGTTTACCCCACCCACTGGTTGGGATGTTGTTTCCCCTGATAAACTCTCTGGCTTGACGCGCGTCGCCTTCGTCGGCAAAAAAAGCGGAAGCCTCTTTCAGCCCACACTTAACCTCTCGATCGAAAAAGTCAACGTCTCTCTCGATGAGTACATAGCCTCTGTCAAAAAACGTCAAGAAGCTCATCCCAAGCGCATCTGGCGCGACTTAGGCGTCTTTACAACAGCTGCAGGCCCCGGGCGACTCACCTGCCTCGACATGCCTTCCAAATGGGGCGAGCTGCGCCTGATGCAGGTCATCCTCCTTAAAGAGGAGACCGCTTACATCCTGACTGCCGCGGCACTTAAAAAAGACGCCCCCGCACTCCTCTCTGTTTTCCAGAACGCTTTCCATTCCCTTTCCCTTGTCCCCGATCTTATGAGCGCTATTCCCGACGAGAAGCGCCGCAATATGCTTAAAGCTTGGCAAAAAAATCCTGAAAAAGTAAGCTGCCATGAGCTACAACAACTGCTTTTGAATGAGTTTGGCGATCTTGGCGCCTACTGGCAGCTGCTTGCGGCAAAGGAACTAACCAATGAAAAGCCGGATTCTGATCGCAACCTCCCTTCTTCTTGCCCCGCTGGCAGGTAGAGCTGAAGAGAACGCACCTCCTCCCCTCATAGAACAGTGCGCCGTAGAGGAAGAAGAAGATTTTCCTACTCCTTCTGATGTCATGGCCGATGAACGAGAAGAATGGCAGCCAACAGGCAAAGTCGTCGGCAGAGCCGGCAATGAAATGGAGCGCAAAGCGCGTCGCGAGCGTCTACGCAACTGGGCGATTGCCGCCTGTGTGACTATCATCGGCATCGTGACATTGATTCTTGTCGCGCGCCATCATGATAAGTAGAGCTCTCCTCATGCTCATACTGACCGCTTGTAGCGCCCACTCCCCTTGGACTGAGAGTCAGCTTCCGTCGCATGAGAGCAGGCGCTTCTGCTACACGTCCCCCACAAGGGCGATTGACGTGCAAATACTCACCCCTCTTAACACCGTCTATCTAGCTGTGCATGCGCCTATGGGCACACAGCCTCTCTTGCTCGATGGCCGGACATTCCCTCTTTCCCCTAATCTAGGCGGAGAGCGCTATGCCCTTCCTTCTGAAGCCGCTGAGCTCTTGCTTAGCATGCTCGCATTAAATGAGCCATTTGAGATACAACTGGGTCAACTTACTGAAATAATTACACCCCTTACCCCAAAATAAACGTATGAGCAATCAGTTAGAGAATTTAAGACAGTTTACAACCATCGTTGCAGACGCAGGCGAATTCGCAGAGATCAAGAAATACCGCCCGACCGACTCGACAACCAATCCTTCTCTCATTCAAAAAGCTGCAGCTCTACCCGAGTATCAATTTCTCATCCAAGAAGCCATTATATTCGGCAAAAAGCATGGCAAGACACGCGCTGAGCAGCTCGGCCTTGCTCTCGACAGAGTTTTTGTGAATTTTGGGGTAGAAATCTTAAAAATCGTTCCCGGTAGAGTCTCTACCGAAGTCGATGCCCGTCTCTCTTTCGACATGAAAGGAAGTATCGAAAAAGCAAGAGAGCTCATCTCCTTCTACGAATCGGCCAAAATCCCCCGCGAGCGCGTCCTGATCAAGCTCGCCTCTACGTGGGAAGGCATCCGAGCGGCTGAGATCCTGGAAAAGGAGGGCATCCATTGCAACATGACCCTCTTATTTAGCATGGCGCAAGCACTCGCCTGTGCAGACGCCAAAGTTACCCTCATCTCCCCTTTTGTCGGCCGCATCCTCGACTGGTACAAGAAAGCCGAAAACCGCAGCTCCTACCCTCCTGCCGAAGACCCCGGCGTCATTTCGGTCACAGAGATCTATAACTACTTCAAGAAAATGGGGATTAAGACCCAGATCATGGGAGCCAGCTTCCGCAATACAGACGAGATCATCGAACTCGCTGGCTGCGATCTACTCACCATCGCTCCGTCCCTGCTAGCCCAATTAGAAGCGAGCACTGTGGCAGTACCGCGTAAGCTCGATCCCGCCAAGGCCAAAGCCATGGCGATTGCGCCTATTCACCTCGATGAAAAGCAGTTCCGCTGGATGCTGAATGAGAATGCGATGGCAACTGAGAAGCTGAGCGAAGGCATCCGCGTCTTTGCAAAAGACATCGTAACGCTGGAAAAACATCTTGCCACACTACTCTAAAGGCATCCGAAGATTCTGTATCTATAAACACAATTTTATGGCATAGTGTAGCCGCCATTCTAAAAAAGGAGTGTCTATGGCTACTACTACTCAACCTTCTCAATCTCAAGTGACAGCAGAATTCTACACTTCAAATTGTCATAGTTTACATACCGGCTTTTCATCTATGCCAGACCTAGAGAGGAAGACCATTTTAATTCGATCAGAAAATATCTGTGCCGAATCTTTTACAGGAATTAATAGCGGCGCCAAGCCGATTTTTAAGTTTTCTATATGCGACGACGCAAGAAACGCAGAATTAAGCGGCACAGGCAAAACTATTTCTTTGGAACCAAGTTTGGTTGAAAAAATGAAGAAGCTTTTTGATGCACAGCAAAGCTTATCTCAAAAGAAACAGGAGCTGAGAGAAAAATGGAGCCTCTCCCTCACTACATCCGGAGAAACTGTTCCGGCTCAAGCTATTTTCAAAAGACTCCCGCTGCAAAACAACGCTGTCGAAGGCGAAGTTTTTATACCTTCCAAAAGTCTTCTAATCAATTCAACCATTAACTCAAATAAAAGCACACAATTTGAAGTTTCTAACCGTTCAAGTTTTTCATTCGGATCTATGTTTGATGAACCTAAGAACATTTTTCTATCAACTAGCTTAGTGAATGAGTTGGATCAATTCGCTAAAGAAACCGATCAATACACAAAAGATGCTGCGGAAATTTCCAAGGAACTCTGGACAAAAGTTTGATCTAAATCCTCCAGACCGTTACCAACGGTCTGGCTTTTATTCCAGCCTGGCAAGACCTTTGTTGCGGCTCTTTTCAAACATCGTTCTAAAGAGAAACATAGAAAGCACAAGAAAGACTACATTTAGTCCTAAACTCATGTAGAACATGTGATGGGAAAAGACGCCTTCTCTTAGCAGTGTGCGCATTCCCTCGAAAATATAGGTCGTCGGCAGGCAGTAGGCAATCGTTTGCGCCCACCCGGGCAAAGTAGAGACCGGGTAGAAAACAGCGCTAAAGGGTGCGAAGACAAACGGCATCATCCAGGCGAGCATCTGCACTCTCTGGCCGAAATAGACCATGATCGACCCGCTGATGAAGCCGATCACCCAGCCGAATAGCGTTAAAGACGCAGCATAAGGTAAAAAAGCCCAGCCCAGATTATAGATATTAAGCGCATAGAGCAGATAGACCAGCATGCTCGAAAAGAGCACGTTGATGATGATCTTAAATATCCCCATGAGCATCGTCGCCGTCATCCATTCGGAAATCTTGAGCGGCGTTGAAAAGAGGTTCACGAGATTGCGGCTCCAGAACTCCTGCAGGAGATTCACCGAGATCTCGTAGTTGCCCCTCCAGATGATCTGCCAGAAGACAAGACCCGTCAAAATCCCCATGGCGATTCCGGGAACATTTGCCTCCTGTCCCTGGATCCAGACGCTCGTCATCCCCCACAGGAGAATATCGATTGTCGGCCAATAAAATAGGTCTGCGACATAGTCGAGCTTCAAAAAGTAGTAGAAATAGCGCAGAAATGCGGCCCAAATGCGTCCAAAGCTCACGGTTTATCCTCCCTACTCACCATATGCAAGAAATAATCAGCTAGCGTCGGCTGCGTGATGTTGATGCTCGAATAGGTCACCTTTGCATCAGCAAAAGCACTTAATAGATGAGCGACCTGCTTCTCATCTAATTTTAATTGAATAAGTCGATGATCGACCGAGTAGGGCAGCTGGAGCTGCTCCGCGATCGACATCGCGCGTTTAAGCCCATCCCCCACAACCAGCTCAACGGTGGACTTTGCCACACTGCGCGCCAGATTTTGTGGCAGATCATCGGCAATGATTTTGCCCTGCTGCAAAAAGAGCACGCGGTCGCACACCTCGGCCACTTCGGCCATATTATGAGACGTAAAGAGGATGGAGATCCCTTCGCTATCGCGCTGGTCGAGGACAAATTCGCACACATCCTTGGCGATATCGGGATCGAGAGAGGCTGTCGGTTCGTCGAGTAGAACGACCTTCGGCTTGATCATAAAAGCCTTCACGAGCATGAGACGCGTGATCTGACCCGCGGATAGCTTGGAGACATATTCTTTGCGCTTCTTCAAGATGCCGAAGCGCTCGAGAAGCGCCTCGCGCTGTTTGCGGCGCTCTTTCCACGTAAGGCCAAACATGCGGCCAAAGACATCGAGATTCTGCTCAACGGTTAAGTTCCATGGTAGGCTGACGTAGGTACTGGCAAAGGCGACGTGCTTGAGGACTTCCGAGCGATTGCGCGCAAGATCCTTGCCGAAATAGGAGATCTGCCCAGAAGAGGGCGTCAGAGTACTCATCAGCATCTGAATGGTCGTGGTTTTACCCGCACCATTGGCGCCAAGCAGGCCCAAAATCTCCCCCTGATGCAAGTCAAAAGTGATCCCATCCACTGCGACAAATGGCTTTTTACCAGGATAGACCTTTCTAAGCTCCCGGACAGAGAGAACGGATGCCATATTCAAACCTATTGATTATCAATGCCCATCCTACCAAAGCCCCCCAATTGGCGCAAGAGCACAAAGCCATTAATATCTATATTAAATTTAGATTATTCACTGCACCAAAGAATTTTTAAAACATCCGCCCGCTAGTTGTTCACCCAGCTTTATTTGATTTGGTGTATAATATATTCCATGAATGGAGTCCAACCAGCAGCACCATTATCTATCTTTCCTCCTGATGGCAGCACAATAAATACTTGGTTGCCAAAGAATGTAATCTCTAGAATTCTTGGTCTCCTAAACAACCAGAATCGAGCAGCTGCCGCCCAAGTTTGTCGCTTGTGGAAAGACATTACGAGTGATAAAGAGTTTTTCAAACTTTCTCTAATTATGCATAATCGACTCTCATCCTATCTATTAGTGGATCACCAAAAACTCTGGAAGTTCTTAAATGCGCCTTGCATTCAATTAGATGAACTACCCTGCAAATTATTTCAGAAGGCTCTTTATATCGATCTTGCGTTTCATAAACATACCCTTCTACTTAATTACTCAATCCAAGATCTCTTAGCGAAATTTTCTTACCATAACATTGTATATATCTCCTCCACTGAACTGATAACTGCGGTTTGTATTGATTGTGCCGATGGACCATGGACATTATATCACTACAGAAATGGCCAAATAAGTAGCTATACCGGAGAAGTATTAATCACTCCGGGTATGAGCATTCTAAAGCCCTTTAGAAGGCAGAACGAGACATTCGTTCTCCCCGTCTTTAAAAATAACAAGATCATCGACTATGCCAATCGGCAAGAGGTACTCTTCGATTTTGGTGTGCCTGCTACAACAGATCGTTTTTTTCTCTTCTCGTCTCGAGACCCCTACTCAAACACCGTTACCGTTGCCTTCAGGCGTCATACGGAGAGCAGCTTCAAGTTCATCCATTTAGGTGAAAATAGCGCTCTCCTCCCCTTCTCGCTAGAATGTCCCTTGCCTTCGAGTTTTATCTTCCAACGCTCGGCGGAAAATGTGTGGATTTATTCGACAGATGCCAAAACCATCCAGATCAATAGCACACATGTCGTAACAGTTGCCTCTGCGGAGAACATGCGCGCCCTCCATTTTTTAGACAAAAACCTCTTTTGTGCAATTCTCGATACAGAGCTGCACGTCTATTCGACTGAGGGAGTTTTTATATCCAGTCGCACTTTTCCGGGCTACATTTGCGCAATTGAGCGCGATCACCCTTATAGAGTCTATCTAAGCACAAAAAAGCCTCATTCTTTGCCGGCCATTAATTAATTATTTACAATATAATAAAGATAGTATAAAATTATTACTATGTTTATTGCAGAACAGCTGTATAATAGCTTTTATTATGTCTCTTCTGGGGTTAGTCAATTAATAGAATATGCATTCCGCTCATCTCCAACGACTTCCGCTACTAGCCTAAGAAAGGTCGTATTGACATCTCTCGTAGCTGATAAAATGATCTCGGCTGAAACTAAAGCCCTTATTCCCGCTAATATTGACTTTTCAACGAGCACCCCGGCAGACCTCATTTTTGAGATCGATACAGCTGTAAAAAGCTGCAAAAACTTTAAGGTCAGACAAGATGGAGGGTATACGTGGGTATATTACACACCTAACACACAGGAAAATGGACCCGATTTCACCCGTCTTCCACCCGAACTTATCATGCTCATATTCAATGAATTAGCAGATCGTGACATCTACAATATTAGCCTCGTATCCAAAAGTTGCCACCTACTTACTCAAGACGAAAGACTCTTCAAATTTTTCCTTAAAAAGACCTACCCCCACTTATCTATCTCTCAGGAAGGGGCTCTTACTACCTGGAAAAATGCACGCCAGCACACTATCGTGTTTACAGCAACGCCCAGCGTTCAGCACCCACCATACACAGCTAAAAACAGGCGATTTACTCTAGCGAGCGGGGTTGAGTTGTCGATCGTAAATGGGGACCTATTCCGAAGCACATCGCAAGGCCAACCCGAGTTGATTCACCATGTCGGTGCTACAGCGGCATTTGCTCCTATTCGACTTTTTAACGGTATGACTGTTCTGTTTTATCAAGACAATGGTACAGAGCAAAGTCTCGTTTTAGACCAGGAAGGCAATATCAATAAGAACTTTTTAGCTTGCGGCTGCCATTACGATGCTGAACGGCAGATAGGTATTATCTGGTACCGCATCAGTGCCTACGTATTTAAAAATGGAACCAATCTGTCAGAGATTCAAACCGAAATAACGACAGCAAATGATATAAAAGAGGCTTCCTTTCACCCCGACAATTCTATCCACTTCATCTCAGTCGACAATAAAACGACAACCTACACTCCAAAAGGCAAGGCTTTGCTCCCCATATCATCAGAAAAATAGTCTTATTAATTAAGATCGATCCATTTGGATAATTTCACGCCTTCTTGAGCAGTTTGATATTTCCCATCATCCTGGCTAGACAAGGAAAGCGTATAATAGGAAGCTCGATCCACCTCGTGCCAGCCACGCACAATATCTGGATCATAGGGATGCGATGTATAAGGATCCTCCCCCCATACAAGATACGTTTTAAGCATCCAAATTGACCGACAGAGCGTCGTATCTACAATAAGCGTTTCTTTTTCCTTGAGGGCATTAACGGCTGTTTTGAAGCTAGCGCTTCGTTCCTTATCATGCTCAAAGTAATCGTATACATTGCTTAAGTACAGAAAAGAAAATGTCAACCCATTACTGTGAATGATTTCGCTCAGCCGAGTAATTCTCTTGGGATCAGTTAAATCAAGAGATAATGCAACAACGCGCCCTTCTCGTACCATTTGTTGAAAAAAAGAAAAATTCTTATTGGCAAGAGGCCCATCTTCTCTTCGAACGATTTCTTTTATTTCATTAATTAAAGACTCAAGGATGGTAAAGTTTCTATTATTTACATCAATCCCATAACGACGGTTTACCTCGTATGAACCTGAGTCCTTGGTAAAATCTGTAGTAATTTGAAGAATAGCTTTGCTTTCAAAATCAGAGGCAGTCTTTGACTCATGAATAATTTCAAGCATCTGTTTGTTAAAAGCTACTTCCTTGGGATTGAAATCAGCGAGTAGGGCCAATTGTGGTTTTTGCCTGACTATATAGTCCCAATTCTGCATCCCTGAAACACCAAGATAAACACCGCCTTCACGCGTGCTGATTTTCTCTACCAGCTCAAGGGCTTTTATAAAGCCAAATTCATTGGCGCTGATATAAACAGGAAAGTGCACTTTTTCTATGGGTTGAGGTGCATCTGTCTGAAGAAACCCCTCTTTTTGCAAAGCTTCATTAATTCTTTTAATTTCAATTGTCATGAAACTAATTATAAAGAATCAAAGCAAAGATATCAATGGATGTATTTGAATGAAATCCCCCCTGCTTTTGGCAGGGGGCTCGTTTTTAATGGAAGGCGAAGATGAGGTCTTCTTCGGCACCTTGATCGACATACTTTTTGACGCGATCGTGGTACTCGGTGAAGCCCGTTCCGCCAGGGATCATGTGTCCCATGATCAGGTTGGCTTTGAAGTCGAGCAGGTAGTCGGTCTTGCCTTCGCATGCCGCATCGGTGAGGACGCGCGTTGTCTCCTGGAAGGAGGCCGCGGATACCCATGATTCGGTGCCAAGCGAGGCTTTGGTGATACCGAGCAGCACAGGGGTTGCCTGCGCAGGTCTGCCGCTCTCGTCCATCACCTTGCGGTTCTGGCGGTGGAAGACTTTCTTATCCACATCTTCCCCATAGAGGAAGGTGGTGTCGCCCGGATCGGTGACGCGTACTTTCTGCAGCATCTGGCGCACGATAATCTCGATGTGCTTATCGTTGATGTCCACACCCTGTAGGCGATAGACTTCTTGCACCTGGTTGACCAGATACTTCTGGAGCTCGCGCACACCGCAGATCTCGAGGATCTCGTGGGGAACGACGAGGCCGTCGGTCAACTGCTGGCCCTTCACTACGTTGTCGCCGCGCTGGATGATCAAGTGCTTGGTCAGCGGGATGAGGTGCTCCTCTTCCATGCCAGACTCTTCGTCGCGAACGACGACGATGCGCTTGTTCTTCTGCACGCCGCGGAAGTCGACGATACCGTCGATTTTGGCAATCTCGGCAGCGTCTTTCGGCTTGCGGGCTTCGAAAAGCTCGGCAACGCGCGGCAGACCGCCGGTGATGTCCTTCGTACGGATCGCGCCGCGTGGGAGGCGGGCAAGTAGGCTACCTGCCGGGACGTAATCTCCTTCATGTACGGAGATGAACGCGCCCGATGGGATCGCATAGGTACCAACCAGCTCTTCGTAATTCTGATCCGCATAGATGGCAATCTGCGGGTGCAGTTCGCCGCGGTGCTGTTTCACGATAAGCTCGGTCTGACCGGTCTGTTTGTTGATCTCGCGCTGGGTAGAGATACCTTCGACGAGATCCTCATACTTGACGTAGCCGGGGCGTTCGCAAATAATCGGGATGTTGTGCTGTTCCCAAACGGCAATTTTGGTGCCTTTTGGAATCTTAGCTCCATCTTCGAAGAGAATTCGCGTTCCCAGCTCTACGGTAAAGCTCTGGATCGGCTCAAGCGATTTTGTGCTGAGGAGGCGTTTGCACTCTTCTAGAGAGCGGCCCTCGTTGCGGACGATATGCAGCACGCCGTTTTTATTGAGCGCGAGCCATTCGCCCTGCTCGTTTTGGACGGTGCGCAGATCCATGTAGACGATGATACCGTCGCCTTCAGTGATGATCTCTGGGGTAACTGCTGCTGCCGCGATACCGCCCAAGTGGAACGTTCTCATCGTGAGCTGTGTACCAGGTTCACCGATCGACTGCGCTGCGATAATACCGACCGCTTCGCCGAGGCCGACTACGCTGCCGTTGGCGAGGTTGATACCATAGCATTTGCAGCAGACGCCGCGCTTGGACTCACAAGTGAGCGCCGAGCGGATGCGCACGGTTTCAATACCGGCGTCATCGATGGCTTCTGCCTGGACGATATTGAGCACTGTGCCCATCTTCGCCAGGATCTTCGTGCGGTCGCCAGGCTGGTAGATGTCGTCGCATACTGTACGGCCGAAGATACGGTCTTTGATCGGCAGGAGCTCTTCTTGGCCCTGCTTGATCGCCGCTACTTCGATACCGCTAAGTGTACCGCAATCTTCTTCAGTGACGATGACGTCTTGCGCCACGTCGACGAGACGGCGTGTGAGGTAACCTGAGTCGGCTGTTTTAAGAGCCGTATCGGCAAGACCTTTACGCGCACCGTGCGTCGAAATCGAATACTCGAGAACGCTGAGGCCCTCGCGGAAGTTCGCCGTAATCGGCGATTCGATAATGTCGCCCGATGGTTTCGCCATCAGACCGCGCATCGCACCTAGCTGCTTGACCTGGGAACGCGTACCGCGCGCTCCGGAGTCCATCATAAGGAAGATCGGGTTGAGCTCGAACTTCTTGTTCGGCTTGCTGATCAGTTTAAAGAGCTCTTCGGAGAGGTCGTCAGACACCTGTGTCCAGATGCTGATGATCTTCGATTTACGCTCGCCGTCCGTGATGATACCATCCTCGTACTGCTTCTGAACAACCGCGATGCGCTTATAGGCATCATCGATCATCTTCTGCTTGTTGCCCGGGATGTTGATATCGCAAATACCGATCGAAAGAGCGGCTTTGGTCGCTTCAGCAAATCCTAAGTTTTTCAGGTCGTCGAGGAATCGAACGGTCGCTTCCAGGCCTACTTTCTTGTAGGTCTCGAGAACGAGCTCGCTCATCTTCTTCTTGCGCAGAGCGTAGTTTTGGAATCCGAGTTCTTTTGGCACAATCGTGTTGAAGACCACCCTTCCTGGTGTTGTTTCAATGATCCCTTGCGGGAGGCGGAGCTTGATCTTCTCGTGGATGTGCAGACCGCGGCCGAGCGCATCTCTACGCTCCCCTTCAACTTCTCCTTTAGAGAGCCAAGTGTAGTTGCCGGCGGCTGACATCGCCAAAAGCACCTCTTCCGCAGAAGAGAAGATCTTGGTTTTTCTGCCGTGATCTTCAGCAATGAAGATCGCATCGTGCATGAGATAGTAGAGGCCCAGAATCATATCCTGCGAAGGAACAGCCGATGGTTTACCGGATGAGGGCAGGAAGATGTTGTCTGGAGCCATCATGAGCAGTTTGGCTTCAAGTTGCGCTTCCACAGAAAGCGGCACGTGAACGGCCATCTGGTCACCGTCGAAGTCCGCGTTAAACGCCGTACAAACGAGCGGGTGGATGCGGATCGCTTTACCTTCGATCAGCACGGGCTGAAACGCCTGGATACCCAAACGGTGCAGTGTAGGCGCACGGTTGAGGAGCACAGGGTGGCCTTTAATGATCTCTTCGAGGACGTCCCATACTTCAGGAGCCTGCTTTTGGATCATCTTCTTGGCTGAACGGATGGTGTAAACGTAGCCGAGGTCTTTCAGGCGCTTCACAATGAAGGGCTCGAAGAGCTCGAGTGCCATCTGTTTGGGCAGACCGCACTGGTTGAAATGCAGTTCAGGACCGACGATAATAACGCTACGGCCCGAGTAGTCGACGCGCTTACCGAGGAGGTTCTGACGGAAACGACCGGTTTTGCCTTTAAGCATCTCAGAGAGAGCTTTCAGCGGACGGTTGCCCGCTCCCATGACAGGATGGCCATGACGGCCGTTGTCAAAGAGAGCATCGACAGCTTCTTGGAGCATGCGCTTTTCGTTGCGGATGATCACATCAGGTGTCTTAAGCTTCAGGATCGCCTTCAGACGGTTGTTGCGGTTGATTACGCGGCGATAGAGGTCATTGAGGTCGGATGTGGCAAATCGCCCGCCATCGAGCGGCACCAGAGGGCGCAGATCGGGAGGGGTAACGGGCACAGCAGACATGACCATCCAGTCGGGACGGTTGGGCGAGGAGGCAAACCCTTCGACAATCTTGAGGCGCTTCGCGATTTTCATTCGCGCTTGCATCGACTTAGTCTTACGCAGCTTCTCTTTGAGTTCGGAGACGAGCTGAAGCAGGTCTTCTTTCTCGAGGAGCTGGGCAATGGCTTCACCGCCCATTTTGGCGACAAAGCTATCGGTACCCCATTTCTCTTGAGCTTCGCGGTATTCCACGTCGTTGAGCAGCTGTTTTGGCTCAAGAGTAGTGCGACCCGGGTCAACGACGACATACTCTTCGTAGTAGATGACGCGCTCGAGATCAGCAGAAGTCATTCCGAGTATATTGCCAATGCGAGACGGCATGGTCTTGAAAAACCAGATGTGGACGACAGGAACGGCAAGCTCGATGTGAGCCATGCGTTCGCGGCGCACTTTAGAGAGAGTCACTTCAACGCCGCAGCGGTCGCAGACAATCCCTTTGTGCTTGATTTTCTTGTATTTGCCGCAGGCGCACTCCCAGTCCCTCGTAGGTCCAAAGATCTTCTCGCAGAATAATCCGCCTTTCTCGGGCTTAAACGTGCGGTAGTTGATCGTCTCTGGCTTTTTAATCTCACCTCTAGACCAAGAATTGCGGATGACATCATCCGAAGCGATCTTGATGGTGAGCTTATCAAATTGAGAATTCATTCTCTCTTCTTCTGCCATTTTGTAAAACTCCTAATAGTTTACTTTTCACCGCGCGTTTCTGTACGCACATCCAGGCAAAGTCCCTGCATCTCTTTGACGAGAACGTTAAAGGACTCGGGGGTTCCAGCACTTAGCGTGTTGTCGCCCTTTACAATTGACTCATACATACGCGTACGACCTGCTACGTCATCCGACTTCACTGTGAGCATCTCTTGGAGCAAGTGTGCCGCTCCATAAGCCTCAAGTGCCCACACTTCCATCTCCCCGAAGCGCTGACCGCCCATTTGGGCTTTACCGCCAAGCGGCTGCTGGGTGACGAGTGAGTAGGGTCCAATCGAACGAGCGTGGATCTTATCCGCGACAAGGTGGCTGAGCTTCATGATGTAGATGTAGCCCACAACCACGCGGTTGTCGAATCGCTCGCCTGTACGGCCGTCATAGAGGTGCATCTTACCGTCGGTCGTAAGGCCTAATTCGCCCATCATTTCCCAGATGCGCGACTCAGGGAAGCCTTCAAAGACCGATGACTTCACATAAATGCCAGCCTTTTTCGCTGCATAGCCCAAGTGCGTTTCCAGCAGCTGGCCCATGTTCATACGAGAAGGTACACCGAGCGGGTTGAGGATGATCTCAATCGTCGAACCATCTGCGAGATAAGGCATATCCGCTTCAGGAACGATCTGTGACACGACGCCCTTGTTACCGTGGCGGCCGGCCATTTTATCCCCGACTTGCAGCTTACGCTTCGTCGCAATGTAGACTTTCACCTGGCGGATAACGCCTGGATCGAGCTCTGTGTCCCCTTTACGGGTAAATTCAACTTCCGAGGCGTGCTTCGACTGGTGCGCTTGCATAGTGCGGTCAAACTCGCGCAGGATATCCTTGAGCATGTTATAGGTTTCATTCTCTGCCATGAGCAGATCTTCCGCCTTTTCACTCTCGAGGATTTCGAGCATATCTTGCGAGATCGCCTCACCTTCTTTAATGAGCACGTCACCGGTTTTGCGGTGCATGATCGGTCCAGGTGCAAGTTCTCCGAGTAGAAGAGCGCCGAGCTTCTCGTGGAATTCGATGATCAGCTCTGCTTCTTTATTTTTGTACTCTTGGTGGATGTCTTTAATGCGCGACGCCTCTTCGACGAGTTCATCGTCGGTCTTAGAGAGACGGTCTCTGCGGCTAAAGACTTTCACATCCATGACCACGCCTTCAGTACCAGGAGGCACAGTCAGCGAAGCGTCTTTCACATCGGCTGCTTTTTCACCGAAGATGGCGCGCAGGAGGCGCTCTTCAGGGGCTAGCTCTGTTTCAGACTTCGGTGTAATTTTACCCACGAGGATATCGCCTGGTTTCACTTCGGCGCCGATACGGATAATGCCGTCTTCGCCGAGATTCGCCAGCGCCTCTTCCGAGACGTTAGGGATATCGCGAGTGATCTCTTCCTTACCGAGCTTGGTATCGCGGGCTGTCAGCTCAAACTCCTCGAGGTAGATCGAGGTGTAGGCGTCTTCGCGCACCAGCTTTTCAGAGATGAGGATCGCATCCTCAAAGTTGTAACCGCACCAGGGCATAAATGCCACGAGTACGTTCTTACCGAGGGCGATTTCGCCTTTATCCGTCGCAGGTCCATCAGCGATCACGTCGCCGAGCTTCACTTCATCACCAACGCTGCAAAGCGGTGTCTGGTTGATGCATGTGCCGCCGTTTGAACGCATGAACTTTTTGAGCAGGTAGGTGCGTTTCTGGGTCAGGTTGGCTTTTGAAGCGATAACGATCTTAAAGCCATCGACATACTCTACGATACCATTCTCTTCTGCGATCACAACAGCGCCTGAGTCGCGCGCTCCGCGCAGCTCAAGACCGGTGCCCACGAGAGGAGCGTCGGTTTTAAGTAGTGGAACGCCCTGCCTTTGCATGTTCGAGCCCATGAGCGCGCGGTTGGCGTCATCGTGCTCCAAGAAAGGAATCAGACCCGCTACAATCGATACGAGCTGCTTGGGAGAAACGTCCATGTGCGTGACTTTTCCCGTTTCGATTTTCAGAGATTCGTCGCGGAAACGCGCCCAGCAGGTCGGCTCGACAAAGCAGTTGGCTTCGTCCAGAGGAGCAGAAGCCTGCGCAATAACGCAGCTCTCCTCTTGGTCAGAGGTCATATACTCGATCTCATCGGTAACGACTCCGTCGCGCACCATGCGATAAGGAGTTTCAATGAAGCCAAACTCGTTGATCTTCGCAAAAGAAGAGAGCGATGTGATCAAACCGATGTTCGGACCTTCAGGAGTCTCAATCGGGCAGATACGTCCGTAATGGCTCGGGTGAACGTCGCGGACCTCAAATCCAGCGCGCTCGCGGTTAAGACCGCCAGGCCCGAGGGACGAAAGTCTTCGTTTGTGGGTCAGTTCAGCAATTGGGTTGGTCTGATCCATGAACTGGGAGAGCTGAGATCTTCCGAAGAAGTCTTTTAGCACGCCAGCGAGTCCTTTTGCAGAGACGATTTTCCCCGGTGTTAAGGTATCGGACGCAAAGTCAAACAGGTTCATGCGCTCTTTAATGATCTTCTCCATACGAGCCAGGCCGACGCGGCACTGGTTCTGGATCAGCTCACCAACGGATCGCACTCGACGGTTGCCAAGGTGGTCGATATCGTCAACCGCAGCATCCTGATCGCCTTTGCGCAGGCGGATCAGGTATTTAATCGCGTTGATGACGTCTTCTTTCTTGAGCGTTACTTGCGCGAGTTCTTCATCATTTGTCTCTAGACCGAGCTTGCGGTTCAGCTTATAACGGCCTACACGCCCTAAGTTGTAGCGTTTGGGGTCGAAAAAGAGGCGCATAATAGCCGAGCGCGCATTGGAAAGTGTCGCAGGTTCGCCCGGGCGAATCTTGCGGTAGAAATCCTTCAGCGCTGATTCATACGAATCGGTCGGGTCTTTTGCGAGCATTTTGATGATCGGGCTCGTCTCATCGGCATCTTCTGCAATTTTTACAGAGGATACATTGGCGTCGAGCATGCGCTTGAGCATGGCTGTTGTCAGCTTCTCAGACGCTTTCCCGAATACGAGTCCACTTTCTTCTTCAACGACGTCTTCGGCGAGAATCTTTCCGACTAGTTTCGCAAAGTCCTTGTCGGAGCGGATCTTCACGCGCATAGTGCGGAAGAACTCTTCGATGATGTCAGAGTCGGTAGAATATCCGAGTGTACGGATAAATGAGGTCGCCAAGATCTTACGGCGGCGTTTTTTACGGTCGATGTAGATGAAGATCTGGTCGTTAATGTCGAAAGCGCCTTCTAACCAGCTGCCGCGATAAGGGATAATTCTAAACGAGTAGAGAACGTTGCCCTTAGGGTGTCTTTCTTGCTCAAAGGAGATACCCGGTGAGCGGTGGAGCTGAGAGACGATGACGCGCTCGGCGCCATTGATAATAAATGTACCCTGGAAGGTCATCACGGGAATCGTACCCATGTAGACTTCTTCTTCTTTAATGCCGGTCTCATCTGTCAGGCGGAACTTCACCTTCAAGGTGACGTTGTAGGTAATACCGCGGCGAATGCACTCTTCAGGCGTGTATTTGGGAACCCCAAGGCTATAGGAAAGAAACTCTAAAATAGTCTTTTCATCATAGGACTTGATAGGGAAGATTTCGTTAAACACTTCTTGAAGTCCAACATTTTCCCTCTCGTGCGGCAAGCGATCAGCCTGCAAAAACTGGCGATAGGAATTGATTTGTACTTCAATGAGGTTCGGAAGATCGATGATCTCCTCTTTTTCTTGAAAACTCACCCGGCGAGGCGGCCTTATTAACATTGAGACAGCTCCTGTAGTTTAAACGACTTTTTTTATGGTGAGTCGCATCACCGGCAAACTACTTTGCCAACAACTGAAATAAATGCGAATGAGCAGAAGGCTCCTTCGGGAGTCTTCTGCTCGATAACTAGCTTAAGGACTTACTCTTAGAGTCCTGCAAGAGTGACTTTGCCACCCGCTTCAGCGATCTTCTTCGCGATAGAATCCGCTTCTGCTTTAGGTGCTGTTTCTTTAATCACTTTTGGCGCGCCTTCTACGAGGTCTTTCGCTTCTTTCAGGCCCAGTCCGGTCAGCTCGCGGATCACTTTAATGATACCGATGCGCTTATCAGAAGGAGCTTCTGCCAGAGTCACTTTAAACTCAGTTGACTCTTTCGATTCTGCGGCAGCTCCGCCTGCTGCAGGTGCAGCAGCCATCATCATGGGCGCAGCAGCAGCGGCTTTGACTCCCCACTTATCTTCCAGAGCAGTCTTGAGCTTTGACATTTCTAGCACGCTCAGCTTGCTTAATTCTTGGACTAAATGTTCAATCTGTTGTTCTTGGGTACTCACGTCATTACCTCACGTTAAAGTTAAATTTAGTTATTTTCCTGGCTCTTATTTTCTAAGCAGTAGATTACGCTTGTCAGTAGAGATTCCATTACTGCAAGGGTTTGGGCCATTGGGGCTTCAAACAGGCCGAGCAGCTGAGCTCTCATCTCATCTTTAGATGGAAGCTCTGATAGGGTTTTCACATCTTGAGCAGAATAGAGCTGCCCTTCGAATTGTCCACCGAGGACTTCAAAAACGTTCTCATTTTCTTTGCTGAATTGAAAAACGGCTTTTGTCGTTGTAATTGGATCATCATAAGCAAATACCACACCGATATGGCCTTCGAGAGCAGCGCGATCTAACTGAGCGCCCTTGCCTTCTACGGCTTTAATCAGCATGCGTTTGCGCATCACGGTGAATCCGCCGCCATTTTTTGCCAAAAGGGTGCGGAAATCGGAAGCCATGTTGGGGTTTAATCCCTTGTAGCGTGTGACTACAAGCGCTTTTGCCTGACCCACTTTATCTTTAATTTCGTCCAATAGTAATTGCTTTTCAGCGCGCATGGTTCACTATGCCCCTATCTCTGGTATTGAGCTTAAATCGATCCTGAGGCCAGGGCCCATTGTAGACGCCAGTGCCAGGGATTGAATAAATTGACCTTTTGCAGTCGATGGTTTTGCACGAGCAACCGCACCAACAAGAGCTTGAATGTTCTCGAGCAGCTGCTGTTTTTCAAATGAAAGCTTGCCGACCATGTTATTGATCACGCCGCTCTTGTCATTTTTAAACTCAACTTTACCCGCTTTCAGCTCTTTAATCGCTTTTACGATGTCGTTTGTCACGGTACCCGCTTTTGGCGTAGGCATCAGGCCGCGTGGACCTAAAACCTTACCGAGCTTACCGACGTCGCGCATCATATCGGGTGTCGCTACAACCGCGCTAAAGTCTGTCCAACCACCATTCACTTTTTCGAATAGTTCGTCAGCTCCGGCGAAGTCAGCACCAGCTGCTAACGCTTCTTTGACTTTCTCGCCGCGTGCGAAAACAAGCACGACCACATTTTTTCCCGTTCCGTGCGGAAGGGGAACTGTGCCTCGCACTTGCTGGTCCGACTTTTTCAAGTCGACGCCCGTTTTAAGTGCCAATTCAATCGACTGATCGAATTTCACTGGAGGACACTTCTTTAAAAGCTCTATCGCTTCATCCAGCGTATATAGCTTTTCGCGGTCCACCATTTTTTCTATTTCACGTATTCTTTTACTTCTATGCGCCATGTCTATGCCTCAATATCTACACCCATAGAACGCGCTGTACCCATCACTAGGCGCAGTGCTGCGTCTTCTGAATTTACTCGCAAATCAGGAGCTTTTTTCTTTGCAATGTCGCGCACTTGTTCCATTGTCAGTTTGCCGACTTTATTGCGATTAGGCACTCCCGAGCCCGATTCAACTCCAACCGCCTTCAGAATCATTTGAGAGACAGGAGGCTGTTTGGTAATAAAGGTAAACGATTTATCCGAAAAGACGGAGATCACGACAGGAAGTATATCTCCTGCCTGAGCCTGCGTCTTTGCGTTAAATTCTTTGCAAAAAGCCATGATGTTGACTTGCGCAGCACCCAGAGCCGGTCCAATTGGAGGAGCTGGGTTAGCCTTCCCTGCGGGAATTTGCAATTTGATCTGTTTAACAAGCTTTTTCGCCATTTTTCACTATTCCTTGTTAGCTAACTTCTGACCCAGCGGGGACCTGTTCGACTTGCCAGAACTCTAGATCATCAACTCGCGTTTCGCGTCCAAAGATGGAAACCATTACAGAGAGGCGTCCCTTTTCGTGGAAAACTTCTATTACATTGCCGATGAAGTTCACAAACACTCCATCGGTGATTTTGACGCGGTCGCCCACATTGATTTTGTGTTTATGGACAACTCCGCCTTTTTTGCCTTCGAGCTCAGATATGATCTCTTCAATTTCACTTGGACTCAATGGCACGGGTTTTTCACCGCCCAAAAAGCCAAGAACACCATTGGTATCCTTGATATACATCCATGAATCATCGGTCAGTTGCATCTTGACCATGATATAGCCGGGCCATAAGCGCTTTTCACTAATGCGCTGCTGTCCCGACTTCACTTCTGCAACATACTCAGAGGGAACGAGGATCTCTTCTACCAGTCCAATCATGCCTTTAGCTTCTCGATTTTCCTCGAGAGCCTTTTTGACCTTCTTTTCCTGGCCTGAAACGACTTGTACGACGTACCACTTATGCATGCTTAAGCCTTATTAGCTCCTATCCAAAAATAAAGTTCAGGGAGAGTTTAAAACCTTCAAGCACTCCCTTGATCAACAGATCCACAGCGTAGATCCCGAGACCAAAAAATAGGGTCGACAGGAGCACCACCTTGGTACAAAAGAGAAGTTCCTGTTTGGTCGTCCAGGACACTTTCTTGAGCTCTTCTTTGAGCTCCCCTATAAATCCAAATATGGCTCTCTTTTTGTCAGTCTGTAGCCCAGATTTTTTCAAATTCGCTTCCATCGTCCGACTCATAAACTTCTCCTAAAGAGGACCTACCATCTATCGAGTGCGGAGGGATTCGAACCCCCGACCGGCGACTTTGGAGATCGCTGCTCTACCAGCTGAGCTACACACCCAAAACAGCCTCACTTTTTCAAGCGAGGCTAAATCTCCTTCTACTTACTGTAGAATCTTAGTAACAGTACCAGCGCCAATTGTGCGGCCGCCTTCGCGGATCGCAAAGCGCATTCCCTCATCCATCGCAACTGGAACGAGTAGCTCGCCCGTGATTTCGAGGTTATCGCCAGGCATCACCATCTCTGTTCCTGCAGGCAGAGTAACTGTTCCAGTCACGTCTGTTGTACGGAAGTAGAATTGTGGGCGGTAGCCAGTGAAGAAGGGCTTATGACGGCCACCCTCTTCTTTTGTCAGAACGTATACGGTTCCTTGGAACTTCTTGTGCGCTTTGCATGAGCCAGGCGCTGCAAGAACCATTCCGCGCTCGATATCGCCTTTCTCAACACCGCGGAGCAGAATACCTACGTTTTCACCAGCACGGGCTTCATCGAGAAGCTTATTGAACATCTCAAGACCGATCGCAACCGTTTCACGTGTATCGCGCAGGCCAATGAGTTGGAGCTTATCGTTAACACGGACAATACCGCGCTCAACACGACCTGTAGCCACTGTACCGCGACCAGAGATCGAGAAGACGTCTTCCACAGGCATGAGGAAGGGTTTATCCATATCACGAACAGGTGTCGGGATCTTCTCGTCGACGACATTCATCAGTTCGACGATTTTTGCTTCATATTCTGCATCGCCTTCGAGGGCTTTCAGAGCAGATCCACGGATAATAGGAACATTTTTGTAGCCTTTTGACTCGAGAAGCTCTGTGAGCTCCATTTCAACGAGTTCAACGAGTTCTTCATCACCCTTGCCGATCATGTCCATCTTGTTCAGGAAGACAACAATCGCAGGAACGCCTACTTGGTGGGCAAGGAGGATGTGTTCGCGTGTTTGAGGCATCGCACCATCAGTTGCAGCTACCACGAGAATCGCGCCGTCCATTTGGGCAGCACCGGTGATCATGTTTTTGACGTAGTCGGCGTGGCCTGGGCAGTCGACGTGAGCGTAGTGTCTCTTGTCTGTTTCGTATTCTACGTGGGAAGCGTTAATGGTAATACCACGCGCTTTTTCTTCAGGTGTATTGTCAATAGAGGAATAGTCGCGGTATTTCGCGCTTCCCTTCTTTGCAAGAACTTTTGTAATTGCAGCGGTGAGCGATGTTTTACCGTGGTCAACGTGGCCAATCGTTCCGATGTTTACGTGCGGTTTAGTTCTCTGAAAAGCTTCTTTTGCCATTCTAATCCTCCGATTCGTCTATATTTAACGTCTTTATCTGCCCAAAATAGGAATTGAACCTACGACCTTTTGCTTACCATGCAAGTGCTCTACCACTGAGCTATTTGGGCTCACACCTATTTAGGTTAAAGCCACTTAGCTTACGCTTTAGCCTCAAAAAAATCAATGATTTTGCTCTGGGACCTAATTTATTTTAATTTTTGTCTATCTCTGGCGGTATACAATACGCGCTTTTGTCAAATCATAAGGCGACATTTCTACGGTAACAGTGTCTCCTACTAGAACGCGGATATTGCGCATACGCATCTTTCCACACAGATGCGCGTGAACCTTCATGCCATTTTGCAACACGACGCGAAAGGTCATGTTAGGCAGAAGCTCCTCTATAGTACCATCAATCTTTATTGTATCTTCTTTGGGCATATCTCGTTTTATCAGCCAAGAAATTAAGCGCTTACGACAAAAAACAGCTCCATAACACCTTTTTAGCTAATTAATGTCAACAAGGAACCTGTCTCAATAATAAATTTCAGTCGATTTTCTGGATTATTTGGGTCGAAAATCGGCTCAAAAGAACCAGAAAATCGACGAAAGATATTATTGAGATAGGTTCAATACTCTCTGTTGTCGTAAACTGAGTGGATGGATTTTACTTCTTGTCTTGAGAAACAGCAGAAAATCAAGGAACTTTTTACATCGTGTCAAACGAGCGAAGAGCGCTATTTTAAGTTAATCGAGCTCGGTAAAGCGCTTCCTCCCCTCGATCCGCGCTACAAAACCGAAGAGAACCTCGTTTCCGGCTGCCAGAGCCAGGTCTTTTTACACACCTATATAAAGGATGGCTTGATCTACTTTGAGGCTGCCTCAGAGGCCCTTATCTCTGCCGGTCTCGTCGCGCTCCTGATTCAAATATATAGTGGTCAACCGCCGGAAGCGCTCTTTAAATGCCCACCTACTTTTTTGAATGAGCTCGGCATTTACGCCAGTCTCTCCCCCGCTCGCTCCAACGGCCTTGCGCAGATCTACTTACGCATGCAGAAAGAGGCTCTTTCATTTTTATCATCAATGACGTAAAATATACCCCCAAAAGGGAGATTATATGTCCGCAACTACTGAATTAAATAATCCATTACATAGTTACTTCCAATATGATGCCTCAAACGAAAGCTGGACCAATAAAGCGTGGGAAATTGCTTGGAAAACGGCTGCTGTAGTCGCCGCACTCGCATTTATCGCCTTTGCCACATTCGCCACGATCATGCTTAGCGCAGACGCTGCTTTCACGACTCTTCCTATTATCACAACACTCGTCCTCTTTATGGGACTGCCTACCTCTAGTAAGGTGGTGGAATACCTATGGAATAGAGGTGCCGAATGCGCCATTCAGTCCGACTTTGCGAGCCGCGTAAATGAAAAAATTCAGAGCTACAAAACTCCAGAAGACGCCCTAAACAAGCTAACTATCACAATGGATTTTGTGAATCCCACCCTAAAAAATAAAGGGGAGCAGATCAAAGCAATTGTAGCACGCGCCATGACCTATCATGAAGATTATACGGCTCATATGAATGCTGCGGCCGACAAGGAAAAAATTCAAGCGCCCATTAATGATGAAAAGGTGGATGTAGAGGTGAAAAAGCATCGCAGCATCCTGACCATTAAACCCGGTGATAACTCAGCTGCTCAATATCAAGCTGTTCAACAGCACGACTTAGGTGTTCTGCGAAATAAACAGATGGCCGCTATAAATAAGATGCATGTAGCTTTCTGTCTCTTCCTTCTCAAACGCCCTGACATGCAAAAAGATATAAAAGAGCTTTGCACCATCTATTCCTACATTCCGCCTGATCTGCGCTTAGAAGCCAAAGGACGAGGAGATAAGTCGGCCTTTACACTTGCAGAAAAAGGTAAATTGAAATTCTCAATTGAAGGAATTATTGCTCAAAAGGATCTTAACAGACTTTCCAAAGAACTTTTTGAATAATTTACTCCTTTAACTATAGATCGCCTTTGTATATAATTTGCGCAAATTATACTAAAGGTGATCTATGGCAGCTACAGTTAACTTAAATAAATTAGTTACATATAATCCTCAAGCAGATTATCAGCAGAATGAGCAGATGGCTCTTCTCTGGAAAGGAGCTGCTGCTATCTCCTCTGCAGCAATTGTTCTTATCTTTACCTCATCCGTTCTCACTTTCGCGATTGGAGCTGTTATTGCATACTATCCGGGCAAGTACTTCTGGGATCAGGCTGCTCCTTACGACAAAGCCGCTGACTTTGCACACCGAGTTGTAAAGAAAACCGAAGAACTTAAACAACAGGGCCCAGTGACTCAAGATCTGATGGTAGCTTTGTACCGCGCTCGTCAAACAGATGTGTATTATGGTTTTGAAGCAGAGACTTTCACTACTCTTCTGGCACGCATACAGGTCCTTGCAGAACTATCGACCGAACATGCCCAAACGCCTAACCTGAAAATCCAAGCCGCATACGAAAAACTCCAGCTCGCTGAATGCATCTACCTACTTGGACATCCCATGACGCTAGATTCACTTGTAAATCGCTGTACCTGCATTTCTGATAAGGAGAGCTTTAAGGTTACAAATCAAAAGGGAAGTTCTTTGGAATTAGATCAAGTCCTCAATACTTCAGCTTCTGATCTGGTAAATTTCCTCCTGTAGACGGCTCGTCACGAGCGCTTCGCGCTTTTCGGTGATATAGACGTCGCACTCCAACCTCACACCCAATTCGCCGGGTAGATAGATGCCCGGCTCTACAGAAAAGCAGGTCCTCGGGATCAGCGGCCTGTCATCCCATGTTTCTAGGCTATCGAGATGAGTGCCCGGTCCATGCGTCGTGGTATGGATGTTGTGTCCGGTGCGGTGGACAAAATAGGGGCCATATCCCGCTTGGGCAATCACCCCGCGGCACACTTGATCCACTTCGTAGCCTTTGATCTCTTGGCCCGCAGCCAGTCTTGCGCGAATGAAAGCAATCGCCTGATCGCGCGCTTCTTTAACAATAGAAAAAATCTCTTTTTGCCGAGCGGTAGCTTGCGGAGCCGCAACAGCCATATGCGTCACATCGACGTAGACGGCATTAGGATCCTTTTTTTTGCACCCTAGATCGAGCAGAATGAAATCACCTTGCTTGATCAGCGCGCTGTCTTTAGCGGGAGAGTAGTGGGGGTTGGCTGCATGCGCATTGACGGCGCAGATCGGCGCCCAATCGGTCATCATCCCCTCTTGCTCGATCTGTGCCAGCACCCATTGCTGCAACTCATACTCGGTGATCTTGCCGATCTTTTCACCTACATGCTTCCAAGCGGCTTCTATGACACGGTCAATCGCACGAGCTGCCTCCTGATGAGACTGCCACTGCTCCTCGCTCCATACGGCTGTAAAATAGGCTAGGAAGGGCGCCGAGCTGACGACTGTAGGGCCGCAGCTCTCGACAAGCTGCACGGTACCGGCGTCGACCTTGGAGATGGCGGGGATGCCACAGCGCGGCACGAACTCCATCGCCACGCGCTCGGTACCTTGAAGGATGAGGCGCAGGAGGCTTTCTAAACTTTCCCACGAGAGATAGGTCTCTTTCCGGCCCGGCAGGGGCTCTAGTGCATCCTGCTCGATCGCATGGACAATTTTTACAGGTTCTCCTTTGGCGGGTATCCAGTAGAAGAAGCGGCGCGTCAGATGGCGATTCTCATTGCCGAGGATCTGCCGAGCTAGCGCATTACTCCCTTGAAAGTCGTAGAGGAGCCAGCCGCTAAGACCTAATTTTCGCAAATGGGTTTGTGCTTCTTCAACTAACATCAGTGGTAGATACATTGGATGATTGCGGAGGCGGCGATCACGCGCATGATCTGGAAGGGCTCATTGAGCACGTTGATCAAAAAGGGGATCATCTCCGGATCGCCCACATGCGTGAGCGCTTCCAGGATCTGGATCTTGAGAGGGCGGCCCACCGTCTGGTAAGCGTCTTTGAGGACTTTTAGCGCCTCTTCGTCGCTGCCAATCAGCGAGAGAATAAGCGCCGCCTGGATCCGCACCTTCTCATCGGGATCTTTTAAAAGCCTGCGCACTACATGGACCGAGTCTTCATCTCCTTCACGGAGGAGCGTGACCGCAGCTGCTCCCGTTACACCCCACTGGTGCTCCTGCAAAAAGCCTTTCACCGCTTCTAATGCGCGCGGGTATTCGAGCATGCAGAGGATGGAGAGGATTTCAAGGCGCGTCATCTGGTCGACGGCAACGGGCATGTTGGGCATTTCCACAGAGTGGCGCACTTCGCTGGGTGCAAGCGAGCGAAAGGGACTGCCGGGTAGCTGCTGCCACATCCACATCCCCTCATCGCGTAGTGCGTTGTCCAAGACTTGGCATGAGCGTTCAACGCTATCGCGCTGGCCAATGAGGCCAAGGGCTAAATTCACGCGCACAAACGGGTCGGAGGATTCGACGATCATACGGCGCATCAACGGGACGCCTTTCTTACCCGTTGAGGCAAGTACCGCAGCGGCTTGTCTGCGCCATTTGGGCTCTCCTCCCGTAATCCATGCAGCTAGGCGCTCGCCTCCCTTGGCTCTTCCAGAAATAAGGAGCATGCGCGCAGCGCTTAATGCAACCTCGGGGGCGGGATCTTCGAGCAGTTTCGTCGCCATGGGGTCGGTCATTCCGAGCAGAGTGAGCGTGTTGAGTGCGGAGGCGCGCACAAGTGGGTGCGGATCGCGTAGTAGTGGCTGGAGCTTCTTTGCCTCTTCTTTGAGCTCAAAAAACCCTACCACCTCGCAGGCGAGCTCGCGCATCGCCGCACGGTTGCTGGTGATGAGAGCCTGAAACTCCTCTTGGCCGATCCCTTCATACATATTGACGAGCGAGACCAGGGCGGCCACACGCTCTTCAGGAAGCGTCTTAGGATGTGCAATGATCTCTTGGAGGCGCTCTTTATGCTCCTTCATGCGCAGCTTGCCGACGGCTTTAATGACTTCGAGACGCACATACCAGACCTTCTCATCGCGCAAAAGGCGGGAGAGCTCGTCTTGGAGCGGCTGGTCGCCGTAACCGGCTGCGAGCGTGACCGCAACCGAGCGCAGAATCGCATTACTGCTGCGCAGCTGATCGATGAGAAGAGGGATAGCTTTGGCATCGCGCGTAAGAGCCGCTCCGACAAGGGCGCTCAAACGAATGGGCAGAGGCCCCGCCATTTCGCCTTTGTTGAGCACGCTCCAGGCGAGCATCTCGAGAGCAGCGCGGTCCTTTAGCAGCGTCTCATCTTCAGAGACCGCCTTGTGCCATTCCCGCAGGGCATCGATCTCCTGTCCCCTCGCGCAGAGCGCATGGATCAGAGAGAGGCGTACGGCTTTAGATTGGGGGTGAGTGGCATATGCAGCGCGCGCCGTTTCTACAGCAGACGCGCTGTCTTCGATCATGAGATGAGAGTAGACCTTTTTAGCGGCCATCTCGTCAGGAGAAAGCGACAATACAGCAGCTACAAAAATCCCCAGCATTAACCCAAGTGCGACAGACGGCGCCCTCCGATCAAGTGAAAATGGAGGTGGAAGATCGTTTGGCCCGCTTCGCTTCCGCTATTTGTCAGGAGCCGATAGCCATCGGTGATCTCAAATTCCTCAGCGAGGGCTTGTGCCACTCTCACCACTTCGCCTAAAAGATAATAGTCTTCGGGGAGCATGGCCTGCAGATTCTCGATTTCCTTCTTGGGGACGATCAAAATGTGCACAGGAGCTACTGGAGCGATATCTTCAAAGGCGATCACATGCTCGTTTTCGAACACTTTTTTGCAGGGAAGCTGCCCTTTTATGATTTTTCCAAATATGCTGGTCATTTAAGAACCATTTCCAAAGCTTTCATCGCATCTTCTTTTGTTTCCCACACAGAGATAAATCTCCCCTTGTGGCAAAAAATCGCGCCCTTGATGCCTGTGGCGCGTTGTAACTCTTCATCGCGCAGACCGGCCCAGCTAAGCGGCAGCGGCTTGCGCACCTGCATGCGATTTTCCCGTGTCGGCGGGATGCCGCGCAGCTTCCAGTGGCCCCCAGAGGGCATCACTACAAAAAGCGCGGGGTGGCTTTCGCCGCCTAGATCGAAAAAGTTCTCCTGCCACGGTAGCGGCTCTGCAAAAATCAGATAGCGCAGATGAGGAGCCATAGCAGCGGCGACCTTGTCTTTGCATGCGCGGATATAATCCAAGCGTTCTAGCAGTCTGCGGAAGTGCCCGACAACAAAATCGAGGGCCTGCATAAAGGCCGCAGTCTGCTCCTCTTCAGGCGCATCGTAGGTGATAGGAACAAAATTGGCAATGATATGCGAAAAGGTAGTCACACCCTCGGGTTGAAGCACGCGGCCATTGTCATGAGCATCGATGCCGATGATGATCGCGCGGTTGACATAATGAAAAGTAGCCTCATCAATTAGGCCCTGGTCCAAAAGATAGCGCCATACCATGCCGGCGCTTGAAAGTTCGCCGCCGTATTCGACTTGATGGTGGTCAAAGCGCTTCAGACCGGGATCGTAAATCCCTCCCACATCACAGACATATTCGCACTCTTCGAGAAGAGAGCTATCCCGCGTGCGGACGATTTTTTTGGGATCGATGAGATCGAATACCAAGAGTAGAGCACATGCGGAAACCTCATCGGCGTGGAAGCTACCATCGTGAGTGCCAAAGCTTCTGACTATCATCTGCTTACCCAAAAACGATAAATTTTAGAAAAGCGGAGCGTATTGATCAAGTCTAAACATTGACATCGGAAGATTAAACGCATAATGTGGGCCTATGGAGAGCTATCTCACCTCAGACCATTTTGACTTGATCACACCCGATGGGATCGTCACCAAGATTGTCCAATCCACCCCAGAGAAAAAAGATGTGATCGTGCGCATCGATAATATCTCTCCCGCCTTCGTCGGCTATAAAATCGATCGCAAAGACACCTTTTTCAATTTAAAAAGCACGCTTGCTCAGCTTGGGGTCAATGGAACAACCACAGACTATGAGCTTGATCTGCGCACCAACTCCGCCTATGTCCAAGTTTCTCTCACCAGTATTGGAGAGGTCGGGAAAAAAATGCTCGCGCTCATCTCCGAAGGCGCTTTCATCGGCAAGCTCTTTTCCGCCGATCCCAGACGGCGCGTACGCGATCCCGACTATCTCTTCCGCATGTTTGGCAGAAGCGACCGCGATGGACTCCCGCTTCTCTCGCTCGGCGGTTTACAAGGCAGCAAAGACCTGATCCTCGAAAGAGCCGACGGCCACACGGTCGCCTACCTATCTCTGCGCGAAGGCGTGCTCAAATATAACCAGAATATCGAGGGCCTCCTCCCCACAATAGCCAAAGCGCTTAAAGACCCCTCTTTAAAAATCCGCTCTCTTCTCGCCCTGCATCAGGAGTGGGTCCCTGGAGCGCCGCGCACCGTCCACAAAAACGAGCTGCTCCTCGTGCGCACGCTGCCCCTGCACATCCGCACTGTATTCGGCAGAGTCGTTCAAGAGCTTCTCCCCGCCGGCTTCTACCACACCTCTGCTAGCGTGCTAGAACCGGAGACGCGCGCATCGGGCGATGTGTACGAGCTCTATGGCGAGTCGGAGAATGAGCTACAAGACATCCCGCTCGAGTTCTACACCCTCGAGCCCCACCGCGAACACGTCTTCATCGCCGACCGCGACCAGCTGCAAAACGCCCTCGATGATCCCAACGCCGTTTTCAAAGCCTTTGACACCGCTCCCAACGCCCGCAGCGCCATCTTCATCGTCAAAGGCGAGCAGATGCTCAACCTGACCACGAGCGACTGGATCGCGCGCGAAGTGCACACGAGCGAACTCCCCGGCCTGATCCATCCCGAACGCCAAGCCCAGCTCGTCCAGCGCTATATTGAGCAGCAGCCCTCCTACCCCTTCCTCAAAGCGATCGAAAACGGGCTGATCGTCTCCGAAGGCGTGCTCTTTTCGCGCTATCTCCCCTCCCCTCTCATGAAAAAGCTCCTGCTCGGCGACATCGTCCACACCTCGCTCAAAGCGATCTACTTCCAATACCCCTCACAATCCTACGGCGACTACTTTTCGCACGAGGACCGCGCCATGCTCCTCGACCTCGCCAAATTTGCGATACCCGTCTATTGGGTCGACAAGGGCAGCGGCAAGCTTCTCAAATACGTCCCGAAGCCCAACAAAGACACGGGCATGTTCGTCCCTCTCGACAAAATCGATGATTTCATTAAAGCAACCGCCTTTGGGATCTATGGCTCGAACCTGATCGAAGGACATTTCGAGGAGCAGCTGACCAAACTTCTCGAAGGACTCCTGACTCTCCGCAAGAGTATGCGCCATCCCCTTCTCGGAAAAGACACGCCTATCGCTCTCATCACCGGCGGCGGTCCCGGCGTGATGGAAGTGGGCAACCGCGTGGCTAAAAAAGTCCACGTGCTCTCCTGCGCCAACATCGTCGATTTTAGTGGAACGCCTGGCCAGATGGTCCATGAGCAGGAGACGAACCCCTACATCGACGCCAAAATGACCTACCGCCTCGACCGCCTCGTCGAGCGCCAGGCCGAGTTCAACCTCGACTTCCCCATCTTTCTCATGGGCGGCATTGGCACGGATTTTGAATTCGGGCTAGAAGAAGTGCGCCGCAAAGTAGGCGGCATGCTCCCCATTACGCCCATTCTTCTCTTCGGCAGCCCTGACTACTGGCGCCAGAAGATCACCAGCAACTTCCAGTGCAATCTCGCTTCGGGGACCATCTCAGGCTCCGAATGGGTGAGCAACTGCCTCTACTGCGTCCAGAGCGCCTCCCAAGGCTTAAAAGTCTACGAGCAGTTTTTTACAGGCACGCTACCGATCGGCAGGCAAGCTCCCGTCCACAAAGATGGATTTGTTGTAGTAGAATAGAATATTAACAGGATATTAGGATGGTCAGGATATTTCTTATCCTGCCTATCCTAATATCCTGTTATATAATTTTTCTAGAAGCCCCAAGAGAAGCCGAATTCCCCATATTGGGTGCGTTCTTTGAAGAACTGCCCCTCGTAGGAATAGCCGTGGTGATACGATGCATAGATACGCATCTTGCGGCCGATGCCGGCCAGCTTGCTGATCTCATACCCCCCTTTCACAGTGAAGTCGAAGCCCCAATCGCGCACCTGCCAGTTCTGGATATCGATCGCCAAGAAGGGCGTTCCATAGAGTCTATGGTAATTGATGCAATGGCCTAAAATACGCAGTTCAGCGCCATACTCGACGTAGAAAGTCTTCATAGGGAAAGACTGGTCGCTATGGAATATAATTCCAGGTCCAAGATATGCCCGCAAATTCTTCGAAAACTGATAGGAAACAAATAAATCGACCGCTTCGAAGCTCGGATTGACCCGATCATGTACATAGTGGTGGCGGTTACAGATGAACTCATCGCCCAAGTGGCTCGAAATGTGATAGACCCTCAACCTATACGACCAGCGATCTACCGCATAAGTGAGCGGGAAGCCCAGGTAATAGTCCGTATTGAACAGCTCGCAATAGGTGCCATCCTTATGAGGCACGTGGTCGAAATTAAACAAAGCCCAGACGCATGCTTCGATACCGATCTGCATATCTCCGCACCAGCGGAACACATTGCGCCATCTAAAAATCGGGAAGTCATCCCCCAAAGACACTGCAATCGCCTTGCGTCCGACGACCCTATCCCCCGCCCTATAAGCAGCGGAGTAGTTGATGACGCGCGGGTTAGCAATTAATGGTGCAAACAGAACGGTAGACTGAGGGAACCAGATTCCATCTACACAAGGCTGTTCGACATATCTCTTACGCTTCTCTTCATCCTCGCAGGTAAAGCCTTGCATTTCTTTGACTTCGCATACACCGGGGATGTCCTTGACAAATGAGACAATCGAATTGGAGAGCATCTCGTTGTGAGGTAAATTATAGAGATAGACGATGTGGTCTTTAACCACGACGATGACCTGGCTCTCGTAGAAGTGCATATCGACGAGCGCCTGGAGGTAGCCTTCCAGGTAGTGATCGGTATTGTCCACAATATGCTTATCGGGGATGCTTTCTCCCCTACTCGAAAGGAACACATGCGATGAGTCGGCAATGAGCCCATCATCCACCCCCTCTTCGGCAAAGAGCGAAATACAGCAGAGCAGTGACAATCCCCAGATCTTCATAAACTTTCCTATAACAAAGGGGGCTATTTATGGAAAAGCTTGATTCTCAGAAGACAGTACTTTAAATTAATATCCCTGTGGGGCAATAGCTCAGTCGGTTAGAGCAGCGGACTCATAACCCGTAGGTCCCTGGTTCAAGTCCAGGTTGCCCCATTTTACTTAAGCTGTTAGCTAACAGTCATTTTTCTCAACAAGAAAGACATTTTTGTCGGAACTTTTATACACCCCTTTTGCGATTTGCAACATACCCCTGCCATGACAGTTAGAACTAAACGATTAATTTTACGCCCTTGGCAAGAAGCTGATTTAGAGCCTTTTGCTAAGCTAAATGCCGATCCACGAGTTAGAGAATATTTTCCCGGAACTTTAAGCCGCCATGAGAGTGATGCATCCGTAAAACTCATGTCAAACCATATCGAAAAATGTGGTTGGGGATTCTGGGCTGCTTCTTTAATTGAGACAGGTGAGTTCATTGGAATGATTGGATTGGAAGATGTCCATTTTCAAGCTCATTTTACACCTGCGGTTGAAATCGGATGGAGACTTGCTTTTGATTATTGGGGCAAAGGATATGCAACCGAAGGAGCTCAAGCTGCATTGGAATATGGCTTTGAAACGCTTAACCTAGAAGAGATCGTTTCTTTTACTACCGTGAAAAATATGCGCTCAAGACAAGTTATGGAGAAAATTGGCATGCATCATGACTCAAACGATGACTTCGACCATCCCAAACTGCCTGAAGGACACGCTTTAAGAAGACATGTTCTTTATCGACTTAAGCTAAACGAATGGCAAACGAAGCATGGTGTTATGAACCATAAGGTAAATGAGGGAAAGTCATGAGCCCACGAGTTAAAAAGTTTTTCTCATACTACAAGCCATATTTAGGTCTATTTTATGCAGATATGGCATGTGCGGTTATTGTATCTGCAACTGTCCTCGCAATCCCTCTATGTATCAGATATATCACTAAAAATTTAGAAGCGCATTCCCCTGATGCACTTAACCAGATTTACATCATGGGCGGTGTTATGCTTGCTTTGGTAGCCATTCACGCTATTGCCCGTGCTTTTGTGGACTATAAAGGCCATGTGATGGGTGCTTTAATGGAAAAAGACATGCGCAACGAGCTGTTTGAGCATTATCAAAAGCTTTCCTTCAAATTTTATGACGATCACCGAACTAGTCAGCTCATGACACGCATCTCTCATGATACGTTTGATCTTGCTGAATTATATCATCATGGACCTGAAGATATCGTCATCTCCCTACTAAATTTTATTGGTGCCTTTGTCATTTTGATGAATATCAATGTAAAATTAGCTCTTTTATCTCTTCTTTTCATTCCGATTATGGCTGTGTATGGGTTTTACTTTAGCAGAAAAATGTACGGTGCCTTACGAAAGAGTAGAGATAGAATCGGTGATATCAATGCTCAGGTCGAAGATACTCTCTCAGGCATCAGAGTAGTCCAATCTTTCACCAATGAAGCTGTTGAAACCAAGAAATTTCATTACGAAAATAATCGTTTTGTTGAAAGCAGACGAGAAGGCTATAAAAATGAAGCTTATTTTTATGATGGCTTAGTTACCCTCACTCAACTCATGACGATTGCTGTTGTTATCTTTGGTGCAATCAGCATCGTCAAAATATCCTTGGATTTAGCAGACTTGCTGACATTTTTGCTCTATGTCGTCATTTTGATTGAACCCATACAACGGTTGGGTAACTTCGTTAGACTCTATCAGGAAGGAGTTTCGGGCTTTAATCGATTCATGGAAGCGTTAGAAACGAAGCCAGACATAAAGAATAACATCAACGCTACAGAACTGTCTCGAGTACAAGGAAATATAGAGTTTAAAAATGTCAGCTTTAAGTATCGAGAAGGCTATGACCATGTGCTAAAAAATCTCTCGCTAACCGTAAAAGCAGGAGAATATGTGGCTTTAGTTGGACCTTCAGGAGTTGGTAAAACAACTCTTTGCTCTCTAATTCCGAGATTTTACGAGGTCAGCGCAGGCGAAATATTCATTGATAGCAAAGAGATTGGAACTATCACTCTTGAATCCTTAAGAAAGCACATAGGACTTGTTCAGCAAGATGTGTATCTATTTGCTGGGACAGTCTTGGACAACATTCGCTATGGCAACCTAAAGGCTACAGAAGATGAAGTTGTTTCAGCTGCTAAACAGGCAAATGCTCACGAATTCATTATGTCACTACCCAATGGGTACGGTACAGATATTGGACAACGTGGTGTAAAATTATCAGGTGGTCAGAAGCAACGCCTCAGCGTAGCGCGAGTTTTCCTAAAAAATCCTCCCATTATCATCTTTGATGAGGCAACCAGTTCACTCGATAATGAAAGCGAGAAAGCCGTGCAAAATGCTTTAGAAAAATTAATAATAAACCGCACTACGATTGTCATTGCACATCGTCTTTCAACCATACGAAATGCCAAGAGAATTTTAGTGCTTACTGATAAAGGGATCGAAGAGCAAGGAACTCATAAAGAACTAATTGCAGCTAATGGGAAGTATGCAAATCTATACAATATGCAATTAAGAATTGAAGACATAAATGAATAAGTGGATAGCGTTGCCGGGTTGACAACTGCTGTTGCAAACATGATCATCATGACGTTCGGCTATGCATTCCACTTCATCATGGGGGGCGTCATACAGCACATGGGGGGCCCAAATTCCTCTCAGGCGCTTCTTTATGGAATAGCGGTGATCCCTATAGCTCTTGTACTGGGGGCAGCGGGATTTATCTATCTATTTATGAAGGAAAGCAAGAGTGCAATAGCACTCCAAAATTAGGTATGCCTTGACCCATACTAAAATAGTGTGGGTCATTTTTCTGATGCCAAAATTCGATCGGGACTTCTTCTTCAATAAACGCCATGTAATGGCCTTGGTAGAAGGTGGTTCACAATCTTGAGCGAATTTATTCCATTACACAGCTCACACTAGCTGTAAAGCAATAGAATTATCTTTCTGTTAAGAAAAATGTTGTAAGAAAAAAGGGGGAAATCATACTTTTATCTTTTAAAAACTGATTTGTGCCTTAAATCTTGGCCATAAGGGTTTAGGACACAGATTTCCTCGGAAGTATGGAGCCCACTAAATGAGAAAATGTCTATTTGCTGTATTTTTATTGTTTCAAACTTTTCTAAAAGGAGAAGTTTATGACTGCTTCACTTTTTTTAATGAAACAGAACTATTGACCGTACGTTTAGAAGAGCTCTATGAAAGTGTAGATTATTTCGTTTTAGTTGAAGCAACGAAGACATTTTGTGGAGAACCAAAACCTCTTTATTTCAAGGAAAATATAGAGCTTTTTGAAAAATATAAGTCCAAGATTATCCATGTGGTTGTAGATGATTTTCCACCTCCCTCTGAAAACCTAGCGAAAGATAGGTGGGTAAGAGAAGAGTTTCAACGTAATGCTATACTAAGAGGACTTGGTCAATGTAAAAAAAATGATATTATCCTCATTTCAGATTTAGATGAGATTCCCAGGAAGGATTCGATTGATGAAATTAAAAGGAGATATCAAATATCCAGATTTAATGATGAACATGTTTTTGTGCTGAGCATGAAGCTTTTATTATTTTATCTAAATAGGATGTCTCGTTTTAAATGGGAAGGTGGAAGTAAGGCAGCTTTATATTCAAAAGTTAAAAAACTCTCTCCATGGGAAATTAAGATTTTAAACTTAAAGAATAAAAATCTGCTTAAAATAGAAAATGCTGGTTGGCATTTTCATTCATTAGGTGGCTTTGCAAAGCTGTTGGAAAAACTTAGAGCTGCTTATTTCTATGATAACGAATCGTTTATTAATCCAGTCATAATGAAACAGATTAGTCCTGAAATCGCAGCTCTCAATCAACATATCCCCGAAGAGGCGTGGCCAAACCCTATAGAAATTGGCCGGGATCCCGAGCTTTTTAAAAAATGGACAGAAGCTGTTTTTGGAGTAGAAGTAGTCCCTATCGATCATTCTTATCCAGAATACATTATAAATCACAGGAGTTATTATTATTCAATTGGATGGATTTATTAAATTTACGCAATTGAAATATGGTGGATATTCAAAGCAAAGGAAATATGTACAAAGTAGTCGTTGATTATACGCCTAGTGATGCTGATAATGACGTTGTAAGAGAAGGTATCATTGCATCCAATGAGAATATAGTAGGTGAGCGAGACAGAGCATTTTCCATTTTTTTGAAAAATGATTCGGGAAAAGTTTTCGGCGGGATACAAGCATTTTTAGGTACGGAATCAGTCTATATCGACGTATTGTGGGTTGAAGAAATTCTCCAAAAACAAGGATACGGCACAAAATTGCTAGATGCAGTAGAACGAGAAGCCATTAAAAATGGATGCGTTTTTTCTTTAGTGGATACTTGGGACTTTCAAGCGGAAGAATTTTATTTGAAAAACGGCTATGAACGGATAGGTGAATTGAAGAATTACTGGCTTGGTCATTCAAAAATATTTCTAAGAAAAAACCTAAGGCACTCAAATAAAGAGATATGAAATTGCGAATTGCAAATAAACTAGTAAGAGCAATCATTGCTAAGAGTCTGAATTCATAAAATACAGATCATGGCTACCTACAGACTTAATATTAGAAGTGGCTGAATCACTTCACTTGGATAGGATAACCCCAGCAGAAGTATAAGCACGGTCTTTCAAATCCTGAGGGTGCCCGTGATTGGGTCCGCTTCCATACCGAGGAGGCTTATAAATAAGGTCCACGCAGTTCATGTTCGTAAAATTTTGCAAGGTTCTGCTGTATACACAGTATAAGTTCTGATTGTTTAGCTTCATTCAGACCCTTACAATCGATTTTTTACAAACAGTGCATTTGCCCCGGGTCTGTTTTCTGCTATTTCTGTTGGAATCTGGGTATCATCGAAGTCTGTCGCGGCCAATCGAAATCCGTTCGCATTCATCCAAGATATTATATCTTCATAGAGATACTGCCCTTCGTAAAGCTCAATAAATGCAACTTCCGTATAAATAACATCTGCATCCAATACAAGTTTACTTGCTTTCAGCATATTGAGCTCATACCCTTGCATGTCAAGCCAAAGGAAATTAACCTTGCCGATTCCTTGTTGTCTTGCCCAGTCATCCAAGGTAATTGTTTCTACCTCCAAAACTGCTGGAAATAAAATAGAAGGATCGCAAGTAAGGTGCCCTGTGGGAGGCAGAAGTGAGCTTGAGCCAACCACTTTACCACTTTGTTCGGAAAGATAGAATGTTGCAACACCATTTCGATCTGAAAGAGCTTTCTGGAAACATGTCATATTTGGGCAAGAGCGAGATTTTTTATAGACCTCATGAAAATGCTCAGGAACTGGCTCAAATGAAAATAGTTTTCCCAAAGGCCAAAATCGAGCGATCCGAACAGAATCATCTCCATTATAACCGCCCGCTTCAACAATTACTGGGTCTTTCGGCAAAAAGGCTGCTGCAAATCGCAATACATCTTCCGTATGTGCTGAGCTTATTCGTTGAGCGAATCCAGTAGAAATCAAAAAAACGAGTGATAACCCAATAGTTGATACGCACTTCATAGAAAACTCCATTTTTGCGTATAGTTTGCAATGTTTTGCAATATGCAGCAATTTTTTTATCCTACTCCTCAGAAACCCTCCGCATCTTTAGTGTTTGTTCTTTAACGAATCTTTGAACTTCGCTAAGTTAGTACAAAAAAGGCAAACGTATGAAGCTTAGAACTTTATTCTTTTATTTGCTCATCTGTGCTGTTCCACTCAAGTCCTTCGCACATGAAGACCTGTCTTACGATAGGGATCTTTCTACTGACCACGTGAAACATTTTCGACAACTTTTCGACAAAATCCATATCCGTTCCATTGTAGAATTTGGCCTTGGAAATGGCACGCAATACTTTTTAGATCATTGCGACACGGTCACCTCTTGTGAAATTCTACTTCCTCATCAATCCGACATATGTCTTCAGGCTCCTGAATTTGCAAAAACGAATCGTTGGACACATGTCCGAAAAATGGGCTCAGTTTATTTAGAAAATGCAGATTTCATAGCACGAGATGAAAAGAAAGACCCAGCTCTTCTAGACTCAACCTATTTGTTGGAATTGAAAGACTTATGCGACGAACTTTTAGCTAACGATTCTTTTGATGTCGTTTTCATCAACCCGCGTATTCATCTTCGAGGCGATCTCGTGAATGAATTGTTCCATAGAGTTCCTATTATCGTTGCTCATGATACAAGTTATGGCAAAAGAGAATATGGATGGTATAAGATTCAAACCCCCTCTAATTATCAAAAGATCGTATTTAAAGATGGTTGCGGAACAACATTTTGGGTGCGTAAAGATAAGTCAGATGTCATTCTTGCCCTACAAGGCTATTTACAAAAAACTCAGACTGAAAATCTTCGAATCTTTTTTCCGGATCTGCACCCCACTCTATTTCAATCAATGGCCATTGCTTTTAACCATCTTGGCCATATCCTTGTTGCACCCGACGAATCGTTTAATCCTCAATCCTCTTCGCAAGGCCCTAAACTTCAATTCAACGAATGCTTTAAAAGAAATCCGAGGGATTATCCCTATCCCATTGAAATCATCAATAATCAAGAAATATTAAGAAATCCCCCTGATGTCATTGTGATCAACGGCTTAGAAGTAGAAGCCGATCTTCTCCATTTATGGAAGCAATTAAAGGCGCTGGGCAAGCCAGTGAAATTAGTGCATTTCTCTGGAAATAGCGATACTGCTTTTAATGCTCACTTTGTGAAAAACCTCATTGCTGTCGATGCCTTTACCGGACATCGTTTTGAAGAGACAGCTCCCCATATCATTTTCTGGATTCCTTGGATTAATTTTGACACCTTGTCATTTAATGGACCAAGCGATGACCCTGCAATGAATAGCTTTTTGTCTCTTCATTACTCAGTCGGTTTTGTACAAGGCAGAGCAATCTTCCAAATGATTACAGCTGCAGCGATGCAGGATTTTCCGCTCATGCCCATTCGAGCACCGGAAACGCTTCCCCAAGAACAAGTTTATTCCTTAATGGATAAAAGCTGGGCTACTCTCCATTGCAAGGAATATGAAGGCTTTGGCTATACGATTATAGAAAGCCTTGCCAAAGGAAAACCGGTCTTTTTAAAACGCTCTTTTTCTCAAGGGAAACGGTTGATGAATTGGTGCATCGAGGGAAAGACAGCCTTTTTTTTCGATGATTACGATGAGTTTAAATCGAAAGTGCAATTCTACCTCAGCGACATCTCTGCTAGGCGGCATATCCAACAAGAATGTGCAGAAACGATCCGACGCATGATCAATAATGAACACCAGCTTTTAGTCTTGGACAATTTTTTGAAAAATCTATTGCTTCAACCAGAAAGATAAAGATCTAGTTAAAATGTATTTTTCAAATTTGGTCCTGTTCGGTATCATAAAAACCTTTTCATTTTGGAGTCAGCGCATGCGCAAAATAAAAACCTTAATTTACCTTCTTCTGTTTTGCTGTTCAACGTTTGCTTTTTCTGATGAAGAAGCCATGCCGCGCACCGTAGATCTTGGCAAAATGCATCCCTCATGTATTCCTGGATATGAAGACATGGACTTGGATTTCCTTGCCGAAGAATATCGACCCTTTCAAGGCGCAATGGAGCTGTGCCCCTATTTCAGATATCTTTTAACCAGTTTTAATCTGGATGCAGCTATCGAGACAGGCTCGGGAACAGGCGAGACCACTGCATTTCTGGCCTTCCTCTTTAATCGAGTCAACACAATGGATAACGAAGTCACCGTTTTCAATAAAGCATGCAAGTATCTTCAAGCCTACTCAAATGCTACTGCCCACTTTGGAAATTCGCCCGACATTCTCAGACATATTTTGCCTTCAAAAAAGAACGATCGACTTCTGTTTTATCTGGATGCCTATTCAAAAACTGCAAAACGGGGGCCCTTGCTCGAGGAATTAGAATTAATAAGCAAAACCCATAGGGACAATTGCATCATTGTCGTGAACGGCATAAAAGTTCCTGGAAGAAATGATATCCCTTATCGCACTTATGGAAAGAGTGATTGTTCCTATGATTATATTAAACCCCTTCTGAATCAGATTTTTTCAGGATATGTGTGTTATTACATAATCCCCAAATCACCGCATTTGGGAGCACAACTCGTCGTTATTCCACGGACAAAAACATTCTCTTCGGGTTGGGCACCATGATGAAATCTCTCTTTCTTTCGTTCCTACTCTGGCAAGGGATCGTTCATGCGAAAATCTACGATTGTTTTACATTTTTTAACGAACTGGATTTATTGCAGATCCGCTTCGCGGAGTTATACGACTCTGTTGACCACTTTGTCATCGTTGAATCCCCTACTACTTTTACAGGTAAAAATAAACCGTTGTATTTTGCTGAAAATAGTCAGCGATTTGCTGAGTACAAAGATAAAATCATCCATATCGTCATTGATGACTTTCCTGCTCTATGCGGTGAGCGACTAAAAGATCATTGGATGCGCGAGGAATTTTCTAGAAATGCTATTCTGCAGGGTTTGCACGACTGTCAAGACAATGACATCATCATCATTTCAGACCTGGATGAGATACCCAGCGCAAAAGCAGTCGCTCAGATCGCACAATATCAGGCAAAGTTAGTCTCTCTTCCGCTCTGGCATAAATCGAAGTTAAAAGATGAAAAGTATGTGTGCGATCTCTACATGCGTCTTCTCATGTATCAGATGAACCGGGAAAACTTTCTTGGTTGGTGGGGAGGCTCAAAAGCAGCCCCCTATTGGGTCGTAAAAAAACACACACCTTGGGGAATGAAGATGTTCCACCACTACTACCACCCTCACAAAATTTTCGATGCGGGCTGGCATTTTAATACCATGGGTGGAAAAGAAAAGGCCTTATACAAGTGGCTAAACACCGGGCCTCTCTACGATGACAACGAAAAAGAACTCAATCGAATTGGCAGTGAATCGTCCCTTCTCGAACAATCCTTTCAACAGCAAATTTCCGACAACACAAAGCTAGTGCCAATCGATGATGGCTATCCTCAATATTTTTTGGATCATTTAGACTATTTTCTCTCTATAGGATGGATTGCAGATCTCAATGAATAGTGGATCGAAACCCTAAATAGTCTAAAATAGCTCCATGAGCGATCCTTTCCATACTCTTTTGCAAGAGAAGTTCGGCATGCAGGACTTCCGCCCCGGCCAGCTCGAGGCGATTCAGGCGCTTTTAGATAGGAATCGGCTTCTCTGCATCCAGCCGACCGGATATGGCAAGTCGCTCCTCTACCAGCTTGCTTCGTGTCTGCTGGGAGGCACTACGCTCGTCATCTCTCCCCTATTGGCCCTGATGCGCGATCAGATCGACCAGCTGACCCACCGATTTAATATTTCCGCTGCCTCCATCAATAGCGACCAGACCGAAGAGGAAAATGCCCTCGCACGGCAGAGGGTTCTTGCTGGCGAGATACAGATCCTCTTCACGTCGCCAGAACAGCTCGACCATATCGATCGCTTCGATTTTCTCTTGAAACTGCCCATTAAGCTATTGGTCATCGACGAGGCGCACTGCATCTCGACATGGGGACATGACTTTCGGCCGAGCTACCGCCACATCCTCCAGTTAAGCCAAGCGCTCAAAAAGGCGCGCCCCGAGCTCAAAATTCTGGGACTGACGGCGACTGCGGATCAGCGCGTCGAAAAGGACATCGCGGGTCAGCTCTCTTCGGCCAAGGAGCCGGTGCATGTGTGGCGGGAGAAGATGGACCGACCCAATATCCACCTCTCTGTTCTACCGGCCAGTGGGATAGCCGAGAAGCTAGCCAAGTGCCAGACGCTATTATCTAAGCTGTCGGGAAACGGCCTTATCTACTGCTCTACGCGTGAAAATGCCGAGCTCGTCAGCGCATATCTCCAAAAGCAGGGCATTTCCATCATCGCCTATCACGCGGGTCTCGAGTCGGAAGAGAAACGTCAGATCCAGACGGATTTTGCGAAAAATGCCTACCGCGTCATCGCCGCCACCACTGCGCTTGGCATGGGCATCGACAAGAAGGATCTGCGCTTCATCATCCACTTCGACATCCCAGGCTCGATTACGGCCTATTATCAAGAGGTGGGGCGCTCGGGAAGGGATGGCCTTAGAGCAGAGGGCATTTTGCTCTACGATAAGGCCGATAGGAAGGTGCAGGACTACTTCATCGATTCTGCGCTGCCGAGCGAAGAGGACTTTCAAGCTGTTTTAAGCGCTGTCAGAACGGCTGCTGAACCACCCCATTTGACGGGACTCAAACGGATCACAGGCTTACATCCGACCCGAGTGACAAATGTCTTAGCTGAGCTCCTAGACCAGGGATTCTTGAAGAAAGAGAGCGTAAAGGGAACACAAGTCTATAAAATCGATCGCGAAGATCTGGTACTTGATTTGAGCCGCTACACGACCCAGCATCTTGTCAAAACCGAGGAGCTGAATAGGATCATCTCCTATGCTGAGCAGAGAAATGAGTGTCGTATGGCGCTCCTTAGAAGGGCTCTCGGCGATCTATCGGCTGGTGATTGCGGACGCTGTGATGTGTGCCAAAAGGTTGCGCCAGTTGATGCTTCAGATGCAACCGATGCGCTGCACTGGCTGTCTGCGCGGCCGGTTCCTATCGCCGGAGCGAAAACAAATCGCATTTCGGCGGGTATTAGCCTTCTGGATGGCAAATTGCACACACCTCCGTTTCTCCGCTTTATGCGGGAAAGAATGGTAACGGAAGAGATCGATCCCGAAATTCTACGCCTGATGCTTAAGCAGCAGTGGGTGGAGCCGATTGGAGCGATTGCGCCGCTTCCATCGAAAACGTGGAAAGCGCAAGGCGCCTACGCCAAGGCGCTCGCTGAGCACCTTGAGGTGCCGCTACTCTCCGATCTGCTGGTATGGAAAGAGATTCCCGAAAAACGGCAGGGAGAGCTTTTGAATAACGACCAGAGGCACCACAATGTGCATGAAAAGATGAAGGTTCAGCTCCCTGAGAGGGTTCCAACGGGCGCCATTATTCTTTTTGACGACTATATCGGCTCCGGTTCAACGATCAAAGAAGCGGCGCGCTGCTTGCGGAAAGCAGTCGACAACCCGTTTATCCCTCTCACCATCGCCGCCGTCAAGTGGCGCCTCGGCAAGCCGGGCTTTATTTAAAACGCAAAGACCAGGTTGAGGTCTACACCGTAGTAGTTATAGGTGTTCTCAGGTAGCCCAAGAGGAGTTCCGCGCGAAGTTTTGGCAGTAGAATGTCCATCTTGCCAGCGCTCGTAAAAGGGACTCAAGACGAGAAACCAGGTGCAGCAATCGTCTAGAGTGAAGCTAAATGGCATCTCGACGAGGAAATTCTCTATCTTGCGCTTAAGGCTCCAATAGGTTCCTCCCAGTGGATGAATCTGGACGGTGGGAAATACCTGCGGCATCCATTCAAAATTGATCCCAAGTGCAAAGCAGGAATTAAAGCTATAGTCTGTGGCAAATCCTACGGGAATGTAGAACTCATAATAGTCCAGCTTGACTGAATGGGAGTTTGAAAGGAAGGGCGGGAAGAAAGAGCCGTTAAAAGTCGATTTCTTCGACGCGTGCACGTGCTGCCTGAGGAATCTAAACCCAAACCCTGTGTAGAATGTAGTCTCCCAGTCGCAGCACCCCCAGGTGTAGCCCAATTTTTCTGCGGTATCAAACTCCAGGATGTGGCGACTGTCTGCTTTGCCTTCACGCCACCTAAATTCCAGTGCGCCATAAAATGCATCTATGGGCCGGTACTCATACTTGGCCTGTGCGCCCCAAAGGTTGCCATTGAATGAACGCTCCCCTTCCGGTTTAAGATTCAGCCGTGAATAGCTTCCCCCCACAGTTAGATAGGAACTTATACAGCACTCATCTGCTACAAGTAGAATGGGAGCTAAGAGCAACATCGAGAGTTTTCTCATAAAAATCCTTTCTTAAAAAAATCTTTCTACATAGAATTTTATATCAAATTTAAATTTTTCAAAGGGAAATATGAAGAAATATCTACTTTTCGCGTGGACGCCTTTCCTGATGGCTGAGCCCTCTTCCGATTTCTTTCAGAATTTCTTTGATGAGGTCATCTACGAACAGAAATCCTATTTGGCCAGCAATGAGCTGACTTCATCTTCCCCAACCGGCTATGTTCCCTTCACCATCGTCAACAATACTACTTTTGCAGACTCTCAAATTTACATTCTTGTTCTTGCGAATAACTTCACGAATATCCTGACGTTTGCGCAAAACGGAGATGGTTTGTTTCTCGGCACTTCCATCACTCCTCCGGCAAAGACATATGTCTCTCAACCGGGTTCAGGAACTTATCCCTTAAGCTTCTTTAAAAATAATGGCACCTACACGTTTTACATCCCCTCTACAGTGAATCTCGCTTCGTCCAGGATATACTATTCGATCGGACAGCCTTTAGACTGGTTTATACCCATCAGCGGACCCGTCCTCGTTCCCTCTCAGGATTTTTCCGATCCCTCGCAAGACGGTTACTATACCCTTTTTGATAAGCAAGAATTCACCATGGTCGCAAACGACAGGCTGGTCATCAATCCGACGCTGGTCGACTACTACGGGATTCCTCTATCATTTACAGTGGGCTATCTCGATTATACACAGCAAACACCCACCCAAACGATCGCTTACGCAGGCCTTCCTCCTACTCTTTCAAGCAGCACCATTTTCAACAATTACACGACAGCAGTAGGAACCAGGCCCACAACGCCGGCGGGCGGGACGCAGCCTCTCTGGAACTCTCTCTACTTAATCTATGCTCCCCCTAGCGGAAGCAGCAGTCCCCTCCGCGTCCTTTCACCGAACCAGGGCGTTCAAACACTGTCTCCTCTGCTGGTCAATCCCCTTTTTCCCTTCGACTACTTTTTGACCAACACCTATACCAGTTGCGACTGGTTAACGACAGTCTGGGCTAACGGATCTAATAACGCCATTTACCAGCTGCAGCCTCTTTATATTGATCTTTCGACATCAGGCCCCGCTTATGGAGTCGCACAAGGACAGGTGGATGGATCGGGAAATTTTAATTTCACCGCACTGACAGGGGCTGGATCGGGCTCGACGCTTGTACTACCATTACCCACCTCATCCAGAGCTTTCTTCACCGCGACGTTAAGCGACTATGTCCCGGCAACTACGACCACAGGTGATCCGAATGTGGCCACAGCGATCTGGCAGGCCCTTTCAGCAGGTGTTATTTCAGGTGTTATTCCCCTTTCAGGGACTACCCAGAGTTCCCCCTTAAGCCAGTCCTATATTCGCCAGCAGACGCTCTTTACAGACAATTCTGCTCTTGGATGTTCCTCTCCTACTCCTCCCTATTACGATTTTTATTCTGGGACCTTCATTGGAATGGGAAGCAGCCCCTATACGAAGTTTTATACAACCCCCTATGCAGATTTTTTAGGCATAGATGGCACTGTGACGGTGACAAATATTGCTAATGCCAACGCTAACGTTACAGTCACCATCGGAAGCATGGCAGGCATCCCTATTCCCAATCCCTTTAACGACAACAATAATTATACAGTGACCTTTACTCCTGTGCCGGCAAATGTGTCCGTCACGTTCGGATCAAACCCCAACTTCTCTGCAAACCCCACTGTTAACCAAGCAGGACAGACATTCAACTCCGTTGCAGGGGCAGCGATGTACATGGGTGTGACCTATACAGCGGGGAATTACACAGGGCAAGTATGGGGAACCCATATCATCCCCTCTGCTCCTGCCCTCAAGCCCGTTTTGCCCGGCGGACTCATCTTAAACCTATCAGGCGGTCCTGGCGGAACAGTGACGATTGGACTATTCGGTCCTCCCTAAAAGGGAACTTTTTCTGTATCTATCCAATCAAATGCAGGTTGCCAGGCGCCCCAAATTCCATAAATGATTTGAGGGATAATGGAGAGACCAAGACCACTTGAACTATTGAGAAAGACAATGATTGCTTTTTTCTCTTTTCTTAGTCCAACGACATAACTTTTAAAGCCCTGGTTATCACCCCAGTGCCAAAACGAGTCACCCTGATCAAGTCGTTGAAGTCCCCACCCCAGCCCCCAAGAAATGGAGTCGGAGAGCTTGCCAGGATGTTTATGGATACAATTGACACACCCCTCTTCCACTCTTATTTGAGGCGACATCATCTGATCCAACGTTTCGGCTTTTAGTCCAATGCCTTTCATGATCGCAATGATGAATTTGGCATAGTCTAACGCCGTGGTATGTAATGTATAAGCCGCATTTCCTGACGGAGGTCGCGGACTATTTATCGGAATACCGTCAGCATTGTGTCCTGAAGCCTTCACTCTCTCATATGCGCTTTGCCATATAAAACTACTATGTGTCATCTGCAGAGGTTGAAAGACCCTCTTTTTTAGAAATTCTTCGATAGACTGCCCCAACAAATGTTCGGCTACTTTTTGCAAATAGACAAACCCCTCGCCAGAGTAGCTAAATCGCTCTCCCGGCTGAAAATAGATTTTCAATGATCCATCTCTCCAATTGGGAAATCCGGTGGTATGGGATAAGACCATTCTGGCTGTAATAAGATTGAGTCTGGCATCATTTTCAATAGCGGGATAAGGAAGATATTCAATCAAAGGCCTATCTAAGTCTAATAGACCTTCTTCAACCAGTTGGAGACTAGCATAAGCAAAAAACGGGCTTGCTAAGGGATGCGGCTTCAAAAACTGTATCATCTTCTATTGGATCACCGGATTCTGCATTTTTTACACCATAATTATTATGACGCTTAACTTCAGCATTTTCGATAATAACGATAGCCATGCCCGGAACATGGTTTTTTTTCATTAACTGCAGCATTTCCACCTGTATACCACAATTGAGGATGGATCGAAAGCGTCACATTTCGCTATTCTTTAGGCATGATCGTTTATTCAAAGAAAATTATTCAATTTGTTGATGAGATCAAACGCGCGGTAAAGGATGTCTTATCGAAGGAGATCCGATTGAAAGTCGCAGGCGATCGCTTCTACGACAAACGCTATTCATACCCTATCAAAGTAGTAGTCTATAACAATAAAAGCATGCTCGGCTACTTCGATCCGCATTTTTATGAGCTCGGCTTTCACGAACGCCTGATGCACTCGAGTCAGCTCCATAATGTGATCCGGCATGAACTGGCCCACTACATGACGTTTATCGCCCATGGAGCGACCGATCAGCCTCACTCTCCGGAATTCCGTGCATTTTGCATTAAGATGGGCTGGGACGAAGAAGTCTACAGGGCCACTATCTGCTTGGAAAACGAAACCGCTGCTGTACAAGAAAGCGCAGTACTCAGAAAAGTGCAAAAGCTCATGGCCCTTGCCGCCAGTAGCAACACGAACGAGGCAGAGCAAGCGATGATCAAGTCGCAGCAGCTCCTCTTGAAGCACAATATGGAATATACCGGTGAGACCGATGAGGAGAGGGTATTTCTAAAGCGCATCATGAAGCAGAAGCGCGAAAATGCCAAAATGCGCTCGATTGCCACTATCCTGGAAACGTTTTTCGTGAGCATCGTCTATTGCCGCGCAGCCGACTTTACCTATTTGGAAATTTTGGGCAGCAGCGTCAATATCGAGATCGCCGAATATGTGGCAGGTTTTCTTGAAGCGGAGCTAGATACATTATGGAAACAAGCACAGCGGCAAGCTAATTTAAAAGGGAAGATTGCAAAAAACTCCTTTTTCTTAGGTCTTGCTAAGGGATATTGCAATAAGATCCAGGCGCTCAAAAGAGAATACAATAGCGACGTAATGCATGCCCTGATGGTCATTGAAAAGAAACTGACCCTCGCAAAAGCGCTGGTCTATCCTCGCTTATCCTCAACCAGAAGCGGGGGAAACTATTGCATGGAATCTTCTGCGGTGGGTGAGCAGATGGGAAGACAGCTCACGATCAATCCCGCTCTCAATAGGTCTTCGCAAGCAGTCTTAGCTTATTTGGAGTGAAAGTATGGCCAGTGTCAATAAAACAGCGACATACAAATTTGTCATTGTACTCAACGAAAAGGCCCCTATTGGCAAACTCCTCAGCGCTTGCGGTCAGCTCGCTATGTCCTTACAAGCCGATGCCACGCCAGAACAGCGCGCAGATATGTCCTTTATTCCTTTCAGCGGCCTTGCCACACTGTCGACCTGTTCATTCGTTGTTCTAAGAGGGACAGCCTCTCAGCTACTCACACTCTACACTATGGCCAGGGAAAAGGGCGTTCTTTCGGGAATTTTCACGAGCACCATGTCATTCAACGGTAATGAGGAAGATCTCATTCTTAAGACGAGGAATACCCCGTTAGATCAAGTAGAACCCTATGGAGTGGGTCTCTTTGGGCAGATCGAGGAACTATCTCCCCTCACCAAGAAATTCTCGGTGTTTAAATAAGCTATAAAGAACCTTCTGGCTCTTCGACGCCTTTGTGCAAAATACAGTTGTCTTCATAGTGGTCATAGTCCCACTGTTTGCAATAGCAGTGCTTGCCATTGGGATCATCTGCGATATACGTGGGGTTGTCAGAGGAGGTTTTCTTTCTCCAATTACATATCTGAGAGCACCAGCAGAGACAGTCTGAATCTTTCACGCACGTTTCTTCCGAACAGCAGGGCTGCTTTTTTTCACCAGAACAGCTGGATAAAATAACTACAAGAGCAAGTAAAATCGCTTTCATTTCTTCCTCGTCTTACGGGTTTTGAGGGTAAATCCATTTACACACAATAGGATAATCGCAATAGGAAAGAATAGAATGATCCAAACGATCAGCCAAAATAGCGATCCATCATACTGCAGCTTATATGCTCGTTCTTCTTCCACCCTTGGTCTCCTTTTCCATTTAAGTAATATAATTTATTTAAAAGATCAATAAAATAGAAGTGCCTTGATGTTCTATCAAGGCACAATTGGAAAAAAAGCTAAGATTTATCAATCGCCTTGTGGGCTTTTTTCTTAGCAGCTTCTTTTGTTTCTTTTGCTTTCTTTTTAGCACTTTTTGCAAGTTCTTTAGTCTTTTTCTTTGCATCTTGTGCTTTTTCTTCTACTTTCTCCTCAGCATTATCTATTTTTTTTCCAATTTCTTGACCTGTATTTTTATGGCCTGCATACACATTCGTAAACACTCCACATACAAGAAATGTGGCTATGATCATTTTCGTATTTATTCTCATAAACATCCTTTATTTGAGTTTTTACTGTTCTGCATTTCCATAAATAATGATGTGCAGATACACCACTATTTCCAATAATTGTACGCCGATGGGTTAATATAACCTAGTGGTTCTTGACAAATCAACTTGGCTCCCATAGTTTTGGGTTTTTCGGAGGAGAGCTATGGCAAAGCTTACAGGTAAAGTGGCAATAGTAACCGGAGCATCAAAAGGCATCGGCGCTGCCATTGCATTGCATCTCGCAGCAGAAGGTGCGGCTGTCGTAGTAAACTACGCTAGCAGCAAAGAAGGTGCAGATCGCGTTGCCAATGAAATTACTCGTAAAGGAGGCAAAGCGTTTACGTTGCAAGCACATATCAACAACCCAGCCGAGGTTCAATTTCTCTTTGCAGAAACACTCAAGAGATTCGGCAAACTCGATATATTGATAAATAACGCCGGCATCTATGAATTTTTGGCTCTCGAAGACGTAACCCCTGAACACTTTCACAAAACATTCGATCTAAATGTGCTGGGCTTATTGCTTGCTACTCGGGAAGCCGTCAAATGCTTCGGCACATCCGGTGGAAGCATCGTCAATATCAGCTCGATCTCAAGTAGGTCTGCTGTACCAAATACTTCTGTCTATAGTGCTAGTAAAGCCGCAGTTAATGCTATTACAAAAAGCCTAGGAGCGGAACTCGGGCCTCATCGCATTCGCGTGAACGCTGTGAATCCAGGCATGGTCGAGACCGAAGGCACTCATTCTCAAGGCATTACTGAGAGTGATTTTCGTAAAGAAACTGAAGCACATACACCCCTCGGTAGGATTGGGCGGCCAGATGATATCGCACCAGCCGTTGTATTCCTCGCTTCAGACGATGCGTCTTGGATCACCGGAGAAACGCTCTTTATCACTGGCGGGCTGGGCTAAGTCGAGTCAAGAATAGAATGATCCAAACGATCAGCCAAAATAGGATCATCCCCTAGTCAAAACGAAACTGTTCCAAAATAAATACAACTAACGCATACTTAATCCGCTTTTTTAACTATAAGCCTATCCGCAAACTCAGGCTTCGTCGATTTTCGGGATTATTTTGGCCTATTTTCGAATTCGAATTGCAGGGGTCATATACTCAGTTGATATTACCCCTGCAATTCGAATCGAAAATAGGCTCAAAAGAACCAGAAAATCGACAGAAGCTGAGTTTGCGGATAGGCCCATGGAGAAGACATGTCAACAAAATTAATTGAATCCGCTCTAACATTTGCTAAATATGAACCAATATCTCGTGAACACGCACAAAGCACAAAAGCTGCCAAGAAGGAGTTTCAAACTGCATTTTTAACACTGTCCTCTCATCAAAATGGAGATGAACGTACTGCGTTTATCAGCCAATTATCAGGTAAAGCAGTAGCAAAGGCCACTGATTGGTGCCAAGATAAATTCGATGACAAAAGACAAAAACTGAGCTGCAAAAATATTTCGGAAACCGCAGTAAAAGAAAAAGCAGACAAATTTAACAAAGAGCGTGCTAACCTTTACACCATTCCTCAATGGGTAGAGTTTCGCAAAAGCAGAAAAGATGTGATTGAAGGGGTGAATACTTTAATGAATAGTGCCACCGATTTTGATCAAATCGCTCTTGCGTTCAAAGCAAAGGGAATTTCTGATGCTATCATAGCAGAAATCAGAGACCTTGCTGACAAATATAGAATATAACTCTCCTTCCTTTTCATTCGAAACTTGTGGCTCCCTCGAGTTTCGTTTTCTTTAGCTTTATAATTTTCTCTTTGTTACATCGTAAAAAAAGGAGAAAAACCTATGCAAAATGCAGATCATGAAAAATTTATGCGCCGGGCAATCGAGCTCAGCGAACAAGCCGGCATCAAGCTGAAAAGCGGCGGTGTTTTTGGAGCCGTGATTGTCAAAGACGGCAAAATCATTGCCGAAGGGTACAACAGAGTAATGAAGGATCATGATGCGACCTGCCATGCCGAAATCGATGCGATCCGAAATGCCGGCAAAAAACTGAAGAATCCACTTCTCGAAGGATGTACTCTCTATACAAGCGCTTACTGCTGCCCTATGTGCCTATGTGCTGCTTATTGGGCGCACATCGAGAAGATCTATTACGGCGCTAGGGTCGAAGATTCTCTGAAATATGGCGATTTTAAAGATCTCGGCTACTACGAAGAGATCAGAAAAGAGACTAAAGATCGCAAAATCAAAATGGTCGAGTTCATGCGCGAAGAAGCTGTTGAGGTGTGGAAACGCTTCTCGGAAATGCCCGACCGTCCGCGCTACTAGGGAGTTTTGGAGAGCACTCCCTAATGCAAACCACGATCACGATCAATGTCAAAGTAAAGCCCGACGCCCTGCAGCCTTTCGCTGCATGGCGTGAAAAAATGGATAAGGCCGTCGCCTCATTTCCGGGTTTTGTGAGCATGGAGATTTTCCCTCCCCAATCCGGGAAAAATGATTGGATCGTCATTCAGCGATTCTTGTCTGAGAGCGACCTGGACGCCTGGCAGAAATCTGAAGTGCGGAGGCGCCTGCTAGAAGAAGTAAAACCCCTCCTCTTAGAAGAAGTTAAAGTAGTCGACTCCTCCGACAAGCAAAATGTCACTGAGGTATTTGTCACGAAAGTCAGCCCCCACATGCATGAGGCCTATCGCGCCTGGGCCGCCAAAGTACAGCAGATCGAGTCCACATTCCCCGGCTACCAGGGCGTCTATGTCCAGGCGCCATCGACGACCGATCAGCATGGGACGTGGATTACCATGCTCCGCTTCGACACCCCCGAGCATCTCAATGGGTGGCTCCTCTCGAAAGAGCGGAAGGAGATCTTGAAAGAGAGCGAATCGATGGTCGAAGAGCTGCAGAGCCACCAAGTCGTGAGTCCTTTTGCAGGCTGGTTTGCAGGTTACGGCCAGGCTCCTTCAGTCTGGAAGCAGACGATGCTAGTCCTCCTCGTGCTTTTTCCTATCGTGATGCTCGAACTCAAATTCCTGTCGCCTGTCACAAGCTCTTTAAATTCCTCACTCGCCACTTTTATCGGCAATGCGCTCAGCGTGACTCTGGTCTCTTGGCCCATGATGGGTCTTGCTATCCGTTTACTGCACTGGTGGCTAAATCCCCATCCGGATCATAAGTTTCGTGCGAACGCCCTCGGACTCCTCGCTATTACCGGACTCTATCTACTAGAAATTATTTGCCTATGGAGGCTTTTATGAAAAAAAAATCGGAAGTCATCGTTTATTTTCGCGACATGCCAAATATGCACAAATATTGGGGATGGTTTTTATTAATCGGGATCCTACTCATTTCTTTAGGGGGTCTTGCAATCGGTTTTGCTGGATGGGCCACTGAGTTTACGGTGATCTTCTTAGGATTTCTGTTGCTGGGCGCAGGCATTTTGCAGATCATTAGCAGCTATTATGCCAAAAAATGGACAGGATTTTCCTATTCTACGCTTTTAGGGCTGTTCTACATTCTCGTTGGTACCCTGTGTATCTTTAAGCCCCTGCAGAGCGCTGAAGGGATTACACTGCTCATCGTCGCCCTGCTTTTGCTGGGAGGCGCCTTTCGCCTTATCTCCGCTCTCTATTACCGCTTTGACTACTGGGGCTGGATGGTGTTTAGCGGATTGATTTCCATTCTCCTGGGGGCTTTGATCCTCGCCGAGTGGCCGGCTTCAGCCTTCTGGGTCATTGGGCTATTTGTCGGAATCGATCTTCTTCTAGCCGGCTGGTCTTGGGTCCTCCTCTCGTTAGCCGCTCGGGAATAAATTGCATTTTACGATCTCTCTGCTAATATAGTAGGGCTTACCGTAGAGAGATCGTGTTCCGCGTTGCCTTCAAAATGCTCATTGGAGATCGGGCAAAATATCTGCTCCTCATCTCCGCCCTTTCCTTTGCCGCCCTGCTTATCACTCACCAGGGTTCGATTTTCCTTGGCCTGCTGCGCTGGAGCACGGCGACCATTCGCAACACCCATGTCCCTCTATGGATTGTAAATCCCCTCGTTGAACAGCCTCAGGAGATCCTGCCCCTGCTCGATACCGATCTGACGCTCGCGCGCTCGGTAGAGGGTGTCAAATGGGCGGTTCCCGTCTTTTACTCCATCCAGCAGACGCGCCTCCAGAGCGGCGCCTTCCGCCCGGTAGAACTCTTTGGCCTCGACTCCGCCACGCTGATTGGGGCTCCAGCCAAAATGCTCGAAGGGAATATCGAAGACATCTGGCAGGATGGCGCCGTGATTATGGACGAGGCGGGGATAGAGCAATTCAGCCGAGGAAGAGAAAAACCGATCGCGATCGGCGACTACCTGGACATCAACGACCATGAGGTCCAGCTCGTCGGCATCTGCCACTCCGAGCGCTCCTTTTTCGGCTACCCGCACGTCTATACGACCTATGACCGCGCGGTCCAGCTCACCCCTGCGCGCAGAAAAAATCTATCCTTTGTTCTGGCAGCTCCCGAAGAAGGGGTCGATATCCAAACCTTGGCTAGGCGCATCGAAACGGAGACGGGGTTAAAAACCTTTACGGAAGAGGAGTTTTTCTGGAGCTCGATCTGGTGGGTGGTCAAGAACACAGGGATCCCTATGTCTTTTGGCATCACGATCATCATGGGTTTTCTCGTCGGCGTCGCGGTGGCCGGCCAGACATTTTACTCATTTGTTTTAGAAAACTTGAAGCATCTCGGCGCGCTGAAGGCAATGGGCGCCAGCAACTCTCTCCTCTGCCGCATGCTCCTTTTACAGGCGTTTCTCGTCGGAATTGTGGGCTATGGCATTGGAGTCGGGCTTACGTCCACCTTTGGTCACATGGCGATCCAAAAAGCGGCGATTCCCTTCTATATGCCCTACCACGTCCTTGTGATTACATTTGTCGCGATTTTACTGATCTGCTTCTTTGCATCGCTACTCGGCATCCATAAGGTCCGCAGGTATGACGCCGCTGAGGTGTTCCGTGGATAAAGCGCCTGAAATTCTCGTCGAAAACGTCTCCAAGTCCTTTGAACAGGGCGGAGATATCCTGCACGTGCTGCAGAGCGTCTATTTCGAGGCACGGGCCGGCGAACTCGTCATGATCGTGGGACCCTCCGGCAGCGGCAAGACGACCCTCTTAAGCGCGATCGCCGGCACGCTGCGCACTGATGCGGGCTCTATTCGCCTCTTTGATTTCCCGCTTCAAGACAAGACACCCTCTGAAATCACCGCCTTCCGCAAGCGCCACATCGGCTTTATTTTCCAGCAGTTCCACCTCATCCCAACTCTGACGTGTGGAGTGAATGCAGCAATACCCCTTCTGCTGAATGGCTGGGACTACGCAAAAGCCCTGAATGAGTCGCGCGCAGCGCTCGAAGAAGTCGGACTGGGCGCTAAATTCGACAGCCTGCCCAAGCACCTCTCAGGTGGTCAGCAGCAGCGCGTCGCTATCGCCCGCGCCCTGATCCATAAGCCCGCTCTTGTCATCTGCGACGAGCCCACATCGGCCCTCGACGCCGAATCGGGGAGCAAGATCATGGATCTCATCGCAGCTCACGTGAAAAACAGTCACCGCGTGGTCATTGTCGTGACACATGACTCGCGCATTTTTAAATACGCCGACCGCATGGTCAAAATGGATGATGGAAAGATATCGTATGCTTCGTAAAAAACTGGCTTTTGTATTCGCTTTATTGGGGGTCATCTCTGCCGTGTGGGTAGTCAAAAAGTCGATGACTCCACCCTTAGAGCCTAAACCCATCGTCCTCCCTGCCCAAAAACCTCAGTCCAATAGCATCGCAGCGTCGGGAATCATCGAAGCCGTAGGCGAAAACGTGGCGGTTGGCTCTCCATCCGACGGTATTGTGCACGCTGTCTTTGCCGATGTGTGGAACCCGGTCAAAAAAGGCGATCGCCTATTTAAGTTAGACACACGCGAGCTGGATGCTGACCTAAAAATCCATCTGGCGAAAGAAAAAGTTGCCCTTGCCGAGCACAAAAAAGTCCAAGATCAGCTCGCCCGCCTGCGCTCGATCAAAGACGCACGAGCGATTAGCCAAGAAGAGCTCCAATCTAAAGAAAATGATGAGATGGTGGCGCGTGCCACCTGGCATCAGGCGCAAATGGAAAGAGAAAAGATCGAGGCGATGATTGAACGCCTCATCATCCGCTCTCCGATCGACGGCGTCGTGATCCAAAAGAACATCAAAGCAGGCGAATACATCCTATGTGCCCATACTGACACTCCCCCATTTGTCGTCGGAGACTTAAGCGCCTATCAGGTCCGCGTCGATGTCGACGAGCATAATGCCTCGCGGATCGCCCCTATGGCGTCTGGTGTCGCCCATCCTAAAAACCGCCCCGAGTTCGCCATCCCACTCCACTTTGTGCGCATTGAGCCCTATGTCATCCCGAAAAAGTCGCTGACGGGTTCGAGCAAAGAAAAAGTCGACACGCGGGTTTTGCAGCTTATCTATACCTTTACGCCCCCGCAAGATTTGAGCCTCTATATCGGCCAGCAGGTCGATGTCTTCATCGAACGCCACGTTGAGGAGAAATGAAAAAAGCCGCTCTACTTTTAATCCTCCTATCTGCGTGCGGGAAATACCAGCCCGATCTCCCCGAGACGGAAATTCCCGTTAGCTGGAAGCAGACGGTGCAGTCGGATGCCGATTTTCCCCAGAAAAATCGCTTTTGGGAGCTTTTTAATGACCCGGTCTTAAACGATCTCGAAGAGGAGGCGATCCGCGCCAATTTTGATCTGCAAATCGCTATGTCTCGCATTAGCGAAGCCAGAGCGCTCGTCAAAAAAGAGCATGCAAAAACCCGACCCACAGCAGATTTTAACGGCTATGTAGAAGCCGACGAGACGCTCATCAACCCGCGCTTTTTCGGCTCTCCGCACAAGTTGGAACGGGTCGAGCAGCGCCAGTATAACTTCCTTGCCTACTTTGGCTATGAACTCGATCTGTGGGGAAAACTAAAAGCTGAGGAAACAAGCGCGCGGCATCGAGAAGAAGCTGCCGAGTGGGAATATGAATTCGTCTACCAAAACGTCGTCACTGAAGTCGCCACCCGCTACATCTCATTGCGCACCCTAGAAGAAGAAGTGCTCTATTTATTCCAGGCGGTAGAGGCGCGCAAAGACACGGTCGACATCTATTCATGCAGATCCGAGGCGGGGTGCGAGTCTGATTTGAATCTTTCCAGCGCCAGACTCGAACTATCCCTCGCTGAAGCACAGCTGGAAGCCGCCAGAAGGTTGCGCACTATAGAAGAGAACGCTCTTGCTCTGCTCCTCGGCAGAGCACCCTCCTCTTGGACACTCCCCATTGGAACACTCCCCTCTGCCGTTCCCCCCGTTCCTGCCATTCTGCCCTCAGAGGTAGTGCTTAGAAGAGCCGACGTCCAGCGCGAGCTGAGCCTTGTCGCTGCCGGACGCTCGGACGTCGACGTGGCGATCAAAGACTATTTTCCCTCATTCCCTCTCACCGCGACCCTTGGACTGTCTAGCCCTGCACTCAAACACCTCTTCGAGTGGCAGGCGCGCTACTGGCAGTACGCACTTAACATCCTAGCGCCTCTCTACGACGGGGGCAGGCGCAATGCAAAGGTCAACCTCACAAAAGCAGCCTTTAAAGGAGCTTTTGCCTCTTACCAGAGGACCGTAAATCAGGCTTTTCAAGATGTAGAAGATGCCTTGTCGGGGATCCATTATCTCCGTCTGCAATTCGATGCGCAAGAACGCGCCTTAACCGCCGCGCAAGATACCGCCTATCTCGCTAAAGACCGCTTTGATTCAGGGCTAATCTCCTATCTTCTCGTCTCAGACACGGAAAACACCACTCTGGAGGTAGGCCGTCGCACCATCGCCTTAAAAGGCGAGCAGATCCTCGCTTGGATCCGCCTTATGCGCGCTCTGGGTGTTCAGAGCGATTGAATGAGCGCATCTCTGATGCTAAAAAGAAGGGATTCATCCAAGACGAAAGAACGATCGTATGGGGCGTAGTTTTTGCCCCAACGCTGATCCAAAAAGACCACCCCACTAAATTCACGCGCTGTTTTGTAACGCGGTACGCAATGAACATGGATTCTTTCAGACACATTGCTCAAGGCAGCATAATTCATCTTATCGGGCTTGAAAAGGGTATTTAGGGCATGCTTCACTTCTTCCCCGATAAGGAAAAACTCATCTCTCACCTCTCCCTCAATCGCTAAAAAATCTTCCACTTTCTCATCATCTTTCAGTTGGATAAAGACGCGTCCGAGATAACACTGATTTTCATGCAGATATACTTCCCAGTGTTTGTAGGATTTTATTTTAAGTTTTTCATAATCCATGTGTTCTCCGGGTAGGGCCTGTTAATCAGAACCCATTTTCATTGCATTTTTCATTTGTTCCACTACTTTTTGGGTTTCAGCGGGTGGTAGGGGCTTGCGCGCATTCGCAATGACCATTTTGAAGAGGAGTGTTACCATCGAATCATCCCCTGCTTTTCGGGGAATGTAGTGAAAATGGACATGAGGGACCGTCTGTCCCACCTCGTACCCATTTTTTTGCAGCAAAAGGTAAGCAGATGTCTCAAAAACTACAGTTACTGCATCATTGACTTTTTTAATCACCCGCCCCATCTGCGTTATTTCTTCATCGGTGAGCATTTCAAACCGCTCCACATGCCTTTTAGGGATAATCAGGCAGTGGCCGGGCAAGACCGGCTTATGGGTGTAGAGCGCCAGGACGAGATCGTCCTCATAAAATTTTTGAAATTCCACGACTTTTTCATCGCAAAAGGCGCAATACCCATCAGATGGTTTTTTCGAATAGAGAAAAAAGTAGCCTATAGCCACGCAACTGACTGCAAAAAGGATGTAAAGGGATTTTTTGTGCATGTGCAATTTTCCGTACGTTGATAATATACCACAATTCTATGTTAAGGCCAATTTGCTTCAGAGTATTTCGCTCATTCAATTTTCTGTCCCGCCTCTTTTTGATCATCAAAAGAGATGTTTCACCCAAACTAAATCTAACCCCCCAGGTGATATGACTAAAGCTAGTAAAGTCGGTCTATTCTTACTATTTGGAACAGTCGCTCTGACCAGCGTCGGTTTATTTGCTCAAGAAAGTGAAAAAAGCGCACCTATTATCTACTCTTCATTGGAAGGAAGGCTGTGGGTGGAAAAATGCGTCGCCAAGCATCCTGAAATTCTGTGGCTAGCTGACGCCAATGTCCGCAAAACCGAAGAGGGACAAGCCACGAGCCAAGGACCCTATTCAGAGCAGCTCTTCGGCCAAAAGTTCGTTGAATTCGACCGCACGATCATGACCCTGCACTGCCTCAAGCTCATTTTAGATGGCAGCGACAAGGCCTATGCCACGTTCACTGCCGCACAGCCCAAAGACGCTAAACTATCACGCGAAAGCTTCCGCACCCTACACGAACAAGGCCAGGCCCTACTCAAATCCAAGTGGGAAGGTCTTTCTGAGCAGCAGATGGCAGAGGCAATGGAAACCGCTCTTGTACTCGGAGATATGGGAAAAAGCGGAAAAGCCCGAGAACTCTTCAAGCCTTTCGGTGTTACAGCTCCTGACCAAGATGACTTCTATGGAGAAGCGATGCACATTGTCGAGAAGCATCCCGAGCTCTGCCCATCGTTCGCCAGGCTTCCGGCTCCCACCAAAAAGCTTCTCGTTGAGATCGCTAACTTAGCCCACTATGGCCACGTGTATCACCTAGAAGGTGGCACTGGCATATTCAACAAACTCAAAGAAAGTAAAATCCCTCATAATGACCCGGTTGCGCTCTCATTTGATCTCTTTGTGCATACCTGCGATGTCGCCGGAGCTCAAGGCCACGTCAACAAGGACTCCTGTGTTGTTTATACGGAATCCACCCACAACGCCATGCAGGCTATGGGCCATTCTGTAAGAGTCCTCTCCGATCCGAACAAATCAGAAATGGATGCTTACAATGACTATGTAGCCACGCGTTCTTCTTGGCTCGGCTTAAATCCTCAAGATGAAGGCGACCGCGTCTTGACCCGCATAGGAGCTATGCTGCGCCTGTTTACTCCCGAGGAGGGAGCTATTCTCAAAAAGGCGATGGGCCAATTAGACGCGTCAAAGATCGCAGCACAACTCGATGTGAAAAAGGGCGACCAACCGGGCCGCACGCCTACTTACATGCCTGCTGTATTGGTGAATCTCTCCAACAATCCTATGCTAGGCTCTACAAAAGAAGAGCGTCTATCCAATGCGATCACAATGGGATTGCCCTTCATTGCGCGAGTGCTCGAAAAACACAAAGAGATGCTAGCAAAACATGAAGTGGATGCGAATATTCCTCTCAACTTCAATAAAATGGCCGGAGTGGCAAAAACTGCGCCTGAGTCGTTGAAAGCAGAGTTTGCTATCGACCAAGAAGGCAATGTTTTTTTAACGGGAAAATAAACCTGTTAGTGAGATCACCAGGCACAATCCTGTTATAACTATTAGAGAAAAGCGAAACATTCCCTTTGCCCAGAGCCGATCATTGCCGCTCTTAAAGCCTGTGATGCATAGCGCAAGCCACGTCAGACCCAAAAGAGCCGCAACGGCGAGGGTTACATATCCCGTATAACCCATTAAAGTGAGCATCAGAGATACGGCGACGAAGCCGATGATGTAGAGAAGCATCTGTATTTTAGTGGCGGGGATGCCTTTTTTTGCAGGCAGCACAGGGATGTCGGCAGCCACATAGTCTTCCAAACGATAGATCGCAATCGCGAAGAAGTGGGGCATCTGCCACAAAACGAGCAGGGCAAAGAGCAAGGCCGCTCCCCAATCAAAGCTGGCTGTCACTGCACAATACCCTACAACCGGAGGAACCGCGCCGGCGATGCTTCCGATTGCCGTCCCATGCGTGGTGCGGTATTTCCAGTAGCCATAGACCACCACATAACCAAAGAAGCCCGCGAGAGCAACCCAGGTTGCCAAGGCCGGAGTGAATAGGGCGAGGATCAGGAGTCCGAGTATCCCAAGGCCAGCGGCATATATAAGGGCGTGGGGAAGCGCGATCACCCCTTGGACAAGAGGACGATTGCGCGTGCGCTCCATCTTTTGATCTCTATGGCGGTCTAAGTAGTTGTTGAAGACGCAGGCAGAGGCGATGACAAGGCCAAGGCCTGTGAGAGTTGCACAGAGCAGCCCGAATTGGATGGAGGCGCCTTTTGTCGCCAGCATAAAGCCTGCCACAGCGGTGATCAGATTTCCCAGAATGATTCCAGGCTTTGTCAGCTGGGAATATGCCTTTATCACATTTCCATGGTGTTGTAGTTGAGGTTAGACATGATCCAGAATGAGCCGAAAACGACGATCACTAGCACGAGGAGCATGAAGAGAAAAATCATCAGATTCCAGTGCGGTTTATGCTCAGCTCCCATATTGAGGAAGCAGAGCAGCTGAACGGCCACTTGAGTAAGGGCGAGGCCCACAACCATAGGGATGAGCACGGTGCGGTCAAACAGATGCTCAGCGACCAGTAGGTAAGCGGCCATCGTCAAGATAAGGCATGTAACGAACCCTATTACGTATATTCTCGCTATCCGCATCTTACATAGCCTCCAATAGGTAGACGAAGGTGAAGATAAAGATCCAGACGACATCCAAGAAGTGCCAGAAGAGCCTAAAGCAGTCGACGCGTTTTATATTCGCATCATTAAAGCCGCGAAAGCCAATCTGCGCCATCAATACAATCATCCAGAGCAGGCCAACAGAGATGTGGAAACCGTGGGTGCCGACAAGGGTGAAAAATCCAGAAAAATAGCCGCTTTTCTGCCAGCTATTTCCTTCGCGGACCAGCTTGGTAAACTCGGTCAATTCGAGAGTGACGAATGCAGCTCCCAGCAAGAAAGTGACCGCAAACCAGAATAGAGCCTTATGCCTGTTATTCTCTCGCATCGCTCCGGGTAGAAACCCGCAGGTGAAGCTGCTGACTAGAAGGATCAGGGTTTCGGCGAGCACAAAGGGCAGGCTGAAGAGCTCCTTGTTATACGTGTTGGGGTGGAGGACGACAAAGGTCGCAAAGAGAACGCCGAACAAAATACAGTCGGTCATCAAATAGACCCAGAATCCGTAAACCGTTCGTGAATGGACTACTTCTGCTGCACTACTCATCGTTTTGCTTCCATTTGTTCTACTTCTTTAGCTGTGATCGTGTACTCGGGATGATCGTCGGAAAGGCGATAAATCGTACATCCGAGGATAGCGAGAAAGCTCAAACCCGCGAGCCAGAAGATATGCCAGACCAGTGCAAAACCGAATACGAAGGCTAAAACCCCTAAATACATCGGGATCGGGCTGTTTTTGGGCATGTGGATGTCTTCATAAATGGGCTTCTTCGGTATGACACCATTTTTTATCGACTCTTTATGCACCCAAAAAGCATCGCGCGCTCTTCCATCCGGAATGATGGCAAAATTATACACCGGAGGAGGAGAAGATGTGGCCCACTCAAGAGTTCTTCCATCCCATGGATCGCCGGTGGTATCCCGATTCTGATCGCGCTGTTTCACGCTGACAAGCAGTTGTAAGATCTGGAAACCCAGACCACAGGCTATAAGAACGACGCCAAATGCAGCTACCCAAAATAAGGGCTCCCATCCCTGTCCTGCGTCATAGCGATCGAGGCGTCTGGTCGCTCCCATGAGTCCGAGGAGATAGAGAGGCAAGAACGCGGCTAAAAAGCCGAAAAACCAGCAATAAAAGGCGTATCTGCCCAGTTTTTCATTCAGTTTGAAACCGGTGATTTTGGGGAAGATATAAGTAAAGCAGGAGAAGAAGCCAAAGACGACACCCCCGATGATGACCGAATGGAAGTGCGCAATGAGGAACAAGCTATTGTGCACTTGGAAGTCAACAGGTGCAATCGAGAGCAGAACCCCTGCCATGCCTCCAAATGTAAAAGTAAAAGCAAACCCTAAGAACCAGAGCATCGGAGTGGAAAAAGAGATGCGCCCTTTGTGCATCGTAAAGAGCCAGTTGAAGACTTTTACCCCCGTAGGAACGGCGATGATCATCGTCATGATGCCAAAGAAGGCGTTGACGTTGGCCCCCGCGCCCATTGTAAAGAAGTGGTGCAACCAGACGATGTAAGAGAGGAACGTAATCGCAATAATCGCCCAGACCATCGACGTATAGCCAAAAAGAGGCTTGCGCGAGAAGGTAGAGACGACATCAGAAAAGACTCCAAACGCAGGCAGGATCAAGATGTACACCTCGGGATGGCCCCACGCCCAGATCAGGTTGATATACATCATCGGATTACCCCCAAAGTCGGGGGTGAAAAAATGCATCCCGAGCATGCGATCTAAGGCGAGCATCGTCACTGTCGCAGTCAGGATAGGAAAAGCAAACAGGATGAGAACGAGCGCCCCAATAATGCTCCAGGTAAAGATGGGCATTTTCATGAGAGTCATACCCGGACAGCGCATCTTAAAAATCGTCACAAAGAAATTAATGCCGGACATCAAGCTGCCCACGCCGGCAATCTGCACGCTCCATATCCAGTAGTCCACCCCGACACCCGGGTTGTACTTCAATCCCGAGAGAGGCGGATAGGCGACCCAACCGGTTGCGGAAAACTTACCGATAGCAAGAGAGATGATGACCAGCATGGCGCCGGCTGCAAAGAGCCAGAAACTGAGGGCATTGAGAAAAGGATAGGCGACATCGCGCGCTCCGATCTGCAGCGGAATCATTAAATTCATGAGGGCAAAGATGATTCCCATCCCCACAAAGAAGATCATCGTTGTGCCGTGGGCAGTAAAGATCTGCTGATAATGGAGAGGATCTAAAAGACCTTGTGCGTCGCCGATAGCCGTGACCTGCTGAGCGCGCATCAAAAGAGCATCGACGATTCCCTTGAAGAGCATCGCACCCGCTACGATCATGTACATCACGCCAATCTTTTTAGGGTCAAGAGTCGTCAGCCACTCTTTCCACAGCCACCCCCAGCGATGCTTGTAAAATAGAAGCCCGATGATGAAAATGGCGGCAACAAGCGAAAAGACGTTTGCTGTCGTTTCGATGGGATCTTGACTGAGAGCCTCAAGTGTTAATCTTCCTAACATACGCTTTTAGCGCTCCATGTATTTCATGACGATCTGGTCGTAAAGACCTTGAACTTGCAATGAGTAGAGTGCGACTGGATTGTTAATCGTCGGCTCCACAAGCTGCTTGTATACCTGATCGGTCAGACCGCTAGGCGCTGCCTTGACCGATTGCACCCACGCATCAAAATCTTCAAGAGTCGTAGACTCTGCGATAAACGTCATTCCGGCAAAACCCATTCCGCTTAAATTGGCAGAGAGGCCTTTATAGCTGCCGACCTCATCGGCGATAAGATGTAATTTCGTGCTCATTCCGGGCATGGCGTAAATCTGTCCGCCTAGTGCGGGGATCCAAAATGAGTTCATGGGAGCATCTGCAGTGATCTTGAAGTTGATGGGAGTATCTTTAGGAATCCGCATGTAATTAACCGTCGCAATCCCCTGGTCTGGATAGATAAAGAGCCACTTCCATTCGAGCGCCACCACTTGGACAGTTAAAGCCTTCACCTCTGAATCGAGAGGTTTGAAAGGATCTAACTCGCGGCAGCCTTGTAGGGTATAGACGGAGAGAACAAGAATGATAACCCCGGGGACTCCCCACCAGATCGCTTCAAGGAGGATGTTGTTGTCAACGGTGGGATCGTATTTCGCCTTGGTATTATCCTCTCTGTATTTCCATGCAATGTACCACGCCAGAAAATACACAGGAACGACGACGATTAGCATGAGAAGCGTCGAAATAATGAGGAGTCTGCGCTCTTTGACGCCGATCCATCCTTTCGGATTCAAAATAGGGATGTCCGCTCTGAGCATTAAACCCACTGCCAGAAGCGCAATTCCAATCGCTATCAGAGCAAGAAGTGTAATCTTGAATTTTCTTTTCACGTTTTCACATTTACATCAGCCAGCGCCCTGTTGTCTAGACTTTAATTTCTTTCCTCGGGTATTTTTTATGTCCTATGACTAAAAAGATTTCCTTCATTTCACTTGTCGTTCTCATCATCGCTTCGATCGACAGCATTAGGAATTTGTCCGCTGCCGCTCTTTTTGGAAGCTCGCTCCCCTTCTTCTTTATTTTTGCGGCAATCGTCTTCCTCATTCCCACCGCATTTGCCGCTGCAGAACTTTCTGCCGCATTTCCTGAAAAAGGCGGAGTCTATCACTGGGTCGATAAAGCATTTGGCCAGAAGTGGGCGATGGTGGCGATCTGGCTCCAGTGGATCAATACGATGGTCTGGTTCCCGAGCATGCTTCTGTTCATTGCCGGGACGCTGGCCTACCTCGTGCATCCCGATCTTGCTCAGGATAAAGCCTATCTCGTTTCGATCACTCTCATCATTTTCTGGGGGCTGACCCTCCTCAATCTGAAAGGCCTCCACGTTTCCGCTCTCATCAATAATATCTTCGCAACTATTGGCACGATCCTGCCGCTTCTCCTGTTAATCGGCCTGGGGGCAATCTGGGTGTTTAAAGGAGAACCGCTGCAAATCCATCTCAGCAGCAGCAATTTCATCCCTCCCCTCACCTCAACGACAAGTTGGGTCTCGCTCATTGCGATCATGGCCTCCTTTTTAGGGATGGAGCTCTCCGGAGTGCACGTCAACGACATCCGCAATCCGCAACGCAACTTCCCCAGAGCAGTCCTTCTGGCAAGCCTCTTCATCTTCCTGTCGATGCTGCTCGGATCGCTTTCAATCGCTTTTGTCGTCCCTGAAAAAGAGATCAGCTTGATCGCCGGCGTGATGCAACTTTTCAGCAGCTTTTTTAGCGCTTTTGGACTGACACCGCTGACGCCCATCCTCACTCTTTCGATCGTGATCGGTTCGGTCGGGATGATGATCAACTGGCTCATTTCGCCCGCAAAAGGCCTTTTGCACGCTGCCGAGTTCGGCTTTCTCCCCGCCTTTTTCTCGCGCAAAAACAGAGCCGGTGTCGCATACAACATTCTCTTTGCCCAAGCGATCATCGTCAGCCTCTTCTCGCTGATCTTTCTCCTGCAACCGAGCGTCAATGGCTTCTACTGGTTCTTAACCGCGCTGAGTACCGAACTCTACATGATCATGTACATCCTCATGTTCTGCGCCTGCATCCGCCTGCACTACTCGCACACTAAACGCGCAAACGCCTTTAGAATTCCCGGAAAACAGATGGGCCTTTGGACCGTTTCTCTTCTGGGAATGATCGGCTGCTTGACGACGATCACGGTCAGCTTCTTCCCGCCTGACAACGTGAACATCGGTACGCCTCTTCGCTACTTAACTATGATCTCAATCGGGAACGTGCTGACGATCAGCCCGCTCTTTCTCTTATTTCTCTATCAAGCAAAAACCAGGAGCAGGAGATAAACTATGCCGCACGCTCTCCCCGCACAAATCCAAGAAAAGCTCACCTCCTGGTTCTCATTTCCTGAGGAAGAACTCTACATCCAAGTCGCGACATCCGATAACAACCACCCCCACTTGAGAACGATGAAGCTCTACGACATCACGTCAAAAGGCCAACTTGTACTTCTCTCGCGCACAGAAACGCGCAAGTGGCGCGATCTGCAGCACAATCCCCACTTCTCCGCCTGCTTTTTGAACCTGTCGTCCGGCCAGCTCGTTGCAGAAGGCACCGTGGAACTAAAGACCTACCACAGCGACCCCGTATGCGCGATAAAATATTGGGAAAAGATGCCCGAAGAGTGGCAGAGCAACTATCTAAGAGCATCTCCTGGCACGACCCACGCTATTCCCCCCTCCTTTGGGATTATTTTAGCCCAGCCGCGCTCGTGGGAACTCTTAGAGCCGAACGAAGAGGATTACTTCAAAAGCACACGACTCCTGTTCCGCCTGATCGACCATTCATGGCATATGGAAACGCTCAAGCCCGCTTAGATTAGGGCGTGTCGTCAATTGATAAAAAAGTGATTTTTGAGGGATTTTTTGGGGCATTTTCGCTGCATATCTTGGACCATACTTGAAAAGTAGGCCAAGAAATGCAGCGAAAATGCCCCCAAAAAGACCCAAAACAGCACTCTTTAGCAATTAGCGACACGCCCTAGTTCTGTAGATTTTCATGTAATTATATAAAGGAGAAATATGGCAATAGCAACGCATTACAGTTTCCCACCAGTAAACGGCATAATTGAAGAGAGGGTAGCAATTCCCTCGCTGGATCTCGTGTTCACACACACGCTCGAAAAAGACTCTAAAAATGAGATCTACTCAGGTATTACATGCACGCATGAGACATTGCCTCAAGGCATGCTATTACCTAAAGTGACAACGAAGAACGTGAGTAAGGAACAGCTCGCAAAAATAGTAACCGTTGCAAATCTGGGGAAAATATATCAGCAACGCATACACTCTCTCTTTGAAGCAGCTTCAACTAATAAACGTAAAAGAAGTGATGAACCTGGAGCTCTTATCCGTTATTCAACTTCAGGGCCTTACGGCAATCAGCTCCCACAACGCACCATCGAGCACATAAACGTTATGGCTGCTTATACTATTTATGCTACAAAAACCAAAATGGTAGGTCAGCCCGACCAATCCCCAGTAAGAGTTATGGCAACTCGTCCAGCGGCGGATCAAGCAATTCAAATTGATAATATGGTGAAATCCGGTAAAAACAGTGTAGAAAAGGTGATAGACCTCGACGTGGTAAAACAACTCGATAGCCTTATGACTGTATTGGAGTTCAAGAAAAACGAGCTACAAGAAGTTGAGCAGATTATTTGGGGTTAAACCCCTATTCTTTTAAGGGGCTCAAATAAGCCCCTTTCATAACCCCCTCTTTTTCAAATACTTAATGTAATTACTCTCGACTAATTAATATTTACTTTATATACTTTTTATTATAAAATAATAATTATAATAAGGAGATAATTATGGGTGGAATTAAAGAATTAGGGGCTTCAGTTGCAGAAAAAGAATTTCGGCTATTGGGTGTAGAAACCGCCATTCGGCATGGCGAAGTGTCCGGTGAGTTGATCGAGTATGTCGATGCACTTAAAGACTCGATTGCAGATCTATCTTTACAGGTCGATACTTTTCGGAGCAGCAACCCTTTTGAGGGCCGAGATATTGGAATCATCAAAGGAACACTGAGCACATTTCAGAAGAGAATCCAAAAATGCTCTGAATCGATCATCCAGTGCAAAAAGACTCCCGAACAGCAAAGCAAAGTCAAAGAATTGAAAACCCTCCAAGAAAGCGTGCAAAGCTGCGCTCAAGATGTGTTTTCTGTAAGCACCGAGCTTTTTAGAGTCGGCGGAGAAAAAAACAAACTTATCTTGCAGGCAGAGATCTTGCTTAAAAACCCCCGCACAGCGGAAACAAAAAAGACCCTCACTGAATTACTCGATAAAGTCGAACTTCTCACTAAAAAAGAGGCCACTCTTCAAGGAAGATTGAGCTTTACGAAAGGTCAATTATCTAACGCAGAATACGCATTTAAGGCGCGCTTTAGGGAAGAAGCTGACGAAGTTGTCAAAGTTTCATTTAAAGAGTACTATCAGAAACTCTCATGAATATTTCACGCCATTTTTGCAGCCATATATCGAGGCGCATCTGAAAACTAGGCGTGGGCCGGCGGTAAAGAGCAAGGACGCGATAGGCAGAAGGTGCCGGCTGCCAGGATACAGGATAGAGATCTTCTGCTAAAAAATCGGGAAGAAATCCCACTTCTGAAGAACGCGCACAGATATCTGCTATCAGCGACCAGCTGGGAATACGCGCTTTAATCACAAGCGCTTCCGCGGCACTCCAGCGCTGCTGCAGAGCAAGCACTTCGAGCTGATCCTCCGGTAGAAGCACAGGACATACAGGCGCATCTTTCACTCTGGAATAGAGCTGAAAACAACCTCTCCCCACTTCCGTTGTCACTACCCCCTCCCATGGCGCATTGTCGAGCACAAGGGCGATGTCCGCCTCATCGCGCAAAACCGCAGCGTAGGCGCTGTCGGGGCGCATGAGTTTGAGATCAAGAGGCAATACAGCAGGAACAGCTATGCGCGCAATCGCATGCGTCGTGACGAGCCGCAAAGGCGGAGCCTCTTCCGCTGCAACGGTCTCGTGGAGGGCTTTGAGCCAGCTTTCGGCGCGCTCGAGAAGAAGCGTCCCCTCTCTCGTCAGGCGAAATTGGCGCCTCTCGTGCGCGCAAAGCGCCTGTCCGAATGCAGCTTCAACACGCTGGATCGCGGCGCTCGCAGCGCTTTGACTCAGATGATGGAGCAGCGCTGCACGGCCCAGATTTTTCAAATGAGCGGCCGTTATAAAGAGTTCAAGGTCGGCAACGCGCAGATCGCTTAAGTTTTTCATCTGTTTTCTCGATTTAGAAATTCAATTATATCGACAATACAAATATAAAACAATTCACCTATACTGGGGCTTATAGGAGAATAGGTCCATATGTTCATAAATATTTTTCAACGCATCTGTCGCTTTAATTTTGGAGATTTCGAACGCGAGGAGTTTAAAAAATTCCTGCGCATGGGACTGATCTTTGCCCTGATTATCGGCGTCTACTGGACGCTCCGTCCCCTTAAAGATGCGATTTTCATCCAACTCGTCGACAAGCTCCACCTCCCCTACGCCAAAACGGTTTCGGTGATCTGTCTTCTCCCGCTGGTCATGTTTTACACGAAGCTCCTCGAGCGCAAATCCCGCGAAAAAATGCTCGTCATCCTACCGACCTTCTATGGCATCGCTATTCTCTGCTTCAGCGCCCTCATGCTCATTGCACAAATCGACAACTCCCCTCTTCCATCGCTTCTGACCCATGTGATTGGCTATGTCTGGTATGTGTTTGTAGAGAGCTTTGGCTCGCTTGTCGTAGCGCTGTTCTGGGCCTTTGCTTCCGATACGACAGAACCCACACCGGCAAAGCGCGGCTTTCCTCTCGTCGTTGCTCTAGGCCAGACGGGCGGTATCATTCTTCCCTATAGCATCGGAGGACTGCCCCATCGCCTGGGCCTTGCAACGGATGCTCTATCGATGGCATGCTTAGGGGCGCTTACCCTTCTTATCATCCCGACCGTCGCCTACTTCCTCAAAGCAACGCCCAAGCATCTCTTGACCTCCTTTCACGGCAAAAATGAGAAAAAGGAGGAGACAAAACAGGAGCCCGGCTTCCTGGAGGGCCTCAAGCTCATGCTCAAGCATCGCTATCTCTTGGGGATTTTTGCGGCTAACTTCATCTATGAAGTGGTCGTCACGATCTTCGACTTCAACTTCAAGGTGGCGGCTGGAGCAGAGTACTCTGGAGTAGCGCTCAGCCACTACTTGAGCCTCTATGCTTCGAGTGTGAATATCGTCTCGCTCTCCTGCCTCTTGCTCGGGATCAGCAATGTGACCCGTTATCTCGGCGTCGGAACGGCTCTTGCTGCTATGCCCGTCATTGTAGGTCTTGCTCTATTCGGCTTCTTGACGCTTGATAGCTTGACCTTCCTCTTCATCTTGATGGTAGGGTCTAAAGCGATCAACTACGCCCTGAATGGCCCGGCGCTCAAACAGCTCTACATCCCGACGACTCCGGATGTGCGCTTTAAAGCACAGGCGTGGATCGAAACATTCGGTTCGCGTAGCTCCAAAGAGGCGGGATCGCTCTTCAACATGCTCCTCTCCCCTCTTCAATCGGCCTTTGGCGCAGTGGCTGGAAGGGCTCACTACCTGATGCTCAGCGGGGCCATAGGGTTTCCCCTGCTGGCATTTTGGCTAGTCACTGCCCTTTTCCTTGGTAGGACATTTAAGCGCGCTATCGATGAGAAAAAGGTGGTCTGCTAGGAGCGTTTGGTAGCAATTATGATCTGACCGTCACCGCTTCTCTCATGGTGAAAATGGCGCACAATGTGAAAATAACGGCTCAGATACTCTTCAAATTCAGCAAAGCTCCATTCTCTGATATGCGCGGGATTTATAGGCGGGCCCGACTGCCCGGCTAGAGGAAGCTTGTCGCGATCAGGTGTTGAAATGACAAGGTATTTGAAGTCTATTTGATCGATCCAATTGAGAAGTAGATCGGGATCAATGAGATGCTCAATGACGTCAGAACAGATGATTAGATCCCTCTCTCTTGCAGGGTAAGGGCAACTAAAGTCGCTTAGCATCCATTTTTTATGGGGATAGGCGTGAAGCAAGAAGTCAAAAGTGGGCTGAATCTCGCAACCTAACGTATCAAGGCCATCAAAATATTTTACCAATTTATAACCGGATCCACAGCCAACATCGAAGATATTTTTGAATCCATTCTCGTATACAATTTCTGCGGCGGTCGCATAGACTTCATCTTGGTATTCGTCTTTGCATTCTCTATCATCGTAATGGGTATAATGCGCTCTTGATGTGTAATTTTTCTTGATACAGTAATTTTTATTTTCCCATAAGAATCCTGAGAAAAGGAGAAATGGAAGTACACATATCATAATAATTTTTGCTCTTTTCAACACCTGTGCAAAGAGGTATCCTCGATGCTATGCGATATTTATTCCTTATTTTCACTTTAACATCTACAGCAGTCTTTTCTGCTGAAAACAAAGTCCTCCTTTTTGCAGGGAGTACCAGGCAAGATTCTGTAAATAAAAAGCTGATTAACGAAGCGGCTCGCCTCGCACGTGAGCAAAAGGCCGATGTCACAGTCATCGATCTTAGAGACTATGGGATGCCCTTTTACGATGGCGATCTCGAAGCCAAAGATGGCATGCCCGCCAAGGCCAAACAGCTGCGCAATTTGATGATCCAGAGTCAGACAATCCTAATCGCCTCTCCGGAGTATAATAGCTCGCTGCCGGCAGTGCTCAAAAACGCTATCGACTGGGCTTCGCGCACAGAAGCGAGCGGCTCTTCGCGCGACGCGTTCAAAGGAAAGAAGTTTGGCATCATGAGCGCCTCACCGGGCCCCGGCGGCGGCGCTAGAACTCTCGTCCATCTGCGCAGCATTATCGAAGCTGTGGGAGGAAATGTCATCGCCAAACAGGTGACCGTGCCAAATGCCTTCACTGCATTCGACGAAAAGGGAAAGCTCATTGACACTAAACTCCAAGCGGAACTCTCACAGCTCGTCAAAGACGCACTTTAGAAAATAGAGCGTTATTTGCTAATTTATTCCTCTATGATAAAAACTATTATTCTGCTTCTTTTTTCGCTGAGTGGTTGGGGATCGATTGAAAAGCACTTTAAACACGCAGAGAACAAAACCCCTCAGACACAGCAGATCAAAAATATCGACTACATCTATACCATCAATCTCGATAAACGCCCCGAAAGATGGGAAAAAGCCCTATCTCAGCTGAAGCCCTATCACATCACGCCTTACCGTTTCTCAGCTGTTTATGGATTGAATCTTTCCCCTCAAGCCCTAGCCGAGATTGGAATGACTTTTCGCCCTGGGATGGAAGCAGATCGATGGGTCATCCATTTCCCTGAAGAAGAATCGGGACAGCTTGATTATGACTTTTTAAGAGAAGAGTGCTTGGGCAAGAGCTATTTTTCCCGCTGGACATCGCGCGGCGCCATTGGATGCACTATGAGCCACCTCTCCGTTCTCCAGGATGCCTATGACGCAGGGTATGAAACCATCTGGGTGCTCGAAGATGATTTTCTCATTGTACGGGACCCCCACCAGTTGGGAGCGCTCATCGACAAACTCGACGCCCTCGTCGGGAAAGCGGGCTGGGATATTCTCTATACCGATGGAACAGCGCAAGAATGCAATCAAGACTCTCCCTCCCAATTGTGGTATCTCTGGCGCCCCGATCTCTCCCTCGATCTCAAAGCGCTGGGCAAAAAACAGAAAATCAGCGAAGAGTTTGCCAAGATTGGCAATCGCACCGGCACCTATTCCATGGTGATCCGGCGCTCAGGCATGAAGAAGATCCTCGACTTTGAAAAAGCACGCGGCATGTTCATCCCTTTTGACCATGAACTCGCTATTGTCCCCCATATTCAACTCTATGGTTTGAGATTTCCCCTTATCACGTATTATGATGGCCCTTCCGATGTTCAAACTCCTTAGTCTTCTACTCTTCATCCCAGCATGGGAGACCTATCAATCCGAGACGATCAGCAAACTGCCTCAAATCGCTGGCTGGTGCAGTCCGGAAAAAGCCCGTCTTCTCATGGACTTCATCCACGAGCATAAGCCGGAGATTTGTGTAGAGATCGGCGCTTTCGGCGGTTCGACGACATTTCCCCTCGCCCGCGCTCTACAGTATGAGCATAAGGGCGTTCTTTATGCGATAGATGCATGGGACAATAGTGCAGCCGCAGAGAGTTTTGCTCCCGGAGAACCTGATCACGACTGGTGGTCAAAAGTAGATATGAAGGCTATTCGCAGCGGGTTCGTTTCCTTGATTAAAAAGGAGCAGTTGTCCAGGTGCAAAGCAATACCGCAGCGTTTTGAAGAGGCGGCTGCCCAATTTGCCGATGGTTCGATCGACCTTCTCTACGTCGACGGGAGCGCTGCTAGTTTGCGCGAAGTGGAGCTCTATTTCCCGAAAGTGAAACAGGGCGGCTACATCTGGCTCAACGACGCCCACTATGATTCAAAGAACAAAGCTGTCGCTTTTCTGATGAGGAATTGTGAATGGCTCAAGAAAAAATCTCTTAAGAACCAGTGCGTTTTATTTAAAAAAAAGTAGCTTAGATCTATAACGAACTTTATATGATCAAGCGCACAACGACTTATCGACGCGAAGATATCGAAGGATATGACGCGCTCGAACAGCTTGCCCTCGACTTTCTCTGGTCGTGGAACCAGAATCACGCTGCCCATAAAGTATGGGAAGCGCTCGACCCCGGGTTATGGAATATACTGCGCAATCCCTGGGTCGTTTTGCAGACTGTCTCGCGTGAAACGCTGCAGAAAAAACTGTCTGATCCTGCCTTCCGCTCGCTTGTCGAATCGCTTGTTAAAACTAATCAACAAGAAGAAAAGACCCCCGCCTGGTTTCAGGAAAAGCACCCCAAATCCCCTCTCTCTGCCATCGCCTATTTCAGCATGGAGTATATGCTCAGCGAAGCACTGCCGATCTATTCAGGTGGGCTTGGCAACGTCGCCGGCGATCAGCTCAAAGCGGCGAGCGATCTCGGCGTTCCCGTCGTGGCGATCGGTATGCTCTACCAGCGCGGCTACTTCCGCCAAGAGATCGATAGAGCAGGGATGCAACACGCTCTCTATCCCTATAACGACCCAGGACAGCTGCCCATCACTCCCCTGCGCTTACCCAATGGTGAATGGCTGAGGCTAGAAATCGCACTCCCCGGCTGGTCGGTCATTCTGCGCGCTTGGGAAGTAAAAGTCGGACGCGTCAAACTCTATCTGCTGGACAGCAACGACGCGGCCAACTACCCCGCGCACCGCGGGATCACCAGCGAACTTTATGGCGGAGATTCCGAGCTGCGCCTCAAGCAGGAGCTCGTTCTCGGCATCGGCGGCTGGCGCCTCTTGGAGGCCTTAGGAATCAAGCCCGAAGTATGCCACCTCAACGAAGGCCACGCAGGTCTCGCTATTCTTGAGCGCGCCTCGAGTTTCATGAAAGAGACGGGAAAGCCTTTTGACGTCGCCTTAGCTGCTACTCGCGCAGGAAACCTCTTTACGACTCACACCGCCGTTCCGGCTGGGTTCGATCGCTTTGCACCTGCACTTATCGAACAGTACCTCGGCAAATACGCGAAAACAAGTCTCGGGCTCTCCTTACACGAGCTGCTCAGTTTGGGCAGGCTCAATCCTCAAGACGAAACCGAACCCTTCAACATGGCCTATCTCGCCATTCACGGAAGCGGAGCCATCAATGGCGTCAGCCGCCTGCACGGCAAAGTCAGTCGTCACATCTTTCAGCCTCTCTTCCCGCGCAGGCCCACGGAAGAAGTGCCCGTCGGCTATGTGACTAATGGTGTCCATATGCCGAGCTGGAATTCCATTACAGCCGGCGCATGCTGGACTGAGCTCTGTGGGAAAAATTGCTGGTCGGGCAGCTGCGAAACGACAGAGAAAGACATCCGCCGTATTTCCGATGCAACCCTTTGGAAGATGCGCACAGAAGAGCGCAAATCCCTTATCGAATATGCCAGAGCGCGCCTAGTGCGCATCTGGGAAGCGCGCGGCTTTCCTCCAGATGAAATCGAACGAGCCAAGCATATCTTCGATCCCAATACACTGACACTCGGCTTTGCACGCCGTTTTGCTACTTATAAACGGCCCAACCTTCTGCTACATGACACAGAGAGGCTCTTGCGCCTTCTCACCAACGCACAGCGCCCCGTCCAGCTCATCATTGCCGGCAAAGCACATCCCGCAGACAAACCCGGTCAAGCCATGCTCCAGCAGTGGATTCAACTTTTCCAGCGACAAGAAGCGCGCACGCATGTGATCTTCCTGACCGATTATGACATGCTAGTGACCGAATACCTCGTGCGCGGGGTCGACGTCTGGATCAACACCCCGCGACGGCCTTGGGAAGCATGTGGAACGAGCGGCATGAAGGTGCTCGGCAATGGAGGCATCAACCTTTCCGAACTCGACGGCTGGTGGGCAGAGGCATATTCTCCACAGGTGGGCTGGGCGCTCGGCGATGGAGAAGAGCACGGCGAAGACCCCGCCTGGGATGCGCTAGAAGCTAATGCCCTTTACGACATCCTCGAAAAAGAAGTGATCCCGCAATTTTACTCGCGCGATGCGGAAGGCCTCCCGACCCACTGGCTGGCGCGGATCCGCGAGAGCATGGCTAGGCTCACTCCCTGCTTTTCTGCCGATCGAGCCGTGCGGGAATACACAGAGAGCCACTATCTCCCTGCGGCTGAGAGCTTTAAAAAACGCGCTGCCAATAAGGGCGAGATGGGACAGAAGATTGTCGATTGGAGAAAGAAAATAGATCTCAATTGGTCCTACCTCCGCTTTGTAGAGGTCAAAACCCAAACGATAGGCAAAGAGCATGTATTTGACGTTCAAGTCTACCTCAATAGCCTTGAACCTGAGGCAGTTAAATTGCAGCTTTATGCCGATGGCAGTCTGGTTGAAATGGCCAAAGTGCGCGCCTTAAGCAGTTCAGCAAATACCTTCCTCTACCATGCTACACTTCCCAATACCCGCCCCATAACGGATTATACAGCTCGTATCGTCCCCTTTTTCCCTGGGGTATCCGTCCCCCTTGAAGCCACACAAATAATATGGCAAAAATAATTTACAAATAATAATTATTATATTATAATTATTATTATGAGCAGCTTTTTTATTCCATTTGAATCAGATTTAAATATATCGTCTATTGCAGGTTTAATAGAAGAGCCTTCAATCGAGGATAAGATTCGTGCTGATTTTGTCCAAAAGCAAAAAGAAGAAAAGGAGCTCGACAAAGAAGCGAAGAAAATCATGAATTATTATCGTAAAAAATATGGGTTTGATGAAGCCAATATCGCTGCATACGGCTTAGATATAAAAGAGAAACTGCGCCACGGTCATATCAACGGCAACCGCGCCCATATCGACAAAGTGATGACGACTATGTGCGAAGTACTCCAAGATTACGAAATCCAGTCCATCATCGATCGTTCACAAAGAACAGTTGAGGATATTCTCACCAATAAATTTGATGAACTCGTCAAAGACAAAGAAGAATAGCTCCTCGTAAAAATTGACTCCATTCTCTATATTTTCTTGTAGATGAGATGGCTTTTCTTCGTATTTATCCCCTCACTTCTTTCAGCTTCTTCTCTCGAATTAGATCCACAATCCTGGAAACTGGGCTATGAAGCTACAGATGATTCGATGTCTCTTTACGAATACACTCTAAACAACGAAACAGTCGACAACTGGACTGAACTCGTCACTATTCATTATTCACCGCCCTTGCAAATCACTCTCGCTCGCTATTTCAACCAGTGCCTCACTTTCTTAAGGCACCTTTCTTCTGAATACCCTTTAAACACACGCATCATCAGCAGCAGCAAAACAAGTCTTTTTTTTGAGTGGTGGATCAATGAAGGATCTCTTGCTCAACACGAATGGTGCAGCATTATCAGCGCGCCCGATGCGCTCTTTCTTGTGCGCTACACCACCAAAAAACTAGACAAAGTCGAAGAAATCAGGCCTCTCTGGGAAAAACTGCTTTCCGAAGTTGAACTCTTCGAATAGCAATAAAGGCTGCAAGTCCCATCAACATGAAATAAAGTCCCGGAGCAAAGACCCATCCCGTCTCCTTGTAGAGCCAGATGCTGACTGCTGAAGCAGGCGATCCGATGAGCTGTGCCCCGATCGCATAACCCAGTGAAAGAAGGGTAAAACGTGTGTGGACGGGCACCTGTTCCATCGCCCATGCACTATATGAAGCCCCAAAAGCCACACCCAACGTCACAATAATCATCCGTATACCGATCACAAGAGCAAGTGTCGCTCCATCGAGGAGATAAAATAGCGGCACGGCCAGGATAGCCATTACAAGGGCAGCCAGGCCCATCACCTTCTCTTTCCCCAAGCGATTTGCTAAATAACCAAAGCAGGGCAGAAGCGCCAGATCGAAGAGCAGAAGCAAGGTGTTCACCTTCATCACATCAGCTTTTGTGAGCTCGGTCACAAGAGGTACATATCCATTCATCAGAGTAAAGGAGAAGACGTAGGTCGCATTGGAAAAACCAGCTACGAGGATAATAGCGGCAAGCGCACGTCTATGCTCTTTTATAAGCTGCCAGACGCTGCTGGTTTTGACAGGCGACATAGTGTCTGTTATGCGTAGACGCATAAAAAGACCGATTATAGCTGTCGCACCGCCCAGCAAAAAGAGAAGGCGCCACTCTTCGCTAAAAAGAGCGACAAGGGCCGAGGCGATCATAATCCCCACAATGGTCGAGCAGCCGTAGATGCTGCTCATAAAGCTTCTTTGCGATTCGGGGGTCCTTTCTAAAACAAAAAGCGAGCCACCCGTCGTTTCACCGGCAGCGCAGAAGCTCTGCGTCATGCGCAGGAGTGCTAGAGAAAAGGGCGCCCAGAGACCCACTTGGCTGTAAAGCGGCAGGCAGCCGATGGCCATAGTGGCGATCGCCATCCCGCACAGCGATAGAAAGAGCGCGCGGCTTCTTCCATAGCGGTCCCCAATCCGCCCGAAAAAGAGCGAACCGAGGGGTCTTGTGAGAATCCCGAGCGGAAGCATCCCATACGTTAAAATCAAACCCGTTATGGGATCGCTGGGATCAAAAAATAAAGGGGCTAAAAATGGCGCAAGCAGCCCAAAAAGGGCGTTGTCGTAATGTTCTAAAATGTTGCCGATGATTCCGGCAAAGCGTGATCTCATGCTCTCCCTCCGCTAGTATGATCTAGATCAGGTGTTTAAGAGTTAAGTCCCCATGACTTTCTCAGCCTCTTTCGAGGCACCTCTGGCTGACAAACAGTATATACGATTGCCTGGAATCTGGTACATGGTCAATAAAGTTTTTATCGATATTGACTATGTACTTAGATATGGGATAAATAATATTTATATGATTCGCATCCTGTGCTTCCTGCTCTTCTTCATACAAGGAGTATGCCAAGAAAAAATTATCACGTCTCCCCCGCCATCGACTCCTGTTCGCGTCGATACGCGCTTTTATCTAATCAACTTTATCTCCCTCAATGAAAAGGAAGAAACATTTACAGCAGATGCCTACTTTACGTTTCAATGGCAGGATCCGCGCCTCATCTATTCCCCAGAGCCCGGTGAAACTGTAAGAGCCTATTTTGATGACGCGGCCAAGCAAAAGCTCACGCAAATCTGGTCCCCGCAAATTGAATTCCTCAACTCCGGCACGCCCATCATTAATAATGCAGGCCTTTTTATCTATCCAGACGGAAGAGTGCAGCACTACATGAGTATTACTGGCACCTTTCGCACCCATTTGGATCTTAAGGGCTTTCCTTTCGACAAGCAGCAGCTCAAGATTGAGGTCGATTCCTTTCTATGGGACCAGAACGTGCTTGTCTTTGTTCCCACTGAACATGAGGAGCTCACAAGTACGACTTCTGTAAGAAAAATCCACGACAATCTCGATATTATCAAAATCGATGAGAGTATAACCGAGACAAAAGGTCTACAGCTCGGGAAGCTCAATCAGACTGCGGAATATTCGACATTTGTCGTATCGATTTTCACGAAGCGGCAGCCGAGATTTTTTGTCTTTCAGGTCTTTGTGCCTTTGATTCTGGTTTTTGGGATCTCCTGCTCCGTCTTTTTTGCGCTTAAAGATCCCTTCTTAGACCGCATCATGATCTTCCTCACCTGTCTGCTCGTCTTTTTGGCGACGAAATTCACTATCAATCAGAGTCTGCCTCAGGTCGCCTACATGACAGTCATCGACAAGGCGTTTATGTTCTCCTATCTCTGCATCGGCCTCTCTGTGCTAGTTGCAGTGATCGAAAAACGCATCTTCCTGACGCGTCCAGAACGGGCTGAAAAGATCGATGCATTGGGAAGGTGGCTCATCCCGCTCTTCTTCATCGTAGGATGGCTCTACATCCTCATCTCCTCATTTTAGAGAGTGTTTTTACTCAAATAATTTATTATTAAATAGGAGACTATATGTCATTACCAGAAGTGTCACGTAAAAGAGCAAGAGAAGAAGATTCTTTCGAAGAAACAACTAAAGCTTATCGACCAGCCGATTACGAAGCAGTTGAAAAAGCAAAAGAACTATTAAATCAAGGTTTGCATCTCGTCAAAACTAATCCTATGGAAGGAATAAAATCCTTTTACGCGGCGCTTCAATGTCCATGTACTTCTGATCCTGAACTAAAAGCGCGTATTGCTGCCTATAACTGCAACTGTTTTCCTGAACATGGGAGTCCAAGAAATAAATCCCAGCGTTAAACAGGATATTTTTCGCATGGCTCTTGCTTTGCAAATAACACCCGCACTACGTGTGAAAATTCTCAGAATGCTCGGAGAGATCTATTACAATCTTTATTTTGCGGTTAGACCAGATATTTCCTCTCATGAACATCTCAAAAACTCCATCCTAGCTTTGCAAGAGGCAAAAAATATCAATGCATTGCTAAACGATCCTGCCATGAAAGAGACCTTAGATCTTCTTATTAAGGAAAGAATGCTAGAGCATGGAAGCGATTTTCGTTGAAAAGCTCAAAAGACGTTTACGGTTAGGCAGTCGCTTCCTGTCTCTATTGAATCGGGCGAGCGCGTCGCTTTTATTGGCCCCAATGGCATAGGCGGAACGGGAGCGTTCTTGATTTTAGGAACCTATATCTTTTATCGTGGGCTAAGGCGTTACGAATCGGGCAACTTTAAAATCTATGGATAAGAAAGAAGTCGCTGCCATTTTGGAAGAAATAGCGGTTCTCCTCGAACTCAAAGAGGAGAACCCTTTCAAAGTGCGCGCCTATCGCACTGGCGCAAGAGCCGTTCTCAACTTGGATGAAAACCTCGCCGATATCGTCAAAAAAGGCACGCTCGATGAGTATGAGGGAATCGGCGAATCGCTTGCAGAAAAGATCACAAAACTAGTGAAAACAGGTCGCCTCCCCTACTACGAGAAACTGAAGCGCTCCACCCCTGAAGGCGTGCTGGTACTCATGCAGGTACCAGGGCTTGGAGCCAAGAAAATCAACACGATCTACAAGAAGCTCAAGATCAAAACCATCGCAGGGCTAAAGAAGGCGTGCGAGAAAGGCCAGATCGCTACACTCCCACGCTTTGGCGAAAAAACGCAAAAAAACATCCTCGATACGATTGCGCATTTAGAGGGCTACCAGAAGAGGCATCTCTGGTGGGAGGCGATGCAGATCGCAGCCCCGATTTTAGAGAGCCTGCGCGCATTGAAAGGCGTAAAAAAAGCAGAAATTGCCGGAAGCCTGCGCAGGCGGCTGGAAACGATCGGCGATCTCGATATTGTTGTCGCAGCTGCAGCTCCTAAATCCATCATGCGCTGGTTTACCTCGCAGCCCTTTGTCGAACGCGTTCTGGCCAAAGGCGAAACCAAGGCGAGCATCCGCCTCAAAGAAGGGATGCAAGCCGATCTGCGCATCGTCCCCGAAAGCCAATTCGGCTACGCCCTTCTCTATTTTACAGGTTCCAAGGAGCATAATATCAAAATCCGCGAGCGCGCCAAAAAGCGCGGCTGGCTGCTCAGTGAATATGAACTCAAAGGCCCCAAACTTCCCAAAAATCCTACCGAAACGGATATCTATAAAGCGCTCGGCATGCCCTATATCCCCCCCGAAATACGCGAAAACCTAGGTGAAATCGAAGCCGCTCTCAAAAATAAGCTCCCGACGCTTGTCGAAGAAAAAGATATCCGAGGGACATTCCACAACCACACCACAGCCTCCGACGGCAGAAGTACACTCAAAGAGATGGTCGCAAAAGCCCAGGAACTCGGATGGGAATACATCGGGATCTCCGACCATTCCAAATCTAGCTTTCAAGCAAATGGCATGAGCGAGGAGCGCCTTTTTGCTGAAATCGAGCAGATCCGCGCCCTGAATCGCTCCAAAAAATTCCGCCCCTACGTATTTGCAGGCGTAGAGTGCGACATTCTTGCCAATGGCAGCCTCGATTTTAAAGATGATGTGCTCAAAGAACTCGACTACGTCGTCGTCTCCGTCCACAACTCTCTGCAACAAGATGAGAAAACGATGACAAAACGCATCATCCGCGCGATCGAAAACCCCTATGCAACCATGCTGGGCCACTTAACCGGCCGCCTGCTTCTGCGCAGAGAACCCTACAAAGTCAATATCCAAAAAGTCATCGACGCCTGTATCGCCAATGAGACGATCATCGAACTCAATGCAAGCCCGCTTAGACTGGACATGGATTGGCGGCTCTGGCATGCCGCCAGCGAGAAAGGGCTGCTTTGCTGCATCAACACCGATGCCCATAGCGCCGACCACCTGGAATTTTTAAGCATAGGCATCGGCATTGCGCGCAAAGGCTGGCTCGAAAAGCAGCAGATTTTTAACACCCGCCCTCTCAAGCAGGTGCAAAAATACATGAAACATGCCTTAAATTAAGGCAGCTTAAGATTGTTTTTTTGGTGCTTTTTTGGGCGCTTGAATCTTTTCACCGCTATGGTATCCACCCTGTTCGACACCAGCAGGTCTGCCCCCGCCTCCATGAGATTGGGCGCCTTTTGAAGATTTGCCGCTTGCACCCTGCTCCCCTCTGGAAGGTTTACCCTGCCCCTGAGGTTGAGCACTACCTGCATGTCTGCCGGTGTTCTGCTGAGTAGCAGAAGGTTTCCCTTGCCTTTGAGGTTGAGCTCCGCCTGTGTGTCCGCCAGCTTGCTGCTGGGAACCAGAAGGCCTTCCCTGTCCTTGAGGTTGAGTGCCCCTTGTGTGCCCGCCAGCTCGCTGCTGAGAACCGGATGGATTACCCTGTCCTTGGGGTTGAGCACTACCTGCATGTCTATCAGCCCCTTGAGCCCGAGATTCATTTCCGCCGCGTCCCCTTTTTCCTCCCTGACCACCACGCCAACGGCCATGACCATTATGACCGCGATGCTCTTTATGCCAATTATCGTAATCATTTCGAGCGCCGAACCAGAAGCCCCAATACCAGCCTGGGCCTATCCAAACAGTATTATTCCAATCATAGGAATAGCCATACTGCTGACAGTAGGCATAGTAGTCATTGTCATTATCAAACCAGTAGCCCCAGTACCAGCCCGGGCCATACCACTTACAGCCCCAATCGATATAGTTCCCATCTACATAATATCCTTCTGGATAGGAGTATCCATAAGGCGCACCCACTTCAATTTCCACTTGAGCCACTTCATTCGCAACTAGCGACCCTATACTAAGAGCCAATGCTCCAAAAAAGACTGATACTTTCATAACCCCTCATAAAAATGCCTCAGAGAGGTTCTTCTCTCTGAGGCGTACGAATTAAAATGACAATTTACGATTAATGATGTCCGTGTCCACCACCGCCGTGTCCATGTCCACCACCACCGTGTCCGTGTCCACCGCCGCCATGTCCATGTCCACCACCGTGACCATGACCGTGTCCGTGTCCATGTCCATGTCCGTGACCATTGTGACCATGGTGCCAGCCATACCAGTTGTTGAATGCCCACGCACTGCCAAACCAGACGCCCCAATACCAGCCTGGACCACCCCATACCGTTGTATTCCAATCATAGCTGTAGCCATATTGCTGGCAATAGTTGGTATAAGCGTATTCGTCATTAAACCAGTAACCCCAGTAATATCCAGGACCGCCCCATTGGCAACCATAACTTACATACCCATCATCATCATCACCATAGGAACCATCCGTGTAGTAACCATTAGAATAGTAACCATTAGAATAGTAACCAGGTCCGCCTACGCTAGCACCTGCACCCACTCCATCCACGCCTACTCCGACGCCGATTTGAGCGACTTCACCACCGGCAAACAGAGCCGATGCACTAAGGACCACAGCCCCTAAAAAAACAGATAATTTCATCCCACCCTCTCAATTAAGGTAATATCTTCAAACTATCATTTGTTGCGTTATTTTTAATCCAAAAAACAACAAACAAAATGAATACTAATAAACGCAACTAAACAAGTTCAATAACGGTTTCCGCTACCATTATTACCTCTTGCACCATTACTGCGCTGCTGCATTCCACCCCGGTTTCCGCTCTGCTGCATAGTACCCTGGTTTCCGCCATTACTGCGCTGCTGCATTGAACCCTGGTTTCCGCGCTGCTGAGTATCAGTCTTTCCGCCTCGTCCACCATGCCAACTGCCATTTCCATTATATGCGTGGTGATTGTTACGGAAATCGTTGAAATCAGGTGCAGTATCAAACCAGAAGCCCCAATACCAACCTGGTCCTACCCAAACAGTCGTATTCCAATCGTAGTAATAACCATACTTCTGGCAAAAACTGGTATAAGCAGTTTCATCTGCAAACCACGTTCCCCAATACCAACCTGGACCAGCCCAGTTACAGCCCCAATCGACATAATCCCCGTCGACTAAATAACCTTCAGGTGCATTACTGGTATTGGAAAAATTCCGATCTGAATTTGTATTGTTAGGATTTCTACTGTTGGGATTTCTGCTGTTAGGATTTCTATCATCGTAATATCTTCGATCGGAATTTCTATCATCGTAGTTACCATCATTCTCATAATAGCCATCATCAGAGTAGTACCCTTCACGAGTACCCGCACCTGCCTCTACTCCCACTCCATCTACACCAACGCCAACTCCGACTTGAGCGACTTTATTGCCTTGAGTAGCTTTGCTGACTTGAGCAACTTTACTGCCATCGGCAATAAGAGCCGATGCACTTAGGACTATAGCCCCTAAAAATACATGTAATTTCATCCCACCCTCTCACTTAAAGGTAATAACTTCTAATTAGCACTTGCACCATTTATTGTAAGCAAATATATAAAAACAATTCATAAGCGACTGATCCTGTTGCCTTATTTTTGCTTTTTGTTCTTTCCGCCGCCACGACTTCCACCCTTTTGTCCACCACTCGAAGATTTGCCACTTGCCCGTTTTTCCTTACTAGATGGTTTCGAAGTTGCGCGTTTACTGGATTTTTCATGGCGAGATGCATGTCGGTCATGCCCCCTTTTTCCTCCTTGACCTCCACGCCACCGTCCATGGCCGTGATGACCACGGTGGTTTTTATGCCAGCGATCGTAATCATTACGAGCGCCAAACCAGAAACCCCAATACCAACCTGGACCTATCCAAACAGTTTTATTCCAATCGTAGTAATAGTTATACTTCTGGCAGTACGAAAAGTAGTCATGTTCCTTATCAAACCAATAGCCCCAATACCAGCCCGGGCCATTCCATTGACAGCCCCAGTCGATATAGTCTCCATCTACGTAATACCCATCTGGATAGTAGTATCCACTATGTCCAGCTGCTCCCGCTTGAGCTACCTCATTTTCATTAGCACCTAGCGATGCAATACTTAGAGCAATAGCTCCTAAAAAGACAGATAATTTCATCCCACCCTCTCAATTTAATCCTTAATTCAGTAATTAACAGTTGAATGATTTTTTTGTAATCGAATAAATAGAAGAAGCGCTGGAAACAGCGCTTCTATCTTTTGTTAAGGACTATTAGTCTCTAATTAATGGCGTCCGCCATGGCCGCCGGATCTTCCACCGCCGCCACCTCTACCTTCTCCGCCACGTCCACCACGGCCTCCGTCGCCGCGATGCTCGCCGTCACGATTTCTGCGTCCATGATCCCAGTCGCCTTCATTATCATACCAGACGCCGCCGTACCAACCTGGACCTACCCAGATTACTGGCCCTTGATCTTCATAATAGTAACCATCATTATATCCATCATCATAACCGCCATCGACATCAACTCCGACGCCAACGCCGATCTGAGCGACTTCTTTTTCATTTTTGCTATCTTCAGCTTGAAGTACACTGAAGAGCCCTGCTGTTAAAATAAGTAAAAATCTCATCTTTCCCCTCCTCGGGTAATACAAATTTACTTATCATAGGATGGAATTTTTGTTATATTTTTTTTACATACCTTTTTTCGCATGGTGGTAATGAGATGAATTTTCTTCTGAAAGGAATCGCAATAGGCTTTGGCATAGCAGTTTGGATCAGTATTTTATGGCTATAGTATTAGAAATTAATCGAGCATACGTTACAACAGAGGCTGAACCTACCTGGACAGACACCATTGTCGATACAGTAAAAAGTATCGCTTTAGGTATTTTGGCTACTCTCGCAATAAGCCCCATTATTAACTATCTCACAGAAAAATCCTTTGAGCTCATGCAACAGTGGGGCTTCGATTTTTCTTCTGCGCAAGAAGCTGTTCAAATTTTACTGGCCTTGGAACCCGGAGTGCTAAAAGTCGCCTTTATCGGATATGTGATCTTTTTGGGACCTTTGATTGAGGAGTATCTCTTCCGCGGCCTTCTCTATCCCTTGATGCAAGAATGGATCGGAGATCCCGATAGCTACTTATCGAAGGCATTGTGTGTGCTAGGCAACGGACTCCTATTCGGCGCCATGCATCTTTCTCCTTTCCAAGGATGGACGAATCTTCCTGTTTTTCTCGCAACCTTTTTGCTAGGATGCCTTTTTGCTGCTCTGCGGGAATACACAGGAAATATCACCGCAAGTACAACATCTCACATCCTGCATAATGCAGCGGCTATTAACCCACTAATTTAATTTTTTCTTGAGACTATCTCAATCCTTGCGATCAAGCCATGTATTTGATAAAATGATTGCAAACAAGGATTAAATGATGAAAAAATTATTATTCTCTCTTTTAATTAGTACTTCGCTGTTTGCTTTTACTGTTCCTCCACATCCTACTATTAATGAATTCGAGAAAGAACTGGGGATAGAAGTCGTCCAAGGCGAAGAGACAGCTTCTAAGCTCACGACCCACCTGATTCTCGTTCATCACGGGCAAACCGACTGGTCTGAAACGAAGCGCCTACAAGGGTGGAATAACTTGCCGCTCAATGAGTTAGGCAAAAAGGAAACGAAAGAACTCGCAGATGAGATGTCAGGTCTCAAAGTCGCCGCCATCTACACCTCTTCATCACAAAGCTCTATCGAGACGGGCAAAATCCTTCAAGAAACCCTTACAGCCCCTGTTGTCCCGATGGATGAGCTGCGCGGCGAGTTCCACGGTGGAATTGAAGGCATGACAAAAGAACAGTATGAGCAAGACCCTCATTTTAAATTTTACTATTCACTCCCCACTGAAGAGGAGATCTTCTTCTCTTGCGGACCAAATGGCGAAAGTAAGGCCGACGTGGCAAAGCGCATCGTTCCTGCTCTGAAAAAAATAGCAGAACAACACAAAGGCCAAGCAGTCGTGATTGTCTCCCACGGCGGTTTGTTTAAATTTCTAAATTATGTGCGCGGAAAATACACGCAAGACGGCACGATCAGCATCCCTTACAGCAGTGCGATGATCATCGAGGCCGATGGCGAACATCTCTATGTGCAGAAAGATAAGACGCAACAGTCGCCTCAGCAAGACAGCGCGACGAATCAATAACGTGAAAGGGCTGCTGCCCATGCACGACTACCGTGAGATCTGTATCCACTAGGAGCACCAGATCCACTTTCTCCATTGCAAGTTCTTTCGCAAACCTCTCCCATAAAGGAGGGGCATTGCCTCCGGGCTTGATCGTGAGGATTAGTTCATCGACAATCCCTTGCCAGTGCGGCTGCTGCACAAGCTCAATCCCCGCTGCTTTAAGTCCCTTCTGATAAATCCCTGCTTCCATTGTCGGTCTAGTTCCTAAAATCGCGCAGCGATGTTTTCCGGAAGGTATCGCTGCCAAGGTCACAGTGACGATATTTAGAAGAGGGATGCGGATACACCCTTGCAGACGGTCGAAATAGAGATGCGCCACATTGCAAGGCATGGCAATAAACTCTACGCCCGTTGATTCAAGCTTTTTCAAGCCCTCGCAGATGATTTTTTCCATTGCTGGATGGTCAATAGGGCGATCGACATAAAAAGGCGTAGGCAATGAGTAGATCATCATCGGCGGAAAATCGATGTCATTTTTTGCCTCATAAAGGCGCTGACACGCGCTGACGACTTCATCAATAAAAGGCGCCGTTGATCGCGGTCCCATTCCTGCAAGAATACCTATCATACCTTTCTAATCGTGATTACGAGTGCTTCATTCCCTCTGTAGTAGTTGCAGTGGGCGGGCACCTCTACCTGGATCAGCCTCTCTGCGTATTCTAGATAAGGATTCGTGATAATCGCATTAAAAAACGTATCATCTTCAAATTTCGATGTAGGGTCTTCCAAATAGCAGGAGAAGACCGCTCCGGGGCGCATGTGCGCTTTAAGACAGAGCTGCAAGAATTTGAAGAGGCGGTCGCCTTGATGGCGAAAAAGCGGAGCTTCTTCCACTTGTTCAGGAAGAGAAAAGCGTTTGCGCGCATAAGAAAGAACCGCGTCATCGATCTGGCCATTCTTGTAGAGATCGCTTATAAAGCGGCTTATCATCACAGGATCCCCTTCCAACAGATCGATCTCGTTCTCCGTATACTTTTGTGTCTTCAATGTAGGGAGCTGCTGATGGATCTCATTCAGCAGCTTCTCTCCGCTCGCTAAGACAGCGTGGGCCTCTTGCTTCTTCTCCTCGATCCGCTTCCCTTCCTGCTCACTCTCGAGAGGATAATCGTCAAAAAATATCGCGTCAAACTGACCCAGTTTTTCTATAGCATTCTGCCACGTATCTTCGATGATCGTGATGTTTGCGTATTCTTTTGCCCACTCTCTCGCTTTTGCAGCCACAACAGGATGGTATTCGATGATCGTGTGGCTGCGCGGCTTATAGCGCTGGATATGGGTCGAAGCATAGCCACAGCCAAAACCGATCTCTAGAACATCACCCGTGGATGCCAGCGCATCGATACACGCCTCCATGTAGGGCCGCTCCCACTCCATCATGACTTGGAATTTGCCATCCTTGAGGAGCAGTTCTTTTCCATCTTCATCGCATGTAAATTCCATCTTTGTCATTCTATTATGATTCCTAAGTGTTCGAGGAGCGCCATCACCTCAGGTTGAGAAAATTTGGCACCTTTAAGTGTGTTGGTGAGCGGATTGATCGAGTAGTTGATCGCACCGCGTAGATCGGCTTTCGAGAGGTTGCTCGCATGAAAAGTCGAGCCGCGCAGGTCACAGCCTCTAAAGTCTGCTCCAGTCAGATTCGCATCCGTAAAATGTGTATCGCGAATGACAGAGTGGGAAAAAGCCGTCGACTTCAGATCGAGTGTCGCAAAATTGCACGTATCGATGAGGCAATCTTTAAACCTCAGCGAAAAAAACATGCGCTCACAAGGGGTGAAATTTACCCCGACGAGCTTGCATCCCTCAAACGACACGTCGTGCAGCCGCACCCCATCTAACTTGACAAGCCCTAAGGTGCATTTGACAAACACGCATGCGGCGAACTTGGAGCTCGTGAGTTTTGTTTCAGTGAAATCGCACCCCTCGAAGCGCACATGCGAAAAGACCGAGTGAGCCAGATTGCGTCCCCCAAAAGCCTCTTTCTTGAATGTCTGATTCTCGCTTTCCATTATTTACTATTCGCATTATAACCCAAATTAATGAAATTAAGACAGCTCGCTCTTCGATTTATCGTTCTACTTGGCATCGTCAGCCTCTTCGCCGATATGACCTATGAAGGAGCGCGCAGTATCTCAGGCCCCTACCTTTCACTCCTCGGCGCAAGCGGAGCTGCGGTTGGCATCATCGTCGGGCTCGGCGAACTCATTGGCTACGGTATCCGCGGTATTTCGGGCTACCTCAGCGATAAAACCCAGCGCTACTGGCTGCTGACCTTCATCGGCTATATCATCAATCTCGCCGCAGTACCCCTGCTTGCTCTTGCAGGGAGCTGGCAAATGGCAGCCATGCTGATCATCTTAGAACGCCTGGGCAAAGCGATCCGTACTCCTGCGCGCGATGCGATGCTCTCGTACGCCACTAAACACACGGGTAGAGGATGGGGCTTTGGCCTGCACGAAGCGCTCGACCAGATCGGCGCCGTCATCGGCCCGCTAGCGCTTGCGGTTCTTCTCTACTTGCACGAAAGTTACAGGTTTGGTTTTGCCGTCTTGCTCATTCCTGCGCTACTTTCCATTCTCACTCTTGTTTTGGCGCGCATCTCCTTTCCGAAGCCCCAAATGCTCGAAGTCGCCACTCCCTCACTGCATACTACAGGTTTTTCCAGGACTTTCTGGATCTATCTTCTCGCTGTCGGGTTTGTCGGTGCAGGATTTGTGGATTTTGCGCTGATCGCCTACCACTTCCAGAAGGCTGCGACTGTTTCGCCGGCGTGGATTCCTTTCCTCTACGCTATTGCCATGGCAGTCGATGGGTTAGCTGCTCTTATCATGGGAAGACTCTTCGATCTGAAAGGCTTATCTGTTTTAGCACTGGTTACCGCCATCACTTCGCTTTTTGCCCCCCTTGTCTTCTTGGGAAGCTTCACGGCCGTGCTCGTCGGCATGATTCTATGGGGCATTAGCATGGGGGCGCAGGAGTCGATCATGCGCGCGGCCGTTGCCACGTTCGTCCCCCCACAAAAACGCGGCGCGGGGTATGGGATGCTCAACTTGGTTTTTGGAGTATTCTGGGCCGCCGGAAGCGCTATCAAGGGACTTTTTTACGATATCTCCCTCATCTATCTAGTAGTTTTTTCACTCGTTATGCAGCTCATCTCCATCCCTTTGTTTCTCTCTATCAAAGCAAAAAATTAAAACTACCTCGGTTGGCCCTTTTCATGGTATTATAGCCCCATGTCTTCTTCAACGAAGAGCAAGCACACAACCAGTGCATTCATCTGGTCGAGGATCCTGGGCACTCCCTTTTGGGCGATGCTCAGCACCCTCCCTATTCTGCTTTATAAAGAACTGCACGCATCTCCCCTCATCATCACACTCGCCATTGCCCTAAAACCCATAAGCGCTCTTCTCGCTACCTACTGGAGCTGCTACTTCTGCCGCACAGAAAAATTATTAGTCCCCAACCTCGTCCTCACCAACATTCTGCGCTTCCTCCCTTTCCTCTTCCTCTTCTTGACCGATTCGCCATGGTTCATTCTTCTCGGATTTACCCTCTACATGACCTTAAGCCGCGGAGCAATGCCCGCCTGGATGGAGATATTCAAATCGCACATTGTCGGTGAAGCGCAGTCCAAGGTGGTCGCGCTCGGCAATGCGATTGAATACATCGGCATGACGATCCTTCCCCTCTTTCTCGGCATCATCCTCGACATCGACTCGCACATGTGGAAGCTGCTCTTTGTGATCTCCGCCTTTTTAGGCATGCTTTCTACTTTTTTCCTTATGCGCATCCCCACACCTGAGGGCGAAGCCATTCCCACGCCTACAAAAAATCTGCTTCTACCGTGGAAGCGCGCTCTTGAACTCCTCCGCACTCAGCCCACCTTCCTGCGCTATTTAGCCGGCTTTATGATCGGCGGAGCCGGACTGATGATCATCCAGCCCGTCTTGCCTGCGTTTTTCGTCGACGAACTCAAGCTCTCTTATACGGAAATGAGCCTTGCTCTTGTCGTCTGCAAAGGCATCGCCTATTCGCTCTCCTCTCCCTTCTGGTCCTCGCTTTTCAAAAAGATCAATCTCTTCACATTCAGCGCGCTCGTCACTCTGCTCGCCGTGCTCTTTCCTCTGCTGCTCTTTGCCGCTGGCATCAGCCCGCTTTTCGTCTTTGTCGCCTACCTCGCCTACGGCTTTATGCAGGCGGGCAGCGAGCTGAGCTGGCACATGGCGCCTGTCGCCTTTGCGCGCGAAGGACGCAGCCTGGCTTTTAGCGAAACGAATCTCTTAGCTGTTGGGGTGCGCGGCTGTATCGTGCCCTTTATCGGCAGCCTGATCGCGCTGCCATTTGGATCGATGGGGGTCATGCTCGTCAGCGCTGCACTCTGCGCTGCAGCGACCGTTCTCCTCTATCAATATCGTACAAGGAGTCAGTCGATATGAGCATTGAACAACAATTTGGACCGCTTAAAGTCGTGGGCATTGCCCTGCGCACCACCATGCAAGATGGTCGCGAACAAGCGGAGATCCCCGCTCACTGGGAGCGCTTCCACAAAGAGGGGATCATCGAAAAGATCCCCAACAAAATTTATCGCTACCCCGTAGCTGTTTACACCGACTACGAGGGCGACTATTCACAGCCCTACACCTATATCCTAGGCTGCCTGGTCTTTGCTGTCTCCGTGCCCAAGGGCATGGTGAGCGTGACTCTCCCGAAAAGGCGCTATGCGCACTACGAGATCGTGGGGAAATTTCCCGATCGCTTGGCCCAAACCTGGGACACGATCCGCATGTTTCCCCCCGATCGCAGCTACACAGCTGACCTCGAGGTCTATCCCGCAGACCTCAATCCAGAGAATGCACGGGTTGATCTCTACCTCGCTCTCGCAGAAAGTAGGAAAGAAGAAGGCCTCCAAGAAGAAGCCCCGCTCCAATCCCACTAAATCCGAGCGCATAGTTGGCGACCACCGCTTTGCTCACAGGTCCTGCGAGCGAAGCGGCCAAAGCAAAGCCGAGCGGCACCAGCGCCATCACTTTCGGATCCTTCAGCGCATCGGTCGCCTTAGAACATTGGCTATAGACCGTTGGCCCGATTAAAAGTTCGGCAAACGAGATCATCCCCACAACAGCTATCGACGTTCCCACTCCGGGAATGACACCTATCACAGCGAACGCCACCGCCCCCAAAATAAAGGGCAGGAGGCTTTTCAAAGCGGGCGATGCCACCTTGCGCAGAATGAGAGTAGCAAGCGCTCCACCCAGAATGATCACGAGAGGATTCATCGCCAAAATCGCCGTCTGCTGCGTAAAGAGCAGCAGCGACGAGCCGATCTGTTCTTCGGCTGTAAAAAAGAGCGTCAGTCCTCCGAGCGCAAGAAAGAGGCGTTTAAGCAGAGCTCTTCCTGCCACTTGCGTGCGCCAGAGGTGAATACCGAGCAGCACTAGCGCCGCCGCTGCCAAATAGGGCAAAAGCGGGCTGAAAATGTGCTGCATGCCCATTGCTAGTGATGCAACGCCCAAAGCGCCTGCAAGAGCAGGCACAACAAGCATTTTATCACGCTTTTCTATTAAAGCAGGCGCCTCGCCTCTGCCATTTAACAGACGGCGAAATCCCCAGATGGTCAAGTTGGCGATCAGCATGCCGATTGCCGCAACCCCGAAGCCCCACTGCCAGCCATAGGTCTCTGCCAAGAAGCCGCAGAGCAGAGTCGCAACAAACGCCCCTGCATTGATCCCCATGTAGAAGAGCGTAAAGCCCTGCTCACGGCGCGGATCCTCCAGCTCATAGCACGAGCCGATCAGCGCACTTAAATTCGTCGAGTAGAGGCTTGAGCCCACTACCACAAAACCAAGCGCGATGAAAAACCCATAAGGAATCACCCAGATCTCTTGCGCAGCGAGCAGCAGATGCCCGATACCAATCAACCACCCACCTGTCATGACAGCGCGCCTGAGTCCTAAGACGCGACGCGCCAGCAGCGCGCCAAAAATGCCGCCGAGCTCCACGAGGCCGCAATAGACCGCGTAGATACCCAGCGCAGCCGGTGCACCAAGTCCGAGCATCTTGACCATGTAGAGGACAAGAAGGGCGCGCATGCCATAATGGCTAAAGCGGTTCCACATCTGCACACAGATGAGCATGAAAACCGCTTTAGGTTGTTGAAAAAGTTCTTTGAGAATCATATTGCTTCAGCCTTTACTGTATTACAAAACACGTGGTCGATATAGACAACCGGATTTTTATCTTTAGCGCACCCCAGCTTCTCTGCGAACTGCCGGTATGCCTCAATTTCTTTGCGCACCTCTGGAACCTTCACATCATCCAGAGTCGTCTTTCCATTGAATGGAGCTTCAGATGCTGAACACGCGAGCAAGAGCTCCTCGAAACCAGCCTCGTCGATTAACTTGGCAAGCTCCTCTTCTTTGAGCTTGGTCACCCCCTCCACTACAATCAGAGCAGCACTTGGATCGAGTTTACCCGCAGGCACTCTCACCAATTTCCCCTGGGTTGCAGCAAAATGCAAGTAAAATGGTTTACCCTCTTTCACAATCGATTTGAAGACGACAGGAGCATTTGCCTCCTTTAACATCTTTAAGCACGCCTTCATGCTGGGTAAAAGACAAGCAATCGGCTTTGTTCCCATGATAAGCTCCTTAGGGATGTTGAGACGTGCAATCGACTCTCTTGCAAGATCGATTGCAGCATTATCGACAATCGCCTTGCGGAAGGGACGGGATATATCATCGATTTTATCGGCTTTTGGAGAAAGCACGACCAAACGACCAAAGTCTGTCTTCGTCACGAGCACGCCATCTTCTGTGATATGATCCTTGACCTTGGTCACAGTGAGCAGATGGCAGCGCAGTTGGTAGAGCATCTCCGGAGAAACAACAAGCGTTTCAATGCATCTATTGAAGAATGCAGTGCTACTCTCATTACCCGGTTTTTGATTGCGCTGCTGCAGCGCCTTTTTTGCCGCTTCGGCCTCTTTTTTAAGCGCCAATGCTTCTGTTCTAACAGCCGGCGAATAGTAATGCCCGTATTGAATGACAGCGCGGAGCTGACACCCTCCATCTCCTGGATTGGGGTCTGATTCCTTCTTGAGCTGTCCGGTTTCGAACACTTTCGCTGTTTCTAAAACCAGATTAATGATGAGCTGCGCCGAGGCGCGCATGCGATCTTCCGCTCTTTCAATTGCCTTCTGAGGAAAGAGCGTATCTTCCAATTTTGGCTCGAGTGCTTTATAGAGCCCTGCAGGCAAAAGCGCACCTGCAAGGGAAATTTGCGTAGACATAAGTCTCCCTTAATTAAAATTTCTTCACGAAAAAAGTCCTAATGACTTGTTTTGGTTCAGTTAGTTAAATAGGATCTGGGTTGGAAAATACGTATCTCTTGGCTTAAAGCCAAAAATAAGAAAAGAAGGAGTAAAAAGAATGCTTTTGGATGTGACAGACTAGATGCTGTTGCATAGTTTACCTCCTATGCAAAGTATTATATAAAATAGCAGGCATTTTGTTCAAGTGGAGAATTAATAATCCAACGCTTAAAACAATCCCCACAGCAGCGAGAAGCAGAGCAAGATCATGGGCTTGAAATGTAAAGCCATGAGCCGCAGTTTTGCAGAATCTACTGCCGACGGATGTGGCAAGAGCAAAGACGATGGAAACGAGGCCTATCGCCTTGGATTTCCCCCGGTGAGAGATCTCAATGCACGTGTCGTAGACAGCAGATCCAATGATCAGCTCTCCTAGAGTAATGCTAGAAGCCACAAGCCCGGCCATCCAGAGCGAGTTGCCGCCTAGTGACAAGAGGAGGAAGCAGATCGAGCCGATCGCAAAGGGCAGCGCTACACGCAGCCAGGGCTGTTTACGCTTGCGGCAGACGCCGTCGATAGGTCCCTCGAAGAGCAAAATCATCAGCGGGTTCATCGCTGCGATGAGTGTGGGCGCAAGCGTCAAGCCGCGGCTTGCCTGTATTTCATCGGCAAGTGCATAGGCACTGTTTCCCACCTGCTCTTCAATTGTGTAAAAAAGTGTAAGTCCAACTAAATAAATTCCGAGTGCGCTCAGCTGCTTGATAGTGAGAATTCCCTCGTTCAGAAGGCAGTAGGCGATATATCCAAAAACAGCGAGCTCTATCCAGGGAAGCAGAGCGAGAGAGAGATCGGTGCGCACCATCCCGATTGCGACAACAACTATAGCCGCGGAGATGAAAAGAGCTGCTTTAGAGAGAGAGACGCGGCGCGGCGTTTCGGGAAAAGATCCAAAACGGTGCAGCAGCACGTTTGCAATGAGAGTGCCTCCTGCAGCGATCCAGAAACCTATATGCCAGCCGTGCTGCGCAAAAAGCGCACAGAAGGGCGTGACGATGAATCCGCCGGCATTAAGCAGAAGATAGATCGAGGTGGGGCCTTTCTGGCCATTTTCAGAGAGCTGAATGATATTAGCGGCAAAGAGACTAGAACCGACGACAACTAGGGCTAGGCCAACAAATGAATAGTCGAGGGCCAGCAGAAGATGTCCGCTTCCCATAAACCAGCCGCCCAATAGGATGGCGCGCTTCAGGCCTAAGAGTCGATCCGCAAAGAGCGCTCCGAGGACTGCTCCCAGCTCGATAAGCCCATAGTAGTCGGCATACCGGCTAGTTCCAAACGCCTCACCAAATTTGAGGACTATGACCATATAGAGCACAAGAAGTGCTCGCATCATGCTATATCCCTAAGTAGAGCTAATAGTACATACCTACTAAAATATGTTAGGCCACAATTTAATTATAGAACTATTGCAACACCGAGCGCATCGACCCTGCCGTGGTCGCCGACAATCGTAGTAAAAAGCATCGATTCAAGGCGCGGATCGGAAGCAAGCATGTCATTACACGCATAGATTCCCTCTGCTTCATTGTCTTGCGGATCATGGGGGCCGATCTCATCGCGCTTAGGAATTAAGTTGTCTGTCAGGATCAGAGTCCCCGATCTAGATAGCTCGAGCGCAAGAGTTAAATAGGTAGGATAGTTCTGTTTGTCCGCATCGATGAAAATCAGATCGAATGACTCTTCTTTTGACGCAATCATCTCTCGCATAAGCGTAGCCGCATCGCCTTGCCGCACTTCGATTCTATCTTCCATCTTCGCATGCGCAATGTGCTGGCGAGCAAGAGCAACAATAGGCTCCTCTAGCTCTAAAGAAATTATTTTACCTCCTGGAACAAGAGCGCGTGCAAGCCAGATAGTGCTGTAACCGCCTAATGTACCGATTTCAAGAATTTTTTTTGCATTCTGCATCCGCGCTAAAAGATAGAGCATTTTGCCCACATGCGCGGGTACGGCGATAGGGCGCAGGCCCTCTATTAAAGAATTTTCTCGAATGTAGACTAATTCATCTGATTCTATGCAGAATTTCTTGGAAATATAATCTTTAACTTGACAATTTCTGTCTTTTTTCACTATCATAGTTGTAGTTATTTACTATAAATCTAATCTTTTGAAGAGGTTACCGTGTCAACAAACAATGATCCTACTTGTGCTGCCAGCTGCTGGCAAATCGCCTGTTTTCCCGTCGATGCAGCTTATACAGTCGCAAGTTATGTCTTTTACCCTGTTACCTGGGTAATTGAAAAGATAAAAAAAGTTTTTACACGGATCATTGGCTACTTCTCAGAAACAGGCATCTTTAGCTTTGGAGTATACAACAATTGTGGGCAACGCACCATCATTGAAATCTTCAAATGGACTCCGTGCGACACGAATACGCGCTCAGCATTTGATCCCAACCGATTAAAAGAATCTATTAGAACTCTTGAAGGCATCGGCGCCACAAGCTTCACTCTAAAGCCAAATGATGGCCTTTCTGAAATTAAAGGCATGACGCTCAAACGCCAAGACCTGAAAACAAAAATTGAACAAATGGGCGGCGAATGGGTCGAAGATATCCGTCTCGATCATATTCCCGGTCACCATCAAGGCCATACTTATAAAGCTTCAGGCCTGGGAAGCATGTTTAATGGCACGGATTCTAAATACGACATCATTCGATTAGGCAACCCCGCTAAAGTTTTTGAGTGGAGTAAGTTCTACACAGAAGTATTAACAAAAGAAGTGACGAATAAGCAGACAGGAGAGAAAGAACGCATCTGCAATATGGGATGGAAGATCATCACAATTAAGGATGGCGATTTAGAGTACCCCGCCTTAATGACTGCCCATTGGAAAAACAATAAAGATGCAAAGCGTCCTGTAGACCAGTGCTTCCTCCGCTGCCACTCGCCTACTGAAAGTTACGCATTCGAAAGAAAATGGATCGGCACGCACCTAGGACAACTCCGCGGCGATGTATGCATTTTTGATACGCGCGGAACATACGAAAGTACAGGAGTCGCAAGCGAAGGCGGCTACTACATGGATGTGAGAAGAGTGTTTGAGCACCTTATGGTTAAAGAGCGCTACGCCTCTAAAGACATTTGGGCTGTTGGCTTTTGCCTAGGCGGTGCCGTTGCTGCCGATCTCAAGCGCGTCGCTCCTGACGTCAACTATGTTCCGGTCAATAGCTTTGAATCGTTATACGATACTCTGCTTCAACAGTCGTTCCCCATCAATAGACTTGCTGCTTGGGCAGTCGACGATGTGCGTGCCGAAGAAGAGGAAATCACCACTAGAGTCGAACAAGATTCTTTCAATACCGCAGGCAAGCTCGCTTCTATTCCAACAAAAGGCGGCATCAGTTTTGTAGTCAATACCGACACCGACACCGTCGTGAGCCCAGAAGCTCACCAGAAACTATTTGATGCGGCAAGCTCTTGCAGCATGTACGCAGAACACATGCTAGCTAAACAGAGCGAAATGGAGCAAAAAGCGAAAAACGGCCACAGTCTTGATCCACTCCTTGACCATCCAGCGACTTTCCAGCGCTACGTTGAACTCGTTACGCACAAAGATACGTTCATCGCCAGAGCGAAACGATCTCCACAATCACAACCATCAACGCCAGTAGGCACACCATCAAGAGCAAACTCGCTTGCTTCCCTTTCCCGCTCATCCACAACAGTGCAGTAGGCAGCAGGCCATTTAATATGGCCTCGCCAAAGCCTCCTGCCAGGCCCAAAGCGCGATCGAAGATCGTCGGATCGATGAGGACGCAGATGAAGGGCGGCACAAAAGTCAGTAATGTAAGCAGCAAGCGCCGAGCGCCTGCTGCTTTTATTTTTAGCGCATCTCCCAAAAAGTCGACCATCGAGAAAGACACCCCAAGAAGCGATGTCACCAGGGCAAAAAAAGCAAAGGCCTGTCCTACGGGAAAGACCCAGCTATTTTGCGTGACGCTCTGGAGAGCAGCTGTTGCAGGAAGTCCCTTTTTTAATGCCTCAGCGAGCGCATCTTTAGGCACAGCTCCCAGAATAATCCACTGCCAGAGTAGATAGACCACAAGAGCCACGCTCGTACCGATGATCACAGATAGTCTAAGAGCCTGTTTGCGCTTGCCGAGATAGGTCGTCAGCGAGGGGATGATGTTGTGGTAGCCAAAGGCGCTAAAAAGCACCGGAGCGGCAAAAAGAGCCGGTCCCCAGTTGGAGCCTTGCAAATGCTCCATTCTGACTTGTCCACTGCCTATAATGAGCAGCAGCGCATAGGCCGCAAACATCGCTACCACCAAAACGAGGTTAGAGCGGTCGATCCACTTTGCTCCCAGAGCCACAATCAGCGCAAAAATCGCTCCAAAGACAAGATAGGCGTTCAGACCATCGAGCCCCACGCCAGTAAAGTGGGTAAAGCCCGCGGCAAGCAGCGGAGCCCCGGCTGCAAAATAGGCAACCAGCAGCAAATAGTAGAGAAAGAGAAACAGTGCTCCGACTCCCCAGCGCGCTTTCTTGCCTAAAAAATGCGCTGTGATGGAAAGCAGATTACTTCTTTCGGGCATCTTCAGCGAAACCTCTAAGAGAAAGAGTCCGGTGCAGAGCATAAATGCCCAGCAGAGCAGAGTAATACCAACGGCAGGTAGAAAGCCCGCTTTCGCCGTTAAAAGAGGGATACCGAGCATTCCGGCCCCAATAGCAGTTCCAGCGATTAAGCTGCTGCCACTAACTACACGTGAAAAATCGTTTTTAAACATAGGATAGGTTATCCTAAAGACTTTTATGAACGAAAGCAACTCTGATCTTACGATAGCTATTAAAGTCATTCCCAAAGCAGCTAAAAATGCTCTTGTCGGCTGGGAAAATAAAGAACTTAAAGTCCGCTTAAACGCTGTTCCTGAAAAGGGAGCGGCGAATGAAGAGTTGATTGAATTTTTGAGCGAATTTCTTGATCTGCCCAAATCGCGCATCGAGCTGATCCGCGGCGCGACCTCGCGCCACAAGCAGATTCGCCTAATAAATCTCTCTAGTAAGGAGCGCGATCGGGCAGCTCTTTTGCTAGCTCTTGAGACGTCATAAGGCGAGCGCCTTTTTCGCGCATCTGGGCGTAGGCCTTCTTCTCATCATCCTGCTTTAGATTGATCGCGCGGCAGCCATCCTTCACCACGATCACCTCAAATCCAAGCTTTAGTGCATCGAGTACAGAGTAGAGAATGCAATAGTCTGTCGCAAGACCCGCAATCACCACTTCTTCCACGCCCTTCTCTTTGAGATAATCGCCAAGACCTGTGCTGCGCTTATGCTGATTGTCAAAAAACGCGCTATAGCTGTCATGAGCGGGATCGCTGCCTTTTAAAAAGCGCGCAGAAATCGCCGTGTCATCGAGCGCATCCGCAAGAGCGGCACCGCGCGAATGCTGCACACAATGATCCGGCCAGAGGATCTGGCTGCCCACCTTCTCTCCCGGTTTTTTGCCCGGATGACTCGAAGCAAAGCTCATATGCCCCGGAGGATGCCAATCCAATGTGGCGACCACCAGGCTAAAATGCCTAGAAAGGTGGTTAATCACTGGAATGACTTCATCTCCCTTTGGCACAGCGAGCGCTCCGCCCGGGAGAAAATCGTTTTGGACATCAGTAATAATGAATGCTCTAGTCTTTGATTTCATGGATCATCTTCAGTTTAAGGTTATATAATTGCTGCTCCGTCCCGGCAAAAAAGGGCGAAGGGTTGAGGAAGCGGCGGATGGCCGGATCGAACTGCTCGAGCTCTCGGTAGGTCTTCTCACGGATCTCCTTCAGCGAAGGAGAAACATAGACGCTCTGCCCTTTCCGCAGCATAGGCACGAGCAGATCGCGGAAGGTCCAGTTCTCTTTCACGTCTCGCGTGGCAGATGCATCGGTATGATTGATGATGTGTGGACGCGCAGTCAGCGGGATGCGCTCGTCGTAGAGCATATCGGCAACAGCCCCTCGTCCGTCGAAATAGCGCCGCACCTGAGAGATGCCCGGATGCGTGGTCTTGATCACCTGATCGGAGACCTTCAAACAGTAGCGCCACTCCCCTGTCTCATCTTCGATCGCGCTGAGTTTATATACTCCGTCGAGCGCCGGCTGGTCTCTGGCCGTGACCAGATTCGTGCCTACGCCCCAGATTGTGATGCGCGACCCTTGATGCTTGAGATCGGAGATGATCGACTCATCGAGCTCATTGGAGGCCATGATCTGCGCTTTGGGGAAGCCCCCTTCATCGAGAATCTGGCGCACTTCGCTGCTCAATGTGGCCAGGTCGCCGGAATCCAATCGAACCCCTTGTAGCTCAACGCCTTGCGCACGGAACTCTTTCCCCACCTCGACAGCATGCCTGGCGCCCTCTAACGTATCGTAGGTATCGATCAGGAAGATGCAGTTTTGGGGAAATACCTCGGCAAACGCACGGAAGGCCTCTTCCTCGCGCTTATAGGCCATGACCCAACTGTGGGCATGGGTACCCATGACGGGGATGTTAAACAGCTTGCCAGCTAGCACATGCGAGGTCGAATGGCAGCCTCCAACATACGCCGCCCGGGATGCTGCAATCGCTCCGTCGATGCCCTGCGCCCGCCTTAGGCCGAATTCCACCACCTGGTCGGGCCTGGCCGCCCAGCAGACGCGAGACGCCTTCGTTGCCACAAGTGTCTGAAAATTAATGATATTGAGCAGAGCCGACTCCATAATCTGCGCTTGCAGTAGGGGGCCTTTGACACGGATCAGCGGTTCATAGGGAAAAATCGTCGTCCCCTCGGGGACAGCATCGATATCCAGCTCTATCTTCAATGCGCCCAAGTAATCGAGAAAGCCTTTTTCAAAAAGATGCAGCGACTCGAGATAGGCGAGATCTTCTTTAGAAAAGTGGAACGCGCGGATAAACTCCAGCGCCACTTCCATCCCCGCGCAAACGGCATAACTGCCGCCAAAGGGGCGCTTGCGAAAGAAGAGCTGGAAGACCGCCTGCCGCTCTGCAAGTCCCTGCTTCCAATAGCCATAGGCCATAGTAAGCTCATACAAATCGGTGAGCAGTCCCAATGAGTCGCGGTAAATGCGCTGTAAGTAATTAGTCATATGAGACCTCATTCGGAATTAAGGTTCTGTCGATTTAGATGACCTCTGCGATTTGAATCGAAAATCGGCCAAAATAATCCCGAAAATCGACGAACCCTTAATTTCGAATGAGGTCTATAATCTTTTTCATGAAGGAAAAAAACTCAAAACTCAAGTTATAATAAAGAAATGCGCCTCATATTACTTTGCCTCTGTATTTTCATGGGCACTCTTTATGCCGAAACCTCGCTCAAAGAGAGACTCCTGAACGCTCAGCCAGGCGACTATATTGTCACCACGCAGGGTTCGACGACTAGTGTGCTCATGGTGCGCGCCATTGATCCGCCTCGCCTCATTCTCGAAGAGATCACCGTCCCTCACAAGACGCGCCCCTCCTCATGGAAAGAGTGGGTCGCGCAAAAAGCCCCCGGCCACACCGGCTGGGTCGCCTACGTCTTCGATTGTGAAAATAATGGACTCACGCAATGCTACTCGCATCAGCAGAAGCAGTTCCTCTTCGTTAACAAGGCTGACTATTTTCTCGCCTCGCTCATCACGATGCCGCTCAATCCCACCAAAGAGAGTGAGCGCAAACGCGTCGGCGCCGCACCTGAAGCTGGAGAGATCGATCGCCGTAAAATCTGGCTGCCCTCCCTCATTCGAGAAGGCAAAAAAGTGGACGCGCCGCGCTTTGACATCATGCGCGCCAAGTGGCCGAGTGATAAAACATTGCTAGCTGGCTGCACAATAGAACTCTACCTCGATAGCGAGCTGGCATTTCCTTTCCCCTACTGGCTTGAGGTGCAGAGTCCTCACTACACTTTCAAGATCCACGCGGTTGACTCCGGAAGGGGGATGGTCTCCCCCATGCCTTACGTAGGCAGCACTGCATCGAAATGAGACCCGTAGTGGGCAATTTCGATGGTTTTGGCGCCTTTGCCGAAAGTTTGTGTTTGACGTACATCATGAACAACCAATGTCACGCCAAAGTAATTGGCAAGAAGCTCCCCTTCAAAATGGGGGCGCAACCAAATGGGCAGTGCATTGGTCACTACGAGCAGCTCATAAGTCTTCCCTACTTTTGAGAGATAATCATTCCAATCGTTATAGCCACCCCATTTGGCATCCCCTTCAATATCCGCTCGTCTTTTGGGAGCTTCGCTTTCCACAATCTTTCTTATCGTATAAGCACTATGCGGCTGGCCGGTTAACTTAGTAAGCGCTACAGCAAATGCTTCGGGGAAGCAGTCGCCGTTATCGATAACATCCACGATGGTTTTATCCTTTAGTTTCTCTCTAAGGGTTGCAAGTTCTGCTCGTGTGGCAGGTGAGACGCGTTTCTCATACTTCCATTTGTCAAAATTCTTCCAGAGTGCTTTTACCGCCTCTTTTGGGTGTAAATCAAGAATAGAAAGATCATTCATACCCATCTGCTTCCACATTCCCCAGAGCATATTTTTGTATCTATTCTCTTGTTCCTTGGAAAGCCTGCAACTTAGGAGCTTCTCTGCAGTAAATATACGCCAGCAAATGCGCTCTCTTGCATCACTATGGCAAAAATTCCCTTCCAACTCAAGGAGGAGAGACTCTGCATTATTTGAAAGCGGTTTATTCACTTCTGCAGGCAAGCTAATGTTTGTATCGTTATCTTTAGCTTTCTCAGAACTTGTAAAAAAGCTCATGAACCAGTGCCAAATCGACGAGATGAGACTGGTAATGGATGTGAAACAGGAGCAAGAACAGAGGGAGCTTTCTTCCCCTTGATAGACCGTCCCCCTGTTTATCGCTGTAGGCTCGGAAATGAACTGCGTTTTCCGATCATTATGCACTTCCACAAAAACCTCCACTTTTTAGAAATATTATGCTTGTTATGAACAAAAAATTAAAAGCCTTATAAAGGAAAGATCTGCCCTGAAGGAGAGAAGATACTCAAGTCGCTTTCTTCTAGATACTTAAGTCAATTTTAACCTGATCTTAATCGACGTCTTAAGAATTTCTTAAAGATTGCTGGATCATGAGTTATGAACAAACTTTCCACAAAAACTAAACAGCTCCGTACCATGCGTTTGAGAGTTTCTGATAAAAAGAGATATTACCTCTGTTTTGAACTAGTTGCACGTACCATCCTAGGGAGTCTTGTAATGATGGCATCGTCTTATCGAGCATAATTTTCACAGTCTCAATTCCCGCTGAAGCTTGCTTGAGCTCATTTCTCTGATTCACATAGATCTCAAAAACAGTCTGAACTTTCCGGAGCTCTGGCTTTTCCTCTGATTGGATATCTTTCTCAGCAGCACTTAAGAATTTTTCAATTTTCTTTCGTGTACTTTGCAGTACAGCTACCTCATCTTTAAAAGTCGTTACATTCTCATTTTCATAGTCGACCCTGCCTTCTTTAAGTTCATAGTAACGATCATCAATCTTTTTCTTAAGTTCTAGAGCATCTGAGGGGAGTTTTTGCCATTCGCCTCTTTTCTGTTCCCATTCAGCGATTAAAAAACGGACAGGGCTATAAATTGAATCTGCTTCCACCAGATCAAAAATGAACGACAAAGCTGATTCTGCTTCTAGGCTGAGCTTAACTGCACGATCTTTTAAGTCTCGTAATTCTTGGCTATATTTTTCCAATTGAGGAAACGTTGTATTATACTGTACAATTTCTTGCTTCACTTGTTCAAAGAGTTTTGGATTACATAGTTCTAGTAACCTGTATCCACCCTCTTCACCACTTTGACCCTTGTAAGCAGCAACAACCTGTTCAATTTCTCGACAAATTGTCTCGTAGTTTTCAAAAGGCTCTCTTAATTCTTTTAGTCTTTTGCAAAATTCTTCATGAGTTTTTCGCACTTCCGCCTTGTTTAATACACCATTCTCTGGGATAGCACTATCTACGCAACATCCCTCGATCTGGTATTTTGCAGCCTCTAATTGGTTGGCTGATGCATGAAAAGCCTCCTTATTTTTTTCATAGAGCTGAGCAGCTTGTGCTACCCTATCAACATAATCGCCACTGATACTCATCTTAAGAACCCTTTGTTTTCACTTTCCCTTGAAAAAGAAAAGGCCTTGCAGAGCAAGGCCTTTTGTGAGCGTGCCTCTAGCCAAACGACTTATTTTTTCTCTGGCACAACTGTTTCGGGCGTAGCTGACACTGGAGCAGCCGGTACTGTTGCTCCCCAGATCTTATTGGTCAACATCTGACGAGTCGTGATCACACCTTTGCTATCAACTAGCTGGACATACCATCCGAACGAATCTTCTAGCGTTGGCATTACAACAACGAGTTTTTCCTTCAGAGCTTTGAGTGTAGTTTCAGCCTTTTTGAGTTCTTCGATCTGCTGCTTATGGAAATCAAAAACAGCCTTAACTTTGCTCAGCTCCGGGCTAACCACAGCTTTCAGCTCTGCTTGCACGCCACCAAGAAGAACTTCGACTTCTTTCACCTTGTTTCTCAAGCCATCGATTTTCCCTTGGAATTCAGCTTTTTTCTGTCCTTCCTCTTCGTATTTCGCTTTGCCGCTTTTCAGCTCGTAGTAGCGTGCATCGATCTCTTTTGTATAGTCTTCTGCTGTTTTCGGGAGTTTTCCAAACGCTTCACTGCTTGCCGCATACTGATTATTGAGAACACGCGCATCGCTGTAAGGCTTGCCTGCTGTAGCAACTCCTAAGAAGAATGCCAATGATGTTTCAATCTCTCCACTAAGCAGAGTAGCACGCTCTTTTAATGTGCGGAACTCGTCGCTGTTCGCTTTAAGAACAGGGAATTTTTCGTTAAATCCCTTAATTTCCTTCTCATTATCTTTAAAGAGCTTTTCTTTAATGAGCTGCATCCCCTGTAATGCTTTTTCATCAAATTTTACGTCCTTATAGAGGTCTACAGCGGAGTCGAACCTTTTGCATATATCTTCTTCAGCGTCGACACACTTTTTCAGGATCTCTAATCTTTTTGCAAAAACAGTATGTGTCTGTTGCAGCTTTTCTTGAACAATTGGGGCAGCTGGTATCGCAGCATCTACAGAAGCTTGAACAGCCTCATTTTTTAGAGCGTCCAAATCCTGGGGTAGCTTCTCAAAACCTCCCTTGTTTTTTGCGTGAAGGGCAGAAAATTCCTTCGCTTGATTGTCAAAATCCCCTCTGTAGGCATCTCCAACCATGCTCTGTGTCATTACTTTACTTGGTGTACTCATCTTAAACCTCCTAGTTTTCGCTCCTGAAGCGAATTTGCTGACAAGTCTAATATTTACTTAATTTTTACACAACGCTTACACGGTCTTCATAGAGACTAAAAACCTGTCGACACGTTACACTGAGGATATGAAGGCGCTTAAGATACTTTTTGAAAACAACGCAGAGTGGGTGAGAAGCAGGACTGCTGACGATCCCGAGTTTTTTAGTCGAATGACTGGTCAGCAACTCCCCGAATTTCTCTGGATCGGCTGCTCCGATAGCCGCGTCCCTGCCAACGAGATCGTTGGCCTAGACCCCGGGCGGGTGTTTGTCCATCGCAACGTTGCCAATCTCTTCCCCCATACCGACATCAATTCTCTATCCGTATTAGAATACGCGATCGACCTTCTTAAGATCCGGCACGTGATCGTCTGCGGCCACTACGGCTGCGGCGGGGTAAAAGCTGCCATGGAAGACCACCAGCTGGGCCTTGTCGACAATTGGCTGCGCAACATCCGCGATGTCTACGCTCAATCCAAAAATGAGCTAGAAGGTATAGAGGATGAGCAAGAGCGCTATGACAGGCTGGTAGAACTCAATGTCACCCAGCAGGTGCTAAACATCTGCCATACAACCATTGTGCAGGGCGCGTGGGAGCGCAAACAGCCGCTTTTTGTGCACGGCTGGATCTATGATATTCGGACGGGAAAGCTCAAAGACCTCGACTGCTGCATTTCCGGCGTTGACCAGGTCGACAGCGTTTACCGCATTAAACTACCACCGCAATAGATATAATGGCTTGTTCGCCATTGAGATCCCACTCCGTTCCCTGACACTCAGTGAAGAGCACTTCTGTAGCCAGGACTTCGTGACAGATCATCTCACGGCTTGCTTCAAAGGCTAGGCGGACGCGCTCACCTGTCTGTATTTTGACGGCGATACGGTCGGTGACGGCAAAGCCCCCTTCACGGCGCATGGTGTTGATCTTGTTGATCAGCTCGCGGACGAGTCCTTCCGTAAGAAGTTCTTCGTCTAGGGCAGTATCGAGGGCTAGTGCCACGCCATGGGACGTTGCGGCCACAAGGCCTTCAACGACTTGGCGCTGGACTTCCACATCCTCAGATGTTAGCTCGATCTGCTCGCCTTCGACTTCTATCGTAACGGTTTTGCCATCGAGAAGCGTATTCATCTCTTTCTGGCCAAATTTCTGGATCTTCTCCTGGACAGGGCGCATCTTGGAGCCCACTTTCTTGCCGAGAAGGCGGAAGTTGGGTTTGCTCGAAAGAACCACCACTCCCGTCTCATCACTCGAAAAGTCGATCTCATGGACGTTAAGCTCGTCGGCGATCAACTGAGCCTGCTGGCGCAGAGCTCCCAGCTTCTCTTCGTCTGCACAGACGATGTGGGCTTTGCGCAATGGCTGACGCACTTTCAGACGATTCTCCTTGCGCAGGGCATGACCCATGCTCACGACGAGCTGTACGAGCTCCATCTGGAGTTCGAGCGTCTCATCGCGCAGGGCGCTGTTGTAGAGAGGAAAGTCGCAAATATGCACGGATTCCGGGTCAGATTTGGTGCGCATCTCTCTATAGATCGCTTCGCTTAAGAATGGGATGAACGGCGCCGCGACCTTGCTTAGCGTGAGGAGCACAGTATAGAGCGTGGAGAACGCCTCCCTTCTGTCTGGGCTTTCCTCATCTGACCAGAAGCGCGAGCGGCATCTGCGGATGTACCAGTTGGTGAGCTGGTCGATAAAACCGACAAAGGGCCCTACCGCTTCACTCAGCTCGTAGCGGTCCATTGCACTCGTCACTTCGTGGATCAGCTTCTGCAGCTTGGAGTGGAGCCAGCGGTCGATATCTGCCCTGGGCTCTTCTTCTTTCGGATGCCATTTGTAGATAGATGCGTAAGTCGATAGGAAGACAAATGAGTTCCAGAATGGGATCAGCACCTGGCGCAGCACCAGTTCTACTCCAGACTCGGAAAAGAGCATGTCGTCTGCATTCACGGCAGGGCTGCTGAGCAAAAAGAGGCGGATCGCATCAGCGCCATACTCATCGATCACTTTTTGCGGCTCGGGGTAGTTTTTGAGTCGCTTGGACATTTTGGTGCCATCAGACGCGAGAATAATCCCGTTGACGATCACATTCTTGTAAGCAGGTTTATTGAAAAGAGCTGTAGACAGCACCAGAAGCGTGTAAAACCAGCAGCGCGTCTGATCGATCCCTTCAGCGATGAAGTCAGCAGGGAAGGCCTCCATCGTCATATCGCGATTTTCGAAGGGATAGTGGTTCTGGGCATAGGGCATAGAGCCCGACTCAAACCAGCAGTCGAAGATCTCCGGAATGCGCTTGAAGACCTTGCCATTCTCTTCAAAAGTCAGGTCGTCGATGAAGTGGCGGTGCAGGTCAGTTACTTTTTTGCCGGTGCGCTTCTCCAGTTCTGCGACGCTGCCGATGACGATAATTTCTCCATCTTGGCTGCGCCAGAGCGGTATAGGGGTGCCCCAGTGGCGATTGCGGGAAATCGCCCAGTCGCGCGCTCCCTCAAGCCACTTGCCAAAACGCCCGTCTTTGATGTGACCGGGCACCCAGTGGATCTCCTGGTTAAGCGCAATCATCTGATCTTTGAGTTTTTCAACCGCCACAAACCAGGTGCGCACAGCGCGGTAAATCAGCGGCGTGTCGGAGCGCCAGCAGAAGGGATAGCGGTGGCGGATCTGCGTATGCGCAAACATCTTGCCCTCGCTCTTCAAACGGCGGATGATCTCTTTTTCGGCGTCTTTAACAAAAAGTCCCTCGTATTCGGGAACCTCAGAGGTGAATTGGCCATTCTGGTCGACGGGGCACACGATTTCGATTCCCGCGCGTGCGCACGCATAAAAATCGACCTCACCAAAGGCCGGTGCGATAGAAACAATGCCCGTCCCCTCCCCCGTCTCGACAAAATCTTCGACTAGGACGCGGAACGCATTCGCCTGCTTTCTCTGGGCGAAATAGGGCATGAGCGGCTCGTAGCGACGCCCAAGCAGAGTCTCTCCGAGGAAGCTATCGACAACCTCAAACTCCTCTTTAAAGTAATTTGCCAGACATGCTTTCGCTAGAATGTAGAACTTGCCGCTCTTCTTGTCTCGCACCTTGACATACTCGATCTGCGGACCGACTGCGAGCGCCAAATTGGAAGTGAGCGACCACGGGGTAGTTGTCCACGCGAGGAAATAAGTGTGGGGGGCGCCTTCCACAGCAAAAGACAGCGTAACGGAAGGATCATCGACATCGCGGTAGTTGAGATTGGCTTCGAAATTGGAGATCGGCGTGCCGAGCTTTGCAGAGAAGGGCATCACTTTGAAGCCTTCATAGACAAGGCCCTTCGCATACAGCTGCGAAAAGACCCACCAGACGGACTCCATAAAGGTCGGATCCATAGTGCGGAAGGTCTCGTCAAAATCGACCCAGCGGCCCATGCGCTGAACGGTGGATTTCCACTCTTCGGTGTAGCGGAGCACGATGCTGCGGCACTCCTCATTAAAGCGTGCGACGCCGAAAGCTTCGATAGCGGGCGCTCCAGAGAGCTCCTGCGCCTTCTCAATCTCATTTTCTACAGGGAGGCCGTGACAGTCCCACCCAAATCGGCGGGGAACGCGGAAACCCTGCATCGTCTTGTAGCGCGGGATGACGTCTTTGATCGTACCGGCGAGTAGGTGTCCATAGTGGGGAAGTCCCGTTGCAAAAGGAGGACCGTCGTAAGTAGAAAAAAGCGGCGCCTCGCGGCGGTTGAAGAGCGATTTTGCAAAAATCTGCTCCATTTGCCAGAAATTTAGAACGCGCTGCTCTCTTTTGGGAAAGCTCTCCCCTTGCTCGAATGTAAACATAGTGGGATAAATCTAGCCTAAAATGAGCTAAAATTCAAGATTATTACTTTTTATAGGGCGTGCTACCGCCGCGATTCAAAGTGGTCAACTTATTGACAAAGGTTTTGATCGGCCCTTTGAGATCGATGATTTTTTTCGTTTTGCCCAAATCATCTTCAAACCCCCTAATTGCAGGTTCGATATTGTTCAGACGATCAAAATTCAGCGACTTGGTCCAGTGCTGAATAACTAGAGCAAAAGAGTCATGGTGTTGGACGCAAACCTGACGCACTTTTTGGATGATTTTTTCTTCGTGAGGAGCAATATCCTGCTCATATTTCGCATAGAGGCGCGCTCCGGAAAACCAGAGAAGACCCGCATTGGCAGCAGCGCCAAAAGTGGGAACAGCTGCTCCAATAAGCCCTGAAACCAGCGCTGCAGCCGCATAAGCAGTGTGAAACCAATGCTTATAGAATCCATAGTTGAAACTTTGGCAAAGGCCAAGGGTAACACCGACAAGCAGTGTATATAGAATACCCATCACTACGTTGTGGATAAGGCTCGCAAGACCGACAATAGCTGTTTCCAAATAGTCGACGCGTGCGCTGAGAAAATGGGCAGGATCATTAATGCCTAAAGTGCTCGCTGCGCCGATATAAGCGAGGTTTTTCAAGGAGGTGAGAGTGAGATGTACTAGCCCGGTAGAATCGAGCAGCATAGAGATCTCATCTGAGGATTGCGGGAGATATTCCCTGACAACCTCTTTCATGGAAATAAAGAAGGGCGCCATTGCTGCATGCGGATCGCCTACAAAAACACCTGTTGCCATAATAACCTTGACTCCTTTTGTGAATATGATACAATAAATCCTTTTAAAAGCCAATTGAAACTAAAGACTTTACAAAAGTTGCTGAAAAAATTGGAATTTGATACAATACGTATGGGGGTGTAAAGGTTTCGACTTAGAAATAAAGCATCTCAGGCATGCGGAGGATATCAGTTGGCCTCCTTAATCATCTGGTAAAACCATAAATGACAACCAAAAAGTTGTTACTTTAGTGCAGCCTTCTTTCGAGGAAGTTGCACTCGAGAACGTTGCTTAAGCTTAACGGTTTAAGTAGCTCGGTGGCCTAGAACCTGACCAGGAGTTCTAGTAACCACTGTAATCGACCCTGGTATGAACCTTGTCTCTTTCGCTCTTTGAGCAGGAGTTCGAGATCATAAAGAGCCGACCGTCCCAGAGTGGGGCGCCTTCCAGCAGGGCCGGCCGTATTATAGGAGGCGATAAGCATGTAGTCTGGTATGGGGAGTTTGCTAAGGACGAGAGTTCGATTCTCTCCACCTCCAATTTGTAATTTTAACACAGCAAAAAGCCCCTGCAGGGGTCCAGATTTTTGCTAGCGCTCTGCAGGCCAACCGCTAGGTTGGCCAAGGAGCGCTAGTCAGAAAGATGGGCCGCTGCAGGGGCTTTTTGCATGTTACAATTTCAAATGGAGGTGACCTCCAATCAAAATTGGCCCAGAATTTTCTGGGCCTTTTTCATAGACAAAATTCACGCGAAATTCACACAGAAAAATTTCTTGCGCATCCTTATTTTTCGATTTTTCGCGCCCCTATTCTTGCCAAATATTCACCAATATGAGAACATTTCGATTCATTAATCACTATTTTTCAATAATCAATGGGAAAATTAGAGCATTTAGAGACTTTTGTAAAAGTGGTAGAGGCAAACAGTCTGGCTCTAGCAGCCAAACGGTTAGGTCTTTCTGCTGCAGCCGTCAGCAAGCAAATAAGCGCATTAGAACATGATTTGAAATTGAACTTACTGTCTCGCACAACCAGGCGCTTAGAGCTGACGGAAATAGGTCGCGTTTACTACGAGCATTGTAAAAAAATTATGGGGAAAGTACGAGACCTCGATGAGATGATGGATACTCAACAACTTGAGCCATCTGGATCATTGCGCGTACTCTCTAGTCGCTACTTTGCTAATCACTGGATTATTCCTCATTTGCAAGAGTTTATTGTGAAATATCCTAAAATCACGATCGACCTTACTATTGTTGGCCAAACTTCTGATTTATCTAGGTCTGATATCGATCTGTTTTTTGGACTGGCTCATGCTATGCCGCCAAATATAATGCAGCAGGAAATTTCTCAGGGTTACTTCTCTTTATGTGCTTCTCCTTCTTACTTTGAGCGTCATGGGATTCCTAAAAATCCGCAAGATTTATCACGACATCATTTTATTACTTATAGGGTAAGGCAATCATGCCAGCAGCTTTCCTTTAGCAATGGACAGCAGATTTATCTTAACCCTTTATTAAGCGTAAATGACACTAACATGATGATTTCTTGTGCTCTTCAGGGACTAGGATTTATCAAACTACATCAGCTGGAAGCCGCAGAATATCTGTCTGCTGGGACTCTTGTGGAAATGCTAGCTGAATTCAGAGAGTCAACTCAACCCATTTATCTAGGCTACTCTCAGGAAAAATATTTACAACCGAAAGTGCGTCATTTTATTGAATTTTATCTCGAAAAATTAAAAGAAGAGAGTGCATATGTCCTTTGAATCTTGTTGGGCAACAGCCTGTTGCCTTAAATGGAATCGAGCGTATCGGATGAGGTCGAGATGGGTGGGTTATTTATTTTTACAGCTACTTTGTAGTTGTTTGATAGCAGAGGAAACTTTCATTGGATCAAATATGGAAAAAATAATGGAGCAAGAAATGCAAAGAGAATCGGTTGAAAAACATCCTAAAGCAAAGATTTTCGCTGAGTTACATTACCAAAAGAAGCCTTTTATTTTAGCAAATGCATGGGATGCTGCAAGTGCAAGAATTTTTGAAAAAGCGGGTTTTCAAGCCATTGGAACAACAAGTGCAGGCATTGCTGCCTCTAAGGGATATCAAGATGGGCAAAACATCCCTTTAGAAGAAGTGCTTGATACTGTGAGGCAAATTCTCTCAGTTGTAGCACTTCCAGTATCCGTAGACATAGAAGCAGGGTTTGGCAAAGACAATGAAGAACTGGTGCGAAATATAAAAAAATTAGTGTCTTTAGGAGTTGTCGGAATTAATTTAGAGGATGGCACAGGGTGCATGACTTCTCCACTTATTCCAATAGATGAGCAGGTGGCTAAAATTCGAGCTATTCGGAAAGAAATTCCAACAGATCGTTTGTGGATTAACGCACGTATGGATGCGATGTATCTAGGAATATTGGAAAAAGAGGCAGCTTTAGAGGAAACGATCCGACGAGCGCATGCTTATTTAGACGCTGGCGTAAATTCTATCTTTGTTTTTGGTGCAGTGAATGACAAAGAGTCAATCTCTCGCCTTATACGTGAAATTAAAGCTCCTCTTAATCTTTTAGCTAATCCTGGACTGCCACCTATCGAAGAGCTGGAAAAGCTAGGAGTGGCCCGAGTTAGCTTGGGATCAGGAGCAATGAGAGCTACTCTAGGATTGCTAGAAGAGATTTCTCAAGAACTCTTAAAATTTGGAACGTATCAAAGCTTAACAAAAAATGCCGTTTCTTATTCCGCTCTTCAAGAGCTTTTTATCGAGAAAAGGAAAGTCTTATGTCAAAATTAGAAAGAAAAACAGTAGTTATTACTGGCGGAAGTCGTGGAATTGGACAGGCAATTGCGTTGAGATTTGCTGTAGACAAGGCTAACCTTGTAATTTTAACTAAAGATACTCTGGAGAATATTTAACAGACTGCAAATCAAATGATTGCAGCCTATGAATTGACCTTAAGAAGAAAATGTTCAGGTCAATTTTTTACCGATGAAGCACTCCTTAAACAAGCGGGGATAAAGGATTTTTCTCAATATGCAGTGGACTTGAAGGCTCCTTTAATGCAAGCCCTATTTCTTCCCGTGGATAAGAATAGAGTTTTAGTATCTCAAGACTTATTTCTCTGTAACCAATCGCAATCTGATTAAGTTAGAGAAATATCGAGTTTTGTAGAGGGGTGTAGATGCTCTTTATTTACGCAAATTTTACGCACTAGACTGACAAAAAGCAGCTAAAACGAGCATAAGCTATAGCATTTGAAAATCACTTAACTCACTGATATTCTTAGCGTTGTTTATTCCAGTTTAATCTAGTTTAGAAATTGTCATAGAGTTCGATTCTCTCCACCTCCAATTGGTTGGACAGTCTTTGTAGTCCACCATCGTTTTAAACGGTTCAGTCACTTGTACTGAGAGATTTACGTCTCTCAGTTGCAAGTTCTGAAACACTAAATTCAAAAGTTGTCGTTTTTCACCCACTTCAGAACTCTCAAAGATTTCTCTAGCTCTAGAAGCTAGGTTTAGGACTGTATTAGCCGTGATATAATAGTGCTCATCAGCCACTTCATGCCGCTTCATCTCCTCTAGGATTTCCAGTTGTCTAGACTTGTATGCTTTGACCTTCTCCAAATAAAGCTTTTCGTCGATCAATCCATCTAGTTTATCATCATACATTTTCCCAATCCTCTGCTGGAGCTTGTCCTGCTCTTTCCTTAAAGACTGCATACTCTCACGATGGAATACCGATTCGGAAGAATGGATCTCCTTCAAATAATTTGTGATTTCATCTACCTGATCCGTATTCAAGGCAATCTTGTCAAAATATTCCAACAGGGAAGCTATTAAAGGCTCTTCTCTCACATAAGTCCGCTTACAAATCCCTTTGCCATTTGTGCAGCTATAATAGATATACCGACCTTTATGGATTTCAGGAGTGACAACACACCCACAAGTGGTACAGGTGATCAGACCTTTCAAGATAAAAGGCTTTAACGATTTATGCGGTT
>Ga0207093_1001_pt1 | contig 171972 bp, 164 predicted proteins | sample Alteio_BWMinHeat_89_FD_153519 | JGI IMG/M metagenome (GOLD analysis project Ga0207093, IMG submission 153519) | Enriched cells from forest soil in Barre Woods Harvard Forest LTER site, Petersham, Massachusetts, United States -... | ecosystem: Environmental > Terrestrial > Soil > Temperate forest... | reverse complement strand
GCCCAGTCGGGAAAAATGGCGCACCTGGCGAGCTATCCATTTTCGGATCATTTTATTCTGTTCAAATCGAAGGCTCGTCTGGAATGGAAATCATGCCGCATCAGTCGGTTCTTTTTGCGCACACAAGTGCCGCTAACGGGATGAAGTATGATATGTCGACAGGCGAAATCACGCTTACAAAAGCGGGCTGGTATGAGGTGACCTACACCGTCAAAGGACCGACAGGGCCTTTCGGGTTGTCTCTTAACCACTCGGATACCCCAATTGGGGGCAGCGTGTGCGACAGCAGCGCAGCCAATCACCAAGTGACAGCGACGCTGATTTTCCAAGCAAAAGCGAAAGATCGCTTGCGCTTGATCAACGTCGACAAGACGCCGCATCTGCTCTTTTCAGCAGTTCCGGGTTCTGCGATTGCCACTATGACGATCAAAGGCCTCTCAACCGGCTCTTAGAAATTTTAAACACAGAGAAAAATTCTTCCTTTTTTCTCTGTGTTCTCTGTGATCTCTGTGGTGATTTTTTTTAAATCTTTAGCATGAAAGATGCTAAGTGATGGAGTTCCGAAGCGGGCTGCTGCTCTAATTGGAGTATTCCTGCCTCGGCCTTTTCTGCTAGTTGATCCAAGAGGGCAATCGCTCTCTCTTTGCCGAGAATCGAGAGCGCTGTCGCTTTGCCTTTTTCGAGCTCTTCACCATCGCTCAAGTCATCAGCGAGCTGAAAGGCGAGCCCCAAATAGTGCCCGATCTGTTTCAGCTTTCCTTCTTCTTTCTGGTTGACGTCTGCGATAATTGCGCCAAAGCAAAAAGCTGCACTAATCAGTGCCGCTGTTTTCATCGCATGCATGGTCAGCAGCTGATCCGCAGAGATCTTCTCGCCTGTGGAGTCAAGGTCGATGAGTTGGCCGCCGACCATGCCTTCCGCCCCTGCGTGTTTACCCAGGCAAGAGATCAGGCGCAGTCTCTGGCTGTAAGAAAGAAGAGGATCGTCTGCAAGGAGTTCAAATGCGTAGGTGAGAAGAAAATCTCCCGCAAGGACTGCGTGGCCTTCGGGGTAGGCGCGATGCAAAGTAGGGCGACCGCGCCTTAAGTCATCATTATCCATGCAGGGAAGGTCATCGTGGATCAGCGAATAGGTGTGGACGAGCTCGAGCGCACACGCAGGGGTGAGACTGTTTTCGATAGGGACGTCGTAAAGGGACGCAACCGTAACTGCAATGAGCGGGCGCAGGCGTTTGCCGCCCTCTATGGCATAGCGCGCCATTTCAAAGAGTCCGGTCTCCCCTTTCAAAAGATGCAGTAGATGGGCGTCGATAGCAGCTTTCATCGCGCGACCAGGGTACGTGCAGGGAATCCAATCGGGAAGTAGTCGAACCCGCGTTTTTGCATATCTGCAATCGAATACTGGTTGCGGCCATCAAAGAGGGCGCTGCCCTTCATGCACTGGTTGAGGCGCGCAAAATCGACAAAGCGGAACTGTTTCCATTCTGTCACAAGAACCACGGCATCGGCGCCTTCAGCTGCGTCGTACTCATCCTTGCAAAAGGTGATGTTCGTGTAGTCTTGGAGAAGCCGTTTTGCTTTTTCCATCGCTACGGGATCGAATAGGCGCAGCGTCGCTCCGCGCTTCGAGAGCTCGTCGATAAGGAAGAGAGCGGGAGATTCGCGCAGATCGTCGGTGTCGGGCTTGAAGGAGAGGCCCCAGATGCCGAGTGTGATATCCGCCACCGACTCGAAGTAGGAGAGGATTTTCCCCAAGAAGTTGACGCGCTGCTGCTGGTTGATCGCATCGACGCTGTCGAGGAGAGGGGTGGGGACGCCCGATGCACGAGCAGTTGCACGCAGGGCGCTGACGTCTTTCGGCAGACATGATCCGCCATAGCCGATTCCCGGGTAGAGGTAGTTAAAGCCGATGCGATGGTCGGCGCCGATGGCTTTGCGCACGTCGTTGATGTTGGCGCCCAACTTTTCGCAGAGCCAGGAGAGCTCATTCATGAAAGAGATGCGGGTGGCGAGCATCGCGTTGGCGGCGTATTTAGCGAGCTCTGCCGAATAAGGATCCATGATCTGGATGCGATCGTGATTGTGCGTGAAAGGGGCGTAGATCTTTTTCATGATCTCACCGGCTCGTTCGCTCGAAACGCCGAGGATGATGCGGTCGGGCTTCATGCAGTCCATCAGAGCGCAGCCTTCGCGCAAAAATTCAGGGTTGGAGACGACATCGCAAGCAACCGAGGTGTGCTCTTGCAATATGGCCCGGACCGCATCGCAGGTGCCTACAGGCACAGTCGATTTGACGACGATAACCATGTAGTCTTTGATGAGCGGCGCAATGGTTGCAGCGGCGCTTAGAACGTAGGAGATATCGCAGGCGCCTTCTTCAGAAGAGGGTGTGGGAAGGGCGAGAAAGCAGACCTGAGCCGAAGGAATAGCGGATGCATAGTCTGTCGAAAAGGTGAGGCGTCCGGCAGCTCGATTGCGTGTGACGATTTCGGACAGACCCGGTTCGTAGAAGGGAAGCTCACCGGCATTTAATGCGGCGACTTTTGCCTCATCAATATCTAGACAGGTGACACGGTTGCCCATTTCGGCAAGGCTAACCCCTGTGACGAGGCCGACGTAGCCTGTGCCAATAACGACGATTTGCATATGCTATTAACTATATAGCGTGCCGTCTTTTAGCAAAAGCAGGCGGTCGCAGAGGGCAGCGAATTCAGGGTCATGGGTGACTAAGATGAGTGCTTTCCCGCGCTTTTTAACCGCGTTGATGAGAAGAGTTTGGATTGCTGTCGAGTGGCTGTGGTCTAAATTCCCGGTGGGCTCGTCAGCGAGGATGAGGGGAGGGTCGTTCATCAGCGCGCGCGCGATGGCAGCGCGCTGTTTTTCCCCGCCGGAGAGGAATCGAGCTTGTAGTGGGGCGCGCTCTTTCAGTCCGACCTCTTCAAGGAGGGCAAGGGCGCGAGCCACATCGGGCTTCTGCCGGCCGATGCGCTGAGGGAGCAGGAGATTCTCAAGAAGGGTCGCATCTTCGAGAAGATTATAGGATTGGAAGATGAAGCCGATCTTCTGGTTGCGCAAGAGGGGAATGTCGCTCTTTGGGGGGAGCGAGCCGCAGATCTCTAGCGTGCCGCTGGTAGGTTCTTCAAGAGTTCCCAATATGGTCAGCAGGGTGCTTTTGCCTTCGCCCGACTTGCCCATAATGGCTACGCTTTCGCCGGCAGCCACATCAAGAGAGACTCCTTTGAGCACCTGAGTAGGCACCGCTCCCGTGTAGGTTTTAACAATGTTCCGAGCTTTTAAGATCATTAAGGGGCCTTCAGTGTTTCAGCCGGACTGATGCGGCACGCTTTGCTCGCTGGAATAAGGCCCGCGACAAGTGCAATCAGCGGAGTGGCGATCAGGACAAAGGTCAGTGCGCTTGTGCTCAAATCATGAGGGAGGGATTTTCCGAAAAAGAGCGTGTTAAATGCTTGGTGGCCCTGGACAAAGCTCAGGAGCTGAACGAGGATATCGATATTTTTAAGCGTCACGTAAGCAAAGAGGGCGCCGAGCAAACTGCTGATCAGGCCCACTGCGCCACCCGCCAGTCCAAAAATAAGGGCGATGCTCCTCTTTGAGGCTCCCATCGCTTGCAAAATCCCGATCTCTTTTTTCTTGTCGCTGACGAGGATGATGAGGAGAGAAATAATGTTGCAGCAGGCGACGATCAGAATGATCAAGCCGATCAGCGTAAAGAGCATTTTATCGCTGGCAAATTGCTGCATCAGATCTTTGGCGAAGTCATAGTCGTGATAGGTGACCACTTTACAATAGCCGTCGATCTCCTGCTCTTTAAGAGCGCGCTGGATCTCCTCTTTAATGGCAAACGCCTGATTAAAGTCGGGGAACCAGACCTGGATGCCGCTGGCACTTGTACGCTCGAGGCTATATGCGCTTTGCGAGGCGTTGATCATCTCGGCAAGCGGCGATGCAACGAGGATGCATTTGCTGCCGACCGCCAGGATGCCCGGGTCGTAAAAACCGGCTACGCGGACCGGCAGCCGCTGCTCTTGTATGGCGCTGGCAGTCGGAGCGGAATAGGAGAGGTAGCCCTCATCGCCCATTTTGACGCCACTCTCTTGGAGGTTTTTGGCTAGCAGAACGCCGCCTTGAGGGAGCACCGGCTTGCCTTTCACTGCATAGGGCCAAAGAGGTAGAACAGAGGGCGAGCTGTCAAAGGCCGTTTTCGCAGCTGCGCGGCTAATGACCACGCCCTGCTGGGGAATCTCACCGCTGATGGCGACGCCTTGCAGCTGACCATGCACTGAAAAGGTATGCGCAAGGGTCAAGCGTGCATCCCATTCAAAGAAACCCTCCACGAGAAGAGCTGTAGTAAAGGGGAGAGGTTTCCCATTGTAGATCCATCCCTCTTTTGTGCGTACGACGCTGCCGAGTTTATCGCTGTGCGTGGCGGGAACGACCAGCTTGCCGCTGGAAAAATCCGCAGCAAAAGCCACTCCTTCCGGAAGAAGAGCAGGCGGCAGGCGTAAATAACTGCCGAAAGGGCGTATCGCTTCAACTGAGATATGGGAGTCGATGACGTTCCAAAGATCAGGCGCCCTCTGAGCGGCGAAAAAGAGCTGGTTGATATCGTCCGCCGTCGGTGGGAGGATCAGATCCATTAAGCGTGGGTTCTCTTCGGCAAAAGAGGCGAGAAAGGCGACTTGTGTGAGCTGCGCTTCCGTATCACCTGTCTGCTGCTGGCGAATCAGGGAAAGGCGTAGAAGAGCCCCGCTGATTTCAAACGGTTGATAGGCGAGTCCCTGCTCTTTTTTTTGGAGCTGCGCAAGCACGCTTGAGACCCTGCCCACAGGGTCGATAGGAGAGCCGGTCTGGTCGCGGTCGAGAGGAGGCATGCGCTCGGGGAGGGCGGGATCGGTCTCGGGGTCGTAGCTGGCTGAAGCAAGCCCGCGCATCTTTTCACCAATGCTGCGCGCGCTATAGCTAGTGGCTGAGCTGAACTGGTCGATTAGGTAGCTGTAGGAGGAAAAATATTTTTCAGTCGGTTGGATTTTGAGCGGGGCGTTGAGTGCAGTTAATTTTTTTAACCAGGTGCGCTCTATCCCCTCGGTAACAGATAAAAAAAGCAGTACCAGCCAGACGACAAGCGCAATCACCCCGATGGACATCAGGGCGATTAAAGAGACTGATAGCTGCTTTTTTTTAGGTGAGAGATATTTTTTTACAAAAGATAGCTCGTACACAAAACTATTTTGCTTCTTTGAAAGCGACGTGGCGTTTTAGACGCTTGTCATACTTTTTCAGCTCGAGGCGATCAGTAGTATTGCGTTTATTTTTTACAGTCCAGTAGACCTCAGGGCTCTCTGTACTTTTAAGTTTAATCTTTTCGCGGGCACCCTTTGCCATAAATTCCTCCGATAAAAGGACACATTCTAGTCTATCCTTAAGAAAACTGCAATGCCTTCTCTTTCCATTTTTCTTTTGAAGCCCGGGCCAAGAAGAGGACGCCGACAATGAAGGAGTCGACCGCCATGATCCCCCAGAGCTTGTCGGGGCTCCATCCCCAGTAATTAAAGGCGAAATAGGCGGGGAGATAGGTCGTCAACCAGACAAAGAGGGCGATGAACATATAGAAGTGCACGTCGCGCCCTGCGATCACCAGGCTTAAGCCGACCGTCGCATAGCCATAACAGAAGAAGTAGAGCCAGATCCAGAGACAAGCCTGTTTAAGGACGACGAGCGAATGGGGATCGATGGGGGCTGCGAAGAAGAAAGATAGAGTCCAACCAGGGAAGACGATTAGAGGAAATGCCAAAAATATGGTCGTACAGGTGAGCAGGACAGTCGCTGAGCGGACCGATTTCCAGATCGATTTGTAATCGCGCGCACCGATAAGGGTGGAGGCAACCGTCACAATTCCTTGACCCATGCCGTCGTGAATAAAGGTAAAGAGCAGGATCAGGCTGCTACCGACGGACAGAACGAGCAAAAAATCGCCGCCTTTCACCGTCATGATGCGTGCGGTATAGACCCAGCTTGTTAAAATAAAGATACGCGTGATCGCACGCGGCAGTCCCACCTTGACCTGCTCCCAAAACGTTTTCCAGTGGAACTCATATGCATGGGTTCCATACTTCTCGCGCTCATCTTTTCTTAAGAATAGACCTAGGAGAATGATGCAGAAGAGAGCTTGGGAAACAGAATTGGAGACCGCTGCTCCAAATACCCCTTGAGGGGAGATCCAGCCATCGATGCCAAAGATTAGAATCGGATCGAGAATGACGTTACATGCGTGGGAGACCAGCGTCGTGAGAAAAATGATGCGCGTTTTTCCTCGGCCGATAAAGAAAGATGAAAGGGCCGCTCCAAGTGGGAAGAGAAAGTTGCTATACATCATGACAGTGAAGTAGGACATGGCGCCGGCTTGGATGCTCGTTCCATCAAAGAAGGAGCTGCCGATCCAGCGACTAACCGGCCAGGTAAAAATAAAGGAAATGAGGGAGAACCAGATCATCTGCCAGACCGACTGGCCGATCCGTCCGAGTTTCCCCGCCCCAATAAAATAGCCGACAAAGACCTGCCCCATTGAAGTAATGCGCATACAGGGGTGTTGAAAGAGCGTACAGAGATAGGCTGCGCCGGCGCATGCTTCGAGGGCGTTTAATGAATAGTGCGCGAGATAGAGGCGATTGCAGAATGCCATTACGCAGCTGGAAAATAAGCCGAGCATGAGCGGGAGAGACAGATTAATAAGCTCCCGCAAACTGGCGACGGGATATTTCGTCAGTCTAGTTTCCCTAGGAAGTAGAGCCTCTAAATCACTGCTCATTTGCTAACCGAACGTCTACGTGTACTCAAAATCAGAGATTTTTAACATAAAAAAATCGCTGACCGCTAAATAAAAAATTTATTTTACAAAAAAGAATGGCTGGTTAGAGTGCGAAATAAGCACTGCTATGAAACTGTGGTGCGAGAGGGTGGGATTCATGAAAACAAAACTATCGATGGTTCTTTCGATTACGGCGCTAGGTTTAGTTGCTTTCGTCAGAGGCGATGCATATGCGATCTATGAAGAAGATCTGCAGCCTGTGGCATACTATTACGAAGATGAAGAAGAGGATTTAGCTAGCTTATATGGCGAGATTGAAGGGGATAATGATCCTTATGTCGGTATGGGCTTTGAAGAAGAAGAGGAAGTCGTCCTTCCCTGGGGCCTTGATTCTCGCGAAGATATTTCCGCATTTGTTGAAGAGAGATACAGACGCGCCCCGCGTTATGAAGAAGAATACTATCCAGAAGAAGAAGTGCGTTACACAACGCGTAGACCTTCGATGGAGCGCATTCCTGGCAAGCCAGAGCCTGTTGTTGCTTCTAGACCCAAGATTGTTGAGTCGAAGCCTTTAATCGGCCAAGCTGAAAGCACGCCAAAGCGCGCAAGCAAACAAGTAGCGACCGCTCCAGGCAAGCCCAGAAAAGCCGGCAAGGTTGTATCCCAACGTCAAAGGCAGCAGGTGCAACAGCAGCAGCCTCGCTCGCAGAAGCAGCAAAGAAGATCGGTGAGAAATCGCCAAGAGCAGCAGCCCCAAGAGCGCAAAGTAGTTGTGCAAAAAAGAGGCCAAGTGGCTGCTCAAGGCGCTCGTAGAGCGCGCCCTACCCAGCGCTTAATGGAAGAATAGGCACAGCCTCCAAGTCCAGACGATCGCCGCCTTGCCTTTTATACACATGATAGCCAAGGCCGGCGATCATCGCCGCATTGTCCAGACTAAGACCCGCAGGGGGCCAGAAAACGGGCCGCTCGAACCCTTCAAAAAGGGCGCGCAGCCTGCGGTTATTGCTCACGCCACCGCCCACATATACTGTTTTACAATCAAAACTCTGCACGGCTTCGCGCGCTTTGGCGAGAATGGCGCCTAAAGCAGCCTCTTGAAATGCCGCTGCGATATCTGGTTTGTCCTTTTCTGCAATTACGCTCTCACTGCCCTTCTTGCCATTCTGACCCTTGACGGCATACAGCACTTGCGTCTTTAGCCCGCTAAACGAGAAATCCCAGGGGTGGTGTTTGACTTCGCCCGCCCGAAAAGCAAAACGCCCGGCATCCCCATTTTTCGCCATTGCCTCAACAGCAGGACCGCCCGGATAGGGCAGACCCAATAAAGCAGCTACCTTATCGAATGCTTCGCCGATCGCATCATCGACGCTTCTGCCGATCATTTCATAAACGCCGACATCCTTGATCTTGACCATGATCGTATGCCCGCCGGAAATGACGATCCCGAGCGCCGGAAAGAGCCACTCTCTTACGCCCATCATTGCTGCGTACAAATGCGCTTCGACATGGTTGACGCCGACAAAAGGCTTATCCCATGCCAGTGCGAGTCCCTTTGCCGCAGTCAGCCCGACCAGCAGCGGCCCCACCAGCCCAGGCCCCTTGGCCACAGCGACCAGATCCACCGCTTCGACCAGCGCCTCGCTCAGCACAGGCAGCAGCTGATCGACATGGGTCCGTGCTGCGAGCTCGGGAAAAACCCCGCCATAGCGGCGATGATCTTGCGAAGCAACCACATTGGTATGGATGACCACACCATCTTCGACCACTGCCGCAGCCATCTCATCGCACGTCGATTCAATTCCAAGGACTAACATGGAGCCTATTGTACCTATCTAATCGTCATTTTGAAATACGTATTGTCTTCCATATGGTCGATAATCTCCCAGAATTCCGATATATCCTCTTGAGGCACATGGTCTTGGATGTGTTTAAGCTCGAAATAGAGGTCGGTGCTATTTTCCCCCTCTTTTTTCATCGATTCGGAGTAGAAAAGCGATCTCTGATCGACGATCAATTCCTCTAGATCGGGATCCCAGACATAAAAAGGATTTTCTATATGGATGTGCTCTTTGACCCAAAGGGGGTATTCAATTTCATAGGGAGAAGATCTATCGCGATCGACCTGCGGACTGCGGTAACTTCTATTGATGATCGAAAAGACCTCCAGGCCCTTTTTATATCCGCGCTTCCGAGTAGGAACGGAAAACTCTTCAGTGACGGTCAGGATATTTTTTTCGCGATCATCGGTAAAAGCAAGAGGTGTGCTAAACGTGGCATTTCCATAAGTGCGTTTCACCATCCCCAGATGTTTTTGAGCCAGCGCTTCCTTGCCTTCTCTGTCGAGAAATTGGCGCTTCATATCCGCTTCGTAACCGTAATAAGTAAAAGTCACCCCAATCGATGCTTCATCCGGTGACCGCACAGTGAAATAAGTCTCGATTTCAGTAGGGTGTTTCACCTGTCCATCAGGAAGTCGCACAAGATCTGTTGTATCTTTGGAAACAGGCAGACCCCAACCATAATTGGGAAAATACACATCTTGCAATGCTCCACCCTGCAAATAATCCGTCGGATCCACCCAATAGTTCTCTCCGTCGATTTCAATCCGCAGAATCACGTGGTTGAAACCGAAGGGTACTGGCAAGAGATCGGGGAATATTTTGCCATCATTCGTATCGACAAGAACCAGAGTCGAGGGAATATCCATTAAACGTAAGAAAACATGCAAAAGAAACGTTTTGTCTAAGCAATTTCCATAGCGCCTCTTCAAGACAGTGACAGGATCCCATGGTTTGCCACCCTCTCGTTTATCTGCGAGAGAGAAATACTTGATCTGATCTTGGACAAAGCGCAGAGCCTGAAGGGCCCGTTCTTTCGGCTCTCCTTGCCACTGCTTGACATACTCCATCAATTCCATAGAAGGAGCCTCCGATAAAGAGTAGATGGGGATTAACCTTTCTACGGCCTCTTTCCAATTTTGGTACTTGCTCATTTGGATACACCCGCACGGGTTATACCAATTAGGAGCATCGTCGTCAGATGAACACCTAGGAATATCACTAGCCTCCCAAATCCACTCTTGTAGAGAGGAGGAATAGTCGCGCACCAGAGGTTCTATGGAAGTATTAAAAGCCTTCACGGAAACAGGTGCTCGGGTGTCAGTCAAAAGACGATAAAAGATTTTACCCACCGGAAACGAATGTTGGAACTTAAAGGCAGCAAATTCTTGGAAGGTGGGGGACTCATCATTTTCGATGAAAGAAAGGGAATAATCAAGAATATCGCCCGGGCGCAGGTCATCAAGCAGATACAAGAGAGTCAAATTGCCGAGAAAATACCTGTCATGGAGTTTTTTCTCCTGTTGGATGAGATGGTAATGGGCATTTTCCAATCGGTCGGACCATGTTCCATCTCTAAGTACACGAATAGCATGAACGATAACTTTGTGATGTGAAGGATTGAATTCGAAATCGAGTTGAGTAAAAGCATCGGCTCCAGTTCGACTCAAGATCTTGACAACGCGATGCTGATAAATGGTTTTTTCCTGCAAATTATACTGCGTATCAATCAGTAGAGTGGACGGCCCTTCATGAGAACAATCAGTTGCTACGACCCATTCAGGGGCGGGACCCTGAGCAAAATACTCCTCCTCATTTTGGATCTTGGCAGCGCCAAGAAAAAACATAGGCAGTAAAAATAGAATAATAGATCGCACAGTTTCCTCATTTTAAAAGAAACACTGTAATTGAATATTAATTAAAAATGAATAGAATTTTCAGGTATGAAGAAGATATTGATCACTCTAGCCCTCCTAATATCCACAAAAGCCTATCCCTCATCCTGTGAACTATGCGAAACCTATCCCTATTTTAGTTTAGGCCTAGGTCCAGCTCCTATTCCCGTTCCCAACTTTTCCCTCGGATACAGAAAGCAGCACATTCACAATGGCTATGACATCGGCGTCAACCTTGCAACTGCGGGCATTTTTACCCAAGCCCGGGCCTATGCCAATTGGATCCACTACTTCAACCCGTGGATTTACAACGAAGCCTATTTTGGCCTCGGCGCATCAGCAGGCGCCTGGTTTGTCCATTCAGGAAAAGCCTTCATTGCCTATCCCAACATTCTTCTAGGCAAGAGCTACTACAATCGATGTGGAAGCAAGCGATTTCTGCAGGCTGAGATGAACTGGCCGGTCTATTACTCCCATCGCCATGAGCTGAACTGGCGCTTCCCGCTCCTGACCTTTTCCTACGGGTGGGGATTTTAGCTCCCATTAAAAAATCCCACCCCCTATAATACCTTCTGTGAAATTTCGATTTTTAAACATTCCGGTGCAGATCCATCCAACCTTCTGGATCTTTCTGCTTCTATTCACCAATATCTATCGAGAGTTTTCTCCACAAAATCTCATTTTAGGAGGGGTATTCTTTTTCAGTCTCCTCGTTCATGAGTATGGCCATGCACTCACAGCCCATTACTTTGGAGCCAAGCCCACCATCACATTTGAAGCCTTCGGTGGCTATGCGCGCTTCAATCCCATTGGCCTCACCCCCAAGCATCTATTCCTCATCACCCTAAACGGACCTCTCCTCGAATCCCTCCTCATCGCCATTCCCTACACCCTCCTCAAACTCCACCTGTTCGACGGCTATATCGCATACGCCCTCTATGTCACCATGCATCTCAATATACTCTGGTGCCTACTCAACCTCATACCCATCGCCCCTCTCGATGGCGGCTACCTCCTGCGCTACTTCCTCGAGCGTAAATTCGGACCCAGCGGTCAGCGCGCCAGCATTCTCATCGGCCTCCTTTCCGCACTCATCGCAATCCCGATCCTCTGTTTCCTCGGCTTCTACTTCTTTGCTGTCCTGCTCCTCATATTCGGCATCCAACATTTTCAGCTTCTCAAGCAATACAAAGCCGCGCCTCCCAGCCATTTCAGCCATTACCTCCAGGGCATGGAAGCCCTGAAAAATAATGACCTCGAAAATGCCAAAGCGATCCTCAAAAAGCTCCTGAAGTCCAAGAACAACCAGATCAAGCATTCCGCAACCGAATCCCTTGCCAAAGTCTACCTGCAGGAAGGCGCCTCCGAAAAATCCTACGACCTTCTCCTAAATGCCGATCCGCAATACCTAAAAGAAGGCAAGACCCTGCTCTGCAAGCTTGCCTATGACCGCCAAAACTACCGCCTGATCTCGCAATACTCGCTCGACATCTACAACATAGACCCCACATTCGAGACCGCGCTCCTCAACTCAAAGGCCTTCGCGCATCTTCAAGACCCACAACTGTCCGGCGCCTGGCTCGATACCGCCTCCCAATTCGGCCCCGAATACAAAGAGCGCGCAAAAGAGCTCCTCGCAGATCAAATCTACGATCCAGTAAGAGAGAAAGAAGCATTTAAGGAATACGTCGAAAAAATCCTGACATGAAAAAGGCCCCCAGAACGGGAGCCCCATACTCTAAGGTTACTGTTTATCCCAGCAAGAAGAAAAAACGCTCTTCGTAGCTTTATTGACCGTTTGCACATTCTGCTCATCATTTTGTTGAGAAATAGACGTAGTTGTATCACTAGAGGTATATACTTCTTCATCAGCGGGTATACGGACATTGCCCTGACTATCTGTAGGTAAAGGAATCATTTTTTCTACGACCGTTGGCTTATATTCCGCCGAGATTTTCCCGATATAGTATTCTTCAGGAATATCTTTCCAAAATGAATCAACTTTTTGAGAGGTGCGTTCACTTGAATTATCTAGATCGTTTTTGGATTTGTTTTGTTTTATTTTATCTTTTAAAGCTAATTTAGCGGCTTCTTTGTGCCAGTCAATAATAATTCTTTTGGGAAGCACATCTGATGGATTTTGAATTTGTGTTGTTCGTGCGTCGGAAAGTTTAGGTATTTCTCCTGACATACTATCTCCTGAGGGTTGGTTTTTACTTTTCCTAATTTATGGAGCATTATTACACCCGACTCAATTTTGGCATATGAATATGAGAACAGTAGAGGAGCGCGCGGCAAGGACCTTGTCTCAATAAAAAAGGCTCTCCGAATGGGAGTCTGGATCGAAACCGCCTCCCGGTTCGACCCGAACACGAACGCACCAAGAACTCCTCCCAGATCAAACCTACGATCCAGTACGAGAGAAAGAAGCATTTAAGGAATACGTCGAAAAAATCCTGACATGAAAAAGGCTCCCAGAACGGGAGCCCCATACTCTAAGTCTACTCTTTAGACCAACATGAAGAAAAAACGTTGTTCGCACAAGTCTCGATGCCATCAACACAATACTCAACACCTTGGTGACACACAGTCTGTGTCGTATCACAAGACGCTTTTACTCCTTCATCAATAGTTGTATTTGAAGTATCAATAAGCTCCTTCCCTGCAACATAATTTAGCGATGAGGGTGTTTTACCACCTGCGCAGAATTGTGCAACAGGTCCAATCACATAATCTGCAGTAAAAGCTGCTCCGACCATCAAAGATCCCTTAATAATTGGCCCAGTACAAGCTTCCAATTTTGGAATAATGGCATCAACAGCATCATGCAAGGCGGTTTTTACTCCTGATCCATCGCATAATTTATTCGAGTTCAATACTTCGGATGCTCTGTTCCAATTCACTTTCACTTTTAGATTTGGTGCCTCCGATGCTTTTTGTGTTTGTGTTGTCCCGTATACTACGAGTGCGTTTGAAGTCGCTGACATATTACCTCCTAAAGGTTTGGTTAAAACGACGAATTGGAGTTTACACATAAACAATACAGCGTCAATTATAAATCTTTATTTTATTTAATTTAAATAATTATTGGTAATTGACGGAAATATAAAACAGGTTGATTGTCGGCTTTGTTGTTTTTTTCAAAAAGGAGTCAAAACCATGTCTACAGCATATCTTCACCGATGGGTCATCTCTAACCAACAGGTCGAATTATGGCAGAATCAAAATAGCCTCTATTGCCATGTCACAAATTCCGATTGCAAAACACGCAATGATCAACTCGATGCACCCTTAGACATAGAAATCGATCAGCAAATTGGCTTTCTCAAAAAATGCATTCCACTTCCCAGCAGCGATTGTTGCGAATTCTCCGAACCATCTTTCAAATTGCCCCTGAAAAGCACTGAATCGAGTGATCATAGGGAGATCAGCCTATTACGTATGGAAAATGGTGAGGTATATTGGCAGATTTTTCTTCGCGCTACTAAAACCTCAGTCCTCTTTTCTTTTTCAGAAACAAAAACGAAAGAGCTTCCTGTTTCAGATAAAGAACTAAGAGCGCAAATTGAAAATCATATTCATCAGTTTACTGGTTTTAATCATCTTCCAGAGCTTCAATCTATTGGTCTTCTTGTTCATCCAGTACTTCAATGTCAAAACGCAGAGCTCCTATCTCTAAGGATGTCAGTATCTCAAGGTAAAATAAAAGCAAATGACATATGGTCAAGAATAGAAAATATTCTTCCGTACGAAAGGTATAATGCTGAGGCAAGAAAAAATCTAGAGAGCTTAAAATTTGCCATCAGGAATGATAGCGCTCTTTCGAAAGAGGCTTTTGCCAAAAAGTACTTCTCCGTCCTTCTACATGATTTTAGATACACTTTCGAAACGAAAACTGGAAAACCAAGAGATTATCAAGTTTTTTTAGAGCCGACAAAAATCGAGCAGAGTACAATCGATCCCACTTATATTTTGAGTGAGGGTTGTTGGGCTGTTGGATTAATTTGTGTCAAAGGATGCTTTGATATCCGCGATGATGCTATGAATCATGCACAGATCTTTATAGAAGGAATCGAAAAAGGAAAACATTTTCTGTTGGTGTCACATCTTGTACGTGATCCAGATAAAATCTATCCTAGTGTAGTCAAGATCCATGATTTCTCTAAAAGACCAACTAGTCTAACTTATCATTCAAGAACAGAGCTATTCCTCGTTCAAAGCACCAAAGGAAGAGAGATGCTTAATTCTATTATTCTAGAAAGTTGTCGCAAAATTATTCCTCCAGAGATTGATGTTAGAGGATCTGATGCATGGGGGATAAAAAACGGCGATGAGAGCTGCTTTACATGGGGAAGAGGACATCTTCGCACAATTGGAATTGATCTAGGAACAAGTTGGATATGTGGTATAGCGACTATTACTTCAATGTTTACGAGGTCGGATGCGTCACAAAATATGAGAAGGATTTTTGAATTATTTTTTGGGTATCGTCTTAGGAATTTAGTTGAATCAATTGAATTTAAGAAAATTTAAGGAGGACAATATGCAAGTTGAAAATGCGCTAGCAACTACCAATTCTTACAAAGACATCCTAACAATTGCTGAAAAAGCTGATGCTCAGCTTTCCTTTTGGGGATCTCGCTATGTTATAGTAGAAGGATATGAAGGAGCTCTTGATATTGATGCTCTCGCAGAAAAAACCATAGGCATTATTAGAGAGAAAAATCATGTTCTTGAAAATAACGAGAGAGATGAACTTAGGCAGGTCACAAAGTTTATCAATCGTTTATACACAGATAGTGATGCTCAAGTAGACAGATCCAATTGCATTACTTGGATTTTTTGTAAATTAAGAAAGTATTTTGCAGGTATCTGGAACTACACTAAAGAAAGGGGTTTTGGAGGAGGGTGGCCAGTTCGAAGTGATTGGATGAGTGAAATTACTTATGGATATAACAGGCGATGTGACTTTTACACAGAAGATCAATTCAAAACTGATTTTGGGTGTACCCCTCAAGAGGCCAAACAACGAGGATTTGTTGTCCAGTTTGATCAAATTGGAAGTCTTCTATTATGGAAACCACCTAGAGAATGGCGAAAGGTTTAGAAACAGCGTTCCTTACAAGGCTCTTTTCTTTTAATAAAGAGCCTTTCTTTTGAGCTATTTGGAATGATGCATTATTGCAAGAGAAGAGACCAGAGCCATCATTCTCCTGATGCTTTGGCATGCACTATGCAGCCTATTGATTTCAAAAATAGTAGAAGACGTTGAATACACCGCTTGCGAATGCTTCAGCATTGCGACCGGCGATGGAAAACCAAGCACCCCAAGCGACGCTTAAATCTGTACTCCAATTATATTCCAAGCTAGGAGCAAGACTGAACACCTCGGAGGATGGAAGCCCTCCCTTTAAGTCGCTCCCTCTAAGTTTAAAAGGAGACTTGTTCTGATGTTCATATCTAAGATCGATTCCCCAGCCCCAATTTTTCGTAAAGCTAAACTCATAGCCTAAGTTAGCAATGAAATGATTCCCAGGGTTAGCAACACCATGCCCATCACCATATAAATTTAACCCATGAGTCTCGACTTTGGTAGGGACGATGTAGATCAGATTCAGATTGACATTGTAGGGATGGTTGGGGAATGTATAGAAGATCTTCTGCAGAACCAGTACAGCACTAGTTTGATAGGAGCCAGCTCCTGAAATATCAGAACCGCCTTTCTTGGGATCCAAATGTTGAAATTTGCCAGTGGGGAAGATTTCTCCCACAAGCAGCCTAGAGTCTGGAATCCATGTTCCTTTCTTATCGCGAGAGAGCTGCCACCCCAGATACACATTCAGATCATCAAAACATACGCTTTTTTGACTCCTATACTGACTATAGAAAGATGAAACGAACATGCTAATATCAAGACTCTTCGTAATCCCTGTTTCTAAAGCAACAAAGATCTCTTCTTGTACAATAGTGCTATGCTCTTGATTTCTCCAGTGATGGTTGTAAATCCCATATCTACTTGAAGCAAATAGATATGGTTGAATAGACATTCTGCCTGGTTCAGCATTCGATGGATAAAAAGCAAGTAATGTGCCAGCATATAGAGGGTCGTAGGTTGCGTTCTCTTCTGAAAGTGCTTCAAAAGTTGCTACTAGGATGACAAAAAAGAGATACAGTCGCTTTTTCATAGGATACAATTGTCTATACCCTAAGATTGGATTTAATGCTCCTAGGGCAATCATAAAAGATTCATATATCCTAATGAAGGCAAGCAGTGTAACTTGCTAAAATCAGCCGTAAACTAATAATTTCACAATTCTTTTTCGGTACGAGCAAGTGCTCTCATTTTTTTAAACGGTGAATCTTTCTAGTTGCAGTAATTTTTACTGGATACGGCGCGGGTAATTTGGTAGGATAACATACAAATATATTTTGATACGCACCTCCTCGCCTTCTGAGGAAATACAAATATGTCACCGGTTGTTTTAAACGGCTCATGCGTATCAAAGTTTGCAAAGCTGCTTGGTGAAAATAGTTAACTTGAATGCTTATAAAAATCTTTGGAAAATGATAAGGTAATATGAATACAAATCTTCTTATAATTTTTTCTGAAGTCCAAAAGCTGTCTCTATTGTACCTCGCATACAAATACAACTTTAAGTCTGCAGGGATGTTGATACTTTATTGGCTATTATGGCAATTAGTATCTTCAGTAATTTTAGGTAAATTGTCAGACATAAAAGGAAGAAAGTTTGTATTGTATTTCACAGTATTCGCATCTGTAGTTGTTAGTTTTCTTGCGAAATATGAAACCAGTTTTAAATACGCCCTTTTTATTGATGGCCTATTAGTCGCAACTTTACCTATTGCATTTGCTGCGAAGAGTGACAAAAATCCATTAAGAAGTAAAAGATTAATATATGCTGAAGCTTTTTTAGCAAGAGCTATAACTTGGCTGATAGTTCCTACAGTTTTTCTCATAAGTAAGTTTTCAGATTCATTCTGGGAAAATGCTTTATTAATCTCATCTCTATTAAGTGTAATAGTTCTGTTTTTTTTCAATGATGTTCAGGACGATACTCATAAATTACATGTAGCGAACAAGGGGAAAAAATCATCATCAATTTATACTGCTTATGTTTTCGTTTTTCTTATGTCTTTATTTTTTTCAGAGTCTTCCTATCAGACCATTTCATATTTAGTAGAAGAAAAAGAGGAAATTATTTCGCTGACAAAATCATACATTCTTTTTGGCCTTGGTATGAGCTTGACCTGCGGCTTACACCTTCTTATAAAGGAAATTAAAGGCATTAGTCTTTCGGTAATTTGTGCGTCCACATTTTTCATCACATTCTTGTACTTCTTTGTCAAATTTGTTTCATTTTCTTGGGAAGATCAGTTGTATGCTCTGAATTATACTGAAAAAACAGTGTTGGGGGTAGTCAGCGGTGTTTATATTCCTTTAATCTACGCAATTATTTGCGAAAAATTTAAAATTCACCAACAAGGAACAATATGCGGTTTGCTTGAATCAACGATGACATTAGCTGAAATAATTTCTCCGTTCTTGGCATATTTATTTTTTATTTCTGCATTTAATTTAAATCTTGTATTTTTCATTGATAGCTTGGGATTTTTTGTGTCCTTTGCTATAATATGGACTTATCTTTCTCAAAAAAGAGGATCTATATGAACTCCTTGAATATTTCTAAAGATCTCGTTGTTGACCTTACTAATGTTATTGATCTATATGGCATTCAGAACCTTGCAAACACGTGCTTGTTTGCAGGAGGGTTTATTAACTTTGGTTATTGGAGGAATATTAAAACTAATGTTAGAATTACAAAAAACAAAAGGGCACTCGCATCGAAAAGATTATATGAAAGAGTTTTTAATTTGCTCGCTGTTGATGAAAGTGATTCGGTTCTTGAAGTGGGATGTGGGCTAGGAAATGGATGTATATTATTACATAGTAAATTCAAGCCCAGAGTTATTATAGGAGTTGATGCTTCACCAAAGCAAATTGAAAGAACCATTTCTAACCACAAAAAATATTTATCTAGATATAGAAGTGAAATCAACTTTATTGTTGGCTCAGGTGAGAATATTCCGGTCTCTGCTGAAAGCGTCAATAAAATCTTTTCTATAGAAGCATTGCAACATTTTGATTCAGTTGATCAATTTTTACAGAGTTCATTTAAATCTTTAAAATCCAATGGAAAGATTGTGGTGACAACATTTTTCTTTAAAAACGATTTAAAATCAGATCTTCTTCGTTGTTTCCCTAACTTTAAAAGTGGTGTAGATAAAATTGTTAGGATAAATTCATTTCTAAACAAACTAAAGGATCAAGGTTTTATACAAATCAAATCTCAGAGTATAGGAAGATTTGTTTGGCATGGGTTTGATCGATGGATTTTACAGACGCGATATAAAGATACCTGGGATAAATATTGGATACAAGCTTATAAAGCTGGCATGCTTGATTACTACATTATAGAAGCAACAAAACCATAACCTATATGGCAAATTTATGTGTAGAGAATCAATAGTTTAGAGTGTTTAATTAGTGTAAGAGCAAGCTCTTCTTTGGTGAGTTGTACCAAAGGAAGGGTTGCTTCGCCAAATATGCTGACATTTTAAGAGAAATTGTTTATTCAAGTGTTTTAAGACTTGTCGTGAAATTGTTTTCGATACGATCTTCATGCAGTAAATCGATTCGCTAATAATAAATCTATTTTGTTATAGAACATTTTTTTGTGTTTGCAATTTTCTTTTTAAGAATAACCCGCCTCATATGTACGGGTGTCAAGTTTATAGATTTTCTGATACTTCTTTTGACTCGTTTATCACTTCATTACTTAGAAGAGAAAGAAAGGCATCAAAATTGCTAAATCTTTTAATATACCCATTTGTAGCGTCAACTTCTTCACATTCAAGCCATGTTGATGGATCAGCTTCATTTTGTTGGATTTGGGCCTCAATTTTATCTAAAGCTTTTACTACTTTTGCTTCATAACTTTTACATTCTTCGTATTCTAACCACAAATTGAGCCAGTCCGGACCCAAAACGTCTCGAAACATTTCCTTGATTGCATTTATTGCAATCTTCTCATTCTGAACCTTTTCCGCTCTTTTTTTTGAGCCCTCGGGCGCTAAAAAATAAGGAATATCGCCGGTAATTGCTTCAGCAATGTCATGAATTAAGGCCATTTTCAATGTTTTTTCAAGATTAATTTTGGAATCGAGAGATGAAGAACATGCCATCACTAAGAGAGAAATTCTCCAAGAATGCTCAGCAACGGATTCTTGTCGACCAGTAGAGGTCCACCCATGTCTTAGAACACATTTTAACTTTTCAGCTAAATGCATGAAATGTAGAACGGTTTTTGCTTTTTCTATATTTGGCGTTTGTAATATAGAAGCCATAGACACCTCTTTATGAAAACTACCAATTTATCATATTTTCTATTTTTAATCCTCCTTTTATGTGATTCTTTTCAATCGTCCCTGAAAAATTATATACCATTGCGAACTCGTTTTCTTAGGGGTTTATCAGTCAAAATTTTATCAATCGATGAAGGGCTGTTTGTCTAATCCATACTTTTCAATCCATTCGGGTTTGTTATGCTCAATAAAAGCTATGGCTGTTCTTTTTGTTAGAAAAGTCAGTTGTTCGATGAGGTCACCTTGAAATTTATTCCGAGTTACTAGTATTTTTGCAAGGGATTCTCCACAAGCATCTAAGACGATGTTATCTTCAAGAGGATTAGATGCTATTTTGGTGAGTGCCATTATAGCTCTATCATCGTCATAATGACCTATATTCAGTGCTGCATCATGTCTTTCATCTTCTCGAGCAGCGTTATCAAGAAGGGTATTTATAAGAAGGTCAATTTTATCCGACATATTTAATTTTTATTTGTCTAAACCATGCTTATCAATCAATTCTGGCTTGTTTCCTTTTATGTAATTAAACAATTCGCGCTGAGCAGGAGGAGCCATTCTTTTATATAATTCAAGATTAAAATAATTTCGAGAAACCCATATTTCAGCAATTGATTCCCCACATACATCCAGAATAAATGGATCAGAATTAGGATTTAATACAATAGATAATAGAGCATTTAAAGCTCTGTCGTCATTGTATTTTCCCAGATCCATTGCAGCATCATCTCTTTCATCAATTCGAGCATTGATGTCCAATAAAACCTGAACTAGTTGGTCAATTTTATCCACGATTCTCCGTAAAACCTATTCTAAAGGAATATGAGTTCCAATATTCTTGCTTCCTAATGTGCCAGTAAAAGGATTAATGTATTCATATGGAGGTTGATTTCCAAGGCGAGCATCAAAACGGGGACGCATACTACCAAGCTCTAATTCTGGTCTAAAACCTGGTTCTGGTTTTATTCTTAGGTTCCATTCAGGAATACCATTCTTCCAGGTTCCCCACTTTTCAGGGGCTCCATTGGTGCTAGGAAATTTTTCCCATCCCTTGCTCTTAGCCCAACCACGTAATATGCGGATATTATTTTGTCCGGTTTCAGAGAGGTTGCGCGCTGCTTGGTGAAATCTATTTAATTGTATATTTTTTGGCTGTAATATGCGAGAGGCTTGTATTGGTTGTTTTATCAATTTCATGGTCAGCGCAGTAGCTGACTTTTCGATAATAGCAGCAGCGCCAAGACCTATTGTTGTTACATCTAGGCCAACACTGGTTATTGAGCGAGAGGAACGGTAGGAATTTCCTCGATCTCCTGGGAGAAAGCGTTGCATCCAATACTCACCTGTTTCGAGGAGCGCCTGATTTGAGCTTTGGAAACTTCTCCAATCTTCCGTGAAACTGCTTCTTCCAAACATCCAGTTAATAGAACGGAAAGGCATAGTGAGACCGTAGCCAATATGTGAAAGAGTAGAAGCTGCGTTTAATCCAAATTCTCCAATGCCATGGAGGAACCCTATTCCTCTTTGTTTGTATTCATACGGGGTTGGGGTTTGCCAATTCATCTCTCGGAAGAGTTGGTCTTTATACATCCCAAACAGACCATAGTCATCAAAGTGTGTTAGGGGTGCATTAGAGACAAAGGCATAGAGGTTAGGGCCCGCATCGAGGCCTAAGGGATCGGGGGTTAGCCATCGGCCGAAGGCTGGTTCGTAGTAGCGCCGGCCAAAATAGATCAGGCCTGTTTCTTCATCAAGGCGCTTGGAAGAGAAGCCCCAAGGAGTGGGAGTAGTTTTCGATTCACCAAATGCGGTGTATTGATGGTATTCGGTTGAGCCGTTTGAGACCAGAGCAGCTACGTTGCCGTAGAGGTCATGGAGCGGAACGAGAGTTTTGTTTTGGATTTCAAAGATGACAGCTGAGCCAATTTCAGCATGAGGAGTGCGACCGAGGATGCGGAGTTCAAGGTTTGAGGTGCCGATTTCATTCTGGCCATCGTAGAGATAGGTTTCAGTTTGGGATTCATAAGTGAGCTTGGAGAGTACTGTTTTGGTCAGACGGCGGTGGAAGGAATCGTAGGTAAAGGTCAGACGATGTGTGGGTGTTTCTGCTGAAATGAGGCGATCGAGTGCGTCATAGGTGTAGTCAGCGCTGGGAGAGGTAAGGGGGTTACCGTCCTGATCGTAGGTGAAGAGGGAGATCTGATTAAGGTTGTTGACTTGGTAGATGGTGGAGTCTTTGGAATGTCTGTTGTAGTGGGCATCGTAACTGTAGGTGTGATCTTTTTCTGAAGTGAGTTGGTAGAGATCGTCGTAGGCGAAGTTAAGGTGTTCGTTTTGGTAGCGAGAGTGGAGAATGTTGCCAACTGGGTCGAACTCTACACTTTGGGAGAAGTATTTTGAAGTGGAGGAAGTGTGGCGGCCCGCTAGATCATAGGTGTGGTTGAGGGAGTCGCCTGTAATGAGTTGTTCAGAGAGGAGGTTGCCTGATAGGTCATAGTCGAGATAGGTATGTGTGTAGGGAGGACGGGTGATTGCGCGGAGGTAGAGAGGGTCGTAGGTATAGGTGATCGAGGTGTGATCGGGGAGTTCAAGGCGGATGCGACGGCCTTGGTTGTCATACTGGTTGCGGAAAGTGAGGTGGGCGGGAAGTGTTTCTGTTAGGAGGCGGCCGTGTGGGTCGTAGGTTCGATGGAGTGTAGTGCCGGTTAGGGAGTCATGGGAGTGGAGGAGTTGGCCTAAGTGATTGTACTCATAGGTGTAATGGATTGTGCCGTCGGAGGAGGTTTTGCAGAGGAGGTGCCCCAAGGCGTTATAGGTGTTGGTTAGGACGATCCCGCTGGGTTTGGCTATTTGATGGAGAAGTCCTTTGGGCGTGTAGGTGTAGTGTGTGATTTTTTGCTCGGGTTCTATGAGAGTAAGGAGTTGGTCGAGCGGACCATATTCCCATTCGGTGGTGATCCCGTTGCTCTCCTTGAAGATGAGGTTGTCGTTGGCATCATAGGTGAAGTGCTCTTGAAGGAGGAGTTTGGTGGAGCGCTTTTCGAGCGTGCTGAGGTTGTAGTGGGAGTCATAGGTTTCGATGGTATGGAGTCCAAGTGGGTCAATGGTGGTTTTTTGATGCAGATTGTCGTCATAGTGGATGGACGTGCGATTACCTAGAGGATCGGTTTTTTCGACTAGACGATTGAAAGGGTCGTAACAGAATGTTTCTCGAGCGGGTTGCCCCTGAATATAGCGTGTAATGGCGGATTGATTGCCTGCAGGGTCATAGGTGTAGTAGATGTATGAGAGGAGGTGGCCTGAGAGATCTTCTTTACGTTCTTCTATCATACGATCGAGAAGGTCATGTTCAGTGATGGTCAGGAGCTCACCTGTTTTGACTTGATGAAGGCGGCCTAGGAAATCATATGAGTATTCGGTGCGCTCTCCAGTACATTCTTCGGCAATTTTTCGTCCTGCTTGGTCATATTCATAGGTGGTGATGGTGCCTTCGGCATCTGTTTTAGAGAGGAGATGGAATCCGTTGTAATGCCAAGTTTCTATGGAGAGGGTTTCTTTTTTGAAGATGATGGTTTTGGAAAGGGTTCGGCCATAGAGGTCGTAGGTATAGCTTGTTTCTGCGCCATTTTGATCGGTATGGGTGTTGAGTGTGCCGTCCCGGTTATAGAGGAAGGCTTCTTCAGTATTGTTGGGATGGTGGATATGCGTGGGCTGGTTATAGGCGTTGTAGGTTGTATAAGTTGTATATCCTTTGGCATCAGTGGAGGAGGTGACTCTGCCAGCTCCATCGTAGGTTGAGGAGGTTGTGCTCCCATTGGGCAAGTGTGTTTGAATGGGGTGGCCATATGGATCGTAAATGGTGCGGGTTTCATAGCCATGGTGGTCGATCGTGGAGATTCGATTGTGCTTTATGTCGTAGGAGTGGCGAGTAGTTCTTACATTTTGGCTCGATTCGATCAGACGATTGGAGCAGTCGTAGGAATAATGGAATGGGGCTTTTGATCCGAAGTCCTTGAAATAGGTTTTGTTGCCGATCTCGTCGTACTTGTATTCTGCTATTTGTCCGAGAGCATTGGTTTCTTCGATGAGACGACCCTTGTCGTCATAGGTGAAGTTAAGGGTATAGACGAGGGTATTGAGGGCGTCATAGATCTCCTTTTTGGCAATGCGCCCGCCAGTGGTATAGTGCAGGACCGTCTTTTTTAATAGGGTTCCATCTCCGGTTTTCTCGGTGATGATATATGGCATGTTGAGGTAGGGGCGTTTGGGATAGGGGATGATTTCTTTGACCAGGCGGAAGGTTACCCCGGATAGATTGTTGCGATCAGGCGATTCCCCATCATCAGTTATCTCCCGGATCAGGATGTGATCTTCGTTGTACTCATAGAATTTCCGGCGTTGGGGCGAGAGTTCTGCAGCGAGGAGGGAGGCATCAGGGAGGTATTCGTACGAGATGAGCAGTCCATTTTCTTCTTCCTTTCGAACGAGAAGGTTTCTATCGTTATAGGTGAATTTCTTGGAGTATGTTTCGACGCCATTCTCTTCGGGCAGGTTTTGAGAATCAAGGGAGAGTGGAGATCCGTGGCCAGTCAGATTGCCGTAGAATTTCTCTTCAATGACGTTTCCTTGAGGATCGTAAGTATAGCGGGTTGCATGAAGGGGCGTTTCAACAAGAAAAGCGCGACAAATGAGATTGGAAGCGTCCCAAGCAAAAAGGGTAGTGTTATTGGGACGAGCGATTTTCTCGAGCTGTAGACCCTCATTCCAAGAGTAGTGGGTAGGGATGCCTTCGATGTCATTGACAGTTGTTTTCCTAGCCTCTGGTGCATATGTGAATGTATGAGTTACAAGAGTATGGCCGTCTTTCCCAACAGGTGAGGCCAGTGTTTTCACATTTTTTTCGTCGTTATAGCCAATCTGCAAAAGGCGTGAGTTGTCCAAGGAGACAGCGTGTAAGATACGCTTTTCCCCTTCTGCATAATGGAGTATTTCATGAGCAGAATCGGGGGCGGCGACTTCATGTAAATACCAGATTTTTTTCTCTTTTTCTCCTTCCGAGAAGTAACGGTAGGTAAGGGTTCTTCCATCACTTGTTTCAACCTCGAAGTTCGAGGCATCGTAGTAATAAACACCGTGCTTGCCTTTCTTACGCTTACCGTGGCGATGGAAGTGAGCTTCAGCATAAATTTTTTTACCAGAAGGATCTGTTGTTTGGATCAATAGGATGGTTCTATTCTTTTCGTCCCAGGTGTAGATGATTTTATTTCCATTTGCTAGATGTTCTTCTTGTAGAAGATATGATAGCTTGGTATAGATCTTAGCTCCTTTAACCTCATCACTTAATTTATCGGGTTTTTTGATTCTCGATAATATTATAAAAGCGCGTGCTTCCATCGGAGCAAAATAAGGTAAAACGAGCATTATGAACGTTGACGTATTGATTTTTTAGATTTGTTTGTGCAGATAGTGTGCCCCTTGAGGTATTGGTTAATCCAGCCGAATCCTTGCTCAAGATCTTGGGGCGGTAGACGGACCTGTTTTTTTTCTTTTCGGTAAGAAAATAAGACAAAGTTGTTCCGTTATGTTCGCCAATGGCTATTTTGTTCATAAAAGGGAAATAGACTGCCACAAGAGGGGTGAAGGTTCCCCAGAGCCCTTCACCCTTTAAACTGATATAAGTTCGTTTCAGTCTAATTGGTTCAGCTCCTGCAATGACAATGTCTTCTTCTTGTGCATAGAAATCACCAGTGACAGCGCTAACGAGACCTTCTACTAGAGAACTGGGCTCGTTTTCGGTGGTTGCAACATTCCCAAACAGGACATTTACAATAAGAAGGAAAAAAAGAAATTGCATGACTGGCATTCTTAAGCAAGAGTCGGAATATTTTCAAGTGATGAAGAGGACTGTGTTTTGTTTAATGAAAGCGAAATGAAAAAAAGGCTCTCGAATGAGAGCCTAATACCTCGGAAAATATATGAGAATTTTTTATTGAAGCTGCTATTTGGCTTCTTCAATTTTGATAGGATCGTCTGTAATTTGCGCAACTCGATGTGTTATGTTATTAATATCAACACCCATAAACCTGCTACCGAAAGACTTAAGATATTCTCCAAACTCCTGTGCCAGTTCTTGAATGCGTATTGGGATGGCCCTTCCAAGAAAACCGAGTGTAATTATATTTCCGGCGCTAAAAGTGAACATCACAATACCCATTGCCGCGTGCGTTAGACCAAACATACCTATCTGTTTGCAAGTATCATTTGAGAAAACTATGGCAAGCGAGCCAAAAATGATAGTAAGTGCAAGACCAATAATTGCTTCAACACTGCTTATAAGCACTTCTGGAATAGCAACAAGAAGATTAATTAGCGGATTAGAGCTTAATTCTGCGTACGCAGCTAAGCCGTGTAAAGCACCTATAGTAAAAGTAGTACATTGAGCTGATGAAGCTATTGAATCCATATCCCTCCCATAAAAGGTTTTTTGAGTAGTAAAATTTTTATCATATTGAATGTAAAAAGTCAAAGGTTTCACTGCTTGGAGGTTTGCGTCTTTTTAATCTGAGCAGAACTCATTTGTGTTGAGGCAAGGAAAAAAGGAATTGCATGCGGGGCATTCTTGAGCGAGAATGGGGACGATGAAGAAGACGCTATTTTGTGCTTTGGTTTTGGGCTCCAGCTTGTTCGCTGAGGATGAAACGCCGGTGTTCGCTGGGACTCTGCTAACTTATATTTCTGAGAACGCTGAACCAGGACACTTGATCTATCAGCCTGTGCTGTTCGTAACGGGATTTTATGGGGTTTATAACAAACACTGGAAGGAGAAGGATCGGAAAACCATTGGACAGGTGGATCTGAATACGACTCTGGAAACCGGGATCACTAAGAATTTTGACATTAGCGTTATCTTTGATGGGTTCTATAATCGATATAGGGGCAGGGGGACTGTGCTCTATGGAGATACTGAGGTTGATCTAGGATGGCAGATCTCGCGCGATAAGAAGGACTCATGGGTCCCTGATGCGCGATTATTGGTAGGAGAGATTTTTCCAACAGGGAAATTTCAGCATCTGGATCCAGAAAAGGGTGGAAGCGATATTTCTGGCGCGGGTTCTTATGTCACGGTTGTTGTGGGTGTCATTCAGAAGATCTTCTATGTCTGGCCCAATCACCCGTGTAACTTTAATCTCAACTTGATCTACTTCTGGCCTACGAAGGTCAAGGTGAGTGGATTGAATGTGTATGGGAATGGAGAGGGAACGGCTAGCCCGGGGAACCACTTTATTGCTGATTTGGGCTTAGAATATAAGTTCGATAAGTATTGGGGCGCTGGGACGGATTTTCGCTACGAGCATCAGGGCAAGTCTTCATTTAAAAGGGGCGGTCTTCCTTCTTCTGAGATTTTTAGCTTGGCACCTAGCTTGGAATACAATTTTAGTGAGAATCTAACTCTTGCGTGGGGTGCTTGGTTTAGTGTGGCTGGTCGCAATTCTCTGGCTTTCGCAAGCGGTGTGGTCAATTTGTATTGCAATTTTTGAGCAATGCATTGAATGACTGTTGGATCTTCTCCATTGTTTGGATAAAACTATCGGTTTGAGTAGGTTCTATAAGATCAACGTCGAGTTTTAAAAAAGTATACTTATTGGTTAGTAGGCTTAGGGAGAGGGCGAGATCTCGTGATTCGGTTAGATTTTTGGTAGACTCTCTGGTTGCTATTTCATTTTGATCCAGTTGGGCTTTTAGACGTGAAAGCTCGGAGCGTGTGCTTTGTACTAACCCTTGTGTAGTCTGGATTTCCAAGGTAGTTGAGTTGGCTTGACCTGTCAGATTCTGGAGTTCAGCGGTTTTTTTCTTTAACTCAATCTCATATTCTTCTTTATCCTGTCCAAGCCAGGAGAAGATGCCTCTAAGAAAGTTAAAGGATTCAACGACTTGTCCAAGATCGTTATCAGGATAGTCCTTTCTCATGGCATTGTGTCGGATAGTTTCTTCGTGGGAAATGTCCGAGGAGAGTTTTCCCATCTTAGCATTTAAAGAGCTGATCTCAGTATTTAGAGCGCTTTTTTTGTGGTTTAATCCTTGTAGGTGGGCCTCTAAATCACGTAGTTTTTTCTCAGCTTCATTCTGCCTCTGGGAAAGTTGTGTGTAGGTCTGTTCTGTTGCGATACGTGCATTAGAGAGCGTCTGATTTTTAGCCTCTAGCTGTTTTAGGATGTTCTGAGTTCCAGTGTTGAGAGTGTCGAAATCTCTCTGGATGGTGCCCAATGCATTATTTTTTGATGGAGACGACAGGAGGGCTGCATTTTTAATAATGGATGCAACGCAGGCAGAAGGAGGTATACTCATTGTTGTTGGTCTCGTAGGTCGTTAAGAATGTTAGTGCTGTATGTTTGAACAAGCTGCATAGCTTCTGTTGCATTGGCTGGAAGTTTCGTCATGACCTCATTGTCATAATGCGCTTTTACTGTTTGCATAGAGTTGAAGGCCGTGAGATTCACTCTTCCTAATCCCAACCAAGTCAGACCCGATATTTTTATGGCTGTTTCAAGTCTACCGACACGTCCAGCTTTTTCATGTTCGATGGCATCTTCAATTTCTTCGATATTGCTTAACTTTTTGCATTGTCTTTCGATGAGTTGCCAGAATAGTCGTGTATTTTCGAATACGTTTCTTACCTTGAGGAGGGTTTGAAGAGTCACTTGCAAGGATACGATGGCTTTCTCTATAGTTCCATCTTCTGTTTTTAGGTCTGCGAGTCTCTGGATTGTTTTTTTAAGCTCTGCATTGGAATCCCTTAACTCTTTTTGATGCCCTGCAAGTTCTTTGGCAATTTCGGACTCTCTTTCTTCGGTTCTACGGACCTCTTTATCAAACTCACCTTTCAACTTATCAAGAGCAATCTGTAATTGTTGGGCTTTTTCTTTATTGATGTTGATTTCTTCGTCTAATTTGGCGATTGCTGGTTCGAGGGTATTCTTTTTCCCAGGGTCGTTTGCAAGCTCCTGGGCAAGTCCTGCTTTTTTTATGCGAGCTTCTTCCAGCTGTTTATGCATTTTACTTCTTTCATCGACGTAGGATTGAAGTGGACTTTCTTCGGTTTTTCCAATCGCATTGGCTAATAGTCCAAGTCCGCCGCTTTGTGCGTTGAGGTATGTTGTAAGTAAGTGCTCTGCGGGGGTGACGACTGCAGAGAGAAGAGCGAGGTTGAATGCTCTTCCTCTCATGGTTTTTGCTTCTTGCGCAGCTTCTTTTTCTTTGGCCTCTTCTTTTTCTACGGCTTTTGTAAGGTCTTCTGATTTCTGTTTTAGTGCCGCTTCTTGTGCTTTCATCTCATCGAGCATTTTTTGCAGCTCTTGTCTTTTAGCTGTGTTTAACGTCTCATCCTGTGTTGCCGCCATGATACCTGTTTTTGCTGTATCGCTAAGGGCTGTGGCTTGATTAAAGAGGTCTTGGCAGACTTTGGCCATTTCTCCAGCTAATTGGGCTGTTTTTTCGATTTTTTGTTTGGCTCTTACTGGATTATCTTTGACAAAGTCTAATGCAGCTTGATGGTTTTTAAGGGCAGAAAGGCATGCATTCACAAATAGATCACAGGCTGCAACTGCATTATTAATCAGTCGTTGATAATCTAGAGCGATTTCGATTGTTTTTACGCTGGAGCTAGAGCCTTTGCTTCCTGCATTTGCAATTTTTAATAAGTTACCTATTTGCACAAGATCGTTCATTGTCTTTGCGACATCAATTTGGAAGCAACCTTTTGCGAGTTTTTCGACTTCTGGTTTAAGTTCAGGATTATTCGTTGCTTGCACAATATCTTCACTAGTATCCCAGCGGAATGTGGTTGGATAAGTTATAAGTGCCATACAAACCTCATGTTGCGAAAAAATTTTTCAAGAATTCTCTGTTTTTGTCAATCTTCATATGTAAGTTCAGATTGTGGCATGAAACGAACGCTCAGGAACATGCAAGAATAGAGGCTATGTTGCGTAGATTTTACTTCGCGTATTGGTTGTCAGCGACGATGCTGGTCTTTTTAATTATTGCGATTGAGCGATGAGGGCGGCGGCGTCTGTGTCGAGGATCCAGAGGCTGGGACGCTCCGACGTGCCGATCTGTTGCGCAGGGTACTTTTCTGGTCCCTGGAAAATCTCTTGAATGATTTTTTGCTTGGAAGTGCCGAAGACGTAGACGACGGTGCTGCGTGCTGCATTGATGCAGGGGAATGTCAGCGTCATGCGCCAGGTGTCTTTTTGCGGGACGTGGTTGGCGACGACGAGGCGGTCGGTGACGGTGAGGGCTGTGGTGTTCGGAAAGAGCGAGGCGGTGTGGCCGTCTTCACCCACGCCGAGCATGACGAGGTCGAAGGGCTGGAAGGACTGGATGATCTGTTCGTAGAGGGCTGCGTTGGATTCAATGGACGTCTCGGCAGGCATGCGGTGCACTTGGGAGGGCGGTATTAGGGCGCGGAAGCCTGCGTCCATCGCCATTTTGTAATTGCTCTCGGGGTGGTCCGGGGGAACGGATCGCTCGTCGCTCCAGAAGAGATGGACTTTGTCCCAGGCGATCGCATCGGAGTAAGGTGGGGCAGTGAGGTGCTGGTAGAGTGTTTGGGGCGTGGAGCCGCCGGAAAGGGCGACTGTGAAGCGGCCTCGGCGTTTGATCGATTCGCTGCAGATGGCGACAAAGTGGTGCAGCGCAATCTTCAGGGTCACATCGTAGGGGCCAGGGATGAGGAGAACGCGATTATTCATGGGATAACTGGGTGAGGAGCTGGAGGAATTGGTGGCTTGTGCGCGTATGGCCGATCTCACGGACGATGGAGTGGCCTTTTTCAAAAAGGTAGCGCAGCGGGATCGCACATGATTCGGGTGTGGAAAAGCGCATGCTCACTTGGTGCGGCTGCTTGGGATCGCGCCCGAAGGAGAAGTGCCAGCCGGTGTGAGTTGAAATTTCGAGCGAGATGATGGAGCCTGGCGTGGCTTCTTCGGCGATGAGTTCGAAGGTGGGGTGGATGCCGAGTTGGCTCGTGAGCCAGGTTTGGAGATAGCGCGCTTGGGTGGGTGGATTGGAGTAGAAGATCTGGATCTTGTCCGCCTGGAGGAGATGCGCGAGGCGATCGGGGGTGTAGAAGGTCGCGGTGAGGAGCTGGCGCCAGTCTTCGATGCGTGCCCAGGTCAGGTCGGTGAAAGTGTGGGGGAGTGAGAGTAGCGTGCGGGCAAACTGTGGCAGGTTGGAGGTCGTTTGCGAATCGAAGATGTAGCGGTCAGCAAGTGTGGTGAGCGGGGCGAAGAGCGGATGCTTCGGGTCGGGGTTGGTGGACCAGACGAGGTAGATCGGCAGGTCGGTGAGAAGGTGCGCGAGGATGAGGAAGGGAGCTTTTTGTAGAGAGGCGGTGCCGGCGTCGATCTCGATCAGGTCGCAGGCGTTGTCTGTAAGGGGAATGAGGGAAATGCGCGTTTCGAGAAAATCGGGCGCTTTTTCCGGGTGGTGGGTGATGAATAGGATGCGTGCGGGGAAGCGCTGGACGATGCTTTGGGCGAGAGAACGGACGTAGGGCAGGTTCTCGTTCGCTTCGGCGTAGAAGATGAGGTTGAAGAGGCTCGCGCGCAGGGTATGGGTGGCTTCCATGCGGGTCCACAGAGAGGAAAGAGCGGAGTGGATGTCTGATGGGGCAACGAGAGTCATAGGAGCCTCCACTTACGGCCATCTTGTGCGAGGAGGGCGTCAGCGGATGCGGGTCCCCAGGTTCCAGACTGGTAGTTGGGGAAGTCTTCGGCTTTAGTGCGCGCCCATTCGTCGAGAAGGGGAGTTAGGAGCTTCCAAGAGGCGAATACTTCATCTTGGCGGGCAAAGAGGGTGGTGTCGCCGGCCATGCAGTCGATGATGAGGCGCTCGTACGCTTCGGGAGGAGAGGTACCGAAGAAACTGCTGTAGCGGAAGTCCATTTTCACGGGCTGGATCGGGCTGTAGGGGCCGGGTACTTTGCAATTGATCTTGAGGCCGATGCCCTCGTCGGGCTGGATGCGGATAGCGAGTACGTTGGCTTCATGATGATCGCGCTCTTGGAAGAGGACGCCTGGAGGATGCTTGAAGGTGACGGCGATTTCGGTGGTGCGTTTGGGCAGACGCTTGCCCGCGCGCAAGTAGAAGGGGACTCCATCCCAGCGCCAGTTGTCGACGAAGAGACGCATCGCGGCGTAGGTTTCGACGTTGGAGGTGGGGGAGACGTTCTTCTCTTGGCGGTAGCCGGGAACGGACCCTGCGCTGATGTAGCCGGGGCCATACTGCCCGCGGACGGCGCCGGTCAGGCGGAGTGAGCGCACGACTTTGACTTTTTCGTCTTGGATCGCGTCTGCGGTGAGGCTGCCCGGAGGTTCCATCGCAACGAGACTGAGGAGTTGCATCATGTGGTTCTGGATGATGTCGCGTACAAGTCCTGCTTCTTCCCAGAAAGCGCCGCGGGAGCCGATACCGATATCTTCGGCAACTGTGATCTGGATGTGGTCGATATAGCGGTTGTTCCAGAGCGATTCGAAAATCGAGTTGGCAAAGCGGAAGACGAGCAGGTTCTGGACGGTCTCTTTGCCGAGGTAGTGGTCGATGCGGAAGATCTGCGGCTCTTTGAGGAACTGGAGGAGCTCAGTTTGGAGCGCTTGCGCGGATGCGAGGTCGTGGCCGAAGGGTTTTTCGACGATAATGCGCGACCACCTGTCTTTGATTTTATCTGTGTCGTAGAGAAGGCCCGTTTTGTGCAGCTCAGAGCAGATGGTGGGGAAGAAACTGGGCTGGGTGGAGAGGTAAAAAACGCGGTTGCCCTTGGTGCCAAAACGGCTGTCTAGTTCTAGGAGAAATTGGTTGAGTGAGCGGTATCCTTCTTCTTCGTGGAACTCGCTCTTGTGGTAGAAGATCTGCTCTTTGAAGTTGTTCCAGAGAGACTCTTCGATTGGCTTGACGCGCGAATATTTTTCAACCGCCTCGCGCATTTCGGCGCGGAACTGATCGTGCGTCTTGTCTCTGCGAGCAAAACCGACGCAGGCAAATTGGCTCGGCAGCTGGCCTTCGCGTGCGAGATTGTAGAGAGCGGGGAAGAGTTTGCGCGCAGTAAGATCGCCCGTCGCGCCAAAAATCACGACAATACAGGGATCGATCAGGCGCAGGGTAAGTCCTGGTTCTTCAAGAGGGTGTGTCATCCCTTTTGAAAATAACCGTTTTGAGTATTACAGTCTAGGAAGCTTTGCAGGATAGCTGCCGCGCAGGCGGAATCGATGCGTGTGGTGCGTTCTTTGCGCGAAAACCCCGACTCTTTGAGCATGCGCTCAGTTTGGGCGGTGGAGAGGCGTTCGTCCCATAGGGTGATGGGGATGGGGAGCATGGCTTCGAGAAGAGTGGCGAGCTGGCGCACTTCTATAGAGAGGAGGCTTTCGCGTCCGTTCAAGTGGAGCGGCAGACCTATGACGAGGCGTGAAACGGGATGCGGTTTGAGTGCGGTGGCGATTTCAGCGGCGGTCTCTTCGAGCTTTTTGGAGGCGCGGATCGGCGCGAGGGTGCTAGCGAGGTAGGCTCGCTCGTCGGAGAGTGCAAGGCCTATGCGCGCCTTGCCATAGTCAATGGCGGCGATTCTTGGCATAATCTAGGGCTGCTGAAATAAAGGAGTAGAAGAGGGGATGAGGTTCGGTCGGGCGCGACTTGAACTCGGGGTGGTATTGCACACCAACCATCCAGGGATGAGCGGCGATTTCCATGACCTCGGCAAGCTGCTCGGTCTGATAGGTTCCAGTCTGGATGAGGCCATTTTTCTCACACGCTTCTTTAAAGGAGTTGTTGAATTCGTAGCGGTGGCGATGGCGTTCGCTGATCTGTGCGGAGTTGTACGCGGCGTAGGCGCGCGATGTTTTGTTTAGGAGGCAAGGATAGGCGCCCAGGCGCATCGTGCCGCCGAGATTCTGCTGCCCGCGCATTTCACTCAGCATCGAGATGATCGGATAGGGAGTTTGGGGGTCGAATTCGGTGCTGTTGGCTTCTGAGAGGCCCAAGACGTGGCGCGCAAACTCGACGCACATGACCTGCATGCCAAGGCAGATGCCGAAGTAGGGGATCTTATGGGTGCGGCAGTGTTTAGCGCAAAGGATCTTTCCCATCCAGCCGCGCTCGCCAAATCCGCCCGGGACGAGGTAGCCGTCGCATCCATCGATCGAGTCGATCTTGTCCGCTTCAAAGGTGCGCACTTCAAGAGCGACCTGGTGGGCGGTGGCGGCATGCTCGAGCGCATCGAAGACGCATTTATAGGCGTCTTTGTGTGTCAGGTATTTTCCGACAATGCCGATCACGACTTTGCCTTTGGGATGGCGCATGTTGTGGAGCATCTCTTCCCAGCTTTTCAGGTCGGCTTTTCCGGCAGGAAGCTGCAGCATGTCGCAGATTTTGCTGTCGAGGCCTTGTGCATGGAGAAGAAGAGGGACTTCGTAGACGCTGAAAGAGACATCGACCTCATCCATGACAGCTTCTTTGGGGACGCTGCAGAAGAGGCTGATCTTGTCTTTCATCGATTCTGACAGGCTCTTTTCACTGCGGCAGAGCAGGATGTCGGGAATGATCCCGATGCTGCGGAGCATCTGGACGGAGTGCTGGGTCGGTTTCGTTTTGAGTTCGCCGGCTGCTTTGAGGTAGGGGACGTAGGTAAGGTGGATGTTGATGCAGTGGCGCGGTCTTTCGTAGCGGAACTGGCGTATGGCCTCCATGAAGGGAAGCGATTCGATGTCGCCCACGGTGCCGCCGATCTCTACTATAAGGATGTCGGTTTGGGGGGCTGCGGCATTTAAAATGCGCTGTTTGATCTCGTCGGTAATATGGGGGATGACCTGCACGCATTTGCCGAGGAAATCGCCGCGCCGCTCTTTGCGGAGCACCTCTTCATAGATCTGACCGGAGGTGGCATTCGAGGCTTTGGTTACGGGCGAGTGAGTAAAACGGTAGTAGTGGCCGAGGTCGAGGTCGGTCTCCGCTCCGTCTTCCGTGACATAGACTTCCCCGTGTTCAAAGGGATTCATGGTGCCGGGGTCGACGTTTAGATAGGGGTCAAGCTTGAGGAGGGCGACTTTAAGCCCCCTTTTTTCTAAAAGCATGGCAATCGAGGCCGCAGTTAGCCCCTTGCCTAGCGAGGAGACCACTCCTCCTGTAACAAAGATGTATTTCATAAATACTTGGGGCTAGTGTATCCTAAACCACGTCTCGGTTGCAATTTCAATTTTGGTTGAAAAGTATAATAAAAAGATTTAAATCTGGAGTGGGCGTGGCCCGCATAACCTAAGGAGAGTATCCCAATGGCAGTGAGCCTCTTTCAAATCTTTTCAATAGGGATTGGTCCCTCTAGTTCTCATACAGTAGGGCCTATGCGCGCAGCGCGTCGGTTCATTACCAGTATCAAACAGAACGGCCGCCTCCACGAGGTCGACCGGGTGTTAATAGAATTATTTGGATCTCTTGCTATGACAGGTGAGGGCCACGCTACAGATATCGCTCTTCTGCTCGGGTTGGAGGGAGAGCTCCCAGAAGACGTCGATCCCGACTCAGTCAACCATCGCATCAGCTACATCTGTAATCACCACGAACTGAATCTCCTCCATAAGAAACTCATCCGCTTTGAAAAGGAGCGCGATCTTCTTTTCCATAAAGGCAAACGCTTGCCCTACCACTCTAACGCTATGCGCTTCAAGGCCTTCGATAAAAATGGCCGCGAACTGATGACTCAAATTATTTATTCAGTGGGCGGCGGATTCATCGTCGACCACGAGCAGATTTTCGCTGAGGCTGCCCAATCTTCCGAAGCTTCGATTCCCTATCCTTTCAAGACCTGTGAAGAGCTACTTGTCCATTGTAGAAAGACGGGTAAGATGATCTACGAAGTCATGATGGAAAATGAGCTCGTCTGGCGCACGCAGCAGGAGATCGAGCAGGGGATTCTGCGGATCTGGAATGTGATGCAGCAGTGCGTCCTCCGCGGGATCGAGCAGGAGGGGATTCTACCCGGCGGCTTAAACGTCCGTCGCAGAGCCGCTCAAATTTATAATAACCTCACCGATCCCGATAGTCCCTATCAAAACGATCCGGCTAAAATTTTTGATTGGGTCAGTCTCTTTGCCCTAGCCGTCAATGAAGAGAACGCCGCAGGCGGGAGGGTAGTTACGGCGCCGACCAATGGCGCAGCCGGCATCATCCCCGCAGTCCTCCACTACTACATGAAATTCACCGAGTCACCCACCTTAGAAGGCGTTGTGAACTTTTTCCTTACCGCTGCAGCTATCGGCATCCTCTATAAAGAGGGGGCGTCGCTCTCTGCAGCAGAGATGGGATGCCAGGGCGAAGTCGGAGTGGCCTGTTCTATGGCAGCCGGAGGCCTTGTCGCAGCACTCGGCGGAACCAACGAACAGATCGAGAACGCGGCCGAAATCGGAATGGAGCACAACCTCGGCCTGACCTGCGATCCAATTGGGGGCCTTGTGCAGATTCCCTGCATCGAGCGCAATACGATGGGATCGATCAAAGCCATCAACGCAGCGCGCCTTGCAATGCACGGCGATGGCCAGCACCACGTCTCTTTAGATGAGGTCATCAAGACGATGCGCCACACCGGCGAAGACATGAAACACATCTACAAAGAGACGTCCGAAGGCGGGCTCGCTCTGCATGTATCGGTCAGCGTTCCGGAGTGTTAACCATGGATCGAAGTCCGCTAGAGAAGCTCCGTCTTGCCTACGAGCCGAGCCTTCCGAAAATTTTGCAAAGCCGTCCTCACTTTTCCCCAGGTGAGGCGACCTCTTCCCCACAAGAGATCAAGAACCTTTTCCCTCGCACCTGCGGACGCCCTATTATGCGTGCTACAGCGGGAGCAAGTCGCCCGGGTCATGCTATGCGTGTGGGCGTTGTACTCTCAGGCGGACAGGCTGCCGGCGGACACAATGTGATCGCAGGTCTACTCGATGGACTGATGTGCCTAAGCAGCGAGAGCCGTCTGCTTGGCTTCTTAGACGGCCCCAGCGGAATCGTGAACAACAAAACTAAAGAACTCACTCCCGACCTCGTGCGCGGCTACCGCAACCTAGGGGGATTCGACATGATCGGATCCGGCCGCACCAAGATCGAAACAGATGAGCAGCTGAAAGGAGCACTCCAAACTGCAGTGGCCCTGAAATTGGACGCAATTGTCGTGATTGGCGGCGACGATTCCAATACCAATGCTGCCATCCTCGCTGAATATTTTCTGGCGAATAACTGCAAAACTGTCGTTGTCGGCGTGCCCAAAACGATCGACGGCGACCTGAAAAACTCCTACATTCCCGCTTCCTTTGGCTTCGACACGGCCTGCAAGACCTATAACGAATTGATCGGCAACATTGGACGCGATGCGATGTCAGCAAAGAAGTACACGCACTTCATTAAATTGATGGGCAGATCCGCTTCGCACATCGCCCTCGAATGCGGGCTTTCTTGCCACCCTAATATGGTTCTGATTGGCGAAGAAGTGGCGCACAAAAAGATGACGCTCGCCCAATTGACGGCGCAAGTCGTCGACGTGATCACAAGACGCATGGAAAGGGGCTTAAACTACGGCGTTATCCTCGTCCCCGAGGGGCTCATCGAATTCATCCCCGAGGTGGGTACTCTAATCGGCGAACTCAATCAACATGGAACCCCTGATAAGATCTCTGCCGCTAGCAAAAGCTGCTTTGACTCCCTGCCTGAAGAGATCCAGAAGCAGCTCCTCCTCGACCGCGATCCGCACGGCAACGTGCAAGTATCGCTGATAGAGACGGAAAAGCTGCTGATTAGCGCCGTGTCCCGTCAGATCAAAGGCAAATTCTCCTCCCAGGCGCACTTCTTCGGCTACGAAGGCAGAGCCGGGTTTCCCTCTAATTTCGACGCGCACTACTGCTATGCGCTCGGTCATGTCGCTTCTCTCTTGTGCTCAGAGGGGCTGACAGGTTATATCTCGTGTGTGGGCAATCTGCACCTCCCCACCCCTCAATGGACGGTGGCAGGGCTGCCGATTACCCAGATGATGAACATGGAGATGCGAAAAGGCAAATCGAGGCCCGTGATTCAAAAAGCTCTTGTCGACCTTAAAGGAAGGCCCTTTGCGGCGCTGGAAAAACAGCGCGCCGCCTGGGCGCTTGGAAGCGATTACCGCTTCCCTGGACCTATTCAGTTCTTTGGCGATAAAGAGCTCACGGATGCCACGACGCTGACTCTCCAGCTCGAGGCAGGGGTGTGAACTTCTACAATCCACATGTGATCAAAACGCGCAGACGCTTTTTGGATCTTATTCTCTGGATGGTGGGTTACTACCGCGATCCTCCTCCTCAACGTCCCGAGGCGGGCTTTTCCTATCCCTTGCCTGATCAGACATTTGATCCGAATAGACCTTGGGCACAGTGGATCAATCACAGCACCTATCTCGTCTCTTTTGAGGGGAGCCATTTTCTCACAGATCCGATCTGGAGTAAGCGCTGCTCGCCTGTCTCCTTTTTAGGCCCCAAGCGGAAGCATCCTCCTGCACTCTCCATGGAAAAATTGCCGAAAATCGACTACGTGCTGATCAGCCACGACCACTACGACCATCTCGACAAAAAGAGCGTGGAAAAATTGCATCAGCTATTCCCTAATCTGCTCTGGGTGGTCCCCCATGGAGTAAAAAAGTGGTTCAAAAGCCGCGGGATTGAGCGCGTTGTAGAACTTGAATGGTGGCAGCACGTCGATATCGATTCTTTCCGCATCACGGCTGTTCCTTCTCAGCACTTTTCCGGACGTGTTCACTTCAATAAGACGGTCTGGGCGGGATATGTCGTTGAGAGCTTGCACAAAGAGCAGCGCTTCTACTTTGTCGGCGATACAGGCTACAACCCCTATGACTTCAAAACGATTGGCGAGAAGTGGAAATCATTCGATCTCGCTTTGATCCCGATCGGCGCCTATTCTCCACGCGTTTTCATGGGTCCTGTTCACATCTGTCCAAGCGAGGCTGTGCAGATCCACAAAGAAGTCGGATCAAACTTAAGCCTCGGCATGCACTGGAAGACCTTCCGCCTTGCCGATGAGCCTATGGATCAGCCGCCCTATGATCTCTTCCGCGCTCTGCATGAAGCAAAGGTGGATCCCGCAACCTTCCTGGCGATCGATCCCGGTGTGAGGCGCAATTGGTAGTCACATGGGTGCGCACCAAACTATTTAACTGGCTTGAAGAGCGCAAAGTGCACCCTGACTTCACATCTGTCGATGCTGAGTTCCAAGCTGCCTACCGCGGCATCAATCCCTATACCGTCTGCCGCATGTTTTGGGGCGCATCCTCATATGGTGAGACGCCGCTTTCCACCATGCAAGAGATCGCAGACCGTTGTGGGTTTTCTGAACAAGACTGCGTGATTGAGATGGGAGCAGGAAGGGGACGCACAGCGTTTTTTCTTGCGACCGTCTACGGCTGCCGCGTGATCGCGTATGAAAAAGTACCGCTCTTTGCACAGAAGGGGAGGGAGCTTGGCATCCAGAAGGTGCAGTGGCGCGAGGAAGATATGTTTGAAGCCGACCTAAGCGAAGCTACAGCGATTTATCTCTATGGCACGATGTTTAGCGAAATGGAAGTGAGAAAAGTAGCTGCTGCTATTCAAAAAATCCCGCGACACGTCACAATCATCTCAGTGAGCGAACCCCTGCCGGGCTTTTCGATTGAGCAGTCGTTTGAAGGGCGTTTTCCCTGGGGCACAACGGATATCTATATCCAGAGGACATAAAGTGGAATCATTGCGCAATCTCATCGGGTGGAAGCTCGTCGAAAACCATCACATAGAAAAAGAGTATAAGTTCAAGGATTTCAAACAGGCGCTCGATTTCGTGAACAAAGTAGGGAAGCTCGCTGAAGAAGCGGGACATCATCCCGACATTTTCCTTTCGTGGGGCAAGGTTAAGCTACAATTCTGGACCCATACGATCAATGGTGTGTCCGAGAAAGATATCGCCATGGCAGCCAAGTGTGACCTTTTATGAACGAGATGCCGCTCATTGGTCTGGGCACATATAAACTAAACGGCAAAGAGTGCACGAAGGTTATACGACAGGCCCTCGAAATGGGTTACCAGCATATCGACACGGCGCTTTCCTATGAGAACCATGAGGCGATCGGCAAGGCACTCAAGGGGTTCGATCGCGAAAAGGTGTTCATCACCAGCAAGTTCTTTCTCGATAGTCCGGATGTTAAGGAAGTAGGGCGCGTCGTGAAACGCGTCTTGAAAGAGCTCGACACAGACTATCTCGATCTGCTGCTCATCCACTGGCCCAACCGCGAATTGCCCTTAAACGCTATCTTAGAAGCGATCATGGCTCAGCCTCAGGTGCGCCATGCCGGCGTTTCGAACTACACGATCCACCATCTGCAAGACGCCTATGATGCGGGCCTGAAAGTGGAGTATAACCAGGTCGAGTTCCATCCCCATCTCTACCAGAAAAAGCTGCTCGACTTTTGCAAGAAGCATGGTACGCAGCTAGTTGCCTACCGGCCATTTGGGCAGCTCAAAGGCCCTCTTCTCGAAGAGAAAGTGATTTGTGAGATCGCTGAGGCCAAAGGTAAAACACCTTCACAGATTATTTTGCGCTGGATTATCCAAAAAGGCGTTCATGCCATTCCAAAAGCATCTTCTGAACAACATCTTAAGGAAAACCTAAGCGTTTTCGACTTTTCTCTCTCTGAAAAAGAGAGTGCACGCATCGATGCACTCAATCAGGACAAGCGCTATTGTGCAACTGATTGGGCTGAGTTTGATTATTAAAAATCTTTCGGCGGCTGGCGCAGATACCAGTAGTTTGTCCCATAGTCGTATGAGAGCTGCGTGCCTTTAGGGATGCGCACCTTGGTTAAAAAAATAAGGTGATAAAACCCGTCGAAGAAGACGTGGATAGGCTGGAGATTGGGATTGTAGCTGTGGTTAATAAAGCGCGTCAGATTGCCGCTGGTCGCATCGATCACATAGCTGCGGCCGATCGGGTCGGGGACGGGATACTCGTAGCAGTAATTATTTAACGGCTCGAAGTAGCGCCGGTCGTTTTTGCGCACAATTCCTGTATATTCCCCGGCATAGCACCCGGGAGCGAGCTCCTCTTCTGCGAAAAGCCCATAGCCGACCTCATCGTCGATCTTCTGGACCGAAACGTGGGGGATATACGCTGCGGTAATTTTATTTTTAAATTCTTGGCCGAGTTTGAGGCTTTTCGGGGTCATTTCCCCGCGCTCTAGCTTCGCAAGCCCCCGTAGACGGATCTCTTCCTGTTCCTGCTCACTTTCAAAGGCGATTTGGGAGAGAAAAGAATAATTTTCCATGGTTCTCAAAGGCTAGCTTCTTCCATAATAGGGCCATGAAACGCTGGAAATCAAGAGTAGTCTATGTGGGAAAGGTCGCCGTTGGCGGTGACAACCCGATTCGCATCCAATCCATGACCACGTCTAATACCCGTGATGTCGTGGCAACGGTTGAACAGATCATGCGGCTTGCCGACTATGGCTGCGAGATCGCCCGCGTCACCGTGCAGGGGATGAAAGAGGCGGATGCCTGCGAGGGGATTAAAAATACTCTTGTTCAGCGCGGCTATGATATTCCACTGGTCGCCGATATCCACTTCTATCCACCTGCAGCGATGCGCGTCGTCGATTTTGTCGACAAGGTGCGCGTCAATCCCGGCAATTTCGTCGATAAACGCGCGACATTTAAAACGCTTACCTACGACACGGCCTCCTATCAGGCTGAGCTCGATCGCATCGAAGAGAAGTTCTCACCGCTTGTCGAAAAATGTAAAAAATTAAAGCGCTCCATGCGCATCGGCACCAATCACGGCTCACTGTCCGACCGCATCATGAACTACTATGGCGACACTCCCAGGGGAATGGTCGAGTCGGCGTTTGAGTTTCTGCGCGTCTGCATAAAGATGAACTACCACGATGTGATTTTCTCTATGAAGGCGAGCAATCCGATCGTGATGATCGAAGCCTATCGCTTGCTCGTCACAGAGATGATGAAAGAGGGCTGGGACTATCCGCTGCACCTCGGTGTCACGGAGGCGGGCGAAGGCGAAGATGGCCGCATCAAGTCTGCGGTCGGTATCGGTACGCTCCTGCTCGACGGCATCGGCGAGACGATCCGCGTGTCGCTCACCGAAGATCCTTGGGAAGAGATCGAGCCGTGCAAAGAGCTCATCTCCTGGGCATCTTCCTATAAAGAGCGCGATCCTGCGCCATTCCAGCCTGTGCGAGCGCCTAAAATTGCTCCACCGCTGCACCGCGACGGATCCGTTCTGCTCTATATAACTCAAGAGCAGCTTAAAGAGCCCAATTTCCTCGATCAGATCGGCTGCAGCGCGCTCCAGAAACGCAAAGACGCTCCCGATGCGCTCATTATCGAAGAGTGGCCCGGCGAGCTGCCTGTTATGGAGAGCATCCGCCGCCACAACATCGGACTGATCACACGCACGCCAGGTGTGGCCGGTACGATCTGGCTGCAAGAGCGCAAGACATTTACACCTACGAGCCAGTCCTATGCACTGGATGTGCAACCCGGTGAAGAAATTAAAGGCCTAGATCCACAGTTTGTGATTTTCCACGGCTCCACCCATCAAGGGCGCACATTTTTTGCCCAAGGCATCGACTGTCCGGTTATCTTGGCAAGCGAGGCACCGCTCATTAAGGCTTCTGCAGAAATGGGAGCGCTCCTCACCGATAAGTGCGGCGATGGATTGGCTCTGCCGCTCTCCAAGCGGCTATTTGGCTTTGCGCTTTTGCAAGCCAGCCGCATGCGCACCTCTAGAACGGAATTCATCTCCTGTCCCGGTTGCGGGCGTACCCTCTTCAACTTGCAAGATGTGGCGCGGCGCATCCGTGAAAAAACCTCTCATCTACCGGGAGTTAAGATCGCTATCATGGGCTGCATCGTCAATGGCCCAGGCGAGATGGCCGATGCGGATTTCGGCTATGTCGGCTCTAAGCCGGGCAAGATCGACCTCTATGTCGGCAAGGAGCGCGTCGAGGCGGATATCGACCATGCCGAGGCCGACGAACGTTTAATTGAGTTAATTAAAAAACATGGGCGTTGGATTGAGCCTAATGTTGAATTAGTTACAATTTAATTTGACTAATTAATCTTTCTGATATAAATTAAGAATAGAAGCTGTTCATCTCTTAAATAGAGAGTTTTCGAGGTACCAAGGACTCTCATAGAGTCCAAAGATAATAGGTCGTGTTTCATTAACAGCCTATAGTCCAACCGCTTGAAAATAACGAATAGCTTCCTACCTTTCCGCTCCTAACATTGATAGAAGTATCAATCTGGATCAACGGGAAGGTTTTTTTTTGACTAAGAACCTATCCCAATAATATATTTCAGTCGATTTTCGGGTTCTTTTGAGCCGATTTTCGATTCAATTTGCAGGGGTAATATCAACTTCGAATATGACCCCTGCAAATTGAATCGAAAATCGGCCAAAATAATCCCGAAAATCGACGAAAGATATTATTGGGATAGGTTCCGTAATTTAGCGAAATAGTCCATCCGCTTTTTCAGGTCGCGCTCAAAGCCGCGCTCCACAGGCTGGTAAAACTCCTGCCGCTCCATCCCGTCGGGGAAGTAGTTCTGCCCCGAGAATCCCGCTTTTGTGTCATGGTCGTAGATATAGCCTTTGCCGTAGCCGAGGTTCTTCATGAGCTTTGTCGGTGCATTGAGGATGATTTTTGGCGGAGCCTCAGAGCTGGTTTTGCTGGCCAGTTCGCGCGCCTGGCCATAGGCGGTGTAGAGGGCGTTGCTTTTCGGGGCAAGAGCGAGATAGATGAGCGCCTGGGCAAGCGCTAGCTCGCCCTCGGGCGATCCGAGCTGGTCGTAGGCGCGCCAGGCGTTTAGAGTGAGTTCAAGGGCCTGAGGATCGGCAAGGCCCACATCTTCGCTCGCCATGCGCACCATGCGACGGGCGATGAACTGCGGGTCTTCGCCGCCTTCTAACATGCGACAGAGCCAGTAGAGCGCCGCATCGGGGTCGGAGCCGCGCACGGCTTTGTGCAGAGCGGAGATCAGATTGTAATGGCCGTCGTCGGCTTTGTCATAGTGGGCTGGGCGTTTCTGAACGAACTGGAGCAGTTCGGGGGTGTCTATGATCGTATCTTGGGGAACTAGGCTGAGAGATTCGATCATATTGAAGAGATGGCGTGCATCGCCGGCGGATAGCGAGGCGAGGGCTTCTTTGGCAGCTGGGGTAATGGGGAGTGGCCCCGACGCGGCTTCATAACGCTCCACCAGAGAGAGCAGAGCCTCTTCGCTTAAGGGGTGCAGAACAAGGACGCGCAGGCGTGAAAGAAGCGCGCTGACGAGGGCAAACGAGGGATTTTCGGTCGTGGCGCCGACCAGGATCAAAGAGCCGTCTTCCACGAAAGGCAGAAAGGCGTCCTGCTGAGCGCGATTGAAGCGGTGGATCTCGTCGACGAAGATCATGATCTGACGGCGAAAGAGCGGTGTCTCTTGGGCTTCTTTCATGAGCTTTTTGAGGTCGGCAACGCCATTGAAAACGGCGCTAAAGGTGACAAAGGGCAGATCGAAGGCTTTGGCGTAGAGGCGGGCGAGGGTGGTTTTCCCACAGCCCGGCGGCCCCCAGAGCAGGATCGAAAGAGGCCTTCCCCCCTTGATGGCGCGCGTCACCCATCCTGTAGAGCCGACCAGGTGATCCTGGCCAGCTATCTCTTCCAGAGAGGAGGGACGGAGGCGATCGGCAAGAGGGGTGTGCATTCCTATGAGCTTATCATTTGTGCAGTATCAAATACATCTGCAAAAGCCTTATTTTGCTCGGGTTTTAGCACAAAAAAGATCTTAGGGAAGATATTGGGATAATATTCTTTAATAACTTCTTTATAGAGCTCAGCAATGACTTTGGGTGGATGGCCCACATCGCAACCGAAAGCGGTAAGAACTAGAGCGGAGTATGGAGAGCTGCCTTGGAAGGCAGCGGAAAATTGCCGGTAGATAAGCTCTTTCATCTGCTGACGCATACCAGGATCAGCATAGCTACTGTTATCCTCACTAAGAGCGGGATATTGTGGAGCCGCGCTTGAAAAAATCGAAATGGTGGTACGTTCCTCTTCAGGGATAAACGCATAGTCGCGATCTGAACCATAGCGCAAGATGGGGACCTTGGTAGTTAAGAGAGCGCAGTTGCCTTGAGAGAGATGTTCAGGCTTATCTTCAAAATGTCCTCTGAGACAAGGATAGAGAGCAGTACGGCGACAAACTGTTGCTTCATACCCTTTAGCTCCTTTTTTCTCGCCACCTGGAGTCTTTCCATCAGCGGGGTTGAGCAGAAGGACGGATATATTTGCGCTTTCCCCAGCTAGAACTTGGGCTAATGGAACGCGCTCTCCTTTACCGCTCTGCTTTGGAAGAGCTAGAGAGTGGGCGAGTCCGATGCGATCTCCATTACTTATGTAGAACTGGGTGTTGCTATTTGATGCTGCTTTCGGAGTCAGTTTGCTAGTCGGAGCATAATAAAACGTATGATCGATGGCCTCTTTGATTTGTTGCCCTAAAGGAGACTGATTCTGCACCTCATCGTGGCAGAATTTATAGGTCTCATCAAAAACCTCGGCATTTCTCTGATCAATCACAGGATCCTCCTGGGGCTTTTCGCTTCCCGAGCAGGGAAGGAAGGAAAGGAGCCAAGAGAAGAAGCCTGTGATGTAGGAAACGATCGTAGAGAGACAACCGCCACAGACTGGGCACGATGAGAGCGAGTCATCTGCTTGGACGTAGCTGCGGTTGATCAGCTCTATTGGGGTGGGCAATGGCTGAACTAAACGATGGTTTGGATTTGGAGGTTGGATAAATGACATAAAATTCTCCTGCTTAAGAGGCTATCTTCAAAGAGAATTATTGTATTGCAAATGAGAATTAATCTCTACGAGTGTTTTTGTTTGAAAAAGTTATGATTAAATAAAGATTTTTGGTAATTGGAAGGTTAACCGTAATTGGGGGTTTTATGTTAGGTACTGTTTTACTTATTCTTTTAATTTTGCTTTTGATTGGAGCGTTTCCATCATGGCGCTATAGCAGAGGGTGGGGTTACTATCCTTTTGGTGGTCTCACCATTATCTTGATTATCATCATCATCCTGATACTCGTCGGGAAGATCTAGGTGTCTTTACAAAAGGGAGACTTTAGTCTCCCTTAGAGGGTGTCTAGAAATTAGCTTCTGTCGATTTTCGGGTTCTTTTGAGCCTATTTTCGATTCAAATTGCAGGGGTAATATCAACTGCGTATATGACCCCTGCAATTTGAATCGAAAATAGGCCAAAATAATCCCTAAAATCGACGAAGCCTTAATTTCTAGACACCCTCTTAGATTACATCACGGTAGCTCCCTTAAAAACATCCGCAAAAGGCTTGTAGTTGCCTTCAGGGTTGTGAGCCTGCTTTGCATTGTGATCATCGATGATGGCAAAGTAAATTTCGGGAAATATATTCGGGAAATATTTTTCAATGACTTCTTTATACAGTTCAGCAACAACTTTTGGAGGGTGGGCAAATGCGCCGCATCCAAAGGCAGTGAGAACTAGAGCTGATTCAGGTTTGTCAAAGAAACGGTAATAGGCACCATTGAGTTGTAGGAAAATAAGCTTCTTCATCTCCTCCCTAGCGGCAGGATTAGCATAGTCTGTGCTCTCTTTATTGAGTGCAGAGTTACGAGGTGCAGCAGAAGAAAGAATAGTGATCGAGTATCTCTCAGGTTCGGGTAAAAAGGCATAGTCTTTGTCTTGGGCTTGACGCAGAATAGAGACATTTGGAGAAATGAGAACTCCATTAGACAAATACTTAGAATTCGTTTTATGAAAATCAGAAAGACATGGGTAGAGAGCCGTGCGGCGACAAATAGTCTCTTCATAGGCTCGCGCACCATAGATTACTCCTCCTCCAGGCTCAGTGGCATTGGCTGGATTAAGCAGAAGAACGTTCTTCTTTCGGCTAGAAAGGTTGGCAGCTAATTCAATACCATCTCCCTGGTGGAGGAAAAAGGCAGTTTTTCCGTCAGGTTTTGGTCGGGCAGCTTCAAAATCTGTTTCTGCTACGTAGAAGTGTTGATCTCTTATAGACGCATTAATTGCTTGACCTAGAGAAGTTTTGTTCTTTATTTGATCATTGCAGAATGAAAGGGTTTCGTGAAAAACTTCGGCATTTCGTTCCTTGATTTTTCCAATATCTGGTTGAGGAGCTTCGCTATTCCAGATGAAAGAGAGTATCCAATTGAAGAAGCCTTTTACGTAAGATACGATCGTAGAGAGGCATCCTCCGCAGACAGGGCAGGATGAGAGTGAGTCTTCTGCATAAACGGTGCTGCGATTGACTGGCTTTACTTCCACGGGAGATGATTCTTGTACTGGAGTGTGAATACGTGAAGGTTGTACGGAAAACGACATAACAGTCTCCTTTTAGGGGGCATTATAAATCCCATTAGAAATAAAAACCACTTCTTTAGGGATTATTTGAGTTCAGCGCTTTATACAAGTTAAAACAATATCAGTATTTAATAGTTTATTTTTAATTTGAGTTTAATTGTAAATTATAATAATTATTAGTTTAGGGAGTGGCAGGGGCTGCTGCGCCAAAAAATATTGTCTAACTATCTAAGATAGAGAGTTAATAAGGAGGGATAATGAATACAGAAACATTTAAAGGTAAATGGCATCAATTCAAGGGTAAAGTTAAAGAAAAATTCGGCAAACTTACCGATGAAGAGATCACACAAATCAACGGTAGAAGAGAGCAACTTCTAGGGAAACTGCAAGAGCGCTACGGCTGGCAAAAACAGCGTGCTGAAGAGGAATTGGCGAGATTTGAGTCCGGTGTAGAAAATGAGTTCAAAAAGAATGCCAATAAGAACCCCAATGAGCGTTTTCAGGAAAAACAACAGTATAATCGTGAAGAAAACCCACGCTTTAAGAAAGATGAACAGTACAAAGGCAAAGAAAATCAACCTTTTAGAAAAAACGAACCTGGATCGGAAGGCAAAGAGAAGTATCCAAAACGAAAAGCAGGTTAATTTTTAAAAAATAAGAGAGCTGCGCCTCGAGCGCAGCATTATTTGGGAGAATTATGTTAGGTACAGTTTTATTAATTATATTGATTTTGCTTTTGATTGGATCTTTCCCGACATGGCCGCATAGTAGAGGCTGGGGTTATTATCCATTTGGTGGTCTCACCATTATTTTGATCATCATCATCATTCTGATGATTGTTGGCAGGATTTAAGGACGTTAGATTTTAGGAAAAAAAATAACAGGATATTAGGTTATACAGGATGAAAAATCATCCTGTATATCCTAATATCCTGTTATTTTCATTTACTCTCCCTTGCTGGTCACTTCTTTGATCCAGTGGGGTTTACGCATCTGGTAGATGATGAGAGGAATTGCCGCCATCACAAGGAGGCCGATGATGAGGAAGGACTCATAAAAGGCCAGGCTGCCGATGTTGAGCTGCGTCGGTGGCACGAAGGCGAGAATGATGGCAAACACGCAGGCGATGATGCCCAAAATGGACACGGTCCAGATGCCACGGCTTTTGTAGGGAACGCGGTAGGTGCGAGGAACATGCGGCTTTGTGTAACGCAAGCGGATTGCAGATATAAAGAGCAGGATGTACATGACTAGGTAGATCTGGGCGCTCATGGCGCTTAAGATCCAGAAAGAGGCGCTTAAAGTCGGGAGTTCTAGGAAGACGAGCGAGGTGATCGACACGATAATCCCTTGAACTAAGAGCAGATAAGTCGGCATCCCAAATCTGTTGAGGCGCTGGAAAAGGGGAGGGAGGTTGCCATGGATCGAGGTGGCATAGAGCCCTTTCACCGGACCGACAATCCAGGCGTTGACTTCCGCTACTGCCCCGATGGCGAGAAGAATAGCCATGATGGGGAGAATGGGTCCCCCGAAGCCATAAGCCCCGAAAAACTTCTGAAAGGCTTCCATTAGGCCTGTAATTAGGCTAATTTCGTTTTTGGGGACAACGACGGCAATGGCAAGAGCACCCAGCATGAAAATAGTGAAGGTGATGATGGCGGCCAATATGATCGATTTGGGGTAGTTTTTCTGAGGGTCTTTCACATCGGAGGCGTAGGCTGACGAAACTTCAAGACCTGCAAATGCGAGAAAGAGACCTGCTAAGAAAGAAAAATGGCCAAAACTGGAGAAGTCGGGCATGACTGCACTCCAGGAAATTGGAGTTTCAATCGGACGGCCTTCGCCTAGCCACGTCATGCCTAATGAGATAATGAAGATGCCGGGGATAATGGTGCCGATGATGACGCCAATAGTGCTAAACCAGCTAGATGTTTTAATTCCCAAATAGTTGATGAAAGTCATTCCCCAAAAACTAACCAGAATGACGGAGACGATGTAAACCTTATTCTCAACAAGAGCAGGATCAATCACATAGGCAAGAGAGCTTGCCACGAAAGAGAGAATCACAGGATACCACGCGACATTATGCGCCCATTGCATCCAAATGGCAAAAAAGCCCCAGCGATCGCCGAGCGCTTCGCGGATCCAGATATAGACCCCGCCTGTTTTGGGCCATCCAGTAGCGAGTTCTGCAGAGACAAGTGCTGTGGGAATGAGGAAGAAGATGGCGACAATCAGGAAGAAAACAGATGCCGATAGTCCATAGGATGCGACAAGCGGGAGATTGCGCAAGCTGGCCATAATCGCAACGTTCAGCATGGCAAGAACGAAAATACTAATCACACGCCGTTTTTTGGGGGCAGAAACATCCATAGAATCACCAACTTTTCCATTTTTTTAACGAATATGAGGTTAGAATGAAAGGTTTTTTTCATACGTGTACAAAAAAATTTTAGTTCAATAAAACCTGCTGAAACTATCTTCTAAAAAGGAAAATTTGTTCTCTGAGTTCTTTTGTTTGTTCGAAATTAAAAAAATATTTTTGTGTAAAATCAAAAATTTATTATAGTGGGAATTGTAGGAAATAAGTAGTAGCATCACCCCGGTGGGGCTTGTTACTACAAACGAGGAGTCGAAGAGACACCATCCTATAACGAAAACAAGGAGATTGTTATCATGGCTACAAAAAGAAAAGCTACAAAATCAAAAGCGAAAAAAACTGTTCGTAAAAAAACAGCTCGCAAATCAACAAGAAAAACTACTGCAAAACGCAGAACAAGAAAAGCTGCTGCTAAGTAGTATTTCGTCTTAAGCCACTGTTGTATGAGAGCTTAGGACATTTTAACGCTTATCGAGCAAGTAACAGACTTGCTCGATTTTTTATTTGTATTTCCCGTTAAATACTATCTCATTGAGAGCTTTTCTTGTGCTGGGAACTTCTTTGGCCTGCATTTCAGGCGGGAGCTTTTCCTTCGGCGCGTGTTTGCCTATAGCTGCCATAGCTTCAACTGTATAATCTGCAGGAACATTCAATGTAGTACGCGCTTTATCGTAGTCGAATCCTTCCATTCCGTGAACGACTAGGCCGCGTGTAGCGCCTTCTAGTGCAATGGACATCCAGGCTGCACCGGTATCATAACTATGCGTATGGGCAGGCTTATTGTTGTGTTCGAAGGTGTTGCGGGAGATCATGACCAGCAAGACAGCGGCGTTTTTTGTCCATTCTTGGTTGAACGGAACCATTAGATTGTAGATGAGCGGCCATTCGGGGGTATCTCTCTTGGCATATAAAATGCGCCAGGGCTGGCCATTATAGGAAGAGGGGGCCCAGCGCGCTGCCTCAAAGAGGGAGAATAGTTCTTCGTCGCTTATCGGTTCACCGCTCATTGAACGAGGGGACCAGCGACCTAGCATCAGCTTATTAATAGGGTGGGTAGGCTTTCGTACCTCAAGGGCTTCTTCACGCCAAGACATCGTTTTTCAGATTATGGGCTAAGAAATAATTACCGGCAACTGCTATATAAAAAATAATATGAAAATAGCAATCATCGGATGTGGCGCCATGGGTAGCGCATTTGCCCATCGCTGGGCGGAGAAGGGGCATCAGCTGATTCTGTGCGATCATAGCCCTAAAAAAGCGGAGAGCTTAGCTCATGAGACGAAGGGGAAGACCGCCTCGATGAAAGAGGCAGCCGCTCATGCAGAAGTGATTCTCATCGCCGTCAAGCCCAAGGATCTCCGGGAAATACAGCTGGGAGAGCTCAAGAAGGAACAGATTGTCCTCAGCATTTTGGCCGGTGTTCCGGTCCATCTCCTAAAGACGGCAATCCGCGGGGGTGAAGTCATCCGCATGATGCCCAATCTCGCTGTCAAACTAGGGGAGGGGGTCTTAGCGACCGTCGCTCCGCCTGAAGAGAAGTTAAGAGGGCGTTTACGCACTTTATTCGAGGGTCTTGGCGAGATTTTCTGGGTGGAAGAGGAGAAGTTAGAGGCCATTACCGCTCTTGCAGGGTCTGGCCCGGCCTATCTTCTGGCGGTAGCCGAGGCGATGGTCGAAGCGGGGATTGCGATGGGGCTTTCTGCGCAAGAAGCGGAGGCGCTCGTTCTGCAAACGGGACTTGGGACTCTCGCCATGTTAAAAGATAAGGGTGGGCATCCCGGGCAGCTGCTCTGGGAGATTAGTTCACCGGGTGGAACGACTATTCACGGAATGTTGGCTTTTGAAGAGCAGGGGGTGCGTTTTGGCATCGCCAAGGCTCTCTTAGAGGCCTATCGCCGCGCACTACAAATGAAGGGAGAAAAGAAATGAAGGTAGCGATTCTCGATAAGGTCATTCGACGCAATATCGCCTTATTTAAGCACCTGATGCGGCGGCAAGCGCAAAGAACGCAGCGCGAACAGGAAATCGTCGAGCGGGTGATTCAGGCCTATGTCGATTGCGAAAACGGCACAATCCATTTTCCAGAACTCGAAGCGCAGATCGATAAAAAGTGGAAGCAGGTAAGCCTCCAGCTGATGACTAACGAAGAGGGGCAGGTGCAGGTCGTGATGCAGGGAACGGATGGAGGAAAGGACTTTAAATGCGGCGATTTTGATCCGGAGGCCTTTCAGGCTCTTGGAGCGACGATGAAAGTGCTCAATCGCATTCTCTATAACCCCATGCCAAGGCAAACGATTGAGCAGAGAGTACACGCTGCTTTTAGACAGATTATTCAGCTCGATCTTGAACTCACCCAGATTGAACAGGGGAGATCCTCTCTAATCGAAGAGGCGTGGGTCGACGTCGATCGCGAGGGAGCTGAAGCGCTTCTTGCAGGCAAGCCCGATGGGACCTATCTTTTGCGCCGCAGCGGCTGGGCTTCTCTCATGGAGAAGAATCTCAACGAAGTGCAGCCAGAACCGATCAAATGCATGACTCTTACCTTTACGGAAAAGGGAGGCAAGATCGCCGAACACCTGATCGTATTTAAAAATGGCAAATGGCTCTTTTTTAATGACGATTTAGAGCTGAAAGGCAAGACCTACGCAACGCTTAAGGATCTACTCGCAAGCTTGGGCAGTCTTTTGAAGACACCGCTTGCGAAATTTTGAACGACCTGTGGGATGCAGGCCTTTGCAGAAAAATGCCATCCTTTCTGCGAATAGACGCCGCTTTCGATCAGGTAACCAGTGATACCGAGTGTTAGCCCGATGACGCCAAATGCAATGGCGACGGGGGCAGCGATCGGATTGAAAAAGGCGATCATCGTCGTAATAAAAAGCAGCGTAAGCGCTAAGATTCCCAGCAGGTGGATGCTGATCCTCTTGATACTCTGGGTCTTCATATCCTGCAGCAACTCAGTAGAAGCTTCACATCCTCTTTGTACGCGCGCGGGATCCTTTGAATGCAGGTCGACCAATATCCCGTCGATCTTAGTACAAAGCTCTTTTGCCAGACGCGGTCCAACCCTGCGCTCTAAAATAGCGTAGCGGATATCGAGGAAGCTTGAGATCATGCGGTTGAACTTCTCTTTGATCTCTTTGTCAGAGAATTGGCCGCCAATGCGCTGGATAAAAGCTTGGATCTCTTTATGCTCCTTTTTGTGCAGTGAGAAGAAGGTCGCATGAACCCACTCCATCTTTTTAACGATCTCTTCCTGAGAGTTCCAATTAAAGACCTTTTTGAGCAGTTTAACAGAGCGGTTGAGCTGGATCGTTTCGAAGATCGCCGCGATCAGCGTGAGTGCAGCCAAGGCGATGCCAAGAGGGATGAAAGTGACCATCGCAGCAACGGACCATTGATGCCAGGGCAGTTTATTGAAAAAGGCATAATCGCTGATATAGGTAGCAAGCGAAACGGGGACCTGCAGGCAGCGGGTTGTCAGCCAGACGACGCTTTGCATGACTTGGGAGATTTTCCCTACCTGGTTGATGGTCTTTTCTGTATCGCCTTTCTTATGTGCATCAGCCCAAATAATGAATTCTCTGGTCAGTTCCACAGGCGAAAGCAGAACCATCTCCAGCTCATTATTAGGTTTTGATAATCCAAATATAGTACTCATAAGTATCAAATATTCTAACACATAAAATATTTAATAACAATATAATTACTTTTTTAAATAAAGAAATATTAACAGAGCTAAAACACTAAGACTTAATAGAAACATGATTCCAGCAGGCATCCACTTATGGGAGGAGAGGAAGCGCACGAGGAAAAAGAGGGCTAGAAGGGCGGCCAAAGCAAGGCTTAAAACAGCTCCCCAGCGCTGATTGCGGAAGCAGGCTAAGGCGGCTACATTGAAAAGAAGGTCGCTGACGATCCCCATGATGATGGAAGGCATGCTGTGGGCCTTGACAAAACCCATGATTCCCCCGCCTAGGACAAGGAGGCCAAAAATGATAGAGATCCAAGCAATTGCAACCATCTATCGGATATATTAGACTATTAGGTGTCAAATGGATACAAAAATTTTAAATCAGGCTGCTGAGCTACTGCGCTCCGGCAAAATTGTCGCTTTTCCGACCGAGACGGTCTATGGGCTAGGCGCGTCGATCTTCTCACAAGAGGGGATCGAACGGATCTTTGCTGCAAAAGGCCGTCCACGCGATAACCCTCTGATTGCCCATGTCGCATCGCTTGAAATGGCGCTGTCGATTTCGCGCGATCTGCCCCCTAGCTTCTACCTGCTCGCTGCGCGCTTTTTCCCCGGTCCTCTGACGCTCGTTGTCCATCGCCATCCCGATGTTCCCGATTCCGTCTCCGCCGGGCTCGATACAATCGCGATCCGCTTTCCCAGCCATCCCGTGGCCTTGGAGCTGATTAGGCGCGTGGGCCACCCTCTAGTCGCCCCCTCTGCCAACCTATCCGGTAAACCGAGCGGCACAATAGCCGAAGATGTGCGTGAAGATTTAGATGGCCGCATCGACGCTATCATCGATGGAGGGCCCTGCTCTATTGGGATCGAATCGACCGTTCTAGACTTGGTTTCATTTGAGCATCCTACCATTTTGCGCCCCGGGCAGATCACCCAAGCAGAGCTTGCAGAGTTTCTACAAGAAGAGGTCCTACTCTACACATCTGGGCCGAAGGCATCTCCCGGGATGCGCTACCGCCACTATGCCCCCAATACGCCCGTTAAAGTGGTGAGTTATTTTACCGGAGGGGATTCTTGCAAACGCATGCTGATTGCCGATCGACCGATGGAGGGAGCTTTGCCTCTTCATCCTGCAACCCTCTATGCGCTTATGCGCCAAGCGGACAGAGAGGGCTTTGACGAAATCGTGATTGTATGCGATGAGAAAGGAGATGCGGCGCTTTTGAACCGCATAGGAAAAATGTTATGAAAGCAGTAGGTATCCGTTCCTTTGGCGATGTAAAAGTGCTGGAGGAGATGGATCTGCCGCTTCCCACTCCAGGCCGTCATGAAGTGCGCATCCGCCTGCACGCCGTGGGGTTTAACCCGGTTGACTGCAAAATCCGTTCAGGAGCCATACCCGATATTGAACTTCCACGCATTTTAGGCTGCGACTGCAGCGGTGTCATCGATGCAGTCGGTGATCCGCTCGGAGAGTTTAGAGTGGGCGACGAGGTCATGGCATTTTCCTTCTCTAATGGGACCTATGCCGAGGCAGTCGTTCTCCCATCCGACCTTGTGGTGAAAAAGCCTAAAACACTCTCTTTTGAGCAAGCAGCAGCCATCCCCCTTGTAGGCCTAACCGCATTTCAGGCGCTGATAGCATCACGTGCTCTGCAGGAGGGAAAACCGCTGTTTATTGCAGGCGGAACAGGGGGAGTCGGTTCTATTGCCATCTCTATGGCGCAGGTCTATGGTGCCGGTCCGATCTTTACAACAGCGGGTGATGAAAAGGGTGCTGCCCATCTCATGGAGCGTTATGGCATCCCGAAAAAGCACATTCTTCTCTACAAGGGCCTTTCTCTTGAAGAGATGACCGAGCGCCTTTTTGCCATGAATAGCCATAAGGGCTTTGCAACCTGTTTCGATTGTGTCGGCAAGGAGATGAAAAAGCTCTGTGTTGCGGTTGCCGGGTATGAAGGGCATCTGGTGACAATCGTACCAGAAGGGCCTAACTTTCCGATTGAGCTGTGGGAACGGGGCAAGAGCGTGGGATTTGCCAAAAACCTATCCATCCATTTTGTATATACAGGTTGGGCTCCCACAACTGCCATTTACAAGGGGCAACTCAAAGCGCTCCTTACGCTTATAGAAAGGGGCCTTAAAATTCCCGAGGTAGAAGTGGTGGGACCATTTCGTGTTGAGACTGTGCGTGCAGCGCATCGCAGAATAGAAGAGGGGAGTGCGCATAATAAGCTTGTCATTTCTTTTTCGAAGGGAGTTTGATGACTTTCCCGTCGATAACAAATACTCCATTTCCGCAATGATGTATCATCATAGTCTTTAATCTATCATTTGCTCTTTAAACGGCAAGTTGAGAAAATGAGTTCTATGGGGTTTAGTCTTTCTCTAACCACATTTTTCACGACAACAACGACCGGCAACAGCCGGTAGATTCTCTTTTTTCCTATTCATACCCCTATTTTCAAACCAAAAAGGAGAATTTTCCATGTTTCGCAAAATGCCCATTATTCTACTCGCAGTGATCGCTGCAGTAGCCGTTTCATTTCCATGGCTTCCAGAAGTAGCCAAAGCAGTTTTATATGGGATGAGTTTGTCCCTCAAATCACTTATCGTTTTTGTCCTTCCATTCCTCATTTTTGGACTGCTCTTTAAAACAGCGGTTCAATTAGCAAAAAAGGCCTCGAAATGGATTCTATTCATCTTGGCGGGTGTCTGTCTATCCAACTTCACTTCCACGATGATCAGCTATGCTATAGGGAGTTTTGCCTATCAGTTTGACCTGTCGATGGTACTGCCCACAGAGGAGGCTGCTTTAACGCCTCTTTGGCAGTTCTCCTTGCCAAAACTTGTGGGCAATGGCCACGCCATGTTTGCGGGCCTCTTGCTCGGTATTGCGTGCGGCTGGTTTAGGCCGGCTTTGGGGGAGAAAATTGCTTTTCGGCTTGAAAAGTACATTTCTCACTTCATGAGGGCGTTTCTCTATGTGATTCCGCTCTTTATCGCCGGATTTATCGTTAAGATGATGCACGACGGGGTCTTAAGCTTGATAGTGCGTAACTATGCGCTCATATTTCTGCTAGTGGCCAGCGCCGTTTTTACCTATATCGGACTGATCTACTTTATCGTGCAGTGCGGGGGCTTTTTGCAGAGCCTGAAAAATATGCTTCCAGCGGCATTGGCAGGTTTTGGCAGCATGTCGAGCGCAGCCGCGATGCCTCTTACGATTTTAGGAACTGAGAAAAACTCCAAAAATCCCGACATCGCACGCTCGATTATCCCTGCGACAGTGAATATCCATTTGATGGGGGACTGTTTTGCGATTCCTATTTTTGCCTTTGCGATCATGAAAAGCTTCGGGGTCGCGGAGCCGGCGTTTATCAGCTACTTGATATTTGCCGCCTACTTTGTTTTGGCTAAATTCTCTGTGGCAGCGGTTCCGGGAGGAGGCATCCTTGTGATGCTCCCGATTCTCGAGACCTATTTGGGGTTCAATGGCGAGATGCTATCGATGATTACAGCCCTCTACATTCTCTTCGACCCAATCATTACGGCAGCAAATGTGCTGGGGAATGGGGGATTTGCTTTAGGGATCGGGAAAACAATCCGCTCTTGACCTTTATCAAGGACAATTTGGGCTTCCTGGAAGAACAAACATGACTCCTCCTGAAGGGGTGATGGTCCCGATGTTAATTGCTTGGAGTCCACTTAACGTACCATCGGGAGATACCGCATTAAATTGAGAAGCACCATTATTAGTTAGTGTATACCCATTGTCGCTGGTGTTATTCGCGAGTTTCAGGCAGATAAAGTTCGAAAGATTATTGCTCGTCGTTACAAGCGCACCTGTCCCACCATTGCCTACAAAAGTGTTGTTTTGAACGGTTACAGCAAGACCTGCGTTTAAATCGGTTCCAACAGCGACCCCATCCAATTGATTGTTTTGCAATGAGTTGTTTTCAATTGTTGCCGTATTAAATACTGTTGAATCGCTGAAGGCGATAATGCCAGCTCCTGTATTCGGTCCCATGATAGTACTATCGGTTACTGTATTCTCAGCAATTGTCATGGTGTGAGTGGCGTTATTAAATGCATCTAAATCTATGCCAGCTGAGATGCATTTAGTGACGAAATTCTGGTTAACAAAAGAAGTGATTTCACTTGTGTTATCTGCGAATACCAGTACCCCTGTAAAGTAGCTTGTTATTTGATTTTGCGTAATGAAGAGGGTGGAGTGAGTCGTTGTATTTTCAATATCGATTCCATTCACAAAAATCCCGAAGCTGCCTATCAGATTGTTCTGCGTTATTCCCACCAATCCTGAAACTTCTGATAGAAGAATACCGCTTGTCATATTGGGATTTGTAATTGTGTTATTAGCAATTTGCAGGCCATTAACTGCATTTCCAAAAATACCAGCGCCAGAGGGTGCCTCAATATTAAAACCAATTATTGTATCGTTGTTTGCAAGCACAATGACATCACCTGCGTTGGTAATGCTGGGCATTCCTGGAGTCATGGCAGGTATAGTAATGGGTCCGCAAGACGAGGGTAGGCTAATTGGATTTCCTGATCCTATGAGGATCTGGTTATCTTTCATTAAAAATCCCAGATTCATCCCATTCGTTGTGCCATCGCCTTCGAAGACATAGATAAGGCTGCCCGGGCCGGCTGCTGCTTGTGCAAGCAAGAGCTGATTAAAAGGATTCTCGAAAGTCCCATCTCCGGGGTTTGGGTTTGTGTTATTTACAAATATAGCGTTGACGGGCAGTCCTGTAGCAGGATTGATCCCCATCCCAATGGCATGATCCTCTGTTTTTTTATGTTTGCGTGACGCGACGATGATCTCATCGCGCTGAACGGGCTGCATGAAGCGCATGGCCAAAACATCCGCATCGCAGCAGTCACACAGACAGCTCTGCCTGCATTCAAACACATTTCTCGGGCTACCCAAAGGAATGCTAAGAGTGACTTGTCCCTGCACGATGCCATGGAACAGATTGTCGTATGAAGTGATTCCCTCTAATGCCAAGTAGTCATTAAATTGAGCCACAAATCGCGCTTTACCACCCAAAGCGTGCTTCCCAAATTCTCCATGAAAATAATAAGGGCCAATGGCAGCTAGCAGATCCATACAATCACTATGTCTCAGCAGATGAAACCCTACTTCAGCATCGACTCCGGACATTGCAAATTCTATTTTTTTGCGCGTAATAGTGATTTCATCGGTCAATATGGAGTTGCCGCTAAATGCGTCGAATGCGCAGATTTCCACGTGCTTTTTATCGAAAGCTGGCGTTTTTTTTCTCCCTACAGGCAAGTAGCCATTCATGCGGAAATCCCATCGTGTACCCAAAGATTCCAAGCCAAGTCCCAGCTGATTGAAGTGTTCCTTCTCGACCTGGCGATAATCGTAATACAGATTAGCGCCGTAAATTCTTTGTCCTAGGGATCGTGCGCCTATTCCGACATTAGCAGCCCATTTTCCATCGTTGAAGACATGCCCTCTCAGGTCGATAAATGGAGAAAAGTTACACCACGTCTGAGGCAGGGAAGCAAAAAACCCAGCCGTTGTATAGCCTGTGCGATATCCTATTCCATTTGCTTCAATATGGCGAAAATCCAGACGCATAGGGGATATGCAGGCAACGCAATCCTCAGCAGCTGAAGCGAGTTTGTTGGCGCACAAGGCGATAAGGCAAAACAGGACAAAAGACTTCCTAAGCATGGGACTCCATTTCTATTTTGCTAAGGTACTGTATAATGAAGTTTTTAAAAAAGGAAAAAAGCAGAGGAAGATTTTCTTGGCATATATAAGGGTAGTGGGTGAAACTGAGGAAAAGAAGGTAGGTTCCTTATGAAATTTTTAACGTTAGTTTTAGTAGGCTCTCTTTTTGTGGGGTCCACTTCGGTTAGTGCACAAAATGCTTCTGGGCAATGCGTGCCGAGTGATCAAGTTGAGCTACAGCAGACAATGAGAAAACTCTGGACGGATCACGTTTTTTGGACGCGTCTCTATATCATTTCAGCCATTTCTAAAAGTGCGGATACTCCTGTGGTCACTTCAAGACTTCTTAAAAACCAAGATGAAATTGGAGCTACACTCACTCCTTTCTATGGAAAAAATGCAGCTGCTACTTTAACACAGCTTTTAAGAGAGCATATTTTAATCTCTGCAGAGCTAGTAAACGCTGTGCTGGCAAAGGCAAAAGATGATGTCAAAAAAGCGGATCAAAAGTGGCATGATAATGCAGTGGCCATCGCGGATTTTTTAAGCAAGGCGAACTCTAATTGGACAAAGCAAGATTTAGTAGACATGCTTAATCGTCATTTGACTTTAACGACACAAGAAGTGACCTACAGGATTGAAAAGAAATGGCCACAAGACATTTCTAATTTTGACCAAATTCTCGATCAGGCACTGGATATGGCAGACACCTTTTCTTCCGGTATCAGCTATCAATTTCTCGAGAAAAAACAGAACCAGGAACAGCAACCGCCACAGTCTTAATTTCTAGACACCCTCTAAGGTGTGAGCCGGGAATTTTTCCCGGCTTTTTTTGTTCTTGCCCCTAACGTATACGTCATAGCTTATATTGGATGCATCTTTGATTTTGACCAACTAGCAGCTCTATATTCTCACAAACAGGCGCTCAGCCGAGAGTGGGAAAAAATAGGGCAGCTGATCGAGACCATCGATAAAACGATCAAACATTTGAAAGGACAGAAAAAAATGAAAGATAAAGAGATATTTGGTGGCTTTACCACGGTCATAACAAAAGCAAAGGGAGGCGAATCCTACTTTGCAGCTGAAGAACTAGTATTAAAAAGCGTCAAAGGAGGAAAGCCGGACGTTAAAACAGCACATGATATCTTTAAGAAGGTGACGCGCTGTATCGAAAAGGAGCTTGAGCCGACTTCAGATGAGGTACAACGTCTCATCAAGAAGCACCACGCTTATACCATGCAGTTTCATGCAGCCACACAAGAAGTGTACAAGGCGCTGGCGCAGCTTTATAGAGAGCATCCTGAGTTTAGAAAGCAGATGGAACCCTTTCATCCCCATCTTTCGGACTTCATGTCTGAGGCGATGTGCGCTTTTGCTGATCAGGAGCTAGCATAGTTTTCACGGCAGCCTTCTAATGAAGGCTGTTATCGAATATGTCGATTTGGTCGACATATGATTCTCAAATAGTTTGCAAAAGGATTAAATCAGGCATCGCCCGGACCATGAATTCGTCAAATAGCGGCACAGTAAATGCTATATCCCCATATGCGGGACTGTAGACCATTCCCTTTTTAATCAGATTGGCGCGTACACGACTTAAGCTAGTTGCTTTAATATCTAAAATATCTGCGATATCTTTTAGTCGATGAGGTCCTGGGCCAAGCTCAGCCATTGCTCGCAAAAAATTCTTTTCACTAGGTGTAAGCCGGTCAAATCGGACACGAAAGAAGTTCTGATCAAGTCTTGGGATTACAGTAGCTGTAGCTGCTTGAACGGTCAGCAATGTAATTGGACTTGCATGCGCCAGATTCCATGACTGGTAACCCCATTCCTGCAAGAAATAGGGGTAGCCTTTTGTGAGGCGGAAAATCTCTTCTAAAGCAGGCTCTTCAAAAGTTACACCGACTGCTTGTGCAGGTTCCCTTAACGCTTTGGCTGCATCCTTTTCCGACAAAGCACCAATATTTGGAAAGCTGAAGAGTCGTTCAGCATAAGACTTTGATTCTCCAGCGAGACCGGGAAGAATGGGTAGACCGGCTCCAAAAAGCGCCAGAGGCAGTTTTTTTTGTTGGACCTTGTGCATAGCCATAATAAGAGCTCCCAATTCTTTTTGACTGAAATATTGAATCTCATCAATTAAAATAGCTGCAGCACAATTCCGATCTTCGCAAGCCTCTCCAATAGCGACAAAAAGATTTGGCAAATCGATCTCTAAATCTCCACTGTCAGCTGAGCCTTTCTCTGGATCAATGCCTAACTCAATAGTAATATCACCTATTGCAAGACTGATAGTTCCAATAAAACTCCGCAAAACGGCGAGTCCTCGTTTGACCTTATGGCTAACCCCAGAAATTCTGTCCAAATCAAAAAGAAGTCTTCTTAAATAGGGGGCAACAAGAGGGCCAAGAGCTTTGTTTTCATGAGCTTCGATAAAAATGGTATGATATTCCTGACCTCTTGCCAGATATTCAATTTCATTGAGGAGCACTGTCTTGCCTACTCCGCGGAGACCTGTTAGAAGCATACTTTTTTCAGGTCGTTTCTGCTTTATGCGGCCTAGTAATATTCTTGCTTCTTCTAGCGTTGGGGCTCGACCAACTAGTTCTGGAGGGGGAGAGCCCGCACCTGGAGAGAATGGGTTTTTGATCGGATCCATGATGTTATCCTTAGTTATGCTAACTTATGCATACTTATGCATGAGTTAGTGAATAAGTTGGAATAACTTTCTGAGAGATGCGTTAAAAAATTAATTCAGGCTGAGGTCTTCCGGGATCATCGAGAGGGAGGCGTATTTACCGCCCATTTCTCTCAGGATGGTTTGCCAGAGCTTGTCGCTGGGTGTTTCGAAGACGAGGCGTGAGTTGGCGGGGTGGAGGAACCAGTCGCCGTTTAAAAACTCGCGCTCGAGCTGTCCGCCGCTCCAACCGGCATAACCGAAGCAGAGGCGTAGGAAGGGGCCGCTTGGGTCGCTCGCTGCTTCTTGCAGAAACTGCAGGTCGCCGCCGAGGTAGACGCCGTCGCAGATCTTGAGGGCTTGCTGGGCGAGGACTTCCGAGGAGTGCAGCAGCATCATCTGGTTGGGCTGGATCGGGCCGCCGGCGCGGATTTCTAGGCGTGTATTGGTCTGGCCTTCTAGATGGAGCAGATCTTCGGGCAGTTCGATTTCCAGGGGCTTATTAATGATCAATCCGAAAGAGCCGCTCATCGTGTGCTCGCAGAGGATAATCACGGCGCGGAAATAGGGGCCGGTCTCGATCTCAGGCGAAGCGATTAGGAATGTACCCTTGTTTATTTGGCTGTAGGGGATCGGTTCCATTACTTGCCTCTTGCGTCGATGAGTTGCTGGTTATAGAGCTTCAGGCTGTCGGATAGCGCTTCGGCTTGGCGGAGGAGCTCGGCAAAGTCTTGGGTGAACTGCTTGCTGGCGAGGATTGCTTCGCGATCGGCAGAGTTATTTGCGCGCTCTACTACCATGGAGAGGCGCTGTATCGATGTGTTAATGCCGTCGATCTCATTTTCGAAGTAGGTCTTGAACTGTACGGGGGTATCGAGCGCGTTCAGCTGGTCGGCGCGTTTGATGCGGGTGCGCTGCCAGCGCTTATTGAGGTTGAACATCAGCCCATACTGGTTCAGGTCGTTCATAAGGGTGTTGACTTTCGATAGGATGGCGTTTGTGGAGAGATAGAGGTCATCGTTGTTCAGAAGCTTGCCGATCGTGCTATTCGAATCGGTGAGGCAATGTGCAGCGTTCTTGATGCTATCCACGGTATCGCCGATGTTGGTGAAGGTCTTCTTTTCATCCAGCTGCGCCATTGCGGTTTGGGCTTGCTTGAGCAGGCCATTTACAGTGCCTACCACTTCCTGCTCATTGATCGAATGCATGGTCTGCCCAAAGGAGTTGATAGTCTGAGCGACAGTGGGCCCATTCGTTTTTATCCAGCCGCCGACTTCGCGGAAGGCGTCTTCCATGTGAGAGGAGAGCTCGGAAAACTCGACAAGAGCGTTTTCAAGGGGGTCGACGGAGTTGGCATAGACGGGTTGGAGGGCGATCTGCTTGGGAGTGACTCCGATAGGTGCGGCTTTGGGAATGATCGCGATGGATTTTTCACCGAGAAGGCCCGAGGTCTGGAGGGAGATCTCATCGGTGTTGAACACCTTGACTTCAGAGTCGATCTTGAGCTTGACCTCGTAGAAGTAGACTCTACCGAGCTCATCTGTTGGCTCTTTTCGCGCATCTTTGATCTCTTCTATCGTGACGACTTCGCCGACGGGGCGGCCTGCGAACAGGACGCGTGTGCCGATGTTGATCTTATTGATGTCGGAAAAGCGCACGAAAAGGGTCTGCTTGCCGTCGCCCACGCGGGGTTTTAGGAACATCACCACAACGACGAGGAGGGCGATGGAGCTCAGCACAAAAATGCCGACGAGGAGGTTTTTTAAGGCGCTATTCATCTCTTTGTCTTCTCAAGGATAGGGGGTCTTGTGTAAAGTTCCGCTTAAATGAATCAATAATCGGATCGTGGATTTTAATAAAGTCTTCTGGAGGACCAAAGTGCGCAATCACGCCGTCGCGCAGGAGGGCGAGCTGGTCGGCGATATAGAGCGCAGAGGTGAGGTCATGGGTGACAACGACGCTGGTCGCTTTTAATTCGCGCTGGATTTTGTAGATGAGTTCGCTGATCTGCATCGAAGTGATCGGGTCGAGGCCGGTAGTCGGTTCGTCATAGAGGAGGATGCTCGGTCTGTAAGCGATGAGGCGGGCTAGGGCGGCGCGCTTGCGCATCCCCCCTGATAGCTCATTGGGAAGCTTGTTTTGGGTGCCGTGGAGGCCTACCATGGTCAGCGCTTCATCGACACGCAGGGTTAGGTCGGCTCTATTCAGGCGCGTTCCACTGGCGTGGTCGTCATGTTCGGTGAGGTAGAAACCGACATTATCTTCTATTGTCATTGAGTCAAACAGGGCTCCGCCTTGGAAGAGCATGCCCATGCGTTTGATCGCGCGGAGCAGCTGCCCGCCGTCCAGATCGGTGATATTCACTCCACCGACTATAACTTGGCCATCGTCGGGCTTAGAGATGCCGATGATGTGTTTCAGTAGAACGCTCTTGCCGACGCCGGAAGGTCCGATGATCACGACGGTCTCTCCCTCATTGATAGTGAGGTTGAGCCCGCCCAGCACCTTGTGGGCGCCGTAGCTCTTCTTCAGATCTTTGATTTCAATCAAGCCAGCCATTTATTCATCTGTTGGTAGAGAGTATTGAGCGCCATAGTGAGGAAAAAGTTGGCAAACAGGATGCAGCAATAGGAGATCACAACGCTGCTTGTCGTCGAGCGCCCCACCCCTTCTGCACCGCCGGTTGTCGTCATTCCCTTATAACAGGAGATGGTCATGATCAGGACGCCGAAGAAGAAGGCTTTGATCATTCCGGAAAAGTAGTCAAACAGCGAGATGTGGATCGGCATCGGGTCGAAATAGGTGGAGGGGGACATGCCGAAGAAGAAGACGGAGATCAGGTAGCCGCCAAAGATGCCCATCACCACGCTATAGAGGGTAAGTAGAGGCATCATGATGATCCCGGCGATGAGGCGAGGGGCTACAAGGTAGCGGTTCGGGTTGACGGCCATAGTTCTCAGCGCATCGATCTGCTCGGTGACGCGCATCGTACCGAGCTCTGCGCACATCGCAGCTCCCACCCGGCCTGTCACCATAAAAGCGGTCAAAACGGGTCCCAGTTCCGTCATCATCGCCTTGGCGACCATGAGGCCGGTGATCCCGCTGAGGCCCTTATCTTCGAGCTGGTAGAAGGATTGAGCAGCGAGCACGAGGCCAGTAAAGAAGCCGGTGATGGCGACGACGTAGAAGGAGGCGACACCGATGTGGTAGAACTGCTTCATGATGAGCCGCGGTTTTGGCGGCCGCCAGAAGGTAGCTTTCAGGGTGTCGACGATGAGCTGGATATATTCGCCCACGGCGACGAGAAACTGTAACCGGGGGCTGATTTTCACTTTTGACTGCATAACGCCAGTCTACAAGAGAGCCGAATTAACCCCCAGTAGGAGAAGCGGCTTTTTTCATAGATTCATGGATCGCTTGCTGGAGGCGCTGGACCAGGTCGTTCCACTCTTTGCGGATTTCGCCCATGGAGCGGATCTTTTCGATCGAGTTCGGCAGCGTCGTTTGGCTAAGGATATTTTCAAGCAGCTGGAGAGGGATTTGCGGGCCTTGCATCAATTTTTGGACGGTATCATTCCCAAATCCAAAGACTTTTGCCCCTACTTCAAAAACTTTTGAGCCATCATAGCCCGCGGCAGTAGCAAGCAATCCCGCACCCCCTACAGCTAGACCTGTGCCGAACGTTGAGTAGCCTTGAGCATCATTCCACCAGCGGTGATCTGCGGAAGTTGAATCAATTTTCTCTCTTTCATTGAAAATCTTCTCGCGTTGCGCGTTTTGCAAGCCACCGACGACATCATACATGCGCTTATTCTGCTCTTGCATCATTCTTCTCAGGGTATACCACTGAGGTTTGACGGTATTTTCTACGAACTCGGCGAGCTCTTGCACTTCATCAGGGGGAACCATGCTTGCAAGGTGGGAGAATGCAGGTGTTTCTTGGATCGGACTCATAGTTTCAATTTTAGACATATGTTTCTCCTTTAAATGACTTGTTGCGTAATTTGTAAGGCTTCGCGCCCGGCGGCAAGCAGTCTAGCGGCTTTTTCATGCATGCGCCCCTGCTCGTCGAAAAATTCGATCAGCTCACTCATCGCATAGCTGAGGTCTTTATGAGTGAGGCGCGACTCTTTTTTAAGAGTGATGAGTTCGCCTCTCGTTAACTTTAATCGTCCTTCAGCAACCGATTTAGCAAAGAATGTACCACCTGTTGCAAAACCGCTCAATCTTTCTCCGACGATCATGACCTCTTGCAGGAAATTGAGTTCAGTAAACCAGGCAGCGCCTGCAGAGCCTGCAATCCCGACTACCGCAGCGGTGACGCCGACGGCAGCCGGAATAACCGTTTTCAACTGCTGGTACTGTTCTTCGTTTTCTGCTGCGAGCTGATGGGCAACCCAGTCCCACACTTCGAGGTGCTGAAATGCGTAATTGACCATCGACAAAACGCCGGCGGTGATCAGGATGCCGCCTAAGATAGGGGAGGCTCCTGTGGCTAGTAGACTTATGCCGAACACTGCGGAAAATGCGGTATTGATAAGAGCGGCCATGTCCTGGAGAAAGCTCCAGAAATTCGCCGAGTCTGCGCGGTCGAGCTCTTCCTTCATCTTCTGGGCTTCCAGGCGATCCAGCTCTTCGAGCTTTTGGAAATAGCGGTCGAGTTGCGCGCGGTTGTAGGCATTTACATCGCAGCTAAAGACTTCCAGCCTTTCGATCTGTTTAATCAAGTTGCAGGAGGGAGGAGTCAGGACAGGTTTAGAGGGGATGTAGGCGGCGAGATTTTGTGATGGCTCCAGCGTGTCATAGATAGGAAAATGCGTAGTCTCACCTTCTTTGATCGGCTCAAAGGAGGGTATAGGCTGTGCATGTTCTACTCTATGAGTGCGTTCAACCACAGACGCGCTCCTTAAGCAGAGCCACGCGGGCAGATAATGGATCGCTTGAGGACATCTCTTTTTCCGCTAGATGCAGGGCTTTTAGCGCCTCTGCTTTTTCGCCCAAGGCGAGCAGGCATTCAGCAGCATGGAAATGGTCGGAAGCGGCGCGTTCACTAAGTAGGCAGAGAGCTGCCCATGCGCAGAGGGCTTCTTTCGTGCGGGTGGCCATTTGGCGCGACGCAGCAAGTCCACGCCAGAAGCGCGCTTCGTAGGGTCTGTAAAGGAGCAGTCTTTCAAAGATGGGGATCGCTTGAGTGTAGCGGCTCATCTGATAAAAACTGAAAGCCGACGCATAGAGACGCTCCATCTCTTCAGGAGTGAGCTCTGGGCTTTCGCTCTGCAGCTGTTGTAGGGGCTCGGAAAGGAGAGAAGAATCAACGAATGACATTAATGTTTCCTTATATTGCCTTGGATAACTTCTTTAAGCTTGCGCAGGTCTTTGAGGATGTTGGTGATGATCTCGAGCACCTCATTCGACTCATGTTGCAAGCGAGTGAGCTCGTTGGAGTTTTGCGAAACTTTAGGGGAGAGCTCGTGGATGATCTTATGCTGGAGGGTGTCTTTGAGGCGCTCGGCCTCTTTGCTCGTCCATCTGTAATTTCCCGGTGAGAAGAGGGCCGGGGCTATCTTGCCGGCCTCGTCGACAAGCTGGCGCAGTTCCGCTCTTTCGGAAGAGGTCCAGTCGATGTCGTCTGTGCGCATAGAAAGCTCAGTGATCAGGCGCTGGAGCTTTTCCATGCGTGTAATTAATTCATTATTCAGTTCAATCACAGAGTTAGACTCACGAATATTGTGTGGTTCATAGCGATTGACGAATAGGTCCGATACATCAAGTTCAGGAGAACGAGTTCCATAATCTGCCATAAAATTTACCTCCGCCGCGATTAGTTTATGCAGGAAGGAATTTATTGTAAAGAAGGATGGTTAAATAGGATTGCTAATATAAAAGCTGGGCTTTGCGCCATCTGGATTGGCTTGAGAGTAGTTCTGAGAAAATTCACCGATAATTTTGCTTATTTCTTCAGAAATTTGCTCAGGACTTGTATAGATGATTTTTTCCCATACATTCCCCATGGAATCTTTATCGTTGATCTTGAGTCTCCCTTCTTCGAACAATCTGAATTCAACACTCAAAAGATTGCCAACCTCATTAACATAGATTGTTAGTAGGGCGAATGGCTTTTCAAGAGCGTTTGTTAACTGATCTATATTAGTATCAGCAGGTGTGTGCACCTCTCCAAATTTACCAAATTCTGTCTTTATCGATTCCATATTGGCATTCTGATCGACAGTTTTGGCAATAAAAAAGGGCATGACACGCACGGCGTGGAGTTTCTCAAAGGGAACATTCTCTAGTTCTGCAAAAGATTGTTCTTTTTTGGGAGAAGAACAAGCAAGTGTTAAAAGAAAAGTGCTTATTACTAAAATGCTCCAATGCATAGATCCTCTTTATTTAATCCCAAGCAGGATCGGCAGGAATCCCAAGTATATGCCATTTTTCAAGTTTATTTAAGATGGGAGATACACATGTCGCCCAAATACTACCATCTCGACAACATGCAATTCCTTGGTTTTCTAATCCAGTTATGAATGTAAGAAACAGGGTTCTCTTAACGGTGTCCTTAAGTAGTGGCCCAAGAAAAAGCCGTACCTTTTCTGCACTTCCTCTGACTCTTTCTCTACACTCATACGCAGAAATATTCTCGTCAGGATCCGCAAATCTAACCACAGGTAAGATAATGAAATTCTTGCCAGCACTGCTTAAAATAGTTTTCTTATCATTGCAAAGACAATCTTCCTCAAAAAAGCGCAAAAATTGAGACAGTAAGGTTAGATCTTCAGCTAATTCATTGTTCATATCAAGACAAGCATGACACAGCGATCTGCCCCAGAGAGCCTCTCCTATTATGATTGTTTGAAGGTCTTTTGTTTGGATTTTTTCTTCTAGAATATGATTAAAATCAGCAAGGGCTAAAGTATACTTTTGTTGAGCAAAATAGCTGATCGCTCGCTCATTATATAACTCCAGAACTTGATCGTCCGATGAATGTAAGATAGATTCTAATTTTTCAAGTTCCCTGGTTTCGTATAGAATGGATTCTTTTATTTTGTCGCTAACTTGCGCATAAATAAGTAGAGGAAAGGCTAGGAAGAAAAAAAACCTTTTCATTACGCAGAGCATATCCTAGTAAAAAATATTTCAGCAATGATAATGTAGGAATTTCACCCTTTGATAGCTGCAATTAATCGAATTTTTCTAGATGGGATTGAGCGGTATTAATGAAAATCTCAAGATTATAATCCTCGCACGAGCGCTTAAATTGAGATAAGCCCCATTTTGCGCATGATTTTAAGGTGCATTTTTCTGAGAGTGTTTTATTTTGCTCAAACCCCTTTCCGAATTTATTGATCAACAATTCACCGTAAAGCGGTTCCGTATCGAGGATGTAAAACAGATTCTTTTTGGCGTCTCTCTGGATGTTGTATATTGTAAAGTCGCCTAAACCAGTTTCTTCTGGAATCGTACAGGCTTGTTCAGCCAGCCGTTTTTGGGAGTCGAAATTCATTTTTTTTATTATTTCTCTGGTTTCGATGAAACTCAATATGTCCTTTTTTTCAACACATACGATAAAAGCCTTATTGATGTTGATTTCATCCAAATTGGAGATGGTCTCTTTTGAAAAAAGAGGAAAGAGTCCTTTTTTTGCGACGCCAAATTCGGTTAGATGCCTTCTTGATATTGTTTCTTGAACAAGTTGGGCCATCGGCGGTCGCAATGTATTTGCCATAAAGCAGCTGCCTTTTGATTCAGAGATGTGTTCAAACACTTTGTAAATAATATTAGGTGTATTGTTAGACGTTACAGTCGTCATTCTTTTAGGAAATAGCCTTCCGGGGGATGTGTTAGGATTAGGTGGAAACCCTGCACGCAGCTGGATCTTTGCTGGCTGTTTGAATTCTTCGAGGACGGGGAGCATATTCTCGATTGTTTTCGCATCAAAATTGGCATTTATTGAATATCGATCAAATAATAAATCAAATGAGATGATTTGTGGATTATTCCAGTTGTCTATCGTGCTCATTCAAGCAATTGTAAATTAAATTGTATTAATTGTCCATTAATAATGGTGGTGCCACTTCAGTGACAGCTTTCCCTGCTGGTCTTCGCTGACTTCGCCCTTGAGGAGGAAGCCCTGGGCGAGCTCGACTTCGAGGGCGAGCTGCCGGGTTGCTGCGCCCTGGATGAGGGAAAGCAGCACGCCGCGCATCAGGTATTTGCCCACTTGTAGAGAGACGCTATTGGGGTTGCTCTCCGAGGAGAGGAGGGTGAGGCGGTCGATGTGCAGGGTTTTGCGCACCATGTCAAGCACGTCGGCTTGGCCGGAGAGGGCGAGTACGGTTTGTGCGATTTGCAACGCTTGGACCGGTGAGATTTCGGAGAGGTTTTTGTTGAAGAGGATGCGCGCAATCAGGTCGCTGGTGGGCAGAGGCGGAATCGATTGCAGGGAGAGGCGTGGAGCGGAAAGCGGACCGCGCAGGTTGACCGTGGCGGTGGCATCGGCGAGTGAGCAGGAGCCGGTGAGCGAGATGTAGGCTGAGGGCGTGGGCTTCTGCTGGAAGTAGAGCTCGCCTTGCGTTAGGCTAAAGACACGGCCGGCAAATGTGTAGTCTCCCTTGATGAGGGAGAGGGAGCCATCTGCCGCAAATTCGGGAAACGAGCCTTTGATGTGCAGCTTGCCCTGAAGCTCGGCACTTAAGCCGCGGCCAGAGATCAGAACGTTTTTAGGTGCGTCGAGGATCGTGTCCAGAATGAGAGAAAAGGCAGGAGGCGTCGGCGTGGCAAGCCGGAGCTGATCGGGTGCATTGACGAAGGTGATGGTGAGCTCAGGAAGGGGATCAGGCAGTTCTTCAGCAAGGGTGAACAGCATTTTGTTCACGGTTGCGTCACCGGTGACGTGGGCGTGGTTTTGATTGCCAGTGAAGACCGCATTGCCGGTGAAGGTGGCGGTGAGGGGATCGGTCGAAAGGGTTTCCAGGTTGTCGAGAGTGCCGGCTATTTCGAAAGAGAACTCCGGATCGAGAGAGATAGAACCTAAGGCTGTGAGCGTGCCGCTGCCCGGGCCATCTGTTGCTTTAAATTGATCAAGCGTAAGGATGCGCTTGTGCGCAGAGAGTTTGGCGTCGATGTTTTTGAGGAATGTCCCGGTAAAGTCGTTTTCGTAGGAGGCGGCGCTGAGGTCTATCGAACCGAGGAGGTGCGGAGCCTCGAGGGTGTGAGAAAAGATCAGGTTGGCTGCGAGCCAGCCGTGGATGCGCTGTGGACCAATGTTGACAAATGCCAGCCAATCTTCAAGCTTGCCTTCTGTAGTGAGGGTGGAGGAGAAGGCTTTTTGCTTGTCGAACTGAAGAGAATAGGGGAAGTGGGTGCTTAGGATAGGGAAACTGCCCGATAAGTCGATGAACTGCCCATCTTGCGCTTCAAAATGGCTGTGGAGCTGAGCGAGCTCTTGGTCGATGTGCACTTGCAGCGTGCCTTTGCCGAAGAGAGAGCGCTCTTTTTCGATGAGGGCAAGTTCGACCGAATCGACCGAGCCGAAGAGGTGTCCTTGGAGGTTTTTCTCCCACCCGATCAGATCGAGATCGAGGTGCATGGTGCCTTGCACTAATAGGTCGGGTTTGAAAAGAGAGAGAAAGTCGAGCGGGCAGCTCTGCGCGGACAGCTTGATGAGGCTGTTTTGGGGAGTGAGGTCGACGCGTCCGCTGATCTGTCCGTCGGCTACTTCTAGAGAAAGCGGGTAGAGCTTGAAATGCTCCGCATCCCACTCGATGGCCAGAGGTTCTTTCAGTGCAAAAGGCTTTTTGAGCGCAAATCCGAAAAACCGGTCGATGGAAAGATGATGGCAGCTGTCGTGACTCCACTCGCCACTTGTTTCGATCTCAAATGCTTCTTTCCATTGTCCATGCGCGTGCAGGTCAAATGCGACTTTTTCTTTAGCGACACCTGTTTTTAGCGTAAATGTTTCGACTGTTCCCAGCGGGAGGCGCAGCCCTGAGCCTTTCAATTCGATGGCTCCGTCCCATGCCGTGGTGAGGTCCAGAGACCCTTCCAATTTTTCCGCAAATCCTTGCAAGCAGTAGAAATTCGTTGCGAGTGTTGTGCCTTGGAATTTGCCTTCCGCGAGATCCACCTCGATTTGCAGCTGACCGCCTAGTCCAAGATCGGGGAAGAGTTGGGTGAATTTTGCAAGGCTCGTGCAATGGAATCGTGCAAGACCGGCTAGAGGTTGAGTGGGAGAGAAGCTGAAGCGCGCGTTTAAAGAGGTCTCATCGGTTTGGACGACGGCTTCTTCGATTTGCAAGAGCTTTTTTTGCGGTAGAAAGCTGAAGACGAGGTGGCCCGAGGTAGGTATTTCGGTCGGCCCGCCGCCAAAATCAATCGCGCCTTGCCAGCCTTCTGTCCAGGGCTCCGCTTGCAGAGAGAGTGTGGAGGCGGAAAAAGGCACATGGGCGATTTTTAACTCCTCCGTTTCCATGTGAAGCGTCAAACTGTCGGGCTGATAGAGGAGCTGGCCGCTGATGCTGCCTTGTACAGAGTCGAAATGTTTGCTCAGATCGAAAAAGGAGAAGCTGGCGGCGCCCTCGCGGATGCCTTTTTCTAAAGAGAAGGTGAGGCTCGATCCGATCTGAAAGGCGGGGCTTTCAATCCAGAGGTGGGAGAGCTGAAAGAGTTGGCTCCTTAGCTTCACGAGGCCTTGAGCTGTGGCTTCGAAGGGAATGTCATGAAAAGTGCCGCCGTCGATTTTGATGTGGCGGATACCCAGCTGACCGCGCAGGAGTTTCAGCGGGTCGAGGCGCATTTTAAGGGAGGCAATAGAGAGGGGAGGAGAGCTAATCTCTACGTTCCTTAGTTGCACGTCAAGGGGAAGCAAGCCTTCGACAGAGCCGATTGTAAGCTCCAAGCCTTGGGTTTTGCCCCATGCTACGAGAGCGTTATTGATCTTGCCCCGCATCCACTCCGTTTGCAGAACGGCAAAGGCCAGCATGAGAAAGGCGATACAAAATCCAAAGAACTTTCTCATCAGAACGTCTGCCCCAAACTCACAAACACCCACCAGTGCGGGTCGATCTCTCTTCTATCAAGCGGAAAAGCCAGATCAAACCGCAGGGGGCCGACCATGGAAAAATAGCGGAAACCCATCCCCACAGATTTACGCCATTTGCCATTAAATGGCGACCAGCGCGAAAGCCGCACGTTTCCTAAGTCAAAGAAGGGGACGATGCCGAAGGAGCGGTATGTAAAGCGCGGTTCTAATGTGTAATAAAAGGCGGAGCGCCCTCCGATGGGGCGATCGTGGTGATCGAGCGGAGAGACAGTGAGGTATTTATAACCGCGCAAGTCTTCTTCGGAGCCGCCGAGAAAGCGTTTCGGGACGGGGATGGAGTCGAGATCGGCCGCCCAGATCGTGCCGTAGGAAATTTTCTGTGCAATGACCAGCCATTCAGCCGTATTGAGCGGAAAATAGGTGCAGAGCGTGAGCATGTTCCAGTTGTAAAATGATTTGGGCTCTTTGAGGTTGAGTGAAGGAACCATCTTCCATGAAAATGTCGCGCCGCGGACCGGGTTGAGCCAGTCGCAGACATTGCTCGTGCGCAGATGCAGAGGAATTTCGAAGAGCATGAAATTGCCATTGTCGACGCTGCTATCGACGATTAAGTATTCCGCTTTGACCGTCGCGGAGAGATAGAGCTGCTTAATGCGGTGCCAATCGAAGCGCGTGAGGAGATCGTAGGACTGGGCGCGGTAGGCGGTAATATCCGTTTGCAGAGCTTGGCCTTGGAAAGTCAGATCTTGGCACGGCTTTTTGAAATCGGGAATAAAATAGGTCAAGATTCCCGAGTGGCTGCGCTGTGCTACATCGGCTTGGATACTAAGGCGCCTGCCCATACCGCCCATGTTGCGGTGCTCCCAGCCAAAGGTCACACCAAAACCAAAAGTCGTCTGGTAGCTCGCACCGGCGCTGATACTGCGGTGCTTGGCCTCGACCACCTCGATTTTCATCGGCGCTTCAGTGGTGTCCGGAAGCGGATCGAAGGTAATGGAGACAGAGCTAAAGAGTCCGCTGTCCATGAGCGCTTTCTGCGTGCAATTGACTAGCTCGCTGTTGTAGACATCGCCCTTTTCCCATTGGATCTTCTGCTCGATGTAGGCATTCTGCACCGAGCAGCTGCCCGTAATCGTCGTCTCGCCAAAAAAGAGAAGCGGCCCGGGTTCTACATCGAGGTCGACAGCGACTGTCTTGGTCGCACCGTCCGCAACGATTGAACGCTTTGCAACGGCTGCCAGTGGATAGCCGCGCTCGGAAAAAAGGGCAATCGTGCGTCCTTCAATATCGAGAATATCGTTAAATACCGCCGCCTGTCCCGTGACATCTTCGTCTTCTACGATTGTCGAATGGGTGTGGAAATAGGAGAGCGTATAGAGCGGCCCGGGCTCAATCGTCATGACCACGGTGCCGCTGTGCTGCGTATCGTCTTGGATGTGCAGATGCACCTCGGCTTCGTAGTAGCCGTAGGCGCGCAGGACTTTGGTGAGGGTGGGTATGTCCGATTCAGCGCGGAGGCGCAACGCACTGAGTGTAGCGGGAGGTTTGCTGTGCAGAAGCACGAGTTGGGAGTAGCTTTTTAGCGCTTTGATCGCGCGCGGATCGTCGAGCCCTTCAAAACGGACTGTATAAGAAATAGCGTCGCCGATTAGGATGGACGGCAACAAAATCATCCACAAAAAAAGGGTACGTTTCATGACAGCTGGCATCATGTTATCACCAAGAGAAAAAAGCAAGAAGATCTACGAGAAGGCGTGCCAAGTTATACCGGGCGGCGTCTGCTCGCCGGTGCGCGCATTTAATGGACTCGCGTGTACACCTCTAATTGTATCGCATGCCAAAGATGATCTGATCACAGAAGTCGAAGAGAAGAGCTACATCGACTACTGCATGAGCTGGGGCGCCCTGATCCTCGGACACGCTCATCCAGTTGTCGTCAAAGCCGCTTGCGAGCAGATCGAGCGCGGATCTTCTTACGGTGCGACAACGCCTTTTGAAGAGCAGCTCTCCAGCAGCATCTTGGTCCATTTTCCTTGGATCGACAAGATGAGGTTCGTCTCATCGGGAACAGAAGCGACGATGACGGCTCTGCGCCTTGCCCGTGCCTACACCGGCAGAAATATGATCATCAAATTCGATGGCAATTACCACGGCCATAGCGATCAGCTGCTCGTCAAAGCGGGATCGGGGCTGTTTTTTACAGGGACGAGCTCGTCCGGCATCCCTGCTGAGATGATCAGCACCACCCTTTCTCTTCCCTATAACGATGTGGCGACCTTTACGCGCGTGATGCAGGAGCGCAGCGACATCGCGGCTGTTATTTTCGAGCCCGTTGTGGGCAACATGGGCGTCGTACCGCCTAAACCGGAGTTTTTGCAGGCGCTGCGCTACGAAACAGAGAAAAAAGGGACGCTACTCATTGCCGATGAGGTGATCACCGGCTTTCGCGTGGGCATTAAAGGAGCGCAGGGGCTTTACAATTTTCAAGCAGATATCGTCTGCCTGGGTAAAATTATTGGCGGCGGATTTCCTGCTGCTGCATTCGGCGCGCGTGCAGAGATCATGGATCTTCTGGCTCCGCTTGGCCCAGTTTACCAAGCAGGCACCCTCTCCGGCAATCCCGTCGCAATGGCGGCCGGCTGCGCCACATTGCGCGCCATCGAACGCCCGGGCTTCTACGAAGAATTGGAGCAAAAGACGCGTCTTCTTCTCGATCCGATCGAGGCGTGGATTGCCCAGTCGGATAGACCGCTCTGCCTGCAGCGAGTGGGATCGATGTGGACGCTCTTTTTCGGCGTGCGCAAAGTCGAAAGCAGGGCCGATTTGGCGGCAATGGATGAAGAGGCGTTTCGCCACTTTTTCATAGAACTCTTTGAGCGAGGGGTCTACCTGCCGCCCTCTCCTTACGAGGCGGCCTTTATTTCTCAGGCGCATAGTAATGAACATTTGATTTACACGAGAGACACGATCCTCGAACTTCTTGCAAAATGAGGGATTTTCCTGTATCGTTGATGGCGTGATTCTCGCCTTTATTTTCACTTTAATCGGTTTAGTCTGTATTTACCTGGAGTTTTTTCTCCCCGGAATCGTCATTGGCGTAGCCGGAGCGATTATCATCTCGGTGGGCATGTGGTTTTTCGCCTCGGGCGGCACCCCTATCCTATGGGATCTCGCCTACCTTGCCCTCACTGCGCTTTTGACCGCAGGAGTGTGTAAACTCGCTCTTTGGCAGATACGCCGAAGCGCCCCAAAGAATAGTTTTTACTTGTCAAAAGACCTCGAAGGCTATAGTTCCACCGAGTCAAATCCCGCCTTTATAGATAAAGCCGGAGAAGCGCTCAGCGATCTCCGCCCTTCTGGTTATGTCCAGATCGAAGGCAAAGAGTACCAAGCCGTTGCTCACGCAGGCTTTATAGAACGGGGGGCCAGCGTGCGCGTAACCGCTGATCGCGGCTCCCACCTAATAGTAAGGAGAAATTAAAAATGTTATACGTCACTCTACTGCTCGCCGGTGCTGCGGCTATTTTAGCCCTCACAGCTGGAAGGTTCATCAGCCTCTGGTTTCAAGCGTACGTTTCCGGCACGCCCATTAAGCTTTTCAACATCATCGGGATCAGCATGCGCAAAATCCCCCCTCGCGTCATCGTCAATGCGCGCATCACGCTTTTCAAAGCGGGGATTAAAGACGTTACTGTCTCTGACCTCGAAACGCACTATCTCGCAGGTGGCCATGTCACAAACGTTGTAGGCGCGATGATCGCTGCCGACAAAGCAAACATCGTCCTCTCTTGGCGCCAAGCAACAGCGATCGACCTCGCCGGACGCAACATCCTCGAAGCGGTCAAGACCTCAGTTAACCCCAAAGTGATCGACTGCCCCGGCAAATCCTATGGGGAGTTTGTCACAGCGGTTGCAAAAGATGGAGTGCAGCTCAAATGCCGCGCACGTGTGACTGTACGCACAAACCTCCAGCAGCTTGTCGGCGGCGCGACAGAAGAGACGATCGTCGCACGCGTGGAAGAGGGGATCATCAACTCGATTGGAGCTTCAGACACGCATCTACACGTTCTAGAAGCCCCGCACAACATTTCCAAGCTCGTGCTCGACAAAGGTCTCGATGCACAGACTGCATTTGAAATTCTCTCGATCGACATCACCGAACTCAACGTCGGAGAGAATATCGGTGCGCGCCTGCAGATTGACCGCGCAGAATCGGACAAACGCATCGCTCAGGCAAAAGCGGAAGAGCGTCGTGCTCTAGCCGTTGCTATCGAGCAAGAGAACCAAGCCAAAATGGTCGACATGCGCGCTAAGCTGATCGAAGCAGAGTCGCAGATCCCCCTCGCTATTGCCGGCGCATTTACCAAAGGCAATTTGGGCATCATGGACTACTATCGCCTGAAGAACCTCCAAGCCGATACAGAGATGAGAGTAGCCCTTGCACAAGAGGAGGAAGCAAATGTCTAAGCCTAAGAAGAAGAAACGCATCCATCGCCTCCTTAAACAGATGACAGTAAAGAAGATGCTGCTTGCGCAGATGATTCTTGCCAAGAAATAATTTAGGATTGAGATTTTTGATAAATAATAGTATAATATTTTATTATTGGAGATAAATTATGTCAGCATGCTTGCCATTAGCTTTTACTGAAGCCCCGACCCAAGTGGATCTAGGTCCTAATTGGAGACGCGCCGTTTTTAATAAAGTCGATGTAACGGGGAACGTTGTTGCGGATAGCAAGGGCACGCCTCAAAAATTTACTTTCATCGAGAATCTGCACACAGGCGATCTCCATCTCAACGACATGGGAAAGGACATCATGTTCAAGTCGTATGCCATGTTTTTTGCGCTGCCTTTCTACACGCTCGGGATGATTGCGACAGCTCATATTCAGGCGGGTGTGGCTATATACAATATGACACTAAAATTCTTCCAAGATATCAAGCAGGGATTTACAGAACTCAGCCCTACTAAATTTATTACCGCTCCTATAGGCGTTCTCACAGATGCCGCGTTAGCAACTGCCCAGCTTGTCTGGCGCGTTGTGCGTGCGCCCATTTTCGCTATCTGCGCTGCACTGGCATGCATTTACATGATGTTTAGTCCATTGGATGGGCGCGAGCTCTATGCGAGCATTGAAGCGAAGTGGCATGATAATGCGACCTATCGCGATGTGATCTGCTATAAGAATCCCTACTGCCAGGAGAAGAGTAATGAAGTGACTTGGGAAGGGTGGAAGCACAACTGGAATCTATTCCTAGGCGGCCGCGTCCTATTTCTTGCGCCTTGCATGCAGAAGCGCGGAAATATCGACGAGAAGATCCAAACTTCTCAAGGTGTTAAAAATCACTTTGTTCGCGCATAAAGAATTTTTAATATCTAGAAGTTAAATTTCTGACAAAGTATTATTATTTCCATATCTAGAGAAGATTTATGACGGGATTGAGTCTAACAAATCAAAATGCATTTGGCACTAATTGGAGACGCAGCTTTTTCTTAAAGGTCGACGAAGAGGGTGAGTTCGTTGAGAATAAAAGCACTCAGAAAACTACACTATTCTGCTTTATTGAGAATCAAGATACAGGTGACCTCTATCTAAACGACACTCCTAAAGGTATAAGGGGAAAGGCAGTAGCGATGTGTTTTTCACTCCCCTTTTATGCAATGGGGATGGAATTAGGTGCTCTCGTAAGACTGGGTTATAGCATTACAAATTGTGTTTCAAGTATCTTTCAGCAACAAGCTATTAAAGATATTAAGGGAAAGGAATTTATTAGGAGTTTTATAGGCACTCCTTTTTATTTCTTGGCTGCCGAAGGAGCATGTATGTACATGCTTGTTAGGCCACAAGAAGGACGCGAATTATTTGGGAAAATCGAATCCAGCTGGCATGGAGATGCAACTTATCGCGATTTAATCTGTTACAAAAATAGCGACTGCGCAGAATTCATAAGCGATAGAAAAGACCATGAAAAAAAGCCGATACAGATGGATATGGTTGCACGTAGTTTGAAAAGACTCGTGGTAGATGATCGCGTGCTTTTCCTTGCCCCTTGCATGCTTCCACGCGGAAACGTTGATGAAAAAATCCAGACTGCTCAAGGTGAAAAAAATCACTTTGTTCGTGTATATACCACAACCTAACGAAAATTGTCCATTTGGACGTGCGTGAAAGCTCCCGGGATTGAGTTCTCACAAAAGGGGTTGTATTGCAGTAATACTACCCCTTTTGCGAGAATCTCAATCGCGGGGCTTTGACGCAGTCCAAATGGACAATTTTCATTAGGTTGTGGTATTGTCGCAAGGCATGCGATTATTATGCGTCTTAGCTCTCTCTTCTTTATTTGTTTGCGCACATGCTGACACCACCGAACGTCATTTAGCGCGTGCCATGGCACACTGGACTCTCGAAGATTATGACAGCGCTCTGGAAGATCTTGAGTTTGCATTCAGCGATGTCGATTCAGAAGAACTCGCCTATAAAGCGCTGCACTGTGTCCGCGCGCTCAAGGAAATGGCTCTCGTTCTGCCAGCGTCTGAAAAGATCGGAGAGGCATTTTTTGTTCTTTGTGTGATAGAGGAATACTTGATACAACTTGTTCCGGACGAAGAGGAAGACGAGGATTACGGCTTTTTCCTCTTAGCCGGAGAAAAATAAAAAAAATCAACCACAGAGATCACAGAGAAAAAAGGGAGAAATTTTTCTCTGTGTTCTCTGTGATCTCTGTGGTGAAAAATAAAAATTATTCGTCAGACATCGGGAGTTCGTCGATCGTAGCCACTCTGCGCACTTCAAGCTGAGACTCGGCGATCAGCACTTTTTTGCTGCCGACTTCAACGAGATAGAGCACTGATTTGGAGCTCAATGGACGTCGCTCGACGATTTTGATCGAACGGCCCGTTTGCAGGTTGGAAAAACGGCCACGTGCTATGCGTTTCAGCATCCAGACGGAAATGACAATTAAAACGACGAGCGCAAGGAGCGTCAGCATCATTTTTGTAAAAGCGCCTTTATAGGAGACCGGCTCTATGTTCTCGGTGGGAAATTCGGGTGTTGTAGCTGTCTGCTGCTCTGGCTGGACAGCAGGTCCTTCCTGGACTTGCTCCTGCGCTACCGGGGGAGGTGTAGCTGGTTTATCTGCAGCGTTTAAGGAAGCAACAAAGGTAAGTAAAAAAATAAGTAGGATATTCATAATCTTGAGTGTGAGGTCTTGTTCTTTTTTTTGCAAGAATCGGGTATGATCTTTCGGATGAAAGGATTGATTGCCCTAGATATCGATGGAACGCTCACCACCGAGCTCACCTCGCTTCCCGACCAGGTGGTAGCATACTTGGGCTACTTAGTCGCCGATGGGTGGCGCATTGCTCTCATTACGGGTCGTACTTTTTCTTTTGCCTCCAGCCTGCTCCACCAGATCGACTTTCCCTATCTGCTCGCTGTGCAAAATGGCTCCGATATCATGGAGATGCCCTCCAAAAAGCTGCTCCATCGCTGTTACCTTCCTGGAGCGCTTATTCCTGCACTCGACAAGGCTTATGCGGGGCAGAAAGAGGACTTCATCATCTATTCGGGTTTTGAAACGGGGGATTTCTGCTACTTTCGCCCCAAGCGCTTCTCTCCTGCACTCTATTCCTATTTAGAAACGCTTCAAGCACTCACACCGACTGCGTGGAAACCCTTAGAAGATTTCGACAGTATTAAGACAGGCCACTTTCCTCTCATTAAATGTTTCGGTGAGGAGCAAGCGATGCACACCCTCACGCCTCAGCTGCGTGCAGTAAAGGGCGTAGCCTCTTCGCTGATCCACGACCCGGTTGACCCCAGACTTTACCTGCAGCTCGTGACAAGCGATCTTGCCACGAAAGGCCGTGCGCTCTCCTTTTTTAAGAAGCTCCTCTCTCCACGCGTAGTGATTGCTGCAGGCGATGATCGCAATGACTTGCCTATGCTTAAAGAAGCGCAGATCCGCATTGCAATGGCAGATTCTCCAGAGGAGCTCCTGGCTGAAGCGACCATGATCGCCCGGCCGGCAAGTGAAATGGGAATCATCGACGCTCTGGAGGATGCATGTCATCACTAAATACCGGCCGCCTCTGGCAGAGCCGGCAGACGGGCTTTGTCCACTACTGCCACGAGGGCGATGAACGCGGGGAAACGATTCCTCTCTATGAGAATGCTCTTTTTGCGCTCGCACTCTTCCGCACGCACATGAGCGAATCGGTGCTCGAGGGTAGAGCTCTCATCGAAAAGCTGCTGCCTTTTGAAAATGCCGGAAATTTTCCCGTTTATTTGCACGAATATCCTCTGTGCAGAGACTCGCTGATGGGTCTGCGCCTTGCTACCGTCTTTTTCTGGATCCTTAAAGACTACTGCGCAGTGTTGGGTGAGCTGAAAGGTAAGCTGGAGGAAGTCACGGGGCGCATCCTGCAGCTTGAAGGGCCGCTGCCGGTATGGGCCGAGCAGCGCCTGCGCGCGCTCAAAAGGCAGAAACTAGAGGGCATGGAGCCCAAAGCACCACACGAATGGGGCGAGTGGCTCATCACGCTGCAAATGGCAGGAGAGCCTATTGACTCAGCGTTTGATCTCTGGAATCAGCGCCTCGGCTGCTACACCGGACCGAATCCCAAACCCCAACAAGACGGCGGAGAGTTTGCACTGACGCTATTCGATCTCTTCATGAATCGCCGCACCACAAAGCCTCATCCTTTACATCTGGCCGCAGCACTGATCCAGCCCGTAGAGCTTCCTGCTAAAGAAGAGGAGGAGCTCTGGTTTAAAGTGGCGCCGCAAGAAGAGTGGCCGCTTGTATTGGCGTGGCAGAATCATTCTCTAGTGCTGGGAAAGCGCCATCTCTCGGTGAGCGATGAGCTCGAAATTACCCTGCCTCTGAATATCCCGGAGGATCCCTTTGAGGTGGCTTTCTATCTCAATTTGCATCCCGACAATACCTTGTTTGTCGATGGCCAGAAGTCGAACACCTTTCTGCTCGGTCAAAATGTGGAGATTGTATCAGGGGAGTATCGCATTATACTCTCTTTCACCAATGGGCGAGGAGAGGGCCGCTTTTTTGGCCACTTGATGCGCGGCAACCGGCCCGGGCAGATTGCATGCAAAGGCCCCATGAAACATGAGGCCTTTGATTGGAAAATTGTAGTGAGAACGCTCTCTAGAGAGTCGCTTTGCTCTCTGCGACTTCTGCTTCAGGTGCAAAAGCAGGGCTGTCAATTGCCACTCCCATTGCATGCATCCCATTGTCTACATACAGCGTCGCACCCGTAACTGCAGCTGCATCGGGAGAGAGGAGGAAGCGAGCGGCTTTGCCCACATCTTCCGCTTCCATGTCGCGCTGAAGAGGCGCGTTAGCCAGCGAGTAGTTGATCATCTTGTCGATAAAGCCGATGGCGCGCGCCGCTCTGCTGCGCAGAGGGCCGGCGGAGATCACGTTAACGCGGATTCCCCACCTGCGTCCTGCTTCAAAAGCCAGTGTGCGCGTATCGCTTTCAAGCGCCGCTTTCGCAGAGCTCATGCCGCCGCCGTATCCTGGAATGGCGCGTTCTGAGGCGATGTACGTGAGAGAGACAACAGCGCCGCCCTCGGTCATAATGGGACCAAAGTGGGCGATCATGCTCACAAAAGAGTAGGAAGAGGCGCTCAGCGCGGCGAGGTATCCTGCGCGCGAGGTCTCGAGAAGGGGTTTCTTCACTTCCGGGCCATTGGCCAGAGAGTGGACGAGGATGTCGATCTTGCCACAGTCGCGCTCTACGGCCTGAGCCACTTCGCTAACGGTGTATCCGCCGGCGCCTTGGTAGCGCTTATTTTCACGGATATCAGCGGGAACGTCTTCAGGTTTGTCAAATGCTGCATCGAGGGCGTAGATGCCTGCGTATTCGAACATCTTGCCGTTGCGCATTTTGCGCGACTCATCGAACTTGCCCATCTCCCAAGATTGAGTAAAAATTTTTAGAATGGGAGTCCAGCAGCCAATGTAAATTTCGGCGCCTGCTTCATGCAGTTCTTTGGCGATCTGCCAGGCATAGCCCTGGTCGTCGCCGATACCGGCAACAAATGCTTTTTTTCCGCGTAAATCCATTATTTCATCTCTCCGAGTTGCATTCTTTTCCATCCCTCAGCAGTTATAACTCTACCGGGAGGTAAAACTTTTTTGGGAGCAGGTGGGGGAGGAGGAGCTGCCTTTTTAGGAGCCGGCGTCTTTTTAGGAGGCGGAGCCACTGCTTTTTTAGGGGGCAAGGGCGCTGCTTTTTTAGGCGCAGGAGCAGGAGCTTTTTTAGGTGGGGGAACTGCCTTTTTCTTAGGCGCAGGAGCTGCTTTTTTAGGCTTTGCGACTACAGTCTTTTTTTTAACAGGCGGCTTCTTTGCAGGAGCTTTGGGTTTTGCTTTGGCCATAATAACCTCTTCTTTTGAAAAGCCATTGTAGAGGTTTTTCACTTAAAAAGCATGTATTAAATGCGAAAAAATAGGGTTACAGCTCATTAGGCCATCGAGTATACTCAGATTATGAAATTCCAGAAGCAAGATGTGTTTGACAAGCATCTTTTAGAGGGAGGCATTCCGGCTCCTCTCTACATAATCGTTCATCCGCGGCTAGAAGAGCGCAAAATCCTGCTCGAGCATACGGCCCGCCTCGTCACATCGCAAGCGCTTGTGCGCACCGAAAGCGCCGAAGAAGCGCTTGCCCTACTCACAGCTCCCAATCTCTTTGGCGACAAGGGCTTTGTCCTCCTTGCAGAAGCCAAAAAAGAAATAGCCCCTCTCCTCAAGTCCTATCTTCAGAATCCCTCAAAAGAGTGCCATCTCTTCCTCGGCCTCGAGCAGGAGAAGATTGCAAGCGAACTCTATCTCGCCCATAAGCGCGACATCATCCTTCTCGATCTGTCAAAGGAGACTCCATGGGAGAGAAAAGAGCGCCTAAAAAGCTGGCTGCTCCGCCGAGCTAAAACACTTAAACCCGCGGCGGCTGACCGCCTCCTCGAGCGATTTAGCGACATGGCCCAGCTCGACCAGGAGCTGCACAAGCTCATCTGTTTTGTCGGTCCCGAAAATGAGATAACTTCTGCTGCGATCGATGCGATCTGCACTCCTCAGGTCGAAGAGGTCCACGGATTTCAGCTTGCAGAGAGCCTCGCCTGGGGAAGACTCGAAAAACCGGTGAACGTGACCGAGGTGCTGCCCCTCATAGGACAGCTCCGCTACGTCCTAGAGCTCTCGCTCGCCATCTCATCGCTTTATGAAAGAGGGGAGGGGCGCGCAGCCTTCACTCGCCTCTATCCGCAGGTGCATGGCCGCGTGGTCGACAAATATTGTGCCAAAGCGCCCGCGAGACCGCCGCGCTTCTACATCGCCGCCTTAGCGGCTCTTTATGAAATGGAACTGTCTGCCAAGCGCAGCCTCGCCGATGGCCAGCTGCTCTTCGACCGTTTCTGTGCCCAACTCCAGGAATCCACATGACATTATATTTACTCCCCAACCTTCTTGCTGAAGAGGGCGATCTCGCCCTGCTTCCCGCTCATTTAGCCGAGACGGTTACCAGCCTCCAAGGCCTCATTGCAGAGAGCGAAAAAGGCGGTCGAGCCTACCTCAAGCGCATCACCGGTGATGTTAGAATGATGCCGATCAGCGTTCTCTCCGAACACACCACGCGCGACGAGATGGACGAACTGATGAAGCCACTGATAAAAGGCGAGCTCTGGGGTGTGATTTCCGATGGAGGGCTTCCCTGTCTTGCAGACCCCGGTTCAGAGCTTGTCGCACGCGCCCAGAAGCGCGGAATTCCGGTTCAAGCGCTCGTCGGCCCCTCTTCGATTATACTCGCCCTGCAGCTCTCGGGGATGGGTGCCCAGCGGTTTGCTTTCCATGGCTACCTGCCGCGCCCACTTGATGAACTAAAGACGACGATCTTGAATCTGGAGCAGCGCTCGCGCCGCGAAAAAGCCGTCCAGCTCTTCATCGAAGCGCCCTATCGCAACATGCGCCTCTTAGAAGCCTTGCTGGGTGCGCTGAATCCGAATATGCAGCTCGCGATTGCCTGTGACCTGACAGCGCCCACTCAATCCGTCATAATTAAACCCGTTTCGAAGTGGCGTGCAGATCCACTCCCTGAGCTTAATGACCGGCCGGCTGTTTTTCTGATTTCCAGCAGCTCTTGATGTGGTCGTTGACCATGCCGACGGCCTGCATGAATGCGTAGATGATTGTCGAGCCGACGAAAGTCATGCCGCGCTTTTTCAAATCTTTGGATAGCGCATCGCTTTCCGGAGTCTTTGCAGGGCACTCTTTTAGGCTGTTCCAGTGATTTCTAATCGGTTTCCCCTTCACAAAGCCCCACACGTACTTATCAAACGAGCCGAATTCCTTCTGGATCTGCAAGAAAACGCGTGCATTTTGCCTGGCGGCGTAGATTTTGAGGCGGTTGCGGATGATTGCCTCGTTTTGCCTGAGCGCTTCTAGTTCTGCATCGCTCATCGCAGCCACCTTAACCGGATCGAAGCGGTGGAAGGCCATACGATAACCCTCGCGCTTTTTGAGCACGGTTTCCCAGCTCAGGCCCGCTTGCGCGCCCTCAAGGATGAGCATTTCGAAGAGGTGGCGGTCGTCATGCGAAGGGACGCCCCATTCGTTGTCGTGGTAGTCAGTATAAAGTTTTTCAATGCCAAAGCAGCGCATTTTCACAAATGCTATCAAATGATAGCATTTATCCTATGACATTTGAACTGCATCCACAACTTGCAAAAAAATCTTTTGTAACAGATTTGCCTCTTTGCCGTGTGCTTCTGCAGGATGAGAAGAACTATCCCTGGTTATTTCTCGTTCCACGCAGGCATGATGTTTTACGCATGATGGATCTTACTAGTGAAGATCAGCTGCAACTCATGAGAGAGATAGAACTTGCTCAAAAAATCTTGTGGGAGGAGTTTAAGCCCACGCAATTGAATGTGGCAGCCATTGGCAACAAAACGCCGCAGTTGCACATCCATGTGATCGCGCGGTTTGATGATGATCCTGCTTGGCCAAATACCGTCTGGGATCATCCTGTGCGTGTTCCTTATGAACCTGCGGATAAAATGGCTATTGTTCAGAAATTGAATGAAGTTTTTTCGTGCTCAGCCGCATTTTAAAATGCGGAACGGGGTGCCAAGGCGCGATGTAGGTGCCGAAGATTTCGAAGCCTGCTTTCTGATAGACATGCACAGCGCGTTCATTCGACACTTCAGGGTCGATCAGCACTTCAGAAACGTGAGGAAATTCGCTCACTAGAAATGCGCGAATCAGAGGAACCGCTAGGCCCTTGCCCATGTAGTTCTTATCGCAAATGAATATGTCGAGAGTGATCGCTTCGCCTTCTTCCTGGCACCATGCTGCATACTCATCGTCTGCATCCTTATGCACTTTTGATGTGAGAAGATAGGCAAAAGGGATCGTTCCATCATAGGCAATCCAATGTTGCACGGGGGCTGGGCCTTCGAAGAAGCGCTCCAAGCCTGCCAGTGTATTCTGCAACCCCTTCCCATGGATCCACTCACGAATGTAATCTTGCTTAAGCCATTTGTGGATGAGCTCTCGTTGCGATTTCTCGACGGGTTTGAAAGTGAATCGAATCAATGATTACAGCGCTTCTTTAAACATTTTGAGTAGCAATTTCTGCAGCTTAAAGTCATCTGATGCAATTTTCTTAATCAAAACATCATCTCGTTCTTTGTAAACTCCGCCTCGGCCAAAAGAGCCGGCAATACCTGCAGAACAAAAACCTAATTCATCAATAATCGCACGGACTTTAGGGAGATCTTTTTCTTTAATAGCAGTAGTCACTAATTCTACGATTGCTGTTGGGGTGGGATGGCTGTGATAGATGTGGAGATTCCACGTGTTCCTTTCCCAAGAAGCACTTCCCCTTAGCTTGTCTTCCAGTGGGTGGTATGTTACATCTACTTGATCTTGTCCTGGAATTAGTATAACTGAAACTGGTTTAGACATCTGAATGCTCCTTTTTAAGGTGAGGACATTTTGAATGTATTTAATCCATATTGTCCAGAGTAAAAATTATATTAATCTGGTAGCAACAGTATCATAGAAGAGCAGCCCTTGAGGATTGAGAGCAACGCGCTCTTGTTCACGGGTAATAAACCCTTCGGCTTCAAGTGCGGCTATCGTTTCGTGCGTAGTTGCAGGGAGGGGTGCGTGGCGTGTTTCGAAATCGCGCAGATCGACACCGCGGATGAGGCGCAGTTCAACAGCAAGCAGCTCGTGGACGTTGTCAGGATAGGGGAGCTGCTCCTCAAAATCGACGGGGGCTTTACCCTCTTCGAGCGCTTGGACGTAGCGCGAGAGATGGGCGACGTTGCGGTAGCGCTTGCCGTCCATGTAACTGAAGGCAGAGGGACCGAGGCCGTGGAAGGGCCTCGCCATCCAGTATCCGCTATTGTGGCGTGCCTGGTAGCCCGGACGCGCAAAGGCGGAGATCTCATAGCGCTCTAGGCCGAGAGCGGGGAGGAGCTCGCACGCATCGCTTAGCATGGCGAGGCCCTCTTCCGCGGTGGGGAGCACGAGTTCGTGGCGCCGCTTGTGGTAGACGGTTTGAGGCTCGATGGTGAGGTTGTAGAGCGAGAGGTGGGTGATCGGCAGTTCGGCGACTTGATGGAGTGTCTCTTGGAATTGGCTGCGCTTCTGGGTCGGGACTTCATACATCAGATCGATCGAAATGTTCTGGATACCGGCGGCGTGAGTGGCAAGGACGGCCTCGCGCGCTTTTTGCGCAGAATGGGTGCGGCCGAGCTGCTTGAGGAGGGCATCGTCGAGCGACTGGATCCCGATGCTGACGCGGTTGATGCCTATCCCGGCAAGCGATTGCATGAAGGGAAGCGTCACCTCTTCTGGATTAGCTTCGATGGTCACTTCGCAATCGGGAGCAAGGGTAAAGGTGGAGAGGAGCTTTTCGAGTCTTTCGATGCCGAAAAGGGTAGGGGTGCCGCCGCCGAAATAGAGGGTAGAAACAGGTGAGTCGGGGAGTCTAGAGCGTTCTTGAAGGAGCGCAGTGAGCAGACGCTCCTTAGCGCGCTCCTCTTCGGGAATCACGTAGAAATGGCAATAGGGACATTTGCGCTTGCAAAAGGGGATGTGGATGTAGATTCCTACCATTCATTCGAATCGGGGTCTTCTAAGACGCCGCGCCGCCAGCGATTTTTGTCGCTGAAGGGATCTTCCTCATCTTCTTCGTGTACTTGAGAGGTGGTCGTTTCTTCCTCGCCTGACTCTGTCTCTTCGCCGCTTGTGGATTCAAAGTCATAGGACTCCGTCTCCATGTCGAGGCCGGCATCAGTCAGGTTGTCTTCTGCGATGTCCATATCTGGAAGACTCTGAGGCTCTTGGAAAGCCGCACGCGTAGGGCGCTTGGGCACAGCGAATTCTTCGGTTTCGCCGCTTTCTTTGAGGAGTTTGAGGCGCTCGCGCTCCTCTTTGATTTTTTTCTCTAGAGAGCGCATCTCCTCTTTATGCTTCTCAATGTCTTTTTTGGGGACGAGCCCTAATTTTAGCCATTGTTCGAGGTCACCGAGCTCATTCTCCAGTTTCTTCAATCTTTCGCTTTTTAAACTCATAGTGCCATCTTATACTCAATTGGCGCTTTGCTGCCTAGTCAAAATATTTATTTAGTCTATATTGGGCATTTGTTATAGCAAAGCCTATGGACACCCCTTCATTTGCCCATTTATCCAACCTTAAGTTTATTGAGCAGCTTTACGAGAGCTGGATCAAGGACAAGGAGAGCGTCGATCCCTCATGGCGCTATTTTTTTGAAGGGATGGAGCTCGCCTCCCTGCTGCCGCGGGCTCTCCCGCCTCGCAAAGAGAGCCACGACCTGCGCGTCTCTAACCTCATTGCCGCCTACCGCACCTATGGCCACCTCGCTGCTCGTATCGATCCCCTGGCGGATGGCGACCCTGATCCCGTCTCGGAGCTTAAACTGGAGAATTTTGCCTTTACTAAAGGGGATCTCGAAGGAATTTTTCCGACCTGCGGCTTCTTGCCCAAAGAGTCGGCTCCTTTAAAAGAAATACTATCTGCCCTCGAAGCTACCTATTGCGGCACCATCGGCGTCGAATATATGAGCCTAGGCGATATGGAGATCGAAAAATGGATCCAGAAGCGCATCGAACCAGGTTTTGGCCCCGACCTGTCAAAAGAAGAGAAGATCGAGCTTCTTGGTCAGCTTAACCAAGCAGAGGGGTTTGAAGCATTTTTACACACGAAATACGTCGGCCAGAAGCGCTTTTCCCTAGAAGGGGAAGAGACGATGATCCCCGTTTTGCGGGCGATTTTAGAGAGCGGCGCCAAAAAGGGCTTAAGTGATGTGGTATTGGGCATGTCTCACCGCGGGCGTCTCAATGTGCTCACTAATATCATGGGCAAGTCGTATGAGTATATCTTCGAAGAGTTTGAAGACCGCTATAGTCCAGAGAGCGTCGATTCCAGCGGCGATGTCAAATACCACAAGGGATTTGCGGCCACTTATGCGAGTGGGGAGGGGAAAAAGATCCAGATCACCCTCTGCGCCAATCCCAGCCACCTCGAATCGGTCGACCCCGTTGTCGAAGGGGGAGCGCGTGGGATACAAGAGTTTAAGAAATCGAAAGAGAAGCGCGGGGAAGTACTGCCCATCCTGATTCATGGCGATGCCGCCGTTGCAGGTCAAGGGGTGGTATACGAGGTCATGGGCTTCGCCAAGCTTAACGGCTACGGGACGCGAGGGACTCTCCACATTGTCGCCAATAACCAGATCGGCTTTACCACGCTGCCCAAAGACGGGAGATCGACGCGCTATTGCACCGACATCGCTAAGGCATTTGGCGCGCCTGTTTTCCACGTCAATGCAGAAGATCCCGAGGCGTGTGTGAAAGTGGCGCGCATTGCGACAGAACTCCGCCAAACCTTCGGCTGCGATGTTTTCATCGACCTGATCGGCTACCGCAAATATGGCCATAACGAGGGCGACGAGCCCAGCTTTACGCAACCCCTCCAGTACCAGAAAATCCGCTCCAAAAAAACGATCAGGCAGCTCTTTGAGGAGCAGCTGATCAAAGAGGGCGCGCTCGATCAAAAAGGCGCTGAGAAATTCGAAGAGGATTTCAAGCAGAAGCTAAATGATGCCTTAGCTCGCGTCAAATCCAAGCCTCCCCAAGAGGGAACACGGCCTGTTTTTCCCAGACCAGAACATAGCGCGGAGCTATTGAAGCCAGTGAGCACAGCCGTCGAAAAAAATACCCTGGTTCAGCTCGCTGAAGCGATAACGGGTGTGCCTGAAGGGTTCAATCTCAATCCCAAGATCCAGCGCCAGCTCAAAGAGCACTTAGAAAGGCTCGAAGTGGGCATAGATTGGGGAATGGGGGAGCTGCTCACATACGCCTCACTATGTACGCAGGGGATTCACGTGAGACTTTCTGGCCAAGATGTGCGCCGCGGCACCTTTTCCCATCGCCATGCGATCTGGATCGATCAGGTCACCTCCGCTCACTATTTTCCGCTCTCGCATTTAAAAGAGGGACAGGCTCGGTGCGACTTCTTTAACTCCTCACTCTCGGAAATGGCCGTTCTCGGTTTTGAATTTGGCTATAGCCTCGTTGTTCCCCAAGCTCTGGTGATTTGGGAAGCGCAGTTCGGCGATTTTAACAACGGCGCCCAGATTATCATCGACCAGTATCTTGCCACTGCTGAGGTCAAGTGGGGCCATAAGTCCAATTTAACCCTGCTGCTCCCTCACGGATACGAAGGCCAAGGACCTGAACACTCCTCGGCGCGCATAGAGCGCTTCTTACAGCTAGCCTGTGACGACAACATGATCGTGGCGAACTGCACAACGCCCGCGCAGCTCTTCCACCTCTTGCGCCGCCAAGCGCTCCGTCCGATGAAAAAACCGCTCATCGTCTTCTCGCCCAAGGCGCTCCTCCGCCATCCTCTCTGCCGCAGCCCCTTAAGCGATTTCTCAAGCGGCGGGTTTCAAGAGGTGATCGATGATCCGACACCAGCCGCCTCGACCAAAAAACTCGTCTTCTGCTCCGGCAAAATCTACTACGACCTGATCCAGGAGCGCGAGAAGCGCAAAGCCGCTGAAATGACCATCATCCGCATCGAACAGCTCTACCCGCTTCACGAAGAGAAGATCAAGGCCCTCCGGGCCAAATACCGCGGCACCCCGTATTGGGTGCAGGAAGAGCACAGCAACATGGGAGCGTGGGATTTTATCCGCCTGGCATTAAGCGACATTCCGTTCAAATACGTCGGAAGAGAGCGCAGTGCATCTCCCGCCGCCGGGTCTCACACCCTGCACAAACTGCAATATGAGGCAGTAATGAAAAACTTATTTGAGGGTTCATGAAGATAGATATTAAAGTGCCTTCAGCCGGCGAATCGGTCTCAGAAGCAACTGTCAGCCGCATCATCAAGGCGAGCGGCAGCACAGTGAAAACCGATGAGGAGATTCTTGAGCTCGAAACCGATAAGGTCAATCAGGTCGTCTACGCTCCGGGAGCGGGCAAACTCACGTTGAATGTAAAAGTCGACGACGTCGTGGCCGTTGGCAGCGTCATCGGTTCGGTCGATACGGAAGCAAAAGGCGAAGCTGCTCCCGCGCCCGCTCCTGTGCCTAAAAAAGAAGCGGCATCTCCGCCCCCGCCTCCTGCACCTACTGCCGAAAAAAGCGCTCGCAAGATGCCTAGCGACTTCGTCGCAGAAATGAAAGCGCCAGCGCCACCTACACCAGCGCCAGCTGCAGAACCCACACCTAAAGCGGGTGAGAGAAAGCGCATGAGCAAACTGCGCAAAACGATTGCAGAGCGGCTTGTCGCAGTGAAAAACACGACAGCCATGCTCACCACCTTCAACGAGGTGGATATGTCGAACATTATGGCGATCCGCGCCCGCGAGCAGGAGAACTTCGTCAAACGCTATGGCATCAAACTCGGCTTCATGTCCTTCTTCGTCAAAGCTTGTGCCGCTGCCCTCAAAGAGTTCCCCGCAGTCAATAGCATGATCGACGGCGATGAGATCCTCACCTTCTCCACCTATGACATCGGCGTTGCCGTGTCGACCGACCGCGGCCTCCTCGTCCCTGTCTTACGCGGCTGCGACAAGAAGAGTTTTGGCGACGTTGAGAAAGACATCGCAGCCTTTGCGCAGAAAGCGCGCTCGGGCAGCATTTCTATCGACGATCTACAGGGCGGCAGCTTCACCATCACCAACGGCGGCGTCTTCGGCTCCCTGCTCTCGACCCCGATCCTCAACCCGCCTCAAGCGGCGATCCTCGGCATGCACAATATCGTCAAGCGCGCTGTCGTAGAAAATGACCAGATCGTGATCCGGCCGATGATGTACCTGGCGCTCAGCTATGACCATCGCCTGATCGATGGACGCGAGTCGGTGCTCTTTCTCGTGCACCTCAAGCGCAATTTAGAAGATCCAACCAGGTTGTTACTCGATTTATGATGTATGATGTAGCAGTAATTGGGAGTGGACCGGGCGGCTATGTCGCTGCAATCCGCTGCGCCCAGCTGGGCCTAAAGACGATTTGCGTGGAAAAAGACCCCGCTTTGGGCGGCACCTGCCTCAATGTCGGCTGTATACCCTCAAAAGCCCTCCTCCACTCCACAGAGCTCTACGACAAGCTGCGCCACGAGGCAGCCGCTAATGGAGTCATCAGCGGCTCGCTCTCTTTCGATATCGTCAAAATAATGGAACGCAAAGGACAGATCGTCAAAGGGTTCAACGAAGGGATCACATGGCTTTTCAAAAAAAACAAGATCGATAGCCTTACGGGCCTTGCCGCGCTGACTTCTCCGACCAGCTTCACAGTCGGAGGCAAAGAGATCACAGCCAAACAGATCATTCTCGCAACCGGCTCGGAACCGATCACCCTGCCCTTCCTGCCGATCGATGAGAAGCGCATCGTCACCTCCACAGGCGCCCTCAGCCTCCCTTCGGTGCCTAAGCGTATGCTCGTCATAGGAGCGGGGATTATCGGTGTGGAGCTCGGCTCCGTCTACAGCCGCCTCGGCTCCCAGGTCGTCTTTGTTGAGTTCTTAGACCGCATCTGCCCCACCCTAGATGGCTCTATAGCCCGCGCATTCCAGGAGATCCTGCAGAAACAGGGCCTTACCTTCCACCTTTCGACCAAAGTCACCTCTGCCAGCGGAACCACCCTTACCGTCGAACATGAGGGCGCTAGCCGTACCCTCGAGGCCGACGTTGTTCTCGTCAGTATCGGCAGACGTCCCTATACGAAAGGCCTTGGCCTGGAAAAAGTGGGTATCAAGCCAACAGATCGCGGCTTTATCCCGATCAACGGGCGTTTTCAGACTTCTGTGCCAACGATCTATGCCATTGGAGATGTGGTAGATGGGCCGATGCTGGCTCACAAGGCGTCTGAAGAGGGGATAGCCGTCGCTGAGATCATCGCAGGGCAAAACCCCTCGATCGAGTATATGGCGATCCCAAGCGTCGTCTACACCGATCCTGAAGTGGCAGCGGTTGGACTCACAGAAGAAGAAGCGAAGAAGATGGGCCTCGATATCAAAGTAGGCACCTTTCCCTTCAAAGCGAACTCGCGCGCCAAATGCACCGGTGAAGATAAGGGGATGGTCAAAATCATCGCAGACAGCGCCACCGACCGCCTGCTCGGCATGCATATCTTAGGCGCAAAAGCCTCCGAGCTCATTGCAGAAGGATGTGTGGCGATCCAGAAGAAAGCGACCGTCCTAGACATCGCCCATACGCCGCATGCGCATCCGACTCTGTCTGAGGCGGTTAAGGAAGCGGCGCTTGATGTTCACAAGCGCGCGATTCACAAATAGTTAATAAGATTGGGATTTGCCGCAGCCGCAAGAGCCTTTGGCATTGGGATTGCTGATCTTGAAGCCCGCATGGTTTAAGCCCTCGACATAGTCGATTTCAGAGCCGACTAAACGGGGGAGGGTCTTCTTGTTGACGTGGATATCGACACCGTAAGAGTTAAAGGTGGTATCTTCAGCCGTTGCTTGCTTCGAGAAATCGAGCACATACTCAAATCCGCTGCAGCCGGCAGCTTGGTCGGCAAAGCGCAGGCCCCAGCCCTCTTTGCCTTCCTCTTTGAGAATCTCTTTGAACTTTTCTGCAGCGCGTTTGGTCATCTGCACAATATTAGGATCGAAACTCTCTTCGAGAATGGCGTTTAGGTCCTCTACCAGGCCGTCGATCTCCTCTGGGGCGTAGCCGTGGCCGAGCATGCCGGCTTCCAGGGTTTCCCATGTAGAGGCTTGGCAGCCTACGCAATGGAGACCTGCGCTTGTGATCGCCTGAGCGAGTTTCTGTGCCTTTTGAGGAAATTTCGTGAAAATATCCTCAATGGTCATCTCTTTGCTGATTTTAGTTGATGTATCTGCCATATTCCCTCAAAACTGAATCTTCACCAAACCGCTTTTAATGCGGCATTGGCAGGCGAGGCGCTCTGAGCAGGGGCCGCCGATGAAATCGAGCTCTTCCTGGGTCATTTCGTTGAGATTATCCATCCCTTCCTTTACTTCAATGACACAGGTCCCGCAGATTCCTTCGGTGCATGCAAAGGGCACTCCGGCCTCTTCGCAGAGCGTAGCGATGGGGGCGCCATCTTCTACGTCTTTCTCTTCACCCGTTCCTTCAAAGACAAGCTTCGCCATAGGATAGGGATATTAATGGATTATGGGGAAAAAAGCAAGCCGAGCTGATGCTCGGCGTAAGATACTGATAATGAGGGATTAGAAGTCTAGTTCGGAACTGTCTTCTAAGCTACTCTCAGCGAGGAGTTCTTCGATAGTGACCTTAAGTGACTGAATACCATCGGGAAAGCCGCAATCGACCAGAAGGGTGTTAAGGTAAGAGACTTCTGATTCTAAATGATCTAATTTACTCTCAAGGAAAGCTACTTTTCTTTGTAATTCATTATTATTAATCATAATAAACTCCTATTTATTATAACTTAATTTTATCTAAATAAAGTTTTAATTTCAATAGTAATAATAATTTCTTTAAATTACTGAGATTTATGGACATAAAAAAACACGAGGGCGGAAGCCCTCGTGTTGTGTGCGGAGAAGGTGTTATTGTTTCTCTATTGTTGTTGGTGCTGTTACAACAGTTGGTGCAGAAGTAGGAGCAACAGTTGTGCCAGTGAGGACAACATTGCCTTTACCAGACTTCTGAGCTGCTTGAATTTGAGCTATTAAATTTGCTTCGAATTCAGCGCCTTCCTTAGTTGGTACGCCAGAAACTACCGCATCAAGAACAGTAGCAAGTTCTTCTTCTTGTTCTTCTACAACTTCTTCTGCGAAGAATTCAGTTCCCATCAGCTGTTCAAAAGCTGTTGGTTTTTGTTCTTCCAGAATGTCGATCTGTGCTTGGATTTCAGCTTTTGCTTCTTTCCCTTTAGTTGTTCTCAGATCTTGACGTAAGTTGTGGAGTTTAAGGTCTTTGTTAACTTCATCTTGTTTTGCTTGTCTTGGTTGAACGATGAAGTGGTCGTAGATAGCAAGTGCTGTTACGATAGAAAGTGCAGTTCCAACTATTGGAATGCAGCAGATAGCTAAGTATGCAACAACGGCTGCTACAACGAGCAGAGCTGAACCAACAACGGCTGAGGCTGCTAATGCTAGAGCACCGATCTCAAATGCGGCTGCTGCGATCATCGCAATACCACGGATCAGACCAGCAATACCTACTGCAATCGTGTGGCCAACTTTACCTGGAAGAACGTAGTCTAACAGAGCAACAGTGTGATACACGGCTTGACCGATTTTAGTTGTAGCTACATCAGCTTGTGAAAGAGAAGCTTTAAGGACATTTAATGCCTTGTGGCCGAGAATCTTAGCAACGATTACCGGTTTTGAACTATCTCCCAGAGAAGCGCGAGTTATCTGCTTCTGTTCTAGGAAGTGGCGAACAGGCTTAAAGTAGCTTACTCCTGTTGTGACTGCAAAAGCAGCACTGTCGATTCCACGAACGATCTTGGCTTTGAAGGCTTCTTGAGATTCTCTAACTTCTGCGTCATTTGCTACGAAGTTTACTGCTTTGCCAGCTGCGTTTTTTGCTTTACCTGCTGCGCCCTTTACTGCGGTCACAGTGTCATCAATAAGATGAGTCTTAGATTGTGCTACGTTTACAAAAAGCTCGTCGGCTTCTGTTTGCTGCACATTGGTAAGCGTTGGTGATTGAGTTGATGTTGGGATACTTTGTGATGCCATATTATTTTGTCTCCAATAGTTTATTTTTAACTAGTTAATTAAACCGCTTGTTAAATTTGCGATTTGATTATTTAATATTAGTACAATTAATAATATAATTCAACCATTTTCTAATTTATTTATTTCTAAGTGCTTGCAAGTTACTGTCTTTTAGTTAATTGAGATATTTATAGTTATTTAACACGATATTAATGTTTACTTATTAAAGTTTTTTTGTTAATATTAACATGCTTAAAAACTAAATATTAGAGACTATTATGTCCGGTGCGATTAACAAAGATCCTAAAGCAATGAGTTTATACAATGAACTCTTTGCCCACGTCCTCCCCCAGGCGCCTAGCACGCCTCTGTCCGATATCGGTACAGGCGCGTCTCTGATGGTGGTGGATCCGGCGGCCCTTGGGCGTGCAACCTGTGACGCTGTGCAGTATACACTGAGCCAGGTCGACCAGACTCCTTCTGTCATGGAGGCGAGCCATATTCTCGCAAGTCCTAGCATGGGCGTTGCCTACCAGCTCTCGGGTGTGCCGACAGCGTTTCACGGACTCCTCACGTTATTGGATATGCCTTCTGTTTACAAGGGCTACGCCTATGCCAGAAAGATCGGTGATGACCGCGCAGCAGTCAAACAGGGACTCAATCTCGCTAAACACGGAATTGGGGCTACTGCGTCTCTGTCGCTTGGCGGCGGCTTCCGCGCAACTGCAACAGCATCGCTTGTGAATGGCAATACTTATTCGAGTTTTCAGGTTCCGACTCTGCTTGGACGCGTCTCCTATGGATTCTTGTTCGTGGGTCTTCTGCTGTTTACTGTCTTCTTCGGGATTATTGCTGTGATGAGCGGAATCAGTATCTACGAAGGCAAGAAACTCGGCGGAAAACTCGAAGGCAAAACGGCTGAAGAGCAGATAGAGATTTTGAAGACAAAGCTTTTGGGTAATCCGAAGAAGTTTAACGATCCGAAAGAGCTGGAAAAAGTAGCGCTTTCTGCAGCTGCAGAGGGGCTCACGCGCCTTTTAGAAGAGGCCGGCTTGCCTGCTTTGAGTAAAGAAGAATTAGAAGTAAAAGTGCGCGAGCTCACACAAGGGCAAGATTTAGTCGCTAAAGGCACTGAGATCAGAAAACAGCTTCTCTCTGTTAAAAAAGAGGGGAAACTGGCGCGTCTGATCGGTGGCGATGCGTTGAAAGAGCTCAAAGAGATTGTGGCAGCGGATACAAGTGATCCTAAGAGAGTGAAAGCTCTCCTCACTAAAGTTGAAGGCTCTCTTACTAACAATACGCGTATGAATGCGATTGGGATAGTGATTTGTATTATTGCGATTGCCTCCTGTGTTGCAGCAACTGTGGCTTTTGGAACGGTTGGAATGATCATCTCCATTGTGCTGATGTTCCTTTCGTCTGTTGCTCAGCTTGCGCTGGATGCGTACTGCTTCGTGAAGAGCTTGGAACAGGATCTGCCGACACCTCAGGATAAGAAAATGCTCGTCGTTTCGAGTCTGGTCTCTATTGCGGTCGTAGGTGTATTCGTTGCGCTCACGCTTTCTGGCGTCTTGTCATTTGGCATCGTGCCGCTCTGCATACTCATTGGCCTGACTGTGCTCTGGTTGGGACACAACTCCTGGACGATTTACAAGATCGACCAGAAAGAGAAGAAGATGCACATCGAACGTCCGACGCTTGAAACACTTTTCGAGGCTTTCGAGAAGGCTCCTGATGATGCGAAAAAGATGCTGGGACACTTGTCTCCTGAATTGAGTGGGGCTCTGCAACAGCAGCTCGTGCATCAGAAAAACGGGAACATCAAAGAGGCGACAAGAGCTCTTCTCTTCCGCATTGAAAAAGTTCGAGCCGAACGTATTGAGTCGCTAAGAAAAGCGTTGAGGTAAGCTATGGCGATCCATTCAGCTTCAATCAGCAAGGCCGCAAGGGCAACTGTTGAGCTTGGAGAAGCTTTCACGGGTGAGTTCGAGGGCGCATTTACTGTGCTTTCCACTGTCGAAAATGAGGTCAATTCTACTGCGCTCACTATTCTTAATGGCGTATCGTGCCTTTCTGCTTTGACGGGTCCTTTGCTCATTGCAGAGGGGATGAAGATGGCGGAAGTGGGACGCACGTTTTCCGATCTCAAGGGTCAGATTCTTGGCATTTTGGAAGCAGTGCGCGGAGCGATCCAGACAGTGGGTGGGCTTTGTATGATTCCGTCGACTGTATTAACGGTGGCCTACTACTTTACCGCTATTGCCGTGATGGCAGCGGCTGCAGTCATTTTTACAGAGGTAGGTGGGGTCATTCTCTCGCTTGCGACCCTTGTAGGTGGCGCGTATGCTGCGCTCGATTTTACCGAAGCGTTGCGTCTCTATCGTGGCCTTAAAGCGGGCAGCGAAGAAAAGCTTCTTGAACAGATCAAAACAGAAATCCAAGATCCTACTAAGCGCGCGATCGCTGAGCGCAGGATAGAGCGCGATCTGCTGGAAAAGATCCTGAAAGCAGCTGCTTCAGAGGCAAAAGCGCTGATTGATGAGCTGCGTACGACGCAACTCAAGGCGCTTGCTGAGGATGCCATTTGCGTAGTTTTGAGTCTTTTAGCCTTCGCCTTCACCGTTGTCTCTTTAGTGGTAATAGGGGAAGTTGCCTCATTTGCACTAGGAATTGCTGGGACGATAATGGGCGTGCTCTGGCTCATATATGATCTGCATCGTTTTGTCGACGATATGCGCGCTGAATCAGGGGTGTATGATAAGATCTGGCTGGCGCTCAATGCAGCTTTCTTTGTTCTTATCATTGCTGCTTCAATCGCTCTTAGCGCTAATCCGCTGGTAACAGGCGTGATCCTCTCTGTGGCGATCATTGTCCTCTTGATCTACGCAGTCTGTGTATTGCGCCCTAAAATACCTCTTTTAAACTCCCTCTAAAAGACTTAACCTAAAGAAATGGAAAAGGAAATCGCCGATTTTCTGCTCTATCTTGGAGCGGAAAAGGGGCTGGCTGCGGCTACTCTCGAGGCTTATGGGCGCGATCTGAAGCTCTTTTTTGAGTTTCACAAGGGAAAAAGCGCCACAGAGTTGAAGGAGGCGGATTTTGTCGCCTTTGTGGCTGACCTGCGCCATAAGGAATTTGCCTCAAGCTCTGTCTATCGCTCTCTTATGGCTTTGAAGGGCTTTTTGCGCTACTTGAGGCGCGAGAGGGTCTTAAGTAGCACTGAGCCTTTTTTCCTCGATACTCCCAAGGTGTGGCAGCTCATTCCCGAGGTCCTCTCTCAGGATGAGATGCTGCAGTTATTGGCAGCGCCGGACCGGTCAAGCCCCATGGGCGCCCGCGATGCGGCCATTTTGGAGCTGCTCTACGCCTCTGGCTTAAGGGTGTCGGAGCTCTGCTCGCTCAACATCCAAGACGTTGACGAGGGGACGGTGCGCGTCAAAGGCAAGGGAGGCAAGGAGCGCATCGTTCCTGTAGCCAAAGCCGCCATTAGCGCCCTTGACCACTATCTCGTGCAGTTTCGCACGGATGAGGAGGAGAAGGCGCTCTTTCTCTCCAGCAAGGGAAAACGCGTGGATAGGGGAGCTGTCTGGACGATGGTGAAGCAGATGGCCAAAAAGGCGGGAATTACGCGTCCGATTTCGCCGCACACGCTGCGCCACTGTTTTGCGACCCATCTTCTTGAGAATGGGGCAGATCTTAGGGTCATCCAAGAGCTTCTCGGGCATGCGAACATATCGACCACCGACAGGTATACACAGATCAGCCAGAAGCATCTTCAGGATGCTTTCGAGCGCTTCCACCCTCGGCCCTAAATTAATATAACAGGATATTAGGATGGTCAGGATAGAAAATGGCTTTTTTTATCCTGACCATCCTATTATCCTGTTCTCTCTTTTTTCATTTTCAGTTTTTCTCTTAGGCGCTCGATGTAGAGATAGGTCACGGGCGTCAGGTAGAGGGTCAGGATCTGCGAGAAGATCAGCCCCCCGACGATCACGACGCCCAGCGGTCTGCGGCCCTGAGCGGTGATGCCGCCCACTCCGATGGCAATCGGCAGCGCTCCCATCAGTGCGGCGAGCGTCGTCATGAGGATTGGACGAAAACGCACGAGGCAGGCGTGGCGGATCGCCTCTTCTGGGGTCTTTTTCTCTTTTTCGACGGCTTCATTGGCAAAGTCGATCATGATGATCCCGTTTTTCAGCACGATGCCAAGCAGCATGATGATGCCGACAAAGGCGTAGAGCGAGAGGCTGTAGTTGAAGAGAAGGAGGCTGAGGAGGCCGCCGAGCGCTGCCGGAGGGAGGGTCGACATCACCGTGATGGGGTGGAAGAAGTTCTCATAGAGAACGCCTAAGATGATGTAGATCACGAAAATCGTGATGAGAAGCAGGAAATTCAGGTTGGCAAATGACTGTTTAAAGATGCTGGCTGATCCCTGGATGGTGCCGATGACGGATTGGGGCAGGACTTCGTCGGCGGCTTTTGTCACATCTTTTAATGCGGTTTCGAGGGGAACGCCTGGCTTTAGGTCAAAGGTAAGCGAAGCGGAAGGCAGGTTGTTGATGTGGTTTAGGGTGAGGGGACCTACGCCCTCCTTGATTTTGACGACTTCGCTAAGAGCGACAAGACCGCCGTTCACCGAGCGCAGCCAGAGCTGCGAGAGCATGCTCGGATCGCGTTCATAATAGGGGAGCGATTCCATGATCACGTAGTACTGGTTGCTAGGCTCGTTGATGGGGGAGAGATTGGTCTCGCCGTAGGCCAAGCTGAGTGCGTATTCGATCTGCTGAGCGGTGATGCCATAGAGGGAGGCTTTGTCGCGCTGGATGTCGAGGTAGAGCTGGGGCTCGCGCAGATCGAGGTCGGTGGTGACGTGAGTGATGGATGTGAGTGTATTGAGTTTGTCTTGGAGTTTTTCAGCGGCAGGAAAGAGGTCGCTCGTATTTAAGCTTTGCAAGATGAACTGGTAGTCGCCCTTGGCCACTGTGGCCCCGACTTGGAGGTTAATGAGCGGGACGGGTTTGATGAAAAATTGCACGCCCACGACATCCTGGAGTTCTTTGTAGAGCTGCGTGAGCACCCCACGCGTAGAAGGGCGCTTTTTGATGTCGACGAGGCGGGCGTAGAAGAGGCCCTGGTTGCTCTGGGTGATCGCACCGAAGGCGATGATCTGAGAGATGTTGGGGTTTTTCTGCATAATGGCAGTAGCTTCTTTGAGCTTGAATCCGGTCTCATAGGGCGAGGTGCCGTCCGGCATCTGGGAGAAGCCCTCGATAAAGCCGATATCATCATCGGGCAAGAAGTCTTTAGGCAGGACAACGGCGAGGTAGATGGCTCCCACGAGGCTCAAAAGCGCGCAGATGATAACAAGGAAGCGCCGGCGGATAGCCCATTCTAGGGAGGGGCGGTAGATATCGATGAGTTTGGCGTTGAGTTTCTGGGAAAACTGCTCGACGCGGCTCTTCTTGGCATCCGCATGGTAGGTGGCTATGAACTTGCTGCAGAGCATGGGGGTCGCAGTAAAGGAGATGACGCCGGAGATGAGGATCGTGGCGACGATTGTGACGGCGAACTCGTGCAGGATGCGCCCGATAATTCCTTCCATGAAAATCAGGGGAATGAAGACGATAGAGAGGCAGATTGTCATCGAGACGATCGTGAAGCTGATCTCTTTGGAAGCTTTTAGCGCGGCCTCCATGCGCGACTCTCCCGCTTCGACGTGGCGAGCGATATTTTCGAGCATCACAATCGCATCGTCGACGAGGAAGCCGATGGCGAGCGTGATGGCGAGCAGGGAGAGGATGTCGATCGAGAAGCCGAAATGGCTCATAACGATAAAGGTGCCGAAAATGGAAAGGGGGATCGCCATGGCGGGAATAATCGTGTTAGAGATGCGTCCAAGGTAGATGAAGATCACAGCGACGACGAGAATGAGAGCGACAGCCAAGGTGAATTGCACATCGTGAACCGATTCTTCGATATAGGAGGACTGGTCGTAGATCCGGTGGATTTCGAGTGATCCGGGCAGGGAGGGTTTCAGCTGCTCGAAGCGCTTATTGACGGCGTTGATGACTTTTAGGGCGTTTGCACCGACCTGCTTTTGGATGCCAAAGCCGACGGTGGGCTTATCCGTGGTCTGATCGCAATAGTGGATGTAGAGTTTGTCGTTCCAGACGCTATCGGTGGCAATGCCGACGTCTGAAACGCGCGTGATGAGACCATTGTCGTTTTTGACGATCAGGCTGTTGTACCCTTCCGCTTTCAGGATCTGGCCGTTGCAGTTGATCGTGTACTCGGACTTAGGGCCATAGAGAGTGCCGGTGGGGAGGTAGACGTTGGCATCTTGGATCGATTTGGCCAGCTCTTCGATGCCAATATTGAATGAGGCGAGCTTCTGCAGATCCACTTTCACGCGGACAGCGTAAGAGCTGCCCCACACCTCGACTTGCGAGACGCCGTCGACCATGTTGAGCTGCTCGCCCAAAATCGTATAGGCGTAGTCGTAGAGATCCGCTTGGCTTAAGGTATCGGAGGTGAGCGAAAAGATGAGCATGGGCGTGGTGGTGGGATTCACTTTGGTGTAGGTCGGAGCGTAGGGGAGGTCTTTGGGAAGATGAGGCTGGGCGGCGTTGATCGCGGCGAGGACGTCGGGAGCCGCGAGGTCTATCGACTTGGACAGGACGAATTGGAGCACGATGGTTGCACTACCTGATACGCTCTGCGAGGAGATCATCTGGATGCCCGGGATCGTCGAAAACTGCTGTTCGAGTGGAGTCACGACGTTATTGGCTACTGTGATGGGGTCTGCACCAGGATAGGTCACGCTGACTTCGATTGTGGGGAATTCCACGTCGGGTAGATCGCTGACGGGCAAGAATTTGTAGCAGACGATGCCAAAAAACGCGATGGCGAGCATGACGAGCGTTGTCATGACAGGCCGGCGGATGAATGGCTCAGAGATATTCATGGTTTAACCTGCACTTTTGCTCCTGGGGCGACATTGATCTGTCCCTCTAGGACGACTTTATCCGTGGCGGCAAGTCCACTGATGACGCGTACTTTATCGTCGTAGAACTGGCCGAGGACAACCGAACGCCTATCGACGGTCATGTCATCTTTGAGCACATAGACATAATCGCCGCTCTCGCTGAGCGCCACTGCCTGAGAAGGGATGAGCAGTGCGTCTTTGACGCTCTCTAAAATGAGGCGGCACTGGACGAACTCTCCTGCCCACATCATCTTATCTTCGTTGGGGAAGAGGCCGCGCAGAAGAATGGATCCGGTCTGCTGGTCAACCTGGTTGTTGATCAGGTCGAGCGTCCCGTCAAAAAGCTGTTCTCCGAGAAGACACTGCACCTTGAGGGGGCTCTTCTTGTTAAAGCGCATGATATCGGGAAGGTCTTTTTGTGGCGCGGAGAAGTAGGCGTAGATGGGGGTGATCTGGTTGAGTAGGACGAGGGGAGTGGTTCCTGCATTTTCGATCAAGTTGCCCTGGTCGATCTGCAGCTCGCCGGTCAGAGCAGGAATGGGGCTGTGGATTTTGCAGTAGCTGATGTTGATTTTAGCGGTATCGATGTCGGCTTGGCTCTCTTGGATGCTGCCCTCATAGACTGCGACTTGAGTGAGGTATTCATCGTACTGCAGTTTGGAGACGAAGTCCGCTTGCGCGAGTTTCGTATTGCGGTCGACGGTTTCTTTGGCCAGCTTGAGGTTGGCGATGCTCTGGGCGAGCATCCCTTCCGCGCGCTGAAGCTGGGCCACGTAAGGACGGTCGTCGATCGTGAGGATCAGGTCGCCCTCTTTGACTTCTTGTCCCTCTGTGAAAAAGACGCCCGTCAGGAGTCCTTCGACCTGCGATTTCACCGTGATCTGCACGGAAGGAGCGAGATGCCCCGGGTAGGTGTAATAGCGCGGGACATCCGCAACGGAGGGCTGCACAATCGTCACATTAGGCGTAGGGGGAGGCGCGGCTTTCGGTTTAGAACACGCGACGAGCAAAAGTAAACATAGCCATTTCATAGAGACTCCGGTGGTTTAGTGAGGGTGCCTGCGCTGTAGGCAAGAGTAGCCAGTGCAGAGAACCAGTTTTTTAAAGAACTTGCAACCTGGGCGCGCGCATCAAAAAGAGCAGCGAGCGCCGAAGTGACATCGAGAATGGTTCCAGTACCCTCGCAGTATTGAGCGAGCGATATCTTGTACTGCTCTTCTACACAGCTCAGCAGTGTGTAGCTGGCGCGTAGGGTGTCTATTGTCACCGAGACATTCGAGTGGGCGTTGACAATCTGCTGGATCGCTTCGAGCTCTATCTGTTCCAGCGTGGCTTCCTGCTCTTCTAGGGTTGCGCAAGCGGCTTTGATGTTGTTGCGGTACCAGAAGCCGGAAAAGATCGGCAGATTGAGCGTCAGCGTGCTGGAGTAGTCGTAGTTATCGGTAAAACCGCCCGAAAAGTTTGTCCGACCAAAATCCAGGGTGTAATTCACCGAGGGGTAGACGAGCAGTTTGGCTGCTCTTAGACTTTTTTCCGCAGAAACTACACTGGCGCGGGCAGCCAGTAGGTCGGGGCGCATCTTTATCGCCATCTGGATAAAACAGTCGACCGGTTCGAGGGTCAGCTTGGGATGAACGTCGGGCATCGCCTGCAAATTAATCACCTGAGTTGCCGGCAGACCCATATCGTTCAAGAGCTGGGAGTAGGCAATTTGGATATTTTGCTGCTGCTGGAAGAGATCTACTTCGACCTGCAGGTATTTCGTTTTGGCTTGCAGCACGTCGGAGATGTCCTTTACGCCTGTTTTTAGCCCCAATTCCGCGGCTTCAAGCGTCTCTCTGGCATTGCCCATATTAGCTTCAAGCGCCTGCATCTGCTTCACTTGGTAGAGGGCGTTGTAGAAGTCGAGTGTCACATTTTCCAGCTGTGTCTGGATGGCGCGGTCATGCGTGTAGTTGGAAAAATAGAGCGTGTAGCGGGCCGCTTCGCTCGTCGCCCTCCTCTGCCCGAAGTCAAAAAGGGTGTAGCTCAGTTGGAGCTGAGGGCCCCAGGTGCTCTGCTCGAAAACGAATAGTGCGGTTTGCCCTCCAGGTGTGATGTCCCCAAAACTGCTCGTCAGGCCACCCGCTCGTTCGCGGTTATAAAAATACTGGCCGGTAAGGGTGGGAAGTGCCGGGCTTTCGCTCTCGGCGTATTGAGCTGCGGCGAGGCGTGCTTGCGCCCACGTGATCTTTGTTTCAGGATTGTTCAGCATGGCGATATTGAGCACTTCGGCGAGGCTTAGCACCTGGTTTTCGTCCGGGAGTGTGACAAGAGACTCCTCAAGGCAAAGCGGGTTGTATAGAGCAGCTGATAAGCGGTCTTTGGGCGAAAAGCAGTAGGACTCTTCTGGCGACCAGCTCCAGGGATCTACCAGGGCGTGATTGACGTAGCATCCGCTCAAAATAAATAAAGCTCCCCAATAGGGAAATTGCCGCATAAACCGGAGTATAGCTACTAGGGAGGAAATGACAAGGGATTATTTTAAAGGATGAAGGATGAGGGTGAAGGATGAAAGGGGGGCTGGATTTATTTAAGTTAAAAAGAGGAGTAATGGTGACTTTGAACCTAACGCGGGTTAGGATTTTTCATCCCTCATCCTTTTAATAATGAGTTCGTTGACGAGGGCAGGTGATGCTTTACCTTCTGTCTTTTGCATGACTTGACCGACAAGGAAGCCGAGCGCTTTGGTGCGGCCCGTCTTGTAGTCGGCGATCGACTCGGGGTTGTTTTTTACGACTTGGATGACAATCGCTTCTAGAGCAGCGGTGTCCTCCATGGGCCGGTAGGCGGGATTGTTGCGGACGATCTCTTCGCTGTCCCGCTCAGGATCAGCGAGCATCTCGTCTGCGACGAGCTTGGCCATTTTGCCTGTGATCGTGCCCTCGTCGATCATCTTGACGAGTTTGCCGATATTTGAGCTTTTCAGTCCCGATTGCTGGAGGGTAAGGCCTTTTTCTTTAAGACGACCAGAAAATTCGCTGATCAGCCAGTTGCATAGCGCCGTCGGGCGGGAACAGTAGGCGAGCGCCTCTTCAAAATAGTCACTGAGGAACTTGTCGCTCACAAGAAGGGAAGCCGAGGCGGGAGGCAGCTTGAAATCGGCGATATAGCGCAGGTAGCGCTGATGGGGAAGTTCGGGGAGAGCTGCGCGCAAGGCTTCGATGTACTGCTCGGTCAGGACTACGGGAGGCAGGTCGGGTTCGGGGAAGTAGCGGTAGTCTTGCGCCTCTTCTTTGCGGCGCATCAGGATCGTCTCTTTTTGGGCTGGATCGAAACGGTAGGTGCCTTTGCCGATGACGTCGTCTTGTGGATCGTGAGGCCGCAAGGAGTAAGCGCGGATCTGGCGGCGGATCTCTACTTCAAGAGCCAGCTCCATGTTGTGGAAGGAGTTCATGTTCTTGATTTCGATCTTGGGCCGCAGAATCTTCTCGCCTTTGAGGCGCACGGAGACGTTGGCGTCGATGCGCAGCGAGCCCTCTTCCATGTTGCAGTCGGAGGCGTTCAGGTATTGCATGATGGCGCGGATCGCCATCGCGTAGGCGACGGCTTCTTTGGGGGTGCGGAAGACGGGTTCTGAGACGATCTCGATAAGAGCTGCGCCTGCGCGGTTGTAGTCGATGCCGGCAAAGGAGCTGAAATGCTTAAGCATGCCCGTATCATCTTCGACGTGAGCGTGATGAACGGCGAAGTGGCGCGTGTGGCCCTCGACATCGCAGGTGACGGTGCCGCCGCGGATGAGGGGCTGGTGGAACTGGGTGATCTGGAAGTTGCGCGGGCTGTCGGGGTAGAAGTAGGATTTGCGGTCGAAGCTGCTGACGAGCGCGATCTCGGCGTGGATCGCCAGGCCAAATTGCGTCGCCAGGCGGATCGCCTCTTTGTTAAGCGTGGGGAGCGCGCCGGGCTGGCCGGTATCCACCTCGGTGATCAGGGTGTTGGGTTCAGCTCCAAAGCGATTGGGCGCCGAGCTAAAGAGCTTGGTGCGCGTGAGCAGCTGGACGTGGATCTCAAGGCCAATGACAGGTTCCCAATTTTCATAGAGGATTTCTGTCATAGATCACCTGAAAATAGCGGGGGAGTGGCTTGCGTGAAGGTGGTCGCCTTTTCGTAGGCATGGGCAGTGGTGAGGACGTCGGCGTCTCGCATCTGGCCGCCCATGATTTGGAGGCCAAAGGGCTTCTTGTCGTGGGTGAAGCCGGCCGGCACGCTGATCGCAGGCAGCCCCGCCAGGTTGGCGCCGGTTGTGTAAAGATCTTGCAAGTACTCTTCTAGGGGATCGCTGATGCCGCCGATGATGCCGGCAGGCGTCGCAGTCGTGGGCAGGACAATCACGTTGCACTGGGTTAAAGCCTCGCGCACTTGGCGGATCATGAGCGCTCGCACCTGTTGTGCCTTGTGGTAGTAGGCGTCCTGGTAGCCGCTCGAGAGGACGAAGGTGCCGAGCATGATGCGCTTTTTGACTTCGAAACCAAAGCCCTCGGCGCGTGAAAGAGAGTAGACTTCCTCGAGGTTGTTGGCGCGTTTAGAGCGCTGCCCGTAGCGGATGCCGTCAAAGCGCGCGAGGTTGGTTGACGCTTCGGCGCTTCCCAAGATGTAGTAAGTGGAGATCGAGTGTTTGAAGCTACTGAGATCGATGGGGACAATCTGCATGCCGAGCCCTTCCAAGACTTTGAGAGCCTCGTCGAAAAGGTGGCGCATCTCAGAGGAAAGTCCTTCGAGAAAACTCCAAGGGACTCCGATCTTCCATTCCAGGAGCGGGCGCTCGAGGTCGCGGAGATAGTGTTGGGGAGGCAGACTGATGCTGGTGGCATCTTTTTCACAATGGCGCCCCACCACCTCGGCGAGTAGGGCGGTGTCTTTGACGCTGTAGGTGAAAGTGCCGATCTGGTCGAGGGAAGAGCCAAAAGCGACAAGGCCGTAGCGCGAAACGCGGCCGTAGGTGGGCTTGAAGCCGACGGTGCCGGTCAAGGCACCCGGTTGGCGCACGGAGCCGCCTGTATCGCTTCCAAGGGATACCGGACAGAGGCGAGCAGAGACGGCAGCTGCTGAGCCGCTCGACGAACCGCCCGGGTAGCAGCTTAAGTTCCAGGGATTGTGCGTCGGGAAAAAAGCGGAGTGGGTGCCCGATCCGCCCATCGCAAACTCATCCATGTTTGTCTTGCCGATCAGGAGGGCGTCCTCTTCTTCGAGAAGACGCGTTACAGTGGAATCGAAGACAGCGCGGTAATTGGTGAGGAATTTCGAACCGCAGGTGGTGATCTCTCCATGAACGTGGATATTATCTTTGACGGCGATGGGAACACCGGCCAATTTGCCGAGGTGCTGCTTATTTCTGCGCTTTTCGTCGAGGATCTTGGCTTTTTGGTGCGCGCGCTCCTCAAAGAGCGAAAGAAAAGCTCCGATCTTCGAGTCGTGGGTTTTAATTCGGGCAAAGGTGCGTGCAACAATCTCCGCAGCAGAGATTTCACCGGAAATGAATAGCTGATGTAGGACGTGGGCGGAGTGGTTCATGCAGGTTTTAGCACCGGAGGAACTTTGATCAGACTGCCCACTTTAGAGGGGGCATTGGCCAGGAATTCTTGGACGGGGAGTGTCGGACCCTCTTCATCTTCGCGCAGATGATTGTGCGCATTTTCCAAAACGCGCGTGCAGGGCTCTATACCTGTTGTATCCACTGCGAGGATCTCTTCGCAATAAGCAACCGCATTGCGGAGATCTTTTCCGACAAGTTTGAGTTCCTCTTCGGAAAAGTCGATGCGGCAGAGTTGTGCAAGATGAGCGATTTCTTCTTCGGAAAGGTTCATGAGGCCGTAGTATAGTTAAAGCAAAAATTGCGTGACAACCTAAAACATAATTTGTTACACATGGGGGAGATGAACCTCTTTTCAAATAGGAGAAAGAGATGGGAAAATTTATCAGACTTTTAGCGCTCATTTTAGTTGTAATCGGCGCACTCAACTGGGGTCTTTGGGGCTTCTTCCAATTTGACCTAGTTGCATGGCTCTTCAATGGCAATACCACAATGATAGCACGTGTTGTGTATGCAATTATCGGTCTTGCTGGTGTCCTGTGCATATTTAAATTCGGCTGTTGCTGGTGCGGTATGTGCCATGATCATCACAAAAAAGGTGGCCACGGTAAATAAAGTTCTAATCTCTGGATCCTCTGGATTCATAGGGAAGAACCTATCTACTTTTCTGCGCACAAGGAGCTACAATGTAGTCAGTCTTGTGCGCGGTTCTATTTCACAACATAACGCCATTGCCTGGGACCCTGAAAAGGGCCATGTTCCGATTGAAGAACTCGAGGGCTTTGATGCGATCATTCATCTCGCCGGAAAAAATATTGCTAGCCGCCGCTGGACGCATGCCGTCAAAGAGGAGCTTTTCCTCAGCCGTACGCGCGATACATGGCTACTGGCACACTCGCTACTCCGCCTGAAGAATCCGCCTAAATGCTTGATTGTCGCCTCGGCAACGGGCTACTACGGCAATCGCCCGGGCGAAGAGCGCCTGACAGAAGAAGCACCTGCGGGTTCGGGTTTTTTAGCCGATCTCTGCCAGAGATGGGAAGAGGCGGCTCAGTGCGTAACGAAGGCGGGAGTGCGGCTTGTGCAGACGCGTTTTGGGATTGTTCTCTCCCAAGAGGGCGGGATGTTAAAGCGCTTATTGCCCGTTTATCGCGCTGGCCTAGGCGCAACGTTAGGCAGCGGAAAGCAGTTTTATCCTTGGGTTTCTCTAGAGGATTTGATTCGAGCTCTCCATTTTGCTTTGGAAAATCACTCTCTTACAGGACCGGTGAATGTGGTTGCTCCAGAGCGCATCACACAAGAGCAGTTTAGTCGAAAGCTTGCAGAGTCATTGCATCGCCCTCACTTCATGAAGCTGCCAGCGCCGCTTCTGCGCCTCGTTTTAGGGCAGATGGCGGATGAGATGCTGCTCGCTAGCACGCCGGCATATCCGGAAAAGCTTCTCGCCCAGGGCTTTTCATTCGAAACCCCCACGTTAAACGCAGAACTCAGAACGCAAAATGCAAAACTAAAAAGGGTCTGAGATATTTTTTAGTTTTGCAATTTGCGTTCTGCGTTTTGCGTTTATTTCTTGGGGAAGCGGAGGCCGCCTTTTAGAACTTCGTGCAGCACCGTCTGGATTTTATGGTAGTCGTTGATTTTGGCGGGGTCGATGGTAGTTGTGTCGATCGTCTTGAGGAAATCCTGTAGGGCGCCCATGAACTTTTTGACAAGCTCTGCTGTTTGTGGATTGAGCGATTCGGCGAGTTTTTCCATTTCAGCGCTGTATTTCTGCACGTGGCTGTGCAGATCTTGTTTAGCCTTGGCGACTTGCTCGGGTGTTCCTTCATTATTTAACATGAGAAGGCTTCCAAGATCTTTATTAAGTAAATGCTCTAGATCTTCTAGCTCTTTCTTTTTTAATTCGTCGTCTTTTTTATCTTTCATAATTTACCCTCACCTATACTTAATATAATAAAGTTTAATGACTGTGGCAATGAAATTCTTGATTTAATGAAGAAATAAGCGTATAAAACCATCCTATGTCTCTGTTTTTGTGTATTATACTAGCTTCCCATCCCTTTAACTTCTACCAAGCTCCTGCCCAAGGGCCTCAAGAAGAGCAGACCGCTCAAGAAGAGGAAGAGGAGGAGGACGAAGGTTTCATAGTTGTTGACGACAGCGATCCGGAAATTACTGATAATTAACTATCAAAAATTAATTGCTAATTTTCTTGATTAGTTAATTTATTGCTTATAAAATCAAATTAAAAGAAAGACTTTGGAGGAAATCATGGCTGTGCAGCGCAAAGGATCCAACCCATGGCTGTCGATATGGACAAAGCCGCGTATGACAATTGCCGCAATCGTAGCAAAGAACCCGAAGGCTCATTTTATTCTCTTATCGGGTTTATACGGTTTTCCTACGCTCTTGCAAATGGCACAGACGCTTTCACTCGGTCAGAGCATGTCTCTCATGAATATTGTGATAGGCGCCCTAATCCTCTCCTTCTTTGTCGGGATGCTAGGCATTACGATTGCCAGTGGACTTATCTATTGGACGGGTAAGTGGATCGGTGGCAAGAGCTCCTATTATCCGATTCGCGCAGCGGTCTCTTGGGCTAACGTTCCTCACATCGTTTCGATCTTGATGTGGGTTATTTTGATCCTGACGTTTAAAAACGAGACATTTATCGATGGACTAGGCCAAAAAACACTTCAAGGCAATCAGCAATTGATCATTTTTATCACTTCACTTGTTCTGCTCGTGGTATCGGTCTGGTCGCTGGTTATTTTAGTTAAAGGCGTCGCACAAGTGCAGGGATTTTCTGCATGGAAAGGGCTGCTCAACGTTCTGATTCCGTTCTTTATGGTTGCAGCTCTTGTCTGGGTTCTTTCTTGGATTATGGTCATGATTTCGGGGATGCCAACACATTAATATACTTAGGGGGATAGTATGAAACAGTTTAAACAGAGTATTTTAGCACTCACGGCTTGTCTTTTCGCAACCGCAGCAATACCAGCAGAAGCATGGCTTGGCGCAAGTCAACCTAAAGCAACAAAACCACAAGAAGTGGCGAGTAACGGCTGGACAGATTTCCACTCGGTGGCAGGAAAGTGTACGCTTAAGTTTCCTAACTCCCCAGAACACATCTCTGAAAAGATGAACGTTCCCGAGGAAGGCTACGATCTGAAGTATGATGCGTATATCGCCAACCATGAGAAGAAAAGTGTCTATATGCTTCTGATCGCTCAATATCCTGAGTTTGTCGACCAGTCTCTCGCACAGGTTTCTCTAGAAGGCTTCCTAAACGGTATTTTGGCTAATAACCCCACCAACCAGCTACTTTTTGCTGATCTTCTGCTCGTAGAAGGACATGAAGCGCTCGATTTCTTCATCCGCACAGGTGGCGTCTACTTCAAAGGCCGCGCTGTGATGGTGAAAAATCATCTCTATCTGATGGCAATGGAGTGCGAAGTGCAGAACTATGACGAAGGACGCTACAACTACTTCGTAACATCATTCAAGCTGCACAAAAACTAGAACGTAAAGTCTAGTTCGGCAAGAGCGTAGGGAGCGCCATCATACTTGAAATACTTCCCGTGGCGGTCGTGGGAATTCTTGATTTGAGCCCACCCGCCAAAACTATATCCGGCTCCGACGCAGGCGCGCACGTTGTTGAGGGTGTCGTAATTGAGGCTTAGGTCAACACCGCTAGAGTAAAACTGTAAAATCCCATCCTTAAATCCCTCTTTGCCGCCTTTATAGCGCCAAGGAAAGCGGTAGGGTCCACCAAAAGCGGCCCAGCCCAAAGAGGCGGTCCATTCTTTCGTGAAGATGTAATCGAGCGAGAGGTCGAGTGGCATCACTGCGTTGAGCTTCCACTTATCCGTAATCAACCAGTCGATTCCTAAGACGGGGAGGAGATAGCCGTTTTGCGCACCGACATAGCCAAAAAAGCCGATGTGCAGGCCAACAGTCAGTTGAAAGACGTAGCGTCCCCACACAAATCCATAGCCCACGAGCGATTTGCCGATCTCATCGAGCATCTGGAGATTGGCGGTCAACCCGCCTGAAACAACCCAGCGCCAATCCTCCACGCCATGTGTGATGTAGGCTAGAGAAACCAGGCCGTAGTGGAAATCTTTCTGTTCAAAGCGCGGATTTTTTTCAAAGTCAAAGCGCTGAAACGTATATCCCACCTGCCAGGAGAGAGCGTGTTGTGGGCTTAAAAATTGAGAGTAATAGACAGACGCAAAAGCGTTTGCTAAAGAGATACCGCCGTCATGGTGACGTAAGTCTCCTTTTCCGATCCAGGTGCCGCTTGTTTCGATGTGCCACGGACGGCCTTTTGGATCCATTTCGAATTCTGCCCCAAAGTGCCAAGGGGAGTTAAGGTCGACAAATGTATAGTCCGTTGCGCTGAGTAGTAGAGGAGAAAGCAAAAAAAGGCTGAGGATCCGTCGCATAAAACGCAAACTATACAAACTTGGGAAATTATTTACTAGTCTCCGCGCATCCGCGCAAGTTCGCGCTCCCTGGCGTCTGCCGAAAGCGCTTCGATGCGCGTGAGCGTGCGCTCGCTTAACTCTTCTTTGAAAAGACGGAGCTGCTGGTCGCCACAGGCGGCGACTTGAGGGAAGTGGGTGATGCAGAGCACTTGCCGGTGCTGGGCTAGCTCGTGGAGCTTGCGGCCGATGAGAGCTGCTGTTTGCCCGCCGACATTGGCGTCGATCTCGTCGAAAATCAGAGTGGCGGGGCGATTCTTTTCCGCAAGAAGCAGAATCATGCTCAGGTAGAGGCGAGAGAGCTCTCCACCGCTTGTGCCCTCAGTGACAGCCGTGAATTTTTCCCCGCGATTGGCGCGCAAGAAAAAGGCGATCGCATCTTCGCCAAAACGCGAGCCGGGAGTTGTTTCGACATGGATCTGCATCTCGGCATGGGGCATGTTGAGGCCTCTAAGAGCATCTGTAAGGGCGATTTCAAGCTGCAAAGCCACTTCTTTGCGCCTTGAGCTAATCTGGCGTGCGAACTGAGTTGTCTCCACTTGCAATTTTTTGAGGCGCTCCTCATTTTCTAAAAGCTGATCGTCGATGAGAGCCAAGCCGTCGATCTCATTTTTGAGCTGCTCTTCTAAAAGAGGAAGCTCGTCGGCGGTTTTTCCAAAGCGCTTCTTCATTTTGTCGATGAGCGTTAGGCGCTCTTCTAATTGGCTCAGCTGGTGCGGCTCGCTTTCAAGATGGCCTTGGAAGCAGCTTAAGGAGTAGGAGATCTCGCGGAGCTGCACGCACGCTTCGTTTAATAGGCGCGGACATTCTCCAACCGTTTTGTCGAGGAGTGCGAGCTGTTGAAGCCTAGTTTGCGTCGAAAGGAGGGCGCTTTCGCTCTGGCCAATCACATCTTGGATCTGCTGGCTCTTGTCGAGATTTTCCTGTGCATGAGAGAGGCTCTGGTACTGGGCAAAGAGCGCTGTTTCTTCTCCGGTGGCAATAGCTGCAGCCGTTAGCTCCGCGAGCTGACTCTCGAAGAGGGGAAGCTGAAGAGTGGCCCGCTCTTTTTTCTGCTTGAGGATCTCCAGAGTGGTGTGTGCGGCTTTTTCCTGCTCCCATTTTTCATTAAACTGCGCAAGAAGGGGAGCGATGCCTGCAAAGAGGTCGACAAAGTCGCGATGCGCCTCGCGCGTGCGCAAACTGTGGTGCGCGTGCTGGCCGATGATCTCGATGAGGAAGGGGGCAATTGCTTGGAGTGTTTGCAAAGGGACGAGCTGGTTTTGGATGAGCGCACGGCTCTTTCCCGAGGGCGTGATCTCGCGCTGGATGATAACCGGTTCATTTGGCTCGAGCTCGATATCATAGGGAGAGAGAAGCTCAGGAAGCCGCGCATCTACAAAGGTAGCTTGGACAAGAGCTTTTTGCGTGGAGTCGCGCACTTTGGCGCTGTCGATGCGTTCGCCGAGCAGCCATCCAAGCGCTTCGATGAGCGCAGTTTTGCCTGCCCCCGTTTCTCCGGAGAGAATGGTCAGTCCCTTTTCAAAAGAGAGCGAAACTTCATCGATGAGGACGATATTCCTGAGAAGAAGATCCCTAATCATGTCCGGTTACGTCTTTGTAGGTCTTGAAGTGGAGTTTGGCCACGGTTTCTAAAACTGCTTCACCATGACGTGCGACGAGCGCGCGGCCGCTTTTGACGACTGCTGCAGAAGCGCCTTTGGGAAGCTCGTCACCGATGCTTTTGCCGAGCTTTTGCAGCCCGTCCAAAAATGCCGCACGGGCAAGAATCGAGGCGGCGGCAATCACCGGATCGGCTTCACCTTTGTGCTGCTGAGCAAGCTCAATGGTCAGTTTTTTCGACTTCACCGCATTTATTACCAGAGATTCATCGCCAAATTGGTCGATGGTCACATTGTGGCAGTCGGTTTGTTTGACCAGCTCTTCGATGGCTGTCGCATGGGCCCAAGCTAAGAGGCGATTGAGATTGTGGAATTTGCCGTAGAGCTCATTGTATTTTTTCGGATAGAGAAGCACCAAACTGTGAGGGCAGAGACTGCGGATTTTTGAGGCGAGGGGCACGATGGCCTTATCGCCGATCTGTTTACTGTCGCGCACACCGATCTTGAGTAGTTCTTTGAGCGTCTCTTCATTGGCAAAGACGCCGGCGATACACAAGGGGCCGAAGAAGTCGCCCTTGCCGGCTTCATCGATGCCGATGCGCGGAGTAAAGTCGACGTCGATTTCTGGATGGCTGTAGGAGAGATTCTTGAGGATCTCGGGCTCGAGGTAAAAGGTGATGAAATCGCTTTGGCCTTTTCCTTGTACGGTGAGCTTGCCCGAGGTGTAGAGAGTACAGGTTAGCCCCTCTTTGCGCGCGCTAAAAACGGTATAAGGGGGCTGTGTGAGATCAAAGCCCTTCTCCTCGAGGTCACTGCGCAATTTATCGGTGAGAGCGAGGTCAATAGTCGCGACAAAACAAGAAGGTTTATTCATGCCCTCATTTATACCTGTGAACATCAAGATTTTCTATGCTTTTTTTGCCTCAGGTCTTAAACTTTTTTGCAAAAAAGAGAGGTGATCTATGGATTGTGCACTATTTTTACTACCGTACAACGAGGCAGCAAAGCATGTTGAAATGGCCCGCACCCAAAAGCCGGTTTCTTTAGCTTATCGCGTGAGCCACTGTGTTTTAGCTCTTATTCTCGCCATTCCCATCATTGGACATGTGATCTATTTTGCAATGCACTTTTTTAATCAGCTATCAACGGTTTCCGGTAAGCCGCTGAATAATAGAATCCAGATCCCCGATCCTAATGGTCTACCGCCGGCTCTTCAAAAGACTTTTGATCGGATTCCTGATAAATTCAATATAGGTCGTACCGAGTTTCTTACAGGAACATATCTAGAAGCCTGGTTTCTTCTCGAAGCTGCACTGAATGATACGCTTTATGTGCATTCTGATGAGGTCACGCGCGATACGCTTGGAGCGCAGATTCAGAATGATTTAGATAAACTGCATACTATTAAGCGTCAAACTGGAGTCGATCTCAAGCAAATGGCCTACTTTGTCAATATTGATCATCTTCATTGGGTGCTTGTTTTTGCTGATTTAGAGAAGGGGACTTTAGAGAGCTATGATCCAATGCAGGAATTTAATGATGGTCCTCTGTTAGAAGCTGTCTTAGGGAGTATTGCAACTACCATTCTCTCCCCACGGCTCAATAAAGATTTTACCTTTTTACCCAAGGTCCAAGAGAGAATTCAGCCTCAGGATAATGCTCATGATTGTGGGGTATTGGTCTGTTATTTCCTCGAGCAGCGCCTTTCTAATAAAGATTTTAATCCCAATGCCATCCCGAAAGAAGAGCGCGCGGAGATTTGTACGGTTTATCGGAATCTGATCAAACTCCGTGCTACTCAAGTTGATGCTGCTAAAACTGAGACGTTTAACCTCGGTAAGGCGCAATTTGCGCGGCATCATAATATCCCCGTTAGTCAAGTAGGGGATGGGTATAGACTACAATTCAGTAATCTTTTACTTCCCGAACTTCGCAAGGTTCAGGAAGTAAAAAATGCTTTGAATTATAATTATGTTTAGATAATGTGTCTTTATTAACTCTATGTTAAAATAGGGTTGATGAATGCTGTAGGCTATTTATACACAGTTACTATTGAGCCCTATTCCGTAGGGGTGGAGAATCTAAAACGCAGTTTCTCCTACTCGGCGCATTTGACGCTGGCCGGACGCGTCCAGCTTTTCACTGTTGGCGTCTGTCTATTTATTCCTGCTCTCAATGTCATCATTCTTGTCACCATGCGCTTTTTCAATACCATTCCTTCTGATCTAGGGGGATATAAAGCTTTTCTTGTCGAAAAAGAAGTGCCTGCATTTAACAGAGAAGTCCAACAGATCCCATTTGGTTATGATATATCCGCCTCACAATGGCTGGGTGAAGAGCACATCCGCAACTACCTCCTCTACCTAGCTGCAACAGACGATCGCCTGCATACTCCTAATGCGGATCGTGCGCTTCGCCCGAATCAAGCTTCTATTAATCGGATCTGTACCGATATGGAGAGGTGCAAACAGACCAATAAACGTTATGTTGCTTATGCGTTTAATACCGCTAGCGTGGATGAGAGCCACTATTCCGTCGTGCAGAAAATGAAGATAGCCGTGGGGAAATATGACCCTACTCTTTTTGAAGGAGGGGCAGGTTGGCACTGGACACTGGTTTTAATCGATCGCGAAGAACGCGTCGTGAAATATTACGACAGCATGGGTCATGAAAATCCTCATGTTACGCCCTTTTTGACGACAATTGCCCAGAAGATCACTCCAATCGATCGCGGTGATAGGCCTTATACCTACACGTCAAAGATCCACACAGGCATTCAAAACGATGGTTATAATTGCGGCGTTTGGCTGCTGTTTATGCTCAAAATGTGCCTCGAGCACCCGGAATTTGATCTTAATATGCTCGATATTAAGCAAGCTCAGGTGATGATCGATGACTTTAGGATCCAGCTGATGTTCCGCTTGCTGCAGATGCGCCAGGCGATTAGAGATGTAGAAGGGCTGAGCAGAGAGGCCTTTCGCCTGGTAAATCCCTTCTTTGGGGACCAGCACTACAATACAGCAGAAGATAGGCTTAGAGCCACACCCTTTGGCCCTGTGCAGCTTATGCATAATGCCCTTTATTTACAGCCCCTCCGTCCGTAATATAAACTATTAATTACTATTTATATTAATTATGTTTTATGTTAATATCTAAAATAGTTAATATATATATGACTACTAAATTACAATTATTTATTACTAATTTCAATCCTGACAGGCATCTCTTAACAGAGGATCTCCAGATTCTCGATAAGTGTTCTGTAAAAGGATTATTTTATTCTGTTTTTAACCCTCCCCCTGAAATAAACACCATTCTTGGCAAATTATATGCTCTAATTAATAAAGAAGATCCCAAACACGACACCGATAAGCTTAAGATGAAACTGACGAAATATGTGTGCTTGAATTCGGTTGATATAGAAAAAACACAGGGCATGCTTTGCTCGATCCTTAAAAAATTGGATAGTTTGCGTAAAGTCGATCTGGCGTTTAAAACACTAGGTCCTAAGAAAAATGTGACGTTTAAAGGAATAAAAGTCAGGCTGATCCCTTGGAAAGAAATACGCACGCAATTGGATCAGATCAATTACATCATCACTAGCTTTGATGGTAGAGTCCATAAGCTATGTGTGAATGCCAAAGGCTCCATTGCGATTAAGAAGCTAGGGGGAGAGCTGTTGGACCTTGTGGATGAGGAAGGGTTGCCAGAGCTGTCAGCTGCCGATCACGAAGAGAAAGCCAAATGGGACTTTCCTTTCGATGATGTGGATACGGTTCGTGCCGCGCTCAAGAAACTACTGTCTTCAGAAGATATTCACCGCATTTCTCCGCAGAAGATTTCTGCATTCAGAGAGAAAGTAATCAGCTATTTATAAAATCGTGCCCGTGCCCGTGCCCGTGCCCGTTGTTAGTATTGGCAATATTAGTCCTGTTCTGTATGGTAGAGAATACTCCCTTTCTTGATGGGGGAGTTGGAGGACTATGAGCGAAGAACTGCAGCGCATTGGGGTGATGTTTCGCCAAAAACGACAAGACATGAACCTCTCTCTTAAAGAAGTGGAAAATGCCACCTCGATTCGAACAAGCTACTTAGAAGCCATTGAACAGGGCAGCATCGGTGCACATGTATCGAGCATTTACGCCCTCGGCTTTATTAAACAGTACGCCTCATTTCTCGGCTATGATGCTGAACGGATGATCCGCGAACACCCGGCTGCGTTTCGCATGCCATCGCAAAAGCATGAGTTTACTTATGGAATTGGCACATTGGAGATGCGCGGCAGCATGAGCGGCGGCGTCAAGTGGCTGCCTAATCTGCTCTGGGCGCTTGCCGGCACTCTTGCTCTTGTTCTTGCCTACTTCTTCGCGAGGGCCGTCGGAATCTTATGAGCTTCACGAACCGGCTCATCAATGAAAAATCACCCTATCTAATCCAGCATGCCCACAATCCTGTTGACTGGTATCCCTGGGGTGAGGAAGCATTTGAGCGCGCGCGTAAAGAAGACAAGCCTATCTTTCTCTCCATTGGCTATGCGACCTGTCACTGGTGCCACGTCATGGAGACCGAGTCTTTCGAAAATCCCGAGATTGCCGCGCTTCTCAATGAGGCGTTTGTCAATATCAAGGTCGATCGCGAGGAGCATCCCGAGGTCGACAGCATCTACATGGAATTTGCCCAAGCCCTCATGTCTGCACCCGGCGGTTGGCCGCTCAATGTGGTGCTGACGCCCGATTTGAAGCCTTTTTTTGCGGTGACATACCTGCCTCCTAAGACCCGTAAGGGGCTGATCGGCGTCGATCAATTCATCCAGCAGATCAGCATGCTCTGGAAGAGCGATGACCGCGCCCACCTGATTGCCCAGGCAGATAAGATTGTCGAACTCTTCGCCAAGGCAGCCAAGACGAGCGGAGAGGATCTTCCCGACGAGCAGCTGCTCGAGGATGCGATCCAGACGATCTTCGATCTGGCTGATCCTGTATTTGGCGGAATCAAGGGAGAGCCCAAATTTCCACTCAGCTATCAAGCCGCGCTTCTTTTGCAATATTCAAAAGCCCATAGCGATAGCCGCGCGCTCTTTTATGTCGATCTCACGCTCGAGATGATGGCCCGTGGAGGGATCTACGACCATCTGGGCGGGGGATTTGCGCGTTATGCGATCGACGAGCGCTGGCAGATCCCGCACTTTGAGAAGATGCTCTACGACAACGCTCTTCTGGCCGAGACCTATTTAAACGCGTATCAATTCACCAAGAAAGCCAACTTTGCTGCGATCACGCGCGCTTGCTGCGACTATGTTCTGCGCGAGATGGTGGGGCAGGAAGGGGGATTCTTTTCCGCTCAGGACGCCGATTCGGATGGCGTTGAAGGCTCCTATTACACATGGACGCGCGGACAGATCGAAGGATTTTTGCCTCCCGAGGAGTCGGAGCTCTTCTGCCGCTATTATGGGGTGACCTGGGAGGGTAACTTCGAAGGGCGCAGCATCCTGCACGTCGACATCGATCGCACCCTGTTTGCCGAGACGTTAAAACTTAAACCTGAACAGCTCGACGAGAAATTGCAGCATGCGCGCGAAGTGCTGTTTAAAAAACGCTCAGAGCGTACGCCTCCCTTTAAAGATGACAAAGTTATCACCGGCTGGAACGGCCTGATGATTCAGGCTTTAGCAAAAGCAGGGGCTGTATTAAGCGACGATCGCTATCGCGACGCTGCGCTAAAAGCCGCACAGTTCATTAAAGAGAAGCTGGTGCAGCAGGGAGTGCTGATGCACCGCTACCGCGATGGAGAGGCGCGCTTTTTTGCTGGACTTGAAGACTACGCCTTTTTGATCCGCGCTCTCATCACACTATTCGAGACGGGTGCCGGCAGTGCGTTTTTGAAGTGGGCGATTGAACTGGCCGATGAGGCTGAGCGCACATTAAAATCGCCAGAGGGTGCTTTTTACCAGAGCCGCGAAGATCCCCATCTTTTGATGCGCAAATGCGACTTTTACGATGGCGCTGAGCCTTCCGGCAACGCCGTACACGCAGAGAACCTGATCCGCCTCTACCAGCTTACCCAGCAAGAGAAGTATCTCAAGGCTGGCGAAGATATTTTAAAGGCAGTGCGCCAATTTATTGAGGCATTTGCCCCGGGGGCATGCTATCATCTGCTCGCCCTGCAGCACTATTTAAATGAGAAGGCGCCGCTTGTTGTCGTAGCATTAAATGATGCGGGCGCGCTAAAAAAAGAGATTAATGAGGCGCTTTTCCAGCAGTTTAATCCCCATGCGACCATCGTTTGGAAAGAAAAAGGCGATCCTCTTATCGACCAGCTGCTGCCGTTTTGCAGTGAGCAGCTCCCCGTAGAGGGCGAGACGGCTCTATATGTCTGCCGCGGCATCCAGTGCGAAAAGCCTGTGACGGGGAAAGAGGCGATTTTGCAGGCGATCCACAATTTGTAGGAGTAACGAAAAGTATGAAAGGTGTGAAAGACACGCAGCGCACTCTCGGCGATTACGAGATCATCGAAACCCTCGGCGAGGGGCTCATCGGCACCTCCTATCTCGCCCGGCACCAGTATTTAAACAGACGCGTTCTCCTCCAGCTTCTGCCTGAAGAGATCGGCGAAGAGGAAGAGCTTATCCAGCGGTTTACTCACCTGGCAACTCTGCTCTCGTCGATCGACCATCCGCATATCGCGAAGATCCAGAGCGCCTCCAGCGACGGCAAGCGCTATTTCCTCGTGCTCGATCATATCCCGGGATTGACCCTAAAAGACTACCTCGATGTACGCGCTCCACTGACCCCTGATCAGGTGTTTACAATTGGCCGTCAACTCGCCTCGGCTCTCGATTATTCCCATAGCAAAGAGCTAGAAGGACAGCCCTTGAAGCACCTCGGCATCAATGCCAGCACGATCTACTTGTGCGAAGAAGAGGGGCAGATGCGCGCCATGCTCACTGAACTCGGTTATACTTCGCTCGTCCATCAGATCGCGCTTGTGACGCACACCTACCAGCGCCTATGGGAGCAGATGGTTCAGCGCGCAGGCCATATCGGCATGCTGAGCGAGAGCATTCTGCAGTCCTACGCCTTCCTCGCACCCGAGCAGAAGGGACTTGTCGACCATCCAGTTGATGCGCGTGCAGACACCTATGCGTTTGGCGTGCTCTTGAACTATCTTCTTACAGGCCACTACCCAGAAGGCGCATTCGATCTGCCTGCCGAGTGGGAGGGCATTTTACGCCCCTGCTTGCAGCACGATCCGGAAAAGCGTCCGCTTGAACTTCTTCCTCTCTTTGGTCTCGTGCGCACACAAAGCCCAAAACCGCAACTCAAGCCACAGAAGATCGCGCGGCCTGAATATGACCCCGATCCGGGCGCCATCTTCCAGACAGACACCACGATCGGCAAATATACTCCTAAAGATTCTGAGGTCAAAGAACTCGAGCCCCTGCTCACTGAAATGATTGTTGTCGAAGGGGGCGGCTTCCTACGCGGCAGCTTAAATGGCGCGCGCGACGAGATGCCCCGCCATGCGATCCAGCTCAGCTCTTTTGCGATCGACATCCATCCTGTGACGAACGAGCAGTTTGTGCGCTTTTTAGAAGCGATGGGGGGAGAAAAGGATTTCAACAACAACGACATCATCCGCCTGCGCGATTCCCGCATCAAACGCCACGGCGGCAGACTCACCATAGAATCGGGCTACTCCAAGCATCCCGTGGTCGGAGTGACCTATTACGGCGCTCTTGCCTATGCATCATGGGTCGGCAAGCGCCTTCCTACAGAGGCAGAGTGGGAGATCGCAGCTCTTGGTGGCAGCGAGGGGGCTCAATACCCCACCGGTTCATCGATCGAACGCACCCAAGCCAACTTTTTTAGTTCCGACACGACAGCGGTTATGAGCTATCCCCCCAATGAGTATGGCCTATTCGATATGGCGGGCAACGTCTATGAGTGGTGTCAAGACTGGTATGGGTATAACTACTACGAGACCTCCATCCAAGAGCCCGACAACCCAAAAGGGCCGCCTCAAGGGGTCTACCGCGTCCTACGCGGCGGCTGCTGGAAGAGCCTAAAAGAGGACTTACGCTGCGCCCACCGCCACCGCAATAACCCAGGCATTATGAATGGAACTTATGGGTTCCGCTGTGTCGCAGATGTACTTTAAAAGAGTTGTTTAGTAAAATAAAGGGGTGAAATTATTACTTTCTAAGCCGCGCGGATTTTGTGCAGGCGTAGTACGAGCGATTGAATGTGTCGAAAAAGCCCTAGAACTGTGGGGCGCACCGATCTATGTGAAGCATGAGATCGTGCATAATCGCCACGTCGTCGATGACCTGAAAAGTAAGGGCGCGATTTTCATCGAGGAGATCGATGAGGTGCCGATCGGTGCAAAGCTGATCTATTCCGCCCATGGTGTTTCACCGGCAGTTCGCACCCAAGCTCAAACCCGCAACCTCTTTGAAATCGATGCCACCTGCGGCCTTGTGACGAAAGTCCACTCCGCCGTTAAACGCTATGCGCAGAAAGGCTATCGCATCATCCTCATCGGCCATCGCAATCACGTCGAAATCATCGGAACGGCAGGGGAAGCCCCGGAAGCCACAACGATTGTCGAAAATACAAGCGACGTCGAAAAGCTCTTTTTTCCTCCCGATCAGCCCCTCTTTTATACCACGCAAACGACCTTAAGCCTCGACGACGTTAAAGAGATTACCGAAGCTCTTCTAAAAAAATACCCGCATATCGAAACCCTTCCCAGCTCGTCGATCTGCTATGCGACAACTAATCGCCAGCTCGCTCTTCGTTCCATTGCTGAAGAGACGCAGCTCGTCCTTGTGATAGGGGATAAGACGAGTTCTAATTCCAATCGCCTGCGCGAAGTCGCAGAAAAGCGCGGGATACCCGCCTATCTCATCAATAGCGCAGAGGAGATCAATCCATTCTGGTTAAACAATGTGCGAGTGATCGGTCTTACAGCCGGGGCCTCAACCCCCGAGACGATTGTGGAGCGCTGTATCGAGCGGCTAAAAGCTCTTGGCGTGACTAGTGTAGAAGAAGTCATCTACACAGAAGAAAATGTCGTTTTTCAACTTCCCAAACAGGTGCAAGAGGCGTATGCATAAAATGGTGCTGACCCTAGTAGGGCTTCTATTTTTGACACAGCCGCTACTCTCAAGCGAGCTATGGAAGTGCAAAAGCTGCGGGCTTGGATACCCGCATAGTCAGAAAGTGTGTTTGAACAAAGAGTGCGAACTCTACAAGCAACCTCGGAAGAAGTAAGTTCTTATTCCCATTCGAATTCAAAGTAAATCTGCTGATTTACGTGTTTAGGATGTTTATCTTTCACGTAGGCCACTAATTCTGTATAGGGTTTGCCCGTTTTTTGACTGAGCATTTTGAGAAATGCAATGAAGTTGACTCCTGCTTTTCGGGAATTCATTCCTGTAAATGCCAACTCTATTATTGTTTCTCCATTAATCTTAAAATCTTCAACAGGTGTGCGATCGACGATATACTGAATAAGTTCCATGTTTTCAGAATATAAGGCATTGAAAAGTGTTCCGATGCGCATTCCAAGATTATTCCAATCTATTAAGTTATTATCGAAGAGCCATTTAATGGCTGTAAAGTCCCCTTGAGGCCCTAATTGCCTTGCAAAAGGGGTATCTGGCGTTAAAGGATATGATTTTAAAATAGAAGCAAGAGGATAATAATTGTGCCAAAAACAGCCGCATAAAATCTTTGCGCGGGTTGATGGAGAGAGCCTTTCAATGATCCGTTCTTTAAGAGCAGGTGTCTCCATTAATGCATCAAAGCCAAATGCAGGATCCTGTTCGATGAGTCCGCATACTTTATGAACGAAAGCTTCCGTTTGGTCGTTATTAGCCTTTAGCTGATAGAGAGCTTGGTATTTCTCTTCACTCCCTCTGCAATCGCCGAGTTTACGCTGTTCTTGTGTCGCGCGCTCGTCAAAGACTGAGAAGCGTGTATCAAAGTGTTGTTTATGCGAAACTGTAAGGATGTTTGTAGTCATATTATTTTCCTTTAAATGATTATGGATAGTGACAATTTTAATATATATCGAACTTGTTTTCAATGTTTTATTATTCTTGGAATAAGCTCATTTCATCCCACAAAGTCGGATTCCATTCTCTTTGCATCTCTTGTGTGATAGTACCAAGACGGGTCTCAAGATTCTGATTTTTAACAGTTGAAACGACATGCAAAATCATAGTAAAAATTCTTTTTGCGTCTTTGCCCTTTAAAGTTTTGAAGGCTATTTCTGTAACGGCAGGATTTAAAAAAAACGGTTGGCCTAAACGGCAACATATTTCTTGAATTGTTGCCAAATCTTGTGAATAAAAAGCTTGGCGTAAAGCCTCTAAGCGCACTTCTTGGGAGTCCCAAAGGATAAGGTTCTTTTTGAAGAGATAGTCAATGACCCCGGTTTTCCCTTTTTGGCAGAAGTAATATAAAACGGTTGGGGCTAGTTTTTCTGAAAAGAGATTCGCTACGTCAAATGCTTCATTTTGCAGGGCTTGCGTTAAGATACGCCTTTTCAAGTAGGGATCGAAGCTGCTGATAAATTTAATGGCTTCAAGAGGATTCATCAAATGGTAGGCGCGAAGGGCGTCAACGGCGAAATCGGGATCGTGTATGATTTCGCCCATCAGCACACCTTTAGAAAGGTGACCAAGGGAGTCTTGAAAGAGACTGCCGATAATTATCTGTTTAGATAAGAAATTATCTTGGCTTCCAGAAGAAGGTGCTCGGACATCTTTTTTTTTGTCACTTGCACTACTTGCACTCGAAAGACAATCATAATTGGTTATTGATCTAATAATTCCCATAACAAACCTTGTTGTAATATTATAATATAACTACTGGTTTTGTGTCTGTTCATTTATTGGCTAATAACTAAAATTTTAAGTTTGCGCGGAAGAGCGATTTGAGCTATTAAAATAACGGATGGCGGATCGTCAGAATAAAATTTAAATCGAACATAGGCTCAAAAGAACCAGAAAATCGACTGAAACTCTTTTGTGAGATAGGTTCTTCTACTCCCATTCGAGTTCGAAGTTTATCTTCCGATTTACATGGCTAGGAAATTTGTCTTTCATATAGGTCACTAGGGCGTTTTTGAGGAAAGCAATGAAATTAACTCCCTATCATCAATTCTTCCCACAGAACGGGATTTAATTCTTTTGGCATCTCTTGTGTGATGGCGCTTAGGCGAGTAGGAAGATTCTCATTTTTCAGTGCTGTGACGATGCGTAAAATCAGCGTAAAATTTTCTTTTGCATCTACGCCTTTTAAGGTCTTAAAGGCTATTTCAGTAACGCTAGGAGTCAAAAAATCACTTTTAGATAGGCGGTAAGTGATTTCTTTAATCATTCTCTGCTCTTGCGAGTAAAAGGCTTGGCGTAAAGCTTCTAAACGCACTTCTTGAGAGGCCCAAGAGACAAGTTTCCGTTTAAAAAGGTATTCAACAACTTGAGTGTCTCCTTTTTGACAAAAATAATATAAAACACTGGGGTCTAATTTTTCGGAAAAAAGATCCGCTACTTCAAGTGCATCATCTAGAAGCGCTTGAGTTAAGATACGGCTTTTTAGAGAGGGCGTTAAATTTTTAATATACTCTGCTGTTGAGAGAGGGTGCATTAAATGGATTGTGCGAAGAACGCTTACAGTGAAATCTAGATCGTGTGTGGTTTCGGCTATAGAAACAACTGCTAGCGCACCTTGATCTTGCAGGATAAAATTAATGAATTCTTTTTTGGTTGAAAAATCACTTTTATTACCACTCAAGGGTGTCGTTGCATTCTCTTTTGTGCTGCTAGCATTATTTCCGCAAGAAAAGCAGTCGTAATTATCTGTTGAACGAATAATAACCATTATAAACCTATTCGAGATATTATAATAAAACACTAATTTTATGTCTGTCTTTTTAAGAGCCCTATGCCTGAGGACAAATAAAATTTAAGTTTGCAGGGAAGGGCGATTTGAGCTATTTAAAATAGTTTATGGCAGATCGTCAAAGTAGTCATATCGCCCAATTAGAAAAGGGAGCGATGAAGCGCAAGTTAGGCGTATTCGATCTCTTTGCGGTGGGGTATGGGGACCTCGGCTCGTCGATCTATTACGCATTGGGGATTACAGCCTTATTTGCGCTTGGAGCGACTCCGATTGCCCTTGGCTTGGCAGGCATCGTTTTTATTTGTACCGCTCTGACCTATGCAGAGATGACGGCTGCTTTCAAAGATTCAGGTGGATCAGCTAGTTTTGCCCGCCACGCCTTTAATGACCTCATTTCGTTTGTTGCGGGATGGGGACTCCTGCTCGATTATATTGTCACGATCGCCATCTCGATCTTTGCGATCGCCCCCTATTTGGCCTTCATGTTTGCCGGGTTTAAGGATACTTCAATCCATCTCGGCTTTTCGATTGGACTGATTGGCCTGCTTTTTCTTCTCAATCTTTTAGGAGTGAAGCATTCGACGCGCATCAGTCTGTTTCTCACAGCGGTGACTCTGATCACGCAAGTGATCATCATCATCATCGGTTTTTTTAGTGAGTTCAGTTTAAGCGATGTCTTAAGCCATATGCGCATCAACGTGCCCAATAATACCTGGTCTCCGACCTGGGCGGAGTTTTGGAAAGGAACCGCGATGGCGATGGTGGCCTATACGGGCATCGAGTCTATTGCCCAGCTCGGTTCTGAGACGAGGCAGCCGGTCAAAACGCTGCCGCGCGCCGTTGTCATGGTGATGTTCGTCTTGATCGCGATGTACTTGGGGATCTCGTTTGTCGCGCTCTCTGCGGTAACGCCACAAGAACTTTCCACGACGTATATCGACGATCCTTTGGCGGGGATTGTGAGAGGGCTTCCCTTTGGCAGTGAATTCTTGCGCCCTTGGATCGGCCTATTGGCGGCGGCTCTCTTGTTTGTCGCAGGCAATGCAGGACTTATCGGTGCGTCGCGCCTTTCATTTAACATGGGTGAGTACTACCAGCTCCCGCGCTTTTTTTCACGGACCAGTGCCAAATTCCGCACTCCGGTAATTGCTCTTGCGATTTTTGCAGTGTTGGCGTCGCTGATTCTGCTCTGGAGTCGCGCTACTCTCCACTTCTTAGCAGACCTTTATAATTTCGGGGCGATGATCGCCTTTTTCTCTGCACACGTCTCCCTGATTGCACTCCGCATCAAGAAGCCTCATCTCAAGCGCCCTTTCCGCGCTCCGCTCAACATTCCATTTGGGAAATATTCCATTCCACTTACCGCTGTTCTCGGTGCCTTTGCGACTTTTGCGGTGTGGGTGCTTGTCGTGATCACCAAGAAAGAGGGGCGCTATTTGGGGATGCTCTGGATGGCGGGTGGTCTGGCTATGTACTTGATCTACCGCAGGAAAAAGCGCATCGCACCGGCCGGACAGCTGACGATTGAGAAAATCAAGGTCCCCGAATACAAGCCCGTCCCTGTGAAGCACATTCTGATGCCGCTTAAAACCAATGCTTCGATCGAGATGATCCAATTTGCGTGCGAAATCGCCAAGTTCCATGGCGCGCGCCTCATGGCCGTCCATATCATCGAAATACCCTATTCGATTCCGCTCGATGCGCCCTTCCCCTCAGGCGTTTTAACGGCGCACGGGATTCTGCAGCGCGCTGAGGCTATCGCCCGCGAAATCAATGTCGAAATCGATACGCTCATGCTGCGCGCTCGAGAAATCGATGAAGCCGTTCTGCAGCTACTTGCTGATGGACCCTACGATCTTCTCGTAGTTGGTGCAGATAAAAATCAAAAAGGACCGCAAACTACGCTCGGCACTGTTTCTGAGCGCATTGTGCGCGGCGCCACTTGCCGCATCCTCATCTGCGCCAAATAAAAAAAGAATAACAGGATATTAGGATGGTCAGGATGATTTTTCATCCTGACTATCCTAATATCCTGTTATTTCCTCTTTTTCTACGGACACGGGCACGTTTTGTTCTATTAGAGGTTGGGAAGCGTAGTGGCAGGCGGCGTGGTGGCCAGGAGAGATTTCGCGCATGAGGGGTTTTACTTCATGGCAGTGAGCGGTTGCTTTGGGGCAGCGCGATGCGAAGGGGCATCCCTTCAAGATTTCAAAAGGACTAGGAATCTCACCGGAAAGGACAATGCGGCGGCGCTTTTTCTCGATTTGCGGGTCGGGTATGGGGATGGCGGAAAGCAGGGCCTGGGTGTAGGGATGTAGAGGGGAGTGGTAGAGCTCTTCGGCTTCTGCGCATTCGACGATTTCTCCTCGGTAGAGGACAGCAACGCGGTTGGAGAGGTATTTGACGATGCGCAGATCGTGTGCGATGAAAAGATAGGTGAGTCCCATCTCTTGTTGCAGCTTTTTGAGGAGGTTGATGATCTGAGCTTGGACGGATACGTCGAGGGCGGAGACCGGTTCATCGCAGATGACAAAGCGTGGACCTGCGGCTAGTGCGCGCGCAATCCCGATGCGCTGGCGCTGTCCGCCGCTAAATTCGTGAGGAAAGCGATTGCCCATGGATGGGGATAGGCCCACGAGATGGAGCAGCTCCTCAATCCGCTTTTCTCTCTGTTGTTTCGATGCTCCTTGAATCGCAAGGGGTTCGCCGATGATATCGGCTGCTGTCATGCGCGGATTGAGGGAGGAGTAGGGATCCTGGAAAATAAGGCTTGTCTGGCTGCGGAATGCGCGCAGGTCTTTACCGCGCAGTAGGCTAACTTCTTTGCCCTCATAGCGGATCGAGCCTGATGTGGGGGGAGTGAGGCCGATCAAGCATTTGCCCAGGGTCGATTTGCCGCAGCCGCTTTCACCGACAAGGCCGAGCGTTTCGCCTTCGTAGATGTCAAAAGAGACATCGGTCAGCGCGCGGACCTGCTCTTTTCCGCTCGGAAAGTTCTTGGTTAAGTTTCTAATTTCAAACAGACGCTTTTTCATAGGGGCGGGATCTTCCAGCACGATGCGTAGTGTTTTTCACTCTTTGGAACAAGGCGAGGGTCCTGCAAGGCGCAGATTTTCATAGCAAGCGGGCAGCGTTCGCAAAAACTACAGCCGATGGACTGCTCTGACGGATAAGGCGGAGTCCCTTCAATGGGAATGAGAGGGTCGTCTTTGTGCATATCGAGGCGCGGAATCGACTGGAGAAGGCCACGCGTGTAAGGGTGAAGAGGGTCTGCAAAGAGCGCTTCGACGCTTGCAGCCTCTACAATTCTGCCTCCATACATGACAAGGACGCGGTCGCAAAAACCGGCGACAACGCTCAAATCATGGGTAATGAGAAGGATGCTGGTGCCGAGCTTTTCCTGGATCTGTTTCATCAGCTCTAATATCTGGGCCTGGATGGTGACATCGAGAGCAGTAGTGGGCTCGTCGGCGATGATGAGGCGGGGGTGGGCCGCCAGGGCGATGGCAATCATCACGCGCTGGCGCATGCCGCCGCTTAAAGTGTGGGGATACTCTTCAAAGCGCGTGCGCGCTTGTGCTATACCGACGAGTTCTAAGAGTTCAATGGCGCGCTCGCGTGCCTGTGGTGGGGTGAATTCGGGGCAGTGGCGCAAGATGCACTCGACTATCTGCCTGCCGATTTTCATGGTGGGATTGAGGGCAGTGGTTGGATCTTGAAAAATCATGCCCACTTCTTTCCCTCTGACCTTCTGCAGCTCTTTATCGCTAAGAGAGAGGAGGTCTTTGCCGAGGTACACGGCTTCTCCTGCAATCAGGGCGGAATGAGAGGGGAGAAGTTTAAGAAGTGCTTTGACCATGGCGCTCTTACCAGATCCCGATTCGCCAACAATCCCGAGGATTTCTCCTTCGTAGACATTAAAAGAAACATTGCGGACAGCAGGTATCCGCTTGTTGTGCGAGCTGAAATGGACGGAGAGATTGCGCACGGCAAGGAGGGGCTGTTTCATAAGCGCAACCTCGGGTCGAAGGCATCGCGGAGGGCATCTCCCAGCAAATTAAAGCTGAGCATGGTGAGGCTAATGAAACCGGCGGGGAAGAAGAGCCTCCACGGATAGTAGCGCAAGGCGGGAAGGCCGTCGCTCGCCATCGTGCCCCAGCTGGCGATGGGCGCTTGAACGCCAAGACCGAGAAAGCTCAAGAAAGCCTCTGCAAAAATCGCCGTAGGAACGGTGAGTGTCATGGTCACGATGATCTGTCCCATAGCATTGGGAATGAGGTGGCGTCTCATTAAACGGAAGCGCGAGGCTCCCAAGGATTCCGCTGCTTTCACGAAGTCGAGCTCTTTGAGCTGCAGAATCTGGCCGCGCACTATGCGCGCCATGCCGATCCAGCCGGTGATGGTTAAGGCGAGCAGGATCGTCGTGATGCCCGAGCCGATGATCACCATGAGCAGAATGACGACGAGGAGGTAGGGGATGGAATAGAGGACATCGCAGAGGCGCATCATCGTTTCTTCGGTTTTACCTCCGACAAGAGCGGCAAATGCTCCATAAAGCACACCGATGGCCAGGTCGATGAGAGAAGCTGTAATGCCGACGAACAGGGAGATTCTAGCGCCCCACCAGACGCGTGTGAACAGGTCTCTTCCCAATTCATCTGTTCCGAACCAGAATTGAAGGCTGGGGGGCTGGTTCTTGAGGTGGAGATAGGTTTCATAGTAGGTATAGGGAGTGAGAAGAGGTCCAACGATTGCCAAAACGAGAAGGAGCAGCAGCATGATGAGGCCTACCATCCCCAAACGGTTAGACTTTAGGCGGCTCCAGCTGTCCTTCCAATAGCTGTAGGATGCACTGGGTCCCGTGTCAGTAAAAGAGAGGTTGCTCTTATCGAGTGGATCAAAAAGATCGTTCATGCTCTCACCCTCTTGTCTGATCGCTGAATGCGCGGGTCGATAAGCGTGTAGAGGAACTCGCTTGCGAATACACAAAGGAGGAGCAGGGCGCTATAAAAAACCGTTGTCCCCATGATTACTGTATAGTCGCGGTTGGTGATGCTCATCACGAACCACTGGCCGAGGCCGGGAATGCCGAAGATTTTTTCCACTGCAAAACTGCCGGTGAGTACGGCTGTCGCCAGAGGTCCTAAATAAGTGACAATAGGCAGAAGAGCGTTGCGGAGGGCGTGGCGGAAAATAATCTCAAATTTGCTGAGCCCCTTAGCTTTTGCGGTTAAGATGTAGTCCTGCTGCAGAATCTCCACTAGACCCGAACGCATGAGTCTTGCGATAAACGCGGTCGGTAGAGCGGCAAGCGCAAGCGCGGGCAGGATCGTGTGGGCAAAAGACCCCCAGCGCGCAACAGGAAGGAGATCCCACTGCATCGCAAAAAGGTATTGCAGAAAGGTAGCGAGGATAAAGCTGGGAACCGAAATCCCCAGTACGGCGAGGATCATGACGAGGTTGTCTTGCCATTTCATATGCTTGAGTGCTGCGATGCTTCCCGCAATCGTGCCAAGCCCAAAAGCGAGCAGAAGCGCTTCAGCGCCCAAGATGAAGGAAACAGGAAACCCTTCTGTAATAATCTCGGTGACGCTCCGTCCCTGATATTTGAAGGAGGGACCCAGGTCAAAGGTGGCAATACCCTTTAGGTAGTGGCCATACTGCACATACCAGGGCTGATCTAACCCATAATGCTTGTACATCGCTTTTAGAATCTCTTCAGGCACGGCCTTCTCTTCAGTAAAAGGGTCGCCGGGAATGATATGCATGAGGACAAACGTCATCGTAGCTACTAGGAAGAGAGAGGTCAGGAGAATAAAAAACTTCTTACACAGATAAGAGATCATTTAACGATTATCCAAGTAGGCAAATTTGAAGTTAGCTTCATTGAGCTCAGAGAGCTGGACAGATTTCACGTAGGGCTGCTTGACGTAGGTTCCGGTGTAGTAATAAATCGGAGCAATGGGCATTTCATCGATAAAGATCTTTTCTGCCGAGCGTAATAGCGCTTCGCGTTTCACCATGTTTGTCGTTTGATTGGCTTCTTCGAGAAGCTCATTAAATCGGGGATTGCTCCAGCCGGAAAAGTTGCTGCCGCCCTTCTCATTGCGATAGAGATCGAGGAACGTCAGCGGATCGTTGAAACTCGCCACACCGCCCATACGTGCGACATGGAAGTTTTTATTGTTTAAATCGTCGTAAAAGGTCTCCCATTTCACGTTGTTGAGCTCGACGCGCACGCCTAAGGCGCGGTACCACTGATCTTGAATAGCCTGGGCGATTTTATGGTGGGTCGGAGCGTTGTTATAGGTGAGAGTAATGGTGGGAAGCGTGTCTCTTGTATATCCCTGCTCTTGGAGGCCTAGCTCGAAAAGCCGCCGTGCTTCTTCGACCGCGTTATCATCGAAGAAGGGCTCGGAGATATCCCAAATGGTAGGAGGGACGAGGCTGGTAGCGGGCTGCTGCTTCGATTGGATGATGTTTTCTGTGATCTCCCGGCGGTTGATAGCGAGAGTAAAGGCTTTGCGCAGATTGAGGTTGTTAAACGGCTCTTGCTGGACATTGAAAATGTAGTAATACGTGCCAGAAATCGGATAGGTGTGCAGCCGGTCTTGCTGTGCGAGAGCCTGCGCGGCATCAGGAGGCAGGTTGGAAAGGGGATTGCCCGCCCAATCGACCTCGCCGACTTCAAACATGTTCAGCGCTGTAGTTTCATCGTGGATGATCGAGAGACGGATCTCTTGGATGGAAACGGCATCCTTGTCCCAATAGGCGTTGTTCTTCTTGAGAACGAGATCCTGGTGGCGGTGCCATTTCACCAGCTTAAAAGGGCCGTTGCCGACAAAATGCTTGGGATTTTCCGCCCAATCGGGATGCGCCCCTGCGATATGCTGCGGCACGGGCAGAAACGAGTGGGAAGCGATCAGATCGAGGAAATAGGGGACCGGGTGTTCGAGTTCGACGCGTAATTTCCAGTCTGTCAATGCCTGCACTCCCACCTCTTCAGTCGAGCAGAGGCCTTCCTTGGCTTTGGCGCCATTCTTTAGGATGAAAAGTTCGCTTGCAAAGGGGGAGTTGAAGTTGGGCGAGAGGATCGTTTTCCATGTTTTTTCAAAGTCGCTCGCTTTGATCGGAGCTCCATCCCACCAGTAGGCAGAGCGCAAATAAAATGTATATACCCGGCCGCCATCGGAGATCTTGACCTTTTCGGCGAGGGCAAGCTGGGGACCCTCGCCTTGGACCCGGCGCATCAGGCCTTCAAAACACATGCGGATGACGGCGACAGAGGAGGTGTCAGTGGCTCTGCGCGCATCGAGTGTCGGTGGTTCTGTATGGATGGCAAGGCGTAAGGAGTGGCCTTTTTCCTTATGAGGAGGGGCCTTTTTGCACCCCATGAAAATGATTAGGATAAGGATTAAAAAATTCATTTAGGTACATATATTACGCCTTTCCCAATTTTTTACCCATCTGGTATTATGATCGCATGAAAAATTTTCTCCGAAAGGGCAACAAAATTCATTTTACCAGTTTGGGCTGCGCACGCAACTTGGTCGATACAGAAATCATGCTGGGCATCGTCCTAAAAGCAGGATACGAAGCGACAAGCCAGATTGAAGAAGCCGATTATCTCGTCATCAACACCTGCGGCTTTCTCGCCTCTGCACGCCAAGAGTCGTGCGATACGATTGAAGAGATTCTCTCGGGTAAAAAAAATAGTGCTAAAGTCGTCGTGACCGGCTGTATGGTGCAGAACCACAGCAGCGTCATCAAGGATAAATTTCCCGCCGTCCACTACCTGCTCGGTTCGGGGGATGTGGAGAATATCCTCAAAGCGATCGAGGCGGAAGATGCAGGGGAGTCGATCACTTCTGCCCGCAGCTACCTGCAGTGGGGCGAAGTTCCACGACAGATCGCGACACCGCGCCACTATGCCTATTTAAAGATTGCCGAAGGCTGCGCTAAGCGCTGCAGCTTCTGCATCATCCCTTCAATTAAAGGACCTCTCAAGAGCAAATCCCATGAACAGGTGACCAAAGAATTCCGCGCTCTCTTAAGCCAGCAGGTACGTGAGGTAATCATGATTGCCCAGGACCTCGGTGATTTTGGCAAAGAGCGCAAAGAAAAAGACGGCCTCGAATCTCTCCTAAAAGAAATGCTGCAAGTTCCCGGCGACTATTGGCTCAGACTTCTCTATCTCTACCCGGACGAGATCACTCCAGGGCTGATTGAGATCATGGCCAGCGATGCGCGCATCTGCCGCTACCTCGACATGCCCATCCAACACATCAGCGACCCGATTTTGAAGCGCATGCGCCGTAAAACGAACAAGGAAGCGATTCTAAACACCATCACCCAGCTGCGCGCAGCCATCCCCGAAGTCGTGATCCGCACAAGCCTCATGGTGGGCTTCCCCGGAGAGACGGACAAGCAGTTCGAAGAGATGTATGAGTTCATTCACACCCATCCGCTCGACAATATCGGTATCTTCAAGTTCTCATCCGAGGAGGGTGCTCATGCGGCAACACTCCCCGATCACGTTGCGGAAGATGTCAAAGAAGCGCGCTACCATCGTCTGATGCAGGCTCAACTCAAAATCGTGCGCGAACGCAATAGCGCCTACATCGGTAAGCGCCTGCAGGTGCTTTTAGAGGGCTACCATCCCGATTCACCCTATCTCATGCGCGGCAGATTTTATGGCCAGTGCCCTGAAATCGACGGCCAGGTCATCATCAATGATGCCCGCGAGGCGAAGAGCTTTGGAACGCTGCACGAGGTGGAGATCACCGACTGCATGGATTACGACCTCATTGGCAGGATCGTGAAACCGCTAGGGGAGCGCGCAAAAGCTAAAGCGCGTCTAGCCCTTGCTTAAACAAATAATCCTCAAAGAGGGAAAAGAAAAGTCTCTCGTACGTCGTCACCCCTGGATCTTTTCAGGGGCCATCGAGTCTTTCCCTGCTATCGAACCGGGTGAAATCCTCTCCGTCCTATCTTCTAAAGGCGCATTTCTCGCTCAAGCCTATTTTCATCCTGAAAACACGATTGCCGGCCGTGTGCTGGCTTTTCACGAGGGGAATATCGAAGAGGAGCTGACCCTGCGCGTCGTAGAGGCAGAGCTTCTGCGCTCGCAGCTCTTTGACCGCAAGACGACCAATGCCTATCGCCTGATCAACGCCGAAGCCGATGGCCTGCCAGGCCTCATCGTCGACAATTACAATGGCCATCTGGCTATCCAGATCAGCACCTATGGCATGGAGCGCCTAAAACCGCTCATCATCTCTATCCTGATCAAAGTGATCCAGCCGCGCAGCATCTATGAAAAATCCCTCTCTCCCAGCCGCCTTCAAGAGGGACTCAAGGAGTCTCACGGCCTGATCTATGGCGAAGAGCGCGATCAGATTGATATTATCGAAAATGGCATCCCCTTTGTCGTCTCTATCAAGTTGGGCCAAAAAACCGGCTTTTTCCTCGATCAACGCGAAATGCGCCAGAAAATCGCCTCCCTTGCGAAGAATAAAAAAGTTCTCAATTGCTTCTCCTATACAGGCGCATTTTCGATCTACGCCCTAAAAGGCGGCGCGACCCACGTGACGAGCATCGATACATGTCCTCAAGCCTGTGCATTTGCGGAGCAGAACACCCAATTAAACGGCCTTACTCATCACAAGGTGATTCGCGAGGACGTTTTCGCTTATCTTCAGCGAGAACCTCTAGATTTTGACCTTATAATCCTCGATCCTCCAGCTTTCACCAAGAGGCGCAAAAACCTGCAAGCCGCGCTCAACGGATACCGGCAGCTCAATGCCATGACCTTGCGCAAGATGCCTCCTCGTTCGATCCTGCTCACCTGTTCCTGTTCCGCGCACGTGGATGAAGAGCTTTTTCAACAAACTCTTTTCCATGCCGCCTGTGAAGCGCAGCGGTCGGTCAGGATCATTGGGCGCCACATACAGGCATCCGATCATCCCGTATCTCTCTACCACCCGGAGGGGAGCTATCTTAAGAGCCTCTTGCTCTTTGTTGAGTAGAAATATACAATCGCCACAAAAAAAGGAGCTTTATGCTGTCATACAATGAAATTGAAAAAATGCTGGGTGAAAAAGCCCAAAGCCTGCTCGGCCACATCTGTAAAACTGTCCCGAAAGAGCGGCTCCACATCCCCAGTCCAGATTGGGTCGATCGCATTTTTTCTCCCTCTGACCGCAACATCCGCGTTCTTTGCAACATGCAGAGGATGCTGAACCACGGCCGTCTAGCGGGAACAGGCTACATCTCCATTCTCCCCGTCGACCAGGGCATTGAGCACACTGCAGGCGCCTCCTTTGCTAAAAATATCGACTACTTCGATCCGGAAAATATCATTAAACTCGCAATCGAAGGCGGCTGTAGCGCCGTAGCTTCCACTCTCGGCGTGCTCGGCATGACAGCGCGCAAATATGCGCACAAAATCCCTTATCTCCTGAAATTTAACCACAACGAACTCCTCCGCTACCCCAACATCCACGACCAGATCATGTTTGGATCGATCAAACAGGCCTACGAGATGGGTTGCGCTGCAGTGGGTGCGACGATCTACTTCGGCTCCGAAGAGTCGCGTCGTCAGATTGTAGAAGTGAGCAAAGCCTTTGAAATGGCACACGAGCTCGGCATGGTGACAGTCCTATGGTGCTACCTGCGCAATCCAGCCTTCACCACTCCAGATAAAGACTACCATCTAGCTGCCGACCTCACGGGCCAGGGCAACCACCTCGGCGTGACAATTGAAGCGGATATCATTAAACAGAAGCTTCCTGAAAACAATGGCGGCTTTAAAGCGCTCAAATTCGGCAAGCAGACAGAAGCGATGTACAATCAGCTCTGCAGCGATCACCCGATCGACCTCACCAGATACCAGGTCATCAATGATTACATGGGACGAGCTGGCCTCATCAACTCAGGCGGTGCATCAGGCTCAAACGACCTCGGAGAAGCTGTAGAAACAGCTGTCATCAACAAGCGCGCGGGGGGGATGGGGCTGATTTGCGGCCGCAAAGCCTTCCAGCGTCCGATGAAAGATGGCGTGCAGCTCTTAAACGCAATCCAAGACGTCTATCTCTGCAAGCAAGTCACAATCGCATAAAGAAAAAATAACAGGATATTAGGATGAACAGGATGATGAAAATCATCCTGTATATCCTGTCATCTTGTTATTTATTTTTGCGCTTAAAATGTAAGTGAGTTACAATCTCTCCTTGTGAAAAGGCCGCTTAAGATTCCTGACGTAGTGATTAGACTCACACGAGGAACCAAATAGTCTATGGAAAAAAAAGTAGTAAAGCGTTTTGTATATGAGGGGTTAGGCTTTCCTATTGTTTTAATGGATGTTTGCCTCGCAAAAAAAAGAGGCAATTGGACTCCTGCGATCGATTACAATAAGCTGCAAAAACATGTTCTTTTGGCTTTGAGCCACAAGCCATTTCCTCTTACAGGGAGTGAAGTCCATTTTATTCGTGTTTATTTTGAATTGACTCTCGAACATTTTGGGAAACAACTAGGTGTGACGCATGTTGCGGTTTTGAATTGGGAAAAATCTCAAGACAAGCCAGCAAAAATTAACCCAACCACCGAGCTGTTTCTTCGACTGCTGATTCTTGAAAAGTTGAAAATGAATAATCAGGTTTTTCGAGACACTTTCCGTGAGTTCGATATAGAAGGCATTATTAAAGAATACAAGTCTGCCTCGTCAAAAGGCAAACGGCCTGTCACTCTGCCAGGGGCTGAAGTGGCCAGGCGTTCTTATGTCCGCCCTTAACCTAAAATCTCGTCAAAGAGCTCTAAGACAGGTTCGACGAGCAGATCATCGATCTGTTCGCCTATTGTCTGAAGCGTGAGCGAACCTTGTGCGTTTCTTGTGAGAGGGGCGCGCGTCACTGGAGGGGCATAACTGTTTAGGATCGTTGTAGTCGATTGGTTCGACTGAGTGGGTGTTGCAGGGTTCCAGTACCAGTAGCCGGTGCTGTAGCCGCGCTGTCCTGCGAATTTCGAGATATCGGCAATATTGTAGGCCTTAGCGTCGGTGTCGTCGATCCCCACGGTAATTTGCGAAGGATCCATTCCATAGTTCTGTTTCGCCCACGCTGCCCAACCGTCCAGCCAGCCCTCTTCATCTTGAAGGGTGTTGTAGTAGGACATGATATAGAGGCGGTCTAGAGAGCCTGCTGCGGTATCCAAGATGTTTTTAACTTCAGCTTGCCAGGGATAGTTGGGCCCAAAGCCTGCATTGGTGCAGAGGCTGGTTTGGAGCGAAGGATCGATGGCTTTGAACGCTTTAATGAGTGTGCCAATAAGAGATTGTTGCTGCGGTTTATTTTGCTCTTCATAGTCAAAGTCGATACCTACTACGCCATGTGTATGGCAAAAATCGACGAGTCCTTGAGCAAAAGCTTGGACGTTATCAGGGGTTACGAGATCCCAGCAGTTGTCATAGCTTCCGCCGCCACCGCCAATCGATATTTTCACGGGGATCGGGGGCTGATGGTTTTGGCACGCTTTGACAAATGCATCGAGCTTATCTAGAGTCATATTGCCGAATCCATTGACCGTCGGCTGGCCATTTACAATTGCAAGAGTGCCGACGAACAGATTCACCATGTTGACGCCCTCTGGTATTGTGAAGTCCCAAGAAGTCCAATCGACATACCAGCAGGCGTGTTCGATTTTTCCGGGAGTAGGGGTCGGGCGAATATCGGCTTGAACGGCTTGAATCGCATTATTGACAATGGTCAGATCGCTGTTCACTTGTCCCATGATGCCATTTTGGAAGGATTGAAGCTGGTTACTTATATTCTGGAGCACGCCCAGAATGATCGACGCTTTTTTTAGATCATCAAAGGTGGGATTTTGGAGAGAGGCCAGGGCAACGAGCTTGTCGAGGATGCCGCCCGGAAGCATTGCACTGCGCATTTGGGATTGGAAACTCGCTAACCCCGGTGATGCTGCGGCTATGTCTGTCTGGAGACTAATGAGAGTGGATAGTGCTATATTGAGGTCGCTTTGCGCCTTATCGCGCTTTGGCCCGGGAGTCATCGCGTTGATCTGTTGTTGCAAATTGTTGAGAGAGGCTTGAAGAGCAGGTACGCTGTTTAGGGCGTCTTGATCTTGATTTAGCGTTGGCATGAGGGTAGAAAGTAAGCCTTGAGCTGCGGTGAAATCGGCCTGGATTTGCTGATAAATAGGGGAGCCTCCATGGCCCATCGCATCGTTATAGGCGCTTGTTACCCTAGCTTCGATGGCTGCGCAATCTTTCTCAAAGCTTGCTAAGGTGGCGTTCGAATCGCTATAATCTTTTTGGTAAATAGGTCCTAGAGCTTGTTGAGAACTGAGAAGAGTGGCGCGGTCCTGTTGGACGTTGGGCTGGATCCACTTATCATGGGGTAGGCTATCGATATCACCTATTTTGCTGTTAATATCGTTATAGTAAGTTAGGTATTGTTGATAGATTTTGGCTGCATCCGGACTATTGCTTACCGACATATTATCTCCTTATTAAAGTATTAAGTTTACAACAAAAATTTATTAAATTCAAATAAAATGTATTGCTGGAAATGCGGAATCAAATTAGATTTAATTGGAAAAGTTTCATTTAGAGCGAGTTGCGATAAATGTACGGCAGATTTGCACTGCTGCCGCAATTGCAAGTTTTACATGCCGGGCAAGCCGAATGACTGTTTAGTGCCTGGAACTGAGTGGGTTGCAGATCGCGAAAAGGCGAATCTATGCGAAGACTTTGCCATTCTAGGCAAACCCCCTGGGCCAAAGGATGATAGCACCAAAAAGCGCTTTGAAGACCTCTTTAATTGAATTATAGTATATTTTATATTATAATTATCAATTATGAATAGTATATTATCATTTTGGAATAATGTCCTAAGTTTAGGAGATGTTGTAAATCAATCCAAACAAGCGGTTGTAGCTCTAAAAGAGGCGACTCCAGAGAACAAAGAGCGCATCTGCGCAAAAAATCTATTTAACACCCTACAAGCTGAAAAATCGGATTACGAGTCCTTCAATCTCTCCAACGTCAATCGTCTAGATTATGGAAGTTCTTCACTTTATCTCGAAGAAATGAGATCTGCGGCATTTCAACTTTTAGATGAAGGCGTCGACGAAACTGAAAAAGCAATAGTGGAAAAGTGGTTGAAAGAAACAGAGTTAACTCAGGATATTCTCTGGATTTTTGACCATTATCGCAGTCGGATTTCTCTTGTTCCTCAAAAGGTTCTTGCAGGAAAGAACCCAGTTTCAAGTTGGCTTCCCCAAAAAATGCTGAGTTTATTTTCTCCTGGGTCTAGCATAATCAGTCTCATCTCGGAAAGGATTGTCCAAGCTGTACAGAAGCTCGAAGCTGGTTCGTTTGTTGTCATTCCAGGTGGAACTTTTGCTCACGAAACATTTTATGTCCTTGAAAAGGATGAGAAAGGCGCATTTCAACTCTATTATTTAGACCCTAAAACCTTTCCTCAACAAGTCGAACTCAAAAATTCAGATGATTTGTCGCATCCCTTATATTGGCAAAATCTGATTAGTTCGAAATTTACAATCAAAGACAAATTATTTAAAAAATATGAAGGTACCCGCAAAATTCTCTATTTTCTTGGACAACAGCAAGGGGAATCTTGTTTTGCTCATTCGCAATGGGCTTTTTTTAGATTTGCTTTGGTGCATCAAGCTAACGATTTGAAGGGCGCATTCAGTCATGCCAAAAACTTAGAATTCCAAATCAAAAGAAGAATGATTAACAATATGCATTGCAAGGATCAAGACTTAGATTTTTTTGCACACTACAGGTTAGAGCAAGAAAAGCTTCAGGTTGATCTACTCAGCAACTCTACTCTTTTTGAAAAGTTATCTAAGATCACCGAATCTTGCTTGCGCTCAGCTCATATGAATTCTGAAGTTAGAGGTAATTTGGAGACGATAGAAGAGTTTAAAAAAGAGATGCCATCAGAGATGTTTGATATTCCTCTTAGTTATAGAGTAAGCATATTATTTCAGATTGCAGTTTCGGCGTTTTCTACATTTGAAAAGCCGGAGGAATGGCTTGGCTCGGAGTTCGAAATAATTGCCCATGCTGCTTTGATAGTTAAAGAATCTAAGCAAAAAAAGAAAGTAGCTGGCCTTCAAACCATGGACTATTTATTGAGCCAAAGAGGATATTATCGATGCATCCGCGCTCTTCTTTCATTGAGCGCATGCATTCCATTTTCTTTCCTTTCTAGGCCAATTAACTCTAGGTTAGTATCATTAGGGACCCCAGAATACTTAAGAACCAATCATGGATTCGACTCGATTCTAGACAATAGTGATGATGTGCGCGTTTTTGAAGCTCGAGTTATGGGGTTAATAGAGGTCTATCCATTTCTCAGTATTGTGTATCAGCACAATGTACTCATGAACATAAAAGGCTTCCTTTATAGCGCGAAAGAAAGATATGGGAATGACGCCGATTGGCCTAAGATCCTAAACAATATTGCTGCGAAGCTTCAAGAGTCCGGTCTTGAAGTCTAAATAAAAAACTTTAACAGCTGCTTGATCGGGTCGTCTTCCTTGCGGATGCGCACCTTGTGAGACTTCTCTTTTTCCTCATCTTCTTCTTTACTGCTCGTTTTCTGCTGCTTGTCCCAAGGGAAGGGGCGTTTGGCTGCCGGGGCATGGCTGTCTTTGTCAGGCAGGGTGGCGAGCTTGCCTACGAGCTCTCCGACGATGGCGCCGGGGAGGCCCCCGCCGAGGGCGCCTGCTAGATTGCTCTTCTGCCAAAGAAGTAGAGCGGTGATTTTGGCCGTGGCCTTACCCGTGTCGAGTTTTACATTGTTTAGCGGCCCTGTCATGGGCAGTTGCAGCACGTAATCGCTCTTTAGATCTTTGATTCCAAATGCTTTTTTCAAACACTGCGCAGTGAGTCCTAGGACCATATCGACGCGCTCTTTGATCAGATCTACCCTGCCCCAAGTGCAGACTTCTAGGGAGTTGTCGACGAGGATCTCGGTGCGCTCGATGTCGACGATGCCGCGCATGATGTGCAGGTCGATCGGCGTGAACCAGAGTTTGAGCTCTTTGCTCTTGCTAAGCGAGGATTTGAGCAGGCCGAGTGTGACGTTCAAGTTGCCTGCATTAGCTGCGGTGACCTGTCCCAATTCGATCCGCGCTTTAGGGATGGAGAGCTGGGCTGGATTGTAGGGGAAAAGAGGGATAGAGACGCCTTCTGCGGGAATTTCGAGGGTAAGGGGGGCTTCTGCGCGCAAATCGGAGAGAAGGAGAGGGTTGGTCTCTTCGAAAAGCAGCGCGGCAAGAGCTGGGGTCAGGTGAGCTTGTGCATGGAGCGGTTCGCTGAGCTGCAGAATACCTTGTTTGATGGAGCCTTTTGCTGAGAGGCGCGCTTTAGGGGAGTGCAGAGAGAGGGAAAGCGGACCACTCGCATTTTGTAGGGAGAGCGTGGCTTCTAGAGCGACAGATGTGCCGAAAAGATTGGTCAGTTGGAGATCCTGCTGCATGGCGAGAGTGGTGATCAGGTTGAGGAAGACGGGCGGAAATTTTTGCGCTTTGAGGCTGATATCCAGTTCGCGCTCGGTGCGCACGAGGCTGCACTCCAAGATCCCCTTGGAATGGCCCGTCACCGCATCAGCTTGGAGGCGCGCTTCAATGGTGCTTAAGTCGGGTTCCAAACGCGCCTTCATCTGCAGATTATCCAACGATCCGACATTCGCGAGCATGACCTGGTCGAGATGCGCTTCTGTCTCCAGCGGGCTGACGAGTTTCCCGTCGGTTACAGTAATAGGCGAAAGAGTACAGTGCAATACGGCTGGCTCTTCGATGCGTATTGAAGAGGGGAGATCGCTCTGTGTGACTGTGTAGTCTATGGTTGAAGAGCTTTTCAGTTTAAGGGTTGTATCTTGCCAGGCGCCTTTGAGCGAAGCTTTGAGCTTGGGGCTTGTGACATCGAGGGAGATGTCTTGAAGCGATTTGACGCTGAGAGTGCCTAGGAGATCTTCAAGAGCAATCTGCTTCAATAAGACTCTGTCGCAAGCGAGATCGGCAGTCAAGGATAGCGAGGCCCAGTTTTCGTTTAAAGGGAGGGAAAGGGTGTTTAGCGTGCCTTCTAGAGGAGCAAGCGAGGCCACTTCAAAAGGAGGAGGCGCGTAGCGCACCGATGCGGCCTGCTTTAGTGTGAGGGTATCGTTTTCGATGGTGAAGAGCGCGTCTGTGATGTTGAAAGTGGGCGTTGCAAGGGTGAGGAGGATGGTGCGCTCTTTGACGCGCGCCTGGCCGTTCGCATTGCTTCCCTTTAGAGAGAGGTGGAGTTCATCGGAAAGATCGCTGGTCGTTATGGTGAGCAGAGGATTTTTCACTCCGTAGGCTTCGGAAAGAGCGACGCTGCCGCGTCCGCTCAAGTGGGCAAAATCGAGTTCGCTCTCATTAAGGGGAACGGAGAAAGCATCCAGCCTGACTGTTGCGCGTGTACCTGCAGCGATTCCTGGAAGGATTCCAGGTAGGTCAAGAGCGATTTGCACGGGGTTTTGCAGGGTGAGCTGTTCTTTTTCGAGCTGCATGTCGATATCGGCGGAGAGACGCTGCCCGCGCGCCTTTAGGTGGAGCAGGTGCGATTCCGCTTCAGTTTGTATATTCAAATCCAGGTTGAGGGTAGAACCGAGGGAAGTGAGGAGAGCGCCGGAGAGTCGAGGAGCATAGAGAGCAAGGAGCTGATCGACTGCAAGCAGGGGAAAATTATTCATCGTTAGCTGCGCACTCAGACGTGGATGAGAAGGCTCGAGATTTTCCAAGTCGAGAGCAAGATTGAACTGTCCCTGGAGATCCTGCTGGCGCGCGCTGCCGACTGCTTGGATGTGGATGGGTAGGGTAGTGGGTGGAATTAAAATCTCTACATTGACCTGATCGAGATAGACGGGTGCCATCTGCTGCCGCTCGATTTTGAAGGCGGCATCGCTGAGGGTAAAGCTCCCTTTCAGGCAGGTGGGGCAGTGGCGGAAACTAAAGGCGATGAGTTGGAAGAGGCTGCTGGATGTCTTCACCTCGGCAGCCGTGCCGCTTAAGCCCCGCTCGGCGTCGTTTAAACGGAGCTGATTCACTTCTTGTGGTCCAAGCCAGCTCAGAGATAGGGAGGAGGCGGCTATTTCCATTTTCAGGCTGCGTTCTAAAAGTCGAATGACGAAGGCGTTTCCTGCTCTGGTAGAAGCCAGTGTAGGCAAAAGAGCGATGATGATCAGGATGAGCACTAGGAAAATAGGAAGAAAAAGGCGTTTACGCCCTTTCTTTGGCTTCATAGCGGGCATAGTGCAAGATTCCACAGATGGTTTTAGCGTCGATCAGCTGGTGCGTATCGATGAGTTTTAAGGCGTCTTCAAGAGAGATTTCAACGAGATCGATCGATTCATGGTCATCCTGAGGAAGGGGATTGTGCGTGAGCATCCGCGCCAGATAGAGGTGCAGGTATTCGTTGCAAAAGCCGGGGGCTGAGTAGAAGCCGCCGAGAGAAATGAGTTCGCCGGGGTGAAAGCCCGTTTCTTCCTGGAGTTCGCGTCTGGCGCAGAAGAGAGGGTCTTCGCCCTTTTCCAGCACGCCTGCAGGGAGTTCAAGTGTGATCTTGCCAATGGCTCTACGCCACTGCTTGACGAGTAGCAAATTGCCAGCGGAGTTGATAGGAACTATGGCGACCGCTCCCGGATGCGTGACAAAATCCCAGCGCACGGGAGGATGGCCCTTAAAATGCATGATATCGCTGCGCAGGGCGATGATGCGCCCTTTGTAGATCCACTCACTCTCACAGCGGGTCTCTGATTCGAGTTGCCGCTGCTTTTCTGAATTATTATCCATTTGTATCGATGGTATACACTTTGATCTGCTCTTTACGACCAGGTAGGGCCATGGAGCCGAGGTCTTGGAATTTGAAGGCTTGCTTGCACCCTAGATAGGTCGTTTCGCTCAGTAGGATAGGCACTTTGAGGATTTTTGTCGCCTGTTCTAGACGAGCAGCCACGTTGACGGCATCGCCGATCGCGGTGTATTCGGTCCGTTTCTCCGAGCCGATATTGCCGACGACGGCTTCGCCCGTATGGATGCCGATCCCCATCTGGATGCGCGGTTTGTTCTCTTTGGACCATTTTTCGCAGAGTTCGTCAAGTTTCTTCTGCATCTCAATGCCTGCCGATACAGCATGCACCTCTTGAGCCATATCGTCGAGAGGAGCGCCAAACTCCGCCATGATCCCGTCGCCAATAAATTTATCGAGGGTTCCATAGTGGGCAAAGATCACTTCGATCATTTTTTCAAAATATTCGTTAAGCAGATTGACCACTGCTTCGGGAGGCATGCTTTCGGCGAGCTGCGTAAACTGGCGGATATCGGAGAAGAGGAGGGTCACTTTACGCCTTTCACCCTCGAGTTTCAGCGGAGTTTCCGAGCGCAGGATCTTTTCAAGAATGTGCTGGGAGACGTAGCGTGCAAAATTCGTTTTTAGGCGATCGCGCTCTTGCAAGCCTTTACCCATCTGGTTGACGAGCTCGGCGAGATTGCCAAATTCGTCCTTGGTGTGGAGAGTGGCTTTAGCTTGTAGATTGCCTTTTCCGATCTCATTGACTGTGGTGCAGAGGACGTCTAGAGAATGCGTGACGCGCTTGGAGAGAAAAAAAGCGATCCCTAAAGCGAGTACGATGGCAGAAGCAAAGCCCCATGCGCCGAATTTGAAGACTTCGAGGAGGCGGCGGTTGATGTCTGCCGCATTGAGGTCGACGCCAAGCGTCGCGACATATTTCCCTTCGCGGTCTTTAATAGGGGCATAGGCGCTGAGCCAGACGCCCCACTGGTCGGCTACTGGAAAGGGATCCATCACATAGCGATTGAGATTCGTAGCGATTAGGCGCGCATCGCTATCGTCGTAAACCTGGCCGGGGACAAAGGGTTCGTCCTGGGCCGCAACCCCCCAACGGAGAGTCATCGGATCTTTGGGATCGGGGTAGAGGGTATACATGTCCACGACATAGATATCGTCGCGCCGGTTGGCATTGGCGACGGTCCGGAGGACATCGCGTGCTTTGATATAAGCAGGAGCATCGAGAGCGACACCCTGTTTTATAGGGCCAAAAAGCTCCGGTTCTAAAAGCGTAGAAGCGGTTGCGACGATTGATTCAGATCTACTGCCCAAGAGGTCGTAGACGAGCTTTTCCGATTCGCTCGAAAAGATGACGAGCCCTAAGGTGATGCTCGCGACGGAGATCGCCATCAGGGAAAGGTAGAGCTTAGTACGGTACTTCATTAAAGCTCACTCTAATGAGACCGCACCTTTTATTCAACAGTGACGGACTTCGCTAAATTGCGCGGCTGGTCGATGTCGTTGCCGCGCTCGGCAGCGATATAGTAAGCAAGGAGCTGACAGGCAACGCTGTAGGGGATGCTCGAGAGAGGATCGCAGAGCGAGGGCAGATAGAGCACATCGTCGACGATCTTATCAATCTGCTCGGCGCCTTCTGGTGCCAGAGCGAGTACGACGCCTTCGCGCGCCTTGACTTCCATCAGGTTGCTGAGAAACTTCTCATAGGTCCTCTGGTTGCCGCTCATGCCGATAATCGCGCACTGGGCGTCGACAAGGGCGATCGGTCCGTGTTTGAGCTCACCGGCGGGGTAGCCAGAGGCGGAGATATAGGAGATTTCTTTTAATTTGAGCGCGCCTTCGAGACTCGCGGGAACCATGTAGTTACGGCCGATGAAGAAGAACTTGTCAAATGCAGCATATTTTTTTGCTAGCCTTTGGATCTGGCGGTGCTGGTCGAGCACATCTTGTACCGCTCCAGGCAGGCGCGCCACTTCGTTTAAAAACTGCTGGCCCTCTTCTTTGCTGACGTGGCGCAGGCGCCCCATCAGGAGGCCGAAAAGCATAAGAACGGTGACCTGGCTGGTAAAGGCCTTGGTGGAGCAGACGCTGACTTCCGGGCCTGCGCGCAGCAGAATCGTCGCATCAGCCTCGCGCGTGAGGGCGGAAGAGGGGACGTTGCAGACTGCGAGGACTTTTGCGCCCTTGCTCTTCACCTCGCGCACGGCGGCGAGCGTGTCGAGCGTTTCGCCCGACTGAGAAATGGCGATGACGAGCGTATTGGGGGAGATAATCGGGTTTTTGTAGCGAAACTCCGAGGCGATTTCCGCTTGGGAGGGGATGCGCGCCATCTCTTCGAGAAGCATTGCAGCAAGGCACCCGGCATGCCACGAGCTGCCGCAGCCGATGATCAGGATGCGCTCGACGCTCAAAAGCTCTTGTGTCGTCAAGGTGAGATGCTCGAACTCAACGGAGCCAAAATCCTGGATAATACGGTTGTGGAAGGCGCTCTGGATCGATTCTGGCTGCTCAAAGATCTCCTTGAGCATGTAGTGTTCGTAGCCCTTCTTGGAGATTTCCACAGTGTCTAGTTCCAGCTGTTCAGGTGTCTTCTCGATCTGCATACGGCTCTGATCGAAGACTTCGATATGGTCGCGATAGACGGCGGCGACTTCTCCATCTTTGAGGAAGTAGATGTCGAGGTCGGAGCGGTTGAATGCATAGGGATCGGAAGAGACAAACGCCTCTTTATCCTTAACGGAGAGTCCAACGACTAGGGGATTGACGCGCGCGGTGGCGATGATGCAGTCGGGATGCTCGCGGTGGATGAGGGCAATTCCCCAAAATCCTTGCATGAGCCCGAGAGCGTGCTGGACCGCTTCGACGAGGTCGCCTTTGTAGAAGTGGGCGATCAGCTGCACGATCACTTCTGTGTCGGTATCCGATTTAAAGGAGACGCCGCGGCTGCGCAGCATATCGCGCAGGGAGTTGTGATTTTCTAAAATGCCATTATGGACGATAGCGATATCGCCCTTCTGGTCGAAGTGGGGGTGGGTGTTTTCACGCGAAACTTTGCCATGAGTGGCCCATCGCGTATGCGCAATGGCCGTCTCCATGGGGAGGATCTTATTTTCCAGCATCTTTTCCAAGCTGCTCAGCTTGCCGATCTCTTTAAAGCAGTAGAGATTCCCGTCTGAGACGCCGGCGATGCCGGCAGAGTCGTAGCCGCGGTATTCCAGGCGCTTCAAGCCCTTTAAACAGCTACCGATGGAGTTTTTTCCGATATGACCAAATATTCCGCACATGAATTGAACTATATCAGGAAAAGTGCGATAAAAAAATTAAAATATTTTCTAATGGGAGAGGCCATGCGCGCCAAAACAGTCAAAGAGACAGCAGTCGATCAGCATACCTATAAAATTTTTCCTAACGATCTCAACTCCTACGATACCGTTTTTGGGGGGCTGATCATGGCAACTCTCGACCGCATTGCCCTTGTTGTCGCGGAGCGCCACAGCGAATACACCTGTGTGACCGCTTCGGTCGATTCGATGCACTTTCTGAACCCCGCGGGCAGGGGAGATATCCTGCTGTTTAGCGCAGCCTGCAACCGGGCGTGGCGCTCCTCGATGGAGATCGGGGTAAAGGTGGAGGCGGAGAATTACAAAACCCGCGAAAAACGCCACATCCTTTCGGCCTATTTCACCTTTGTCGCCCTCGATGATCATAAAAAACCGGTCGAAGTGCCGCAGGTCATCCCTGAGACCCCCATAGAAATCCGCCGCTTTGAGGAGGCCGAGTTCCGCCGTGAAAGGCGCAAATCGACTGCCCAACAGTTAAAAGAACATCGTGCGAAAAGAGATAATCCTATATAATATTTCCTGTTAAAGGAATATTATGGCGATCTATTCAGGTTTTTTATTATTAATAAATGAATTAACCCAGGTGTCTTTTGAGGCAGCTGTTGATTTTAAACAGGTCGAGCAGCTCTCAGTCGAAGATGAGAAGGTCGTAGAAGTCATCATGAGCTCCTACTTTCTGCATCCTCATGTGCCAGGGAAAGAGAAGCTTTGCAATCATTTAAAAGAGATCTGCGGGCCCACAAAATGGCAATCACTCTTTAAAAGCATGGTAAGTCAGGCGTTTGAGAGGACTATTGGATTCAGTTCCGAGAACCTGGCGATGAAAAAGGCGTGTACGACGAATCTCTGCCATACCGCTAAAATGCTTCAGGATGCTTATGGCATAAAAATCGAATACTATCATCTCGATCTCTCTACAGAAGCAGACGGTCCAGAAACACTCGCCTTTCTGATCTCTAAGCATGCTCCTACTCTAAAGGAGCAAGAGTGGCTTTTATCAGTGAGTTGTTTGCATGGCAAAATTGCGATTGTGGATTATTTATGCAGGACTTTTCCCCACCTTGCGATCGACAAAGTGTTTGATAACCTTTGGAGCCCCCTGCACACCGCTTGCCATCACGACCAGCTAGAGCTAGTCAAATGGCTGACAGGTGCAATCAAGAAAAAATATCCAGACAACTGGAAAGAAATCATGCAAAAACCTGTGAAAAATACTACTCTTATGGAAGCCACGAAGTATAGTCCACGGATTGCGGCTTACTTTAAATCCATTTTTTAGCGACAAGCGTCATAAATAGGGGAATTTCCGCTCGGCTGGCATCTTCCATCTTGGCGGCGCCCCCTTCGCTCTTCTTGTCCGAACACCACTCTTCGATCTTTTCAATCGCACACCCCGCTTCAAAAAGGAAGCGCGCATAGTCGCAGAGGGGGTGGTGAAACGACCAGGTTTCTGCCGGCTTTTTATCGACATAGGTCTGGATCGGGATTTTCAGCGGAGTCATATAGCGATCGACGCGTCTATAGCGCCACTTCTTCTCTTTGTCCACGCCCCAGCTCGATTGGCGCGGGATGCGGAAGTGAGGATGGTTAATCACAATAAACATGCGTCCACCTGGTTGCAGCCGAGCACTCGCATGGGCAAGCACCTTGCTGCACTCCGGCATGTTCTGCAGTGAGAGAATTAAAGCAATGTGCGTGAAGGTCTCTTTCAGGGGCAGAGGTTTCGTCGCATCGGCCACCAGAAACTTATGTAGAGGATTTGAGCTGCGTTTTTGGGCGGAAGAGATAAGAGATTTAGAGCTGTCGACTCCTACATAAGAGACATGAGGAGGGATGACACGCGCGAGAATTCCCTGACCGCATCCGATATCCAGAACGTGCGATTCTTTGGAGAGCTGCATGAGGCGCAGGACGCCCGGGAGGATGATTTTTTGATGGTAGTAGAGGCCTTTTTCACCAACGGCCTGGTCATACCAGCCGGACGCCTCTTCCCATGAAGAATTAGATTGTTTTGCCATAGAGCTTTGTGTATACACATCAAGAATATGGGTTATGATTTAAATAAGAAAGTTAAAGATTTTGTTTTGCCGATTCGGACGGTCCTGCAGATCGATCAGACGGTGGAAGAGGCGGCAAACACGATCCGTTCCCACGGGATCGCTGAAAAAATTTTTTATTTTTATGTCGTTGACCAGCAAAGACGTCTTAAAGGGGTTGTATCAGCACGACATTTGCTCTTAAGCCCTCCAAACCATCGCATTGAATCGATCATGGAAAACGCCGTCGTTTCCATCCCCGCCTCTCAGACCCTGCGCCAGGCAATGGAAAAGCTCTCGACCCATCATCTTCTTGCGCTCCCTGTGGTAGATGAGGAAGGTCTGCTACTCGGCATCGTCGATATCCAGCTCTACCTGGAAGAAGCCATTGATATGTCCAAAGCGCGCTCTTCTAACGCCGATGTTTTTCAAATCTTAGGTTTCAAGATCGAAGAGGGCAAAACCCGTTCGGTATGGTCCACCTATAAAAATCGCATGCCATGGCTCTTTTGCAATATGCTGGGCGGGATTGCGTGTGCCATTATCTCACACCACTATGCACTCGTGCTGGGGGAAGTGCTGCTGCTAGCCTTCTTTATCCCGCTTGTCTTGACTTTAAGCGAGTCGATTTCGATGCAGTCGATGACCAATAGCCTACATCTCCTGCAGCGCGACAAAGCGACCTTCAGAACGATTCTGCAGAGGATGGCATTGGAATGGAAGCTGGTCTCTCCGATCGCTCTGACCTGCGGGGCGATCATTGGAGCGGTTTCGCTTTTTTGGGGCGATGGCCTTCCGCCGGCATTTGTCATTGGAGTGGGGATCTTAATTTCGGTGACTTTATCGGGAACCATTGGGGCGATCATTCCCCTTTGTCTGCATGCAGCTAAGCTAGATCCAAGAGTGGCAGCAGGGCCTGTTGTCCTCATGGCTGTCGACATCATCACGACGGCAATCTACCTGTCAATCGCTACTGCTCTGCTTATTTAATATGCGCTTTTTGCGCATGGAGCTCCCTTTCAGAAGAGATTTAGAGAGGGGAGCGTGCTTTTTAACTGTGGGAAGCGGATTTTCCGCATCTTTCAGCTTATCTTTATCCGCGATAGGCAAATGAGGGTAGGAATACATCTTTTTCTAACCTTTTTTTCTTACCTATAGCAGGCTCTAAATAAAAAAACCCAGGAAATTTTCCTGGGTTTTTTCTTGAGGGGCTGACTAGAAACTTACTTTTTTCTTATGCCAAATTGTGCGTTACCACCAACAGGGTTGTTGCTTGATGTTCCGGATGCATTTGCATTTCCCCCGCCAAAGTTTGTATTGCTAGCAAAAGGATTGCTGCTTGATGGTTGCTGGAAGGACGGAGGAATAGAACTTCCACCAAAGGTACTGTTATTTCCTGGTTGGAAGCTTGGAATGTTATGTTTTGGAATGGGAGGTTGTTGCTGCTGTTGTTGCTGTTGCTGGTAAGAGCTGCTAGGTGGAGGATTGCTGCTCGGTCCGCGACCGCTGCCAAATTGGTCATTCCTGCCGCTGTGAACTCTCGATCTATCCCAAGAAGCTGAGCCAAAATGATCATGTTCACTATCGCGGGTTCTCTGTGATTGGGTTCGGCTATAGTCATTATTGTTGTTATTGTAGCTTGGGATGTTCGAATAGCTTCTGCCGCTAGTTGCATAGCTGCTTGAAGAGCTATAGGAAGACACGGGAATAAAGGTGCGGAATACACCGATAATGCGCCAGTGGCCATAGTCGTAAACGACAATAACAGGCACAGCTGAAACGATGATCATATAAGGCAGTAAAGCAGCATGGATGACGGCGGTTGCTATCACTACAAAGCAAGCAAGAGCTACTGCAAGAATTTTTACGGATGTAGAAAAGGCATCTACAACATCATCATCGTCGCAAAAGACGTTGGCTCGATTGATTGTAATAGGGTGTGTAGGTGGGGAAAGACGAGGACCATCAGAAGAAGTTGTCATATTAATAAGCTCCATAGTAGGGTTGATTAGAAAAATGGACTGTAGTACCTCTTCTCAAAGAATATGAGAAGGAGGCGATGCATAAAGGGAGACGGTCGAAGCCGCCTCCACTTGCTTGAGAGCGAGAAATGAGGATAGGTTCCATCGATTTCACGCTCCTGCTTTAGAGTTGTTTCGCGCGGATGAAATGGTTCATAGGCACGTTGATCAGAATGGTGTCATATTCTGAAAAGTACCAGAGCCAGTTGTCATTTTCTGCGATGATGACGGTGTCATCCACTTTCCAGTCGTTAAAGAGGAACCAGTCTTGTTGTGGAATAGCCCAAGAGAGTCTATCGCCCATGCCGTTGATCAGGCTAACTCTGTGGTTGGTGTAGTCGATTCCTGTGACCCAGAAAGTGTGTTGGCCATATTTAATAGGTCCGAGGAAAGGATTGACATCGACAGAAGAGCCTCTGGTGCGGTTGGACAGAGTATAGGAGTAGTCAGAACCCCATACCCAGTTTGATTTTGGAGCGAGGACAACTGTATCACCTGGTCGCCAGGCGCGATCGCCGAGACCGAAGATGACGTAGCTATTTGCTGCATCGAAGCTCCACTCAGAACCGTCTTCCAGTCTGATCATATTGGTGAGGTTGCCCTTGCCATCGCGAGGCCAATCAAGGATAAAATGGTAGATAGCAGGCGAGTAAGAAGCAGTTGTTGCATGCTTTACTTGATCTGATGCCAAAAGAGCCAGATTGCCCATTTCGGCTGGGAACATAGAAGCGAAAGAACTTTGTCTGTTCCAATCGATGGGGATAACTGGTACACCGAGGGTAGAATCGCTTGTTTGGCCAGCTTCTTCTTGAGCTTCTTTCAGTTCTGCTACGCGCTCTTCGACCATCTGGTCGATCTTCTCTTGTGTAAGAGGACGCGAATCGAGTTCGACGTGCTCTTCTGAAGCGACGGGTTGCTCATCAAGAGTAACCGGCAGGATGTGCATTTCAGGTTCTGTTGTTACAACGACTTGCTCTTCATGTACAACTGGAGAAGAGTCGATCAAAGTTTCTTCTTCTGCGGAAAGAGACCCTGACAAAGCCAAAATGGACAGACAGGTAAGAAGGTGTTTGATGCTAATTGCTCTCATATCATTCTCTTTGTTGGAACCCACAGGTGGTTCGGTTCGTACGTTAAGCATCTGCTCCTAAAGCAAATGCCATGCGTAATTTGTCAAAGAGCTTAACAAAGAAAGAAATTAGTTGTAAACGCTTACTTTAAACTGTCGAGGTTGTTGATGAGCGGGTTAATCTCATCCAAGCCCGTACGACGATCCACCTGTTTTCCCTGACTATCGAAAACGAGAATAGTAGGAATCCCGTGGATGTTGTAATCAGTTGCAAGTTCGCTGAGTTCAGAGATATTCACTTTGAAGAACTTGATCTGTCCCTGATATTGACGCGCTTTTTCTTCCAGGATAGGGCCTAGGCGGCGGCATGGACCGCAATAAGGAGAATAGAAGTCGATGATGATCGGCACGGTCGGATTCATGAGTTCTTTGTTGAGGTCATCGATCGAGGTTATTTCTTGCAGGCCTACAGAGACCTTATCTGCGATTTTTAGAGCAACGGCTGAATCCGCTTGAGATTCTTTTACGGGGGCAATAGCTGAGAGATAGCGCTCCGCTTGAAGAGCGGCTTTTGCTCCATCACCAGCAGCGGAAATGGCTTGTTTATAGATCGGGTCGACGATATCGCCAATAGCAAAAATGCCGGGTTTGGAGGTTTGCTGCTGATCCTTGAGAAGAATGAACCCCTTCTCGTCTAGATCGAGCTGGCCTTTAAATAGCTGGGAGTTAGGCGTAGAGCCTATAGCGAGGAAAATGCCGTCGACGGCGAGCTTAGAACTGCGTCCATCTGCTGTTTTAAGAACAAGACCTGTCGCTTTCTTACCATCCCCTTCAACCTCGGTGATTTTGTTATCATAGACGACGCGTACATTGGGTTTGTTAAGGATCTGGTTCTTGCGCAGGACCTCTGTGGTGCGGAAATTCTTAGAGCGTAGCACGATAGTGACTTCTGATGCGATTTTTGAGAGATATTCCGCCTCTAGAATTGCAGAGTCTCCGCCTCCAATAACGGCGACCTTTTTATTTTTAAAGAGCGCTCCATCGCAAACGGCGCAGCTATAGACGCCATGTGTCCAGTAAAGAGACTCTCCGGGCACACCTAGCATGCGGGGAGTCGAGCCCATTGCGATGATGCAGGTAGTGGCTTGAATAGTGCGCGTTTTTTCGGGATTTTTCACAAAGCGCGTGGTGATATGGTAGGGGCGGCTTGAAAAATCGACGCCGATGACCTCTTCATCCAAGAGATTAGTGCCATTAACTTTGGCTTGATTGCGGATCTTCTCAATGAGAGCCATCCCATCGATTTCGAGTTCGCCGGGCCAATTATGCACGTTAGGGGATTGAGCGATCGCTCCTCCGGGGGTCTTTCCTTCAATAACAAGGGAGTGGACGCCTGCGCGCTCTAGATAGATGGCTGAAGTGAGGGCTCCGACCCCGCCGCCAATAATGGCTACAGGATAGACTTCCTCTTGCTGCTCAGCATGCACATGTTTCATAGCGAGAAGAAGGCTGAAAACAAGCAGGGACTTAGACACTTTAGAAAACATGATCACTCCATACCCCCTCTTATAGAGGGGCATCTATAAAACATCAGTATAGCAGTCTGCCTTTCATGAAGCAACCTAGTCGAATCGGAAGAAATTTCATGGTCTGATAATCCCCAATTCATGTTAGGCCGTTTATTTATTATATAATTACCTAATCGCTAGTTAATTAAACTAACGCGAATATTCTAATATCACTAGTTTGACAATTATAATTTTTATATATTACAATGAAGTTATAAATAAGTATGAGTTTCCCTCGAGCGATAGCAAAGAGGGGGCAGAGTTCTTATGTATGTGTGATCATTCTTCACGAAATAAAAAAGGAGGGGGCGGTGACACAAGTATCAAAAGAGGAAAAAAATATGCCTGCACGTGTAATAACTAATTCTTCTCAGGGAAATCCTGCTATAAAGAATCAGAACGGGGGAATCAAAGCTCCTATTATTCAACAGAATGAGCAGATTCAAGCCAAACCTGTCTCGCAAAATTTCCAGGCAATGGCAATACACGATGAGCGTGCTAAACACTACACAGGTGAAGAACGTCTAGATTTGCTTAACACTCAATTACATAGAGTGCGTGAACTGCAAGAAGAAAACGACTACTTACAAAGAGAAGTCATCAATAAAGAAAAAGCAATTCTGAGTACAACCGATCCACTTCCCTTACTTGCTGATATCGAACATAGAAAGACAATGATTGCCCGTAACACAGGTGAAATCGTACAGATTTACAGCAGCAACAAAGAACGTCTTAAACGCGTGAAAGAGCTTGAAGCTCAGAACAGTCAGATCCAAAAAGATATGATTGTGTCGCAAAGCAAATTTATTTCAACAAACAACATGGACGAGCGTACACGCAGTGCGTCAGAGTTCTTTATAATGAAAGCTACTCTGGAGAGAAATCTTCAAGAGATTAGTAATCTTACAAAGAACTAACTAACGATTGCGGTCAAACCCACCATCCGAAAGGACAGGTGGGTTTGATTTTTTTATTGCGTTTTGAATGCAATATCTACAACACCCTGAGGCTCAAACATATCTATAAACTGTTTATACATCTCTGCCTTGTCTTTTCCACTACTCCTCGTCACTAGTATCTCCTGCCCATAGAGGGCAATGTCTTCTACAATACGTTCATGGCGGTAGTAAGCCAGGAGCGTCGGATTAACGCTCACCTTTCCGTAGCCTTCATAGAATAGCTTTTCTTCACGAGGCTTGTTCCACACATTAGCGACCCCGCCGCCGATAAACATAAGGTCTCGTTCTTTTGGCGCCATGATAGGATCATCCCAATCCACTATGTAGATCGTATCATTCCCGCCTATCAATACATTGCCGCCATGAATATCCGAGTGGCATAGCACGCATTGCGGCGATTCCTTCTGTGCCTCTCGGCCCAGCTCTTCGGCACGGTCAACCAGTCTTCGAATTGTCTGTATATTCTCCCTCATAAACTTCAAAAGGCTCAGAGCAATCTCATCTCCGAACGGTTCAGCTTCAATATAAGGGTATAGAGCGCGAACGGCCTCCCGCCATTTAGGAGAATAGGTTTCCCGGCGCACAAGCATTTGGATAGAAGGCGGCACATGGATTTCGTGGACTTGCCTTAGCGCCTTGCCGAGTTTGATCCATTGAGTGTCGCTTAGGAGATGGCTAAATCCATCCTTTCCTTCGACAAAGGGGTACACAATAAGGGTATACTCTCCCATGCGCTGGGTCGGTTGACCCTGAAGCGTCTTTACAGGCGGAATAATCACCTGAATTCCGGCCTGATGCAAGAGCTCCACAACCACCACGCTGATATCGTGATGATGGCCGCGTTTGAGCTTTACGAAATAAGAAGTCCGATCCAGCGCCACAGCTTTATAAACGGATGCGTTCATATCCGCCCCGACAGGAAGAAGTGTGAGCGAAGCCACTTCAATCCCGTAATCTGTATGCAAGCAATTAATAATATTCTGGTCTGAGATCATGGTAAAAATATCATCGACAAATGACCATTTGTCGGCAATCGTCTAGAAAATGCAAACCAAACTTTTGGTTTGCTTCCTGGCGGGAGCCTAATATTCTTTTTTTGCCCAGGATAGGACTCGAACCTACATACCTCGCGGCACCAGAACCTAAATCTGGCGTGTCTACCAATTTCACCACCTGGGCGTGCTAAAAACGTTATCGTGAGAGGAGCTTTTCGTCAACATTTCATTAATTAAAAAATATTTTGCAGTTGGATTGGAAGGCCATAATTTGTTATAATTACACTTTATTTAGGAGTAATTTTATGGCAGCAGCAACTTTAACTATTCCAAACACAATTAGAGCATTTATGTTAACTAGTTGTGGGCCAACATTTAAACCTGATTTAGCCGATAGCGTAAGAGATAAATTGGGCTCTAAAGATTGTACTCCCCAGAATGTCATCGAAGCCTTAAAAGCAGTGAAATCCAAAGCAGATTGGATCTCTTTCATCGCCAGGCCAGTTGTCCTTATCCCATTAGGTATTGCCCTTTTTCCTGCAGGATTTGCCATAAATGCTTTAGGTATCGCTCTCCCTGTTTTAGCTCCTCTTTTTGCTATAATGGCCGTTGCTCTTTGTGCAATGGGCGGCGGAATCCTCGGTTATCTCTTTGACAATTGTATTTTAGGCGATTTTTTAGAAAATTTTCATAATGCCTATGTGCAGCAAAGTGAACTTGCCACTCAGTGGATCAAAACAATTGAGGTACAGCCAAACGCTAAAATTATTATTCAAAATCACGGATTCGAAAAATTATTTAAATAGAATTGAAAATTAGTGTTATTTTAGAATGCTGCTTATGATTTAAGGAGTGTTATGACAACAATTAATATTAACCATGTTCCTGCGCTTTCAGTTCAATTCGCGCCTTGCCTTCCTCGTGTTGACATTGACCTCGCGACGAATTTTTGCGATCGCCTAGGCGAAAAAGAACTCAATAAAGATTCTGCTCTAAAAATTTTGAAAAGCATTAAGTTGGAAGCCGATATCTACAGTTTTGTCGCACAACCTATCGTGCTTATTCCTGCTTCTCTTCTACTCATTGTTGCTGGTGCAGCAATTCCTATGGCAGGTGCGATATTGACCGTTACTGCCCTTTTCCTTCAATGCGTTGGAGTTTTTATGTTCGGTTACTCCGTTGCCGCTGCATATAAAGGTAGTTTGGATAAAATCAGCGAAGCGTATGCCAGCTTAAGCCAAGCTGCTCATAAGGAGATTGAGAAAATTGAAAGCGCTAAAGGTCCTGTCAATTTCAATATCAACAAAGGCTCGTTTTCATTAGATTTACTCGGCTTATTTGGGCTTCAATTTAGCTAGTTTTCCTCAGGAGAATAGACCGGGCTGATCGCAAAGCCCGCTTCTCTGACTGCGAATATCGCATGCGCAATGGGCTCCCATTGAGCATTTTTATCGATTTGCAAAAGCACTTTAACTTTCGAACAGTCTTTGGGAAGTAAGCCGAGTTTCTGCTGTTTATACAGTTCGTGGGTGATAGCTTGAACGTCTCTTAGCAAAAACTCATTAAATTCACTGACCCACTTATACTGTCCTTTGTTATTGATGCTGAGAAGCACGGTGTAACCCGGTTCTGCATGAGAAAGAGAGGGGGTGCCAGCGGGTGTTTCTAATTTTACTGCCTGGATATCTGCGTCATAGAGCACGGTGCGTGTGACTGCCAAAACGGCAAAAATTGCCAAAATCAGAAAGAGAAAATCGACCATTGGAGCCAAGTTGAGGCTCTTTTGGGATTTGAGCTCATCATCGGGAACTAGGCTCGAGCTCATGCATCTCCTCCAGGTAGTTGGGCGCGCGTGTATCGATCAGGGTTGCAAATGTCTGTGCTTCGTTTTCTACGCGAGTCAGGACACGGATGAGGCGATATTTAGCAGTGGAGTGGAGGATCATGGCAATAATCGCCACGATCAGACCTCCGACAGTGGTGCCCACTGCGATGCCGAGTCCGTCAAAAAGGAGAGAAACGCTCTCTATAGAGCGGTTGAGGTCGTAAAAGGCGTAAAAGAGACCAAGAACGGTGCCAAGCAGTCCAATCATAGGAGCGATGATAGCGACATCGTTGAGAAGTCCGATGCGCTGCCAGAAGGAGATGGTGCAACGCTTGCCCTCCGCTTTCATCGTGTCGAGCATCATGCCCATGCCGTGCTTGCGCACGAGAATTCCGGAGGCGAGCATCTTGCAGAAGAAGTGTTTTTCGCGGACACAGATTTCGAGCGCTTCGTCGAACTGGTTGCCGATGAGTTTGCCGCGTAAATCCCTGATCAGATCGGGGGGGAGAAACTCCACTCTGCGCACAGTCACCATGCTATAGAGCCAGACACAGAGGGAAAAGACAGACAGCGCAAAGAGGATAGTGTAGATGATGGGAGAACCGGCGAAGACTTGGCGGAAATCCACTTCAATTTTTGCGGTTGCGGTAGTAGTTTTTTCTTGAATGGAGCTGACGGGACTCGCAGCGACGATCATGTTTTCTTCCTCAGCGAGCTCTTCATCAACAGCTACGGGCAGGGATTCCGGCTCCCATTCCTCTTCATCGATATCGCTGCTATCGGCGTAGACGACCTGCCTAGAAAGGGGGGCGGGAATATCCTCCGCTTCACCTTCTTCATAAATAATCTCTTCTAAGTCCTCTTCTTCAAAATCTTCAGAATATGTAGCCGGGAGCGGGGTTCTGGCCGATCCTAAGACGGCGGTAAGGCTAAAAATTGAAATGAGAAGTAGTTTCATGGGATCACCTTTTGAGCCTATCCGCAAACTCAGCTTCTGTCGATTTTCGGGTTCTTTTGAGCCGATTTTCGATTCAAATCGCAGGGGTAATATCAACACTGCGTATATGACCCCTGCGATTTGAATCGAAAATCGGCCAAAATAATCCCGAAAATCGACGAAGTCTGAGATTACGGATAGGCTCTTATAACGAATTTTTACTCTTTAAGATTTATTCAATCAAGTATAATTGCTTTCCCAGTATGAGACCAAAAGATTTGAAACCGCCCTTTTCTTGGGAGGAGCGCCGTCCGCATATGCAAGATGGCGTGCTCTACATTCCCTCTTTTTATTCTGAGCATGAGAAGTGGAGCTTCCCAGGCTTTGAAACGATTTTTGGGCGCAGTGCACCCGTTTTTGTCGAGTATTGCAGCGGCCATGGCGACTGGGTGATCCAGAAAGCGCTCGCTCAGCCTGACGCCTGTTGGATAGCGGTAGAAAAGCGTTTCGATAGGGTGCGCAGAATCTGGGCCAAAATGCACAACTTTAATGTGCCCAATCTTCTCATCGTCTGTGGTGAGGCTCAAGTTTTTAGCCGCTTCTACTTGCCTGCGCAGTCTGTGGATGGATTTTTCATCAACTTTCCCGATCCCTGGCCGAAAAACAAGCACGCCAAGCACCGCCTGGTACAACAGCCCTTTCTCGATGATCTAATCCGTGCAGGAAAGTCCGGAGCCGAGGTCGCAATCGCAACCGATGATCTGCCCTACGCCCAGCAAGCCGTGGAGGTTTTCCAAACGCCCTGGCAAAGCAGGCTTCCCGCGCCACATTATACGACAGGCGTCGAGAGTTATGGGAGTTCCTGGTTTGAACGGCTGTGGAAAGAGCTGGGAAGAACGATTTACTATTTGCAATTTGTGAAATCATGATTACGTTATATGCAGGTCCCGAGAGTGAATTGAAGTGGGAGATAGAGGGGGATGATGTCTGGTTTCTCGACTTTGGCTTTAATGAGCAGCCCTTTTCTCCCTACGATAGTGCTTTCTATGCCTCGTGCCTTCTCGCTGCAGAAGAGCTAAGCAAGAGATACAAAGAGCGCGCTCCGACGCTTTTTCTCTACCGCGGTCCGCTTAAACTCAATATGCGCCATTCAGAAGAACTCGAAGAGCGTTTTGCGGAATTTACCCCTGCCGATTACGCCCTTTTCTGCATGCAGATATTTTCCGATTTTCTGCATCGCATTTCTGCTGTATTTCCCGACGAATGGCAACTGGTTGTGGAATTTGATGTTTCCGATGAAGAAAACCAAGCTAAAATTGCGCAGCTTCTCTGCAAACGCCGCTTTGAACATATGCGCGTGGATATCATTGGCGCAAAGAAAGCCCTTTTTGATCCTTCACCGCAAGCTATTGTTCTTCCGCTCGATCACCACATCGATTTAGATCAGATCAATCGCCTGATGACTCACGGGGAATTTAAGATCATTCCCGAAGAGAAACTCAACGAAGAGTGGGATGGCGTCGATTGTCTCTATGTGCTTCGGGGGAGTTTAAGTGCGTGGGGGGAAAGAATGCTAAGAGGCTTTGAGGCTGCAGGTGGGAGTATAAAAGAAATCGGAGCAGAGGGATTCGAACCCCCGACCCACTGCTCCCAAAGCAGTTGCGCTAGCCAAACTGCGCTATGCTCCGATTTCGATTAGAAAAGGTACTCTTTCTCCTATTTTTTAAACAAGTTTTTCTTGTCCGGATCGCCTGGTTGTGAATATATTGTGTGCATGGGAAAATTTTTAAACTACGCCGCCACAAAGCGCCTAAAAGAACTTGCAAAACAGCCAATCGACTTCTCCAAAGAGGGGGTGCTCACTCCCGAGCGGATAGGGAAGTTTGCCTTCGATTCTGCTCTTTTTAAACTTTTTTATGGAACCGAGCGCGTCACCCAAGAGGTGATGGAAGCCCTTGCCTCCCTTGCAAAAGAGAGCCAGGCGGCTGAACAGATGGAAGCGATGCAAGCAGGCCTCACTGTCAACAAGATCGACGGGATCGATAGCGAAAACCGCCCCGCGCTCCATACGGCGATGCGCGACTTTTTTGAAGGGCGTATGACCACTCCGGTTGCGATGGAAGCCAGTAGTGCAGCTCTTCAAGAGTTTAAGAAGCTGGAGAAATTCCTCCAAGAAGTCGATCAATTTACAGATCTCGTCCAGATCGGCATCGGTGGTTCCGACTTAGGACCGCGTGCCATCTATTATGCACTCGAGGCCTTCAAGCTGAAGAAGAGACGCGTCCATTTCATTTCTAACGTCGATCCCGACGATGCTGCGGAGGTGCTGGACTCTGTCGATCTTGCACGCACACTCTTCGTCGTCGTTTCCAAATCTGGCACCACACTTGAAACGCTCACCAATGAGGAGTTTGTCAAAGATCGCCTCAAAAAAGCGGGATTAGAGCCGCGGAAGCATCTCGTGGCTGTAACCGGACAGGGAAGTCCCATGGACAACCCTGATAAATATCTGCGCTCCTTCTACATCTGGGATTTTGTCGGTGGGCGCTATTCGGCCACTTCGATGGTAGGCGCTGTGATGCTCGGGTTTGCGCTCGGCATCGACAAGCTGCGCGATTTCCTTAGCGGTGCCAGCCACATGGACAAGCATGCGCTAGAAAAAGATCCGATGCGCAACTTGCCTCTTCTTGCAGCCCTTTTCGGCATCTGGAACCGCAACTTCTTGAATCTCCCGACCTGCGCGATCATTCCCTATTCACAAGCGCTCTTCCGCTTTCCTGCTCACCTGCAACAGCTCGATATGGAGTCAAATGGCAAGCATATCGACAAACAAGGGCAGCAGATCGACTGCGCGACAGGTCCGATCATCTGGGGCGAGCCGGGGACGAATGGCCAGCACTCCTTTTACCAGCTCATCCACCAGGGCACCGATCACATTCCCCTTGAGTTCATCGGTTTTAGAAAAAGCCAGCGCGGGGAAGATTTCACCTTCAAAGGCACCAGCTGCCAACAGAAGCTCATCGCCAACTTGCTTGCGCAATCGATAGGCCTTGCTACGGGGCAGAAGAATGCCAATCCCAACAAGGTATGCATGGGAAACCGCCCCAATAGCGTTCTATTCGCCGATCGGCTCGATCCATTCACCATGGGAGCCCTCCTCGCTTATTACGAGCATAAGGTGGCTTTTCAAGGATTTATTTGGAATATCAACTCCTTTGATCAAGAGGGTGTGCAGCTTGGAAAAATCTTGGCTCTGAAGATCATAGAAGAGATGGAAGGGAAAGCTCCTGGATTTGTCCTTGGCGAGGCCTATCTAAAAGTTATAGATTGATACTTATTAAGTAAAATTGTATAATTATTACATGTCAAATGAAGTAAGTAATTACAATAAAGTTTTTGAAGGTTTTGCCCTTTTTCCTGATAATAGAGCTCTTCCGGGCGATGTTATCCAACGCATTATTCACTATATAGCAACTGATCAAAAAGCCTTTGTATCCTTAGCTCGGACTTGCAAAGTTAACTGGAATATTCTTTCAAAAACAGATGAGTATTTTAATTTAAAAATACCAAGGGTAATTCTGTTTCACAAAGAAACATTTGCAAGCGAATCAGGACGTGCAAGATACCAAAAATTGGCAGCAATCCCATTTGCAACTCAGCCTAGTTTATCTGTTTGTCCGCTCCGCTTTAGTAAAGAGACACAGTTCTCTGTTTCAGACGGACGAATTCATGCTTTTGATGGCCAAAAATACACAGTTTTTGATCTGAAGGGAAATCCTCTTTTAGAAAGGGAAGTTTTTACGCAGCCTACTGATGCAGCAGGAGGATTTTCCCTACTGACAGATACTCTGATTAGGATAACTACAGGCCAGGGGCAGAGCTATTTTTATCATTCACTCAACGAAGTGATCTATTCTCAGTTCGGGCGGTGTGTTGGTTTTGATCCCTCAAGTGGATGTGTTGCAATTCGTAACCTTGATGAAGTAGTTGATGCAATAACAGGAAATCTATTGCTTCAGAACATCGAGAACTTCTCAGTGGGGCGCAACTGTCTTTACTGTTCAGGTTGGAATAATGCAGCCTTTGCATTCTCCAATGGAGCAATGAAAGGTCCTATCTTTCTACAAATTCCCTTACAAATTCCCGAAATAGTGAAGAAGATTGGTTATTTTTCCGATAAATTCGTGGCTTTATCCACATTTAATGATAAAGATAAATCCCTAGAAGTTTTTTGTTGTAATTCTCAAGGAGAATTATTGTTTAACAGAACTTTAATAAGTTTGTTTGAGCCTGATGATTATTATGTGCACGGCGACTCTATTATCTTTACGAGGAACTGTTATAACGGCTCAAATCCCGTCTGGGGATTTTCTTTAAAAACAGGCGAACCGCTTAAAATGACATTGCCCCTGCACAGCAGAACCTCAGCTCTTGCAAAATGGATCCTAGACACTTACGATAATGTGCGGACAAAACCTGTAATAAGAACGATTCTGAATAAAGCTTGGGATCTATTCCACACCCAAGTGCCCTTGCCACTCAATTTTAGTACTTTTAAATGTCTTGGTGTTGCAGATGGCAAGATCGCGATTGCAGAGCAAGTGACAACTCCCCAAGGTAGTGAGTACCAAGTCGTAAAAATTTACGACTTTACCAATGTACCACCTCCGATGTAAATAAAGTGCGCCTCAAAAGCCTCTTCGTGAGGCGAGGTGAGGAAGACTTGGGCTCCCTGGGGAAGCGCCCCCCGAAACTTCTCTTTGCGCTCGGCGTCTAGATGAACGCCAAAATCATCGATCTGCATCAGCGGGGGATATCCCGTGTTTCTTTGCAAAATCTGCCACTCTGCCAACTTTAAAGCAGCGACGAGTGTGCGGCGCTGACCCTGGCTGGCGCGCTCTTTAGCCGCCGACTCTCCGAGTGAGAAAATCAGGTCGTCGCGGTGCGGTCCGCTGCGCGTGATTCCCATTTCTTTGTCTTTGGCAAGGCCCTCCTGCCAGCTTTTTAAAAGCAGATCTTCGTGTTCCACATGGCTCTCGTAATGACAGCGCACGTCGTCTTCTCCATTAGAGAGGTGGTGTGCGGTTTTGGTCAGCATTTCGGAGAGCGCGGCGATAGTCTCTCTGCGCATGCGCATGATGAGGGCGCCGGATTCTGCCATTAGCTCTTCCCAGGGCTCCAGCGGCGCATTGATATGCTTCTTTAAGATCGCATTGCGCTGCTTCATCGCCTGGTAATAGCGCACAAGCTGCTGCAGGTAGGCGGGGCTCGATTGGGCTATGTGCATATCGAGGAAGCGGCGGCGCAGCGCGGGGATGCCTGTGATCAGGGCGCTATCTTCGGGCTGGTAGAGGACGGAGGGAAGGAAGCCGATGAGCGGTCCAAAGCGATCGTAGGATTTACCGCTTAGCTCGATCTTTTTCGCTTTCCCATCGTACGTCAGGGTCAGCGTCTGTTCGACCTCATCTTTTAGGATCACGGCTCTGATCGCGAAGCTACTCGCTCCTGAGCGGATTAGATCGGAGAGGTGAGGGGTACGAAAAGAGCGTCCCAGCGATAGCAGCGAGAGCGCCTCGAGCAAATTTGTCTTGCCTTGCGCGTTGCTGCCGACGATCCAGTTGATCCCGGGGACAAATTCAACGTGTGCCTCTTCGTAGTTGCGAAAATCCCTCAAGTCGAGGCTTTTTATTTGGATCATGCTTCCACAAGTCGCATCGGCATGATCACGAACTGCGCCTGCGACGAATCGGTGACGAGTCCGGGACTGAACGGCTCGGTCACGCTGAAATTCACCACTTCATCCTTGCTGTGGCGGAGCACGTCGAGGAAGCAGTGGGGATTAAAGGCGATGTCGAGCTTGGGACCGCTGTAATTAACGGGCATATTCACCTTGCCCTCGCCGATCTCGCCGCTGATTGCAGAGAGGTGGAGGAGACCTTCGGTGAAGGAGAAGCGGACGGCGCTGCTCTGTTCTGAAGTAAAGAGGGCGACCTGGCGCAGCAGGGCGATGAGCTCTTCGCGGTGCAGCTTGAGGGTGCTGGGCTGTTTTGCGGGGATGACGCGTGCAAAGTCGGGATATTGGCCGGTGAGCAATTTGGAGATGATCGTCACGGCTCCGGTCTCTAAAGCGATCTTGTCGCGCATCACGACGAGCTTGATCTTCTCATCGCCATTTTCGAGCAGTTTCGCCATTTCTTCAACGGCGCCGAGTGGGATGATGTAAGATCCGCTTTCCGCAGAACTTCCCGGCAGCTCAAAGGCGTTTTTAGCGAGTTTTTTGCCATCCGTTCCAACAAAAGTAAAGAGAGTGCCGCTTTTCTGCATCAGGACACCGTTGAGGGCGGGGCGGGTGTCATCGCGTGCGGCAGCAAAGGCGGTGCGCATCAGCATCTCTTTGAACTGGCCGGCTTGCAGCGAGAGTTCATGCCCCTGGGAGAGGTCGGGGAGGGCGGGGAATTCACTCTTGTGCATGCCCTGGATCTTGAAGTGAGAGCTTCCTGCGTGGACGAGAGCCACTTCAGGGGAAATCGCCTCGATCTCGACTTGCGGCGCCTGGAGCTCGCGCACGAGTTGGAACAGGCGACGGGCGGGCAGCGTGATGGCTCCCTCTTGCTGGACTTTAGCGTCGCAGTAGGCGCGGATGCTCACCGTGAGATCCGTTGCACTGAGGATGACCTGGTCGCTAGCGGCTTCCATGAGCACGTTTGCGAGAATGGGAATGGCGGGGCGGGTGGGGACAGCGCCTTGGATGCGGGCAATCATCTGGAGTAGATCGGCGCGTTGGACGAGAAATTTCATAAATACCTCCTAAAAGTTCTACTAGAAAATAGCGGAGTAGCCATTTGAAGAAAAATGAATTTTGTGATAAGATGTTTCTATGAATATTTACTTTACAGAATGCAAAGCTCCTTTGGCGCCTCTTCTTTATAGCGATGTAGAGGTTATTACTGTTGGCAAGTGCGTGGTCATCATTGAGCCTACGTTCAATCAGTGGGCTCGATATCCCCTATTAGGCATGGCAGCAGGATTCATACGTGTGATGGTTGCAATTGCGCATATTGCGTTTCACGCTTTTATGATGCTGATGACTCAAGACAGAGGACATATGTTTCACATGTGGAAAGGATGTGCCGAGCTGTTACGAGGTTGCATTGAAATGACTCCCGTTCTAGGGCGCATATTTGCCATGTCCTATGAGCCACCAAGGAAAATAACTCCAGAAGAAGCTGTCAAATGGGCAATCTCTTCTATTTTCCTCGTCAAGATCATTAATCCAAACAGTTTCGATGCAGTCGATGTTGCTCTGATGTTAAAGGGTAATCCTATCACAGCTTAATTTAAACGACCCCACGGGCATGGGCACGTTTTTAGCTTAGAAGACGTTTGATAGGACTTAAAAATCTCTCTGGTATTTTAGAACGACCTGCTGTGATCTGAAGTCCTCACCAAACTCGCCATCGTAGCTTAAAGTAAATGTATTCAAGCGATCACCTGGTTGGAAGAGGAGCTCTAAGCCCACCGCGCCCAGGTTCTGCGTCTTGTCGAGAGAATGCAGCGTCACCGATCCTGGCTCACCGACAATTCCCGCACGCACAGTTCCTGTGCCGAATGGATTCTGGTTCACGTAGCTGAGTGTCTCGCGCATAGAGAAATCGCCCCAGCAGAATTGCCAGCGCTCAAAAAACTTGAGTCCCGCCTCACTGCGCAGCATCGAAGATCGGTGCGCTTTCTGACGCCAGTTAAGGTCTCCGGCGCCATGTTCGCGGAAATTATCCTCCCAACTGACCGCCCAGTCAAATGCAGCAAAGGGCTCGATAGCGCCCCAGCTGTAGATGAAGTCGTATCCTAAAGCGAGGTGCGGCTCAGCTTGCCAGCCGTGGATGCGGCTCTTCGCCGTTGCATCGAAGCCGGGGAAGGAGATGTTACGGCTGTTGTGGATCATGTGATAGACGCCCCACATGGCGAGCTCTAAGTAAAAGTCGCATAGAGTCAGAGTGCCGTATAGAGTGCCATAGTAGGCGTTGATGTTGGCATGGCCTGAATGGCGATTTTCATGGAGGTCGGTGTAGGTATAGCCGATACCGCCGCCAAATAGGCCCCAGTCTCTGCAGCCATAGTAGTCGAGGCCCACGATGACTCCACCGGTGTTGTAATGGAAAGCGGGGTTCTGGTTTTCAGCTTTTTGATGCGAAAAGTTGCCAAAGCCGCCGATCCAGACATCTGCTGTTGTGGGACATTCGGGTTCGCAATGCGGCTCGCACCAGGGGAATTGGAACAGTCTAAAGTCGCTCATGTGCTGACTGACCACAGTATCGATGGCAAACAGCGTCGTCTGTGTGGCAAATGTGCCATAGAAATAGCGCTCAGGTGAGACGCTACTCAGTGCATTTGTAAGCTCGCTGCCTGTTAAGCCGACAAGAGCGATAGAGTTAATGCTGTTGAGATAACTGGCGATTTTCAGATCATTTCCGCTCAGGCCATCTGTTGGAATGATATCCGAGGGAATGGGTGAGGGTGGCCCGACAAAAATGAGTAGGACTTCGTTATTCAAATAATCCAGACTAAAAGAAAATCCAGGAAGACCGCCCAGTACAGCGGGATCAAAGGTCCCCACCAGTTCATCTGAAGTTAAAATGGTGTAAAATCCTACTTCCGGATACAAGCCTGCATCTTGATTGACTTGTACGCTACCGGCTAAGTTGGCTGTACCGGAAACGATGATTTTAGAAGAAGCGCTGGGATCGATCTCGATGAGAGTCACTGCATCGGAGGCGTAATTTAGCGTGTCCGTGATCGTGAGTGTTCCGATCGAATTCCCCGGAGCAAGTGTGGCACCTCCTTGCAAGGTTACGCTTACGGGCACGCTTTCGCTGCCGATAAATCCCGTACCACCTAGTGTTGCACCAGAGTTGACTATTGTGCTGCTCAATATGGAGCCATTTACCGAGAGTCTTCCACTTGCAACGGTTGTAAGTCCGATATAGGTGCTATCACCGTTTAGAATTAATGTTCCAGGGCCGTTTACATTGAGTGCTGCGCCTGTTCCTGCTCCAGGTCTATATCCACCCGGTGATCCTGGAAGAGAAATGCTGCTGTCATCTGCGATAGTTCCATTTAAGGTGATCGATTCATTGGCGTCTGGAGCAAAATTTAAGTTGCTGCCCGAAACGGCGAAGAGATCTGTTCCGATTGCAGCGCCTGTGCCGTTGCCACTTCCTCCGAAGGTTGTGCTTCCTGAAACAGTGGACGAACCACCATAAAAAAGAGCCGCTCCACCCCCGGTGACAAAAATTGCTCCTCCAAGTCCTGCAGCGCCTCCTCCTTGGTGAAGAGTTCCATCGAGGGCTCCGATCCCACCACTGCCTGGGTGAGAGCCGCTTCCTCCTCCTGCACCGAATCCGCCTGCTCCGGAGCTAATGTTGCCTCCGCCAGCACCCCCTCCGCCAAAGCCGCCACTCGCGCCATTGTTGCCACCACCACCACCACCAGCGCCGAAGCCTCCAACGGCACCCGTGACGTTACCACCGCCGCCACCTGCACCGAAGCCTCCTTTGCCACCCCCACTTGAACCACTTCCTCCGCCGCCACCGCCGCCTAAGCCACCCTTGCCACCAAAGAAAGCGCCACTGCCTCCTGCTCCGCCTCCAATGCCTCCTTGCCCACCAGATCCTGAAGCATTAGATCCATTGAGACCACCACCCCCTCCACCAGGGGTGAAATTTGCAGAACCAGGAGAAGTACCACCGCCGTTGCCTCCTATACTACCACAACCACCACCGCCACCCCCAAAAACAAAGGTAGAAGTAGTGCCCCCGTTTTGCCCGGTTCCGCTATTACTACCGTTTCCTCCATTTGCACCAATAATTGCGCTGCCTCCACCACCGCCAAAAAAAGATCCTCCATCGCCACCGGCTCCGCCCCCGCCGCCAAGACTATTTCCCCCATTGCCGCAGTAGCCCCCTCCACCTCCGGAACCGCTTCCACCATTTCCGCCTAGTCCACCACCGCCACCTGCTCCACTGCCCGACCCTCCTCCACCTCCGGTGGCGTTGCAATTAGAAAAGGAGACATTTTGCAAGGTCACAGTGGGCTGAGTAAAAGTTCCGTCGTTACCAACAAAGAGGCCGCCTCCTGCGCCCATTCCTCCGCCCCCTCCAAGATTGCCACCGCTACCGCCTAGGGCCGAGGCGTTTTGGATCACGAGATTTCGGAGCGTGACATTTCCTCGAGGAATAAAGAATGCACGTGTCAAACCGTTCCCATCGATCGTCGTAGCGCCGCTCGCATTTCCGATCGTGATGGTTTCATCAGCGAATAGACCAACCATGGGAGGAATGGCGCTTAGTGTAGCCGAAGATGTAAAATTGATTTGGCGAGAATCTGTGGGTCCTAGAGCTTGATCATTGAGGATTTTGTTGAGGACATAGCGCAGGTCCCCCGATCGTGTTCCTGTTGTTGTGCCGCCTGTTGTAATCGCCGCATCGGTGGGTGTGTCTACTGTGTAGGTGGTTAGGGCGTGACCCAATGCAAAAAGCAGGGTAAACGCTGTAGTACTTGATATAAAAGCGCGCGATTTTGGGGACATAGGATTCTCCTCTTTTTTATTCTAAAATTAAGAGTCGTAAAAATTTAATTCAAATGAATTAAAAATCTAGCTGATAATTAAAGATCACTTCTTGCGACCTGAAATCCTCTCCAAATTCGCCGTCGTAGCTTAAAGTAAATGTATTCAACCGATCGCCCGGTTGGAAGATGAGTTCCAAGCCCACCGCACCCAGGTTCTGCGTCTCATCGAGGGAGTGGAGCGTGATAGAACCCGGTTCACCGACAATTCCCGCGCGCACAGTTCCTGTGCCGAATGGATTCTGGTTCACGTAGCTGAGTGTCTCGCGCATAGAGAAATCGCCCCAGCAGAATTGCCAGCGCTCAAAGAACTTGAGGCCTGCTTCGCTGCGCAGCATCGAAGATCTGTGCGCCTTCTGGCGCCAATTAAATTCACCGGCGCCATGTTCCCGGAAGTCATCTTCCCAATTGACCGCCCAGTCAAATGCCGCAAAGGGCTCGATCGCGCCCCAGTCGTAGAGGAAGTCGTAGCCAAGAGCAAGGTGTGGCTCGGCTTGCCAGCCGTGGATGTGACTCTTTGCTGTTGCATCGAAGCCGGGGAAGGAGATATTGCGACTGTTGTGCATCATGTGGTAGACAGCCCACATAGCGAGCTCGAGATAAAAATCGCACAAGTTGAGAGTGCCGTATAAAGTGCCATAGTAGGCATTGACATTGGCATGACCTGCATGACTATTTTCATGGAGGTCTGTGTAGGTATAGCCGACGCCGCCGCCAAAGAGGCCCCAGTCTTTGCAGCCATAGTAGTCGATACCTACGATGACTCCTCCGGTGTTGTAATGGAACGCCGGGTTCTGATCTTCAGCCTTTTGATGCGAAAAGTTGCCAAAGCCGCCGATCCACACATCTGCTGTTGAAGGACACTCCGGTTCGCAGTGCGGCTCGCACCAGGGGAATTGAAAGAGCCTAAAGTCGCTCATGTGCTGGCTGACCAGCGCATCGAGGGCAAACAGCGTCG